>Ga0209188_1000083_pt1 | contig 111668 bp, 138 predicted proteins | sample C_130625_EF_Meta_FD_187307 | JGI IMG/M metagenome (GOLD analysis project Ga0209188, IMG submission 187307) | Freshwater microbial communities from Lake Croche, Canada to study carbon cycling - C_130625_EF_MetaG (SPAdes) (version 2) | ecosystem: Environmental > Aquatic > Freshwater > Lake...
ACTAATGGAAGTATTACTGTTTCTGGAATTTCAGCTGTTGGTGTTGCACCTGTTAATCCTCCTGTTGGTATATCAGGTACAGATGCTGGAGGTCTTAAACGTTCTTTTTTAACAGACACTAGTGGTCGTTTAGAAATTGATACAATTCAATCTTTACCATTACCAACTGGTGCTGCAACAGAATTAACTTTATCAGCTATCAATACAAGAGATAGTGATATTGTTGCATCAGGAAGTGTAACAGCTTCAACACCATTTACTATTAATTTAGACGCCAAAGGAACATATAGTTTTAATGCTAGTGGTACTTGGGTTGGAAGTGTTATTGTAGAAGGGTCTTTAGATGGAATTAATTGGGTCCCTACAACATTTGTGGCTTTAGCTTCAGGTAATGCTGCATCTACATTTTCTGCGCCTACATCAGGACAAGTTAATACTGTAGGTTTAGATTATATAAGATTTAGAAGTAATACAATATCTAGTGGAAGTGTTATAATTACAGGACTTGCAAGTAGATTAGTTTCTAATGTAATGCTTGATAATTCACTACCTACAGGTAGTAATGTTATTGGTAGTATAAACAATATAACAGGAACTGTTTCTTTGCCTACATTAGCGTCTACAAGTACTTTACAAACTACTGGTAATACTTCCTTATCATCAATTGATACAAAATTAACTTCTCAAGCTACTGCAACAAAACAAGATACTGGTAATACTTCACTAGCAAGTATTGATGGTAAAGTGGCTACAAGTGCTAAGCAAGACACTGGAAACACAACTTTATCTACTATTGCAACTAATACTGGTGCGTTATTAACAGACACCCAGTTAAGAGCAACTCCCGTACCATTTAGTCCAAGACCAAATACTACTGGTGCAAATGGAACTACTCCTTATAAATTAATTTCTTTAGCTAGTACTAACGCTAATTCAATTAAAGTTAGTGGAGGTAATTTATATTCTGTACTTGCTATTGGACTTACATCTACAGTAAGATATTTAAAATTTTATAATAAAGCATCTGCTCCTACTGTTGGAACTGATGTGCCAGTATTTACTATACCAGTGCCAGCTAACACACAAGGAGCTGGAGTTGCTTTAGGGTTTACAATAGGAGTTAATTTTTCTGCTGGAATTGCTCTTGCTATAACAAGTGGTAGTGCTGATTCAGACACTGGAGCTGTTGGAGCTGGAGATGTAATTCTTAATTTAACTTACGCATAATATGTTAACATTATTACATTGTGGACAAGGACAAAGTGGGGTAAGTGTAGCTGGATTAATTTCAGCATTTAAAATTAGAGTTGCATCTGATTCAGGAGTTTATTCAGCAGAAGCTTGTCAAACAGCAACATTAACCGCCTTAAATAATATATAATGAGTTTACTTACAAAAGCATCTTTAATTTATACACCAAATGCTGTAAAAGCAAATAAAACATATTCTATTGTTCCCAATAATGGTACTGGAGATTTAGATTTTACAAGAGCTACTGGAGCAACTCAAATAAATTCATTAGGAAATATTGAAAATGTACTAACTGGTGTTCCAAGATTAAATTATGATAGTGTTGGAGGTTGTCCTAGTTTATTGTTAGAACCACAGAGGATTAATTCAATTAGAAATAGTACAATGCAAGGTGCTGTTGTAGGTACTCCAGGAACTTTGCCTACTAATTGGGCGCAAGGTGGTGGTGGTGGTTCATTAACAACAAGAACTATAGTAGGAACAGGTATTGAAAATGGATTAACTTATATTGATATTAGGTATCAAGGTGTTAATTCTGGGCAATATAGGCTTGTAAATGAAAGTGGAGCAATTCAATCTGCTGTAGTTGGAAATAATATTACATTTTCTTCTTATATAAAATTAATATCTGGAACAGCACCTCAATTACAATTAGTAATATCTAATAGAGATTCATTAAATGCTTTTATATCTGATAATAATGGAACTCTTTTTAATTTAACAAGTACTTTAACTCGATATATTTATTCAGCTAATATTCAACAAGTAGGAACAGCTTATGCACAACCAATAATTCAATGGTCTTTTTCTGGAATTACTTATGATTTTACAATTAGAGTGGCTGGTTCTCAATTTGAATTAGGAACATATCCAACTTCTTACATCCCAACTACTACTGGAATTGTAACAAGAAATGCAGATAGTTTTGTTAAAACTGGAATTAGTTCGTTAATAGGTCAAACAGAAGGAACTTTATTTATTCAATTTTCAGCAAATACCGTAATTGACCCATCTAAGTATATTGGTCTTTCAGATGGTACTGCTAGTAATAGAGTAATTATTGGATTAGATACTTCTAATTCTTCTTTTAGACTTTATTATATGTCTTCTGCTGGAACATCTTTAAATTATACAGGAGCAAATTTAAGTATAAATACAATAAAAAAAATAGCAGTTAAATATGCTCCAAATAACTTAAAATTATATATTGATGGAATTTTAGTTTATTCATCTACTTCTGTTAATACTTTTACATCTAATAATTTGAATCAAATTGGATTAGTTAGCTCTCCCGATTTTAAAATTTATGGAATGTACTTATTTACAACATCTTTAACAGATACAGAATGTATAGCCTTAACAACATAATATTATGAAAATATCAAAATTAAAATACACAGATAAAGAAACAGCAATATCTGATTTACTAGAAAGAAATGTTTATGTAAAACAAACATTTGATGAAGAAGAAACTCTATGTTATGGAGAAGGAATACAAGCAATTGTAGAAATTGGAAAAATATGTTTAAGTATGGAAGTTGATGGAATTACCCCTATATTTGCAGATGGGTATCATTACGATGTTATGTCTGAACAAGAAATTGATTTTGGAGATAATGAGATAGTTGTAAATAACCCAAAACATAGCTTTTTAGGACATTAAAAATAAATTAAAACCAAACTACATAATGAAACCAATAATTATCACATGCCAACCTACAGATACATACTTTGTGTGGCAAAACCATTTGTATATAGAATCTTGTTTAGAACAAGGATTTAAAGAAGAACAAATACATATTCTTTTATATAATCCTAAAGGAAGAGCTTACAATACTAGCTGGGATAAATTAAAAGAATGTTATCCAAAATTAAATATATTTGTATATGAAGATAAAGGAGTTCAACAGTTTTTAGGAATTTACATTCCTATATTAAGACCTCATATTCTTTGGCAACATTTTGAAGCTTTTCCAGAACTACAAGATAGAACAATAGTATACACTGACTGTGATATTCTTTGGACAAATAACATGAATATTAATACGTTATTAGAAGATGACATAAATTATGTTAGTGATGCTAACTCTTATTTAAATTATTCATATTTTGAAAGTAAGTATAGAGATGTACTTCCTGAGAAATTAGAAGAAGCTAAATCAATAGATTTCTTAAAAGGAGTTTGTGATATAGTTGGAATTGATAAACAAGTTGTAATAGATAATAACACTAATACAGGAGGTGTACAATATATATTAAAAGATATAGATGCATCATTTTGGAAAAAAGTTGAAACAGATGTTCTTAAAATAAGAATGTATCTTCAACAAATGAATAGAAGTTATTTTAAAGATGAAAATAGTGGTATACAAAGTTGGTGCTCAGATCTCTGGGCAGTACAATTTAATCTTTGGTTCTTTAATAAAGAAAGTAAAGTGGTTAAAGAGTTAGATTTTGCATGGGCTACAGATCCAATTATAAAATTAGAAACATATCCTATTCTTCATAATGCAGGAATAGTTTCTGAAACAGGAAATGGGTATTCTGCTTTTTATAAAGGAAAATATCATATGGGTACAGATCCTACAAAAGATCCTTATTTAGATGTTATTCTTAATAATGAACACTCACAAAAGTTTTGCACATGGTTTTATACCACTAAGCTAAATGAAATAAAAAATAAATATAATTTAAATTATTAATATATATAAATGAATACTCCCACTTTAAAATCTTTAAAAGCTTATATCAGAATAGATGGATCTGGGAGAGATGTTCCTAGTAGTCTTATATATAGAAAAAATAAACCCACATTAGGTAAATGGAAAGAAATTAATTCATATGAATGTTGTATTACTCCAATAACTCCATCTACTACCACTTCAACTACTACATTATTTTTTCCAAGTGCATCACCTTGTGTGTGGTCTAGAAATATAAATGTAGTAGGGTCAATAGATGTATATGATGTTTTAACAAACACAACTACTAGTATATTAGTACCAAATGATTTTCTTACACCTACAGGAATTTCAATGCAAGCTTCTACAAATAATAAATTATGGATTGGTGATGGTTTAAATACAATTAAAGAATGGGATATATTACAAGAAACATTAAGTCTTTCGTTTGTTAGAAATATTACTGTTAGTAACTTTGCTTCTAATCAAAATCAACCAAGTGTAATTGCTGCAATAAATAATACAACTATATTATTAGGATATGAGTATAATGATACTAATCAAATATTTGTTGGTTATTGGGATATAAGTAGTCCATCTTTTACAATTTTAAATAATAATGCAATAGCTGTTAAAAATATATCTTTTACTAATACTTATGGTATAACTTTAAAAATTACTGGTATTATTTATACAAATTCAGGAAATGTAATAATTAGTTGTAGACAAAATTTCTTAACTGATGCTAGTAATGTTGGTAATTATATCACACAATATGTAGGATTACCTAGTTCTGATATTAATACAAATTGGTTAACTAACATTGGTACAATTCGTGTACAAAATACAATTGATTTTACTAGTGGTTACACTGGAAGAAAAGTATTTGATTTATTTGGATGGAATGGAATTATATATTTAGTTAATCCAGAAACTTCTAATATATATGAAGTTAATCAAAATCCACAATATGGTATTACTTTATTAAAAAGTAATTTAGGAAACTCTAATACACAAACTTTTTGGGCATCAACGGGTTGTTCAAATGTAAATTTTAAATCATTTGCTCCTAATTGTACTTCCACATCATTACCAGGATTAAGAGAAACTTTTGATGGACCATACATTGGTCCAGTTAATTTTACTTACGCAGGAATGATTGTTCAAGCTAGTAGTGTTATTTTTCAAGGTACTAAACCTGCATTAGTTTCTAATGCAACTTTTGAATGTAGCGGAGTTTCTGTAGGAAGTACACCTACTATGTTTACTTATGGAAATATAACAGGTTGTTCATTAAATACTCCAGCATTTGATTATACATTAACATTTCCAGTTCCAGTTAATAATATTCCATTTAGACTTGCACTATTAGATGGGAATGATGATTTTAGATTTACAACAAATGGTGGTACACCAACTATTACAGCTAATACAAGTTGTTATGTAGACATTATTGGAAATGAATTATATACATCTGATGCAATATTTTATGGTGCAGGAAGTGGAGAGTTTGTTATAACTGCTCCATCTAATTATACTCAAATAACAATATCAGGTACAAATTGTGGAAATGGTGGACCAATATGGTTAGGGTGTGAAAATGATCCTGTGGTAACTACATCAACAACAACACTTTTTCCAACAACCACTACTACAACAACAATAGCAGGTGTAAATACAATGTTTACATATTTTACAGGAATAACTCCATAATAAAAACAATATGAAATTAACTAATGAAATATTAAATAAAATAGATGAATTAAGAGATTTATATCCTCATGCTATATCTATTGGTTTTGGTCCTAAGATTTCAAATGGAAAAACTACTGGAGACTCAGCAATAATTTATCAATTAAAAGAAAAAAAACCTATTGCTAGTTTATCTCCAGAAGAAATAATTCCTTTAGAAATTCAAATAGGTGAAGATGTAATTAAAACTGATATAGTTGAAATCTTTGCAGTTAATTCACTTGTTTGTAATATTGGATGTGGTGAAGACAATGGTTCAAATTCTATTCCTAATAGGACTTATACAAGACCAATTAAAGGAGCTCTATCTATAACAACATCTAATCAATATCCATCAAGAGGAACAATAGCTTGTTTAGTTAAACACACTCAAAGTGGAGCTATTGTAGGTCTTACAAATAATCACGTAACTATACAAGATGCATTTTATACATCGGAAAGAAATCAAAGTGGTTTATTAAAAAATGAATACACTCCTACTAATGTTATTTATCAAAATACTGAACCAAATATACCTAACTCTACTGATATAATTGGTCAAAGTTTAAGATATGTACCAATTGTAAAATTTGGTACAGGAATAAATAAAGTGGATGGTGCAATATTTTCATTAAATGCAAACGTAATTGATTTAAACTCTTCTTGGGAACAAATTGGTTTATCATTAACACAAAATCCTCCATTTGCTACAACAGAAGAAATCAATAATTTATATTCTACAAATCCACAATTATATAGTTCAGGAAGAACAACAGGCCCAAAAGGGGGTTCCTTATGTCCATTAACTATTTATCAAGTTGGTGGAAATACATTAGTTAATTATAAATTACAAGGAGTTCCTACTCAATGTGTATTTACTAATTGCATTGTATTTGTTAAACCTGATCTAGCTACACCAACTGCTCAAGTTCCTCAATGTTTTAATCCAGTTAGACCTGGAGATTCAGGATCTTTATTACTAGCAAACATTAATGGAACTATCAAAGTGATAGGATTAAATTTTGCTGGAGGTGAAGATGCTAATGGAAATACAATATATGGATGGGCTTGTAGAATAGATGAAGTGGCAACTCAATTAGGAATTGAATGGTGGGACAATACATTACCAAAAACTGTTGTAAATCTTTCATCTATTGAATATAAAACATTAAATGGAGGAAGTTCAAATAAAACATTATCTTGTGGAGGAAAAACCTATTGGCAAATAGGACTTACAACATTAAATAATCCTTGTTAAAATTAATTAATAATAAATAAAAACAAAAAAAATGACACCAAACAAACGTGACTTAAAAGCGTATTCTCGCTTTGATGGAACTGGTAGAATTGTACCAGGAAGTACTGTACTTAGACGTAATAAACCTAAAGTAGGTAAATGGATCGAAGTACAAACATATGAATGTTGTACTGATATAACATTATTTTATACTGTACCATCTCCAACAATTACTGATGTAACATTAAAACTTTTTTGCAATGATACACAAATACATTATTTATTTACACCTAGTGATTCTACTACTATTGCATCATTAGTTGCTATATTAAATGATACATTTAATGTATTAGGAGTGTTTACAAACCCTAGTGGTAATATTATTCAATTAGTAATGACTGAAACACAAAAAATAGCATTATGTCCTACAGGTACATTAACTTTTACTGTTGTAGCTGATTAAATTATAAAACAATGACAATAAATAATAGACCTTTAAAAGCATTTGTTAGATTTGATGGACAAGGGCGTTTAGTAGCAGGAAGTTTAATTCTAAGAAGAAGTAAACCTAAAGTTGGTAAATGGCAAGAAATTACAGCATATGAATGTTGTAATTATACAACTACCACTACAACTACATTACCTTTATAATTTAAAATTTAAATAACATGGTATTAAAATCACTATTTCCAGAAGAAATGATGGAATCAAAAGGAAGTTCTAGCTTAACATTAGAAACTATAGCTGGAAAGCTAACTTATTTTCATTTACAGGCACATCTCCTCCATTGGCAAACCTTTGGAGGATTTGAACACACTGCTTTAGGAGAAATGTATGAACTTTTATTCTCTTTAAAAGATGAAATTGTAGAAAAAATAATGGGTTATCAAGGTAAAAGAATTAAATCTTTTAAAATAGATCCTATAAAAGATTATTCTACAGGAGCATCTACTGTACTAGCATCTCAAATAATTGAGTTTGCTAAACAACTTGAAGAATATGGAGAGTCATCAAATATGCCTGATATAGAAAACATCAGTCAATCTCTAAGTGGTAGTATTGCACAAATAAAATATAGATTAACTTTATCATAATGCAAATAAACAGAAAACATTTTCCAAAGGTGATGCAAGATAATGATGAAATCTTTTTTGCATCACTCATTGGAGTGATTGAATCTGTTGATGAGTTATGTAGTCTAGAAATTACAAAAAATACAGATAATTATAAGTTCAGAATAGCAGCAAGTCTTCCTAAGTACAATAACATGCTTATAGAAGAAATACTTAAATTTTGTAATTTATTTCATATAAGACTTAATATGAGCAAAAGTATTAAAACAACTTCTGTAATTTCGTTTGAAATAAATTTGGATAATTAAAAAACATTATTTACTTTTACTGATTAATAATTAAAACCAATTAAATTATGGCAATTTACGACACTACTAAACGTTACACTTGGACACCTGAAGACACTTTTACATTAACAGGGCAAGACTTTGGTCTTATTCTTAACACTGTTAGAGCTTATTTATCATCAGAAGAAGCAGCACGCTTTCAATTAATGTTAAAAACTAACGAAGTGATTGAAAAATTAATGATAGCAGGTGTTGAATCTGATGTTATTAAGGAAGTGGTAGAAGAAGAAGCTTCTACAATGGAAATAGTTCAATAACTAAACATACCTGTTGGGAGACGAATAACAGGTGTTTTCAAACAAAAGCTCTTCTCTATGAGAATATATGAACCAAAAAATAGAATAGATGTTATAACACCCAAGGGAGATGGGATTATCTGGATTATTACCGAGTTTGGAACAGAAACAGACACCATCTATACAATAATAATTAATCAAACTGGAGAATTATGGCAATATTGTCATAAAGATCTTATTGTAAAACCCAATATAACATTTAAACGCTATGGCAACAATGAAAAAAGTAATTAAAAAAGCACAAGCTGGTACAGCTATTGATAAAACTGCAACAAAAAAACCTAAAGGTACTATTGTATTAAAAAATAAACCTAAAGGAACGTACATGGATGTTTTTAAAGATGCTAATACTAAAAAGGACAGTGCTGATTATAAAAGAGGGTATGATTATGGAGTAGAAAAACCTAAAAATACTTTACAAGGTATTTTTGAAAATCCTAGATGGTCTGCTGGAAATTTAGAAGGTAGAGAGGATAAACGTCCCATGAAAAAAATAAAATTAAAAAATGGTGGAAGTCTAACTGGACTTAAAGCCTCCAACAAAAGAGTTGGTTCTGTAGATCCTAAAGGAGCATTCACAGCTGTTCAAAATAAAACATTATCTGGTGCTAAAGGAAAAGCTTCTTTAACAAAGGATAAACCACTTGGAGCTACAAAGATGGCTAAATGTGGAGCTAAAATGTCTAAAAAGAAATAGTCATGGCTACAGTTAAGAAACCTATTAAGAAAGCTCAAAATGGTGGAAAAAATAAAGAATATGTAAAAAGAATGAATACTGCAGATTCTTTAACTTCATCTGGTAGAAATAAATTTGCTGATAATCTTACATTATCAATAAGTGGTTTAAAAGGATATAATTCTTTAAATAATCCATTAATGCAATCAGGCAGCAAAGATATTATTCTTGCTGATAAACTTAGAAATAAAAAACCTCTTGGTCCTACTAAATTTAAAAAAAATGGAGGTACTGTAAAAGCTAAAGATGGTAAATGGATTCAGAAAGCAATAAACCCTAAACATAAGGGATATTGCACTCCAGAAACTAAAGCTACCTGCACTCCTAAACGTAAAGCTCTTGCTAAAACACTACGTAAAATATCTAAAAATAAATAATTATGGCAAATATTACTAAAGTTCCAAATGGTCCTCTTGTTAAGAAGAAAGGCCCATTTAAAGGAAGTACATTAAAAGCTGGTGGTACAGTTAAGAAAGCAGCTAATGGTACCACCACCTCTGAAACTACTAAAAAACCTACAAATAATCCTACATATAAAAACTTAGGATTAGCTAGATCTGCAACTAATAAAGAAGAAGGTAGAGATATTAATACTCCAGCTACTAAAAAAGATAGTATTGATTACAAAAAAGGATTTGAGATGGGTAAAGCAGGTTTTAAACCTAGTCCTCTTAGAGCTAAATATGAAGGTAAAAATCAATATGAAGAAAAAGGTAGATGGGAAGGACAAAACCCTAAAAAGAAAACTGGTGGTACTATAAAAAAAGCTAAAGCTGGTACTTCTTTAAAATCTGTTCCTTCTGATAAAGTTGGTCTTGGAAAACTTCCTACACCTGTTAGAAATAAAATGGGATATAAAAAAGATGGTGGCACTATAAAAGCTAAATCTGGTGGTAAAATGAAAACTTGCAAGGGTGGCTGTTAAGAAAACAACATTTGGTGAAGCTAAGAAATCTGGAGCACCAAGAAATGCACCTAAAGTGGGAATTCCTAAGAAGGATAAACCATTTTCACAGAATAAATCTATGGATGATAAAATACGAAGAACTTCTGCTCAACAACCTATGAAGAAAAAAAGTTTAGCAAAATAAAAAAAAGCCACTATTTAAGTGGCTTTTTTATTTGTTCATAATAATCATTATTAAAATGAGGATGAAGAATTATTTCTCCTTTTGTATCATCTAACACTTTATCTGCATGGTCTAATATAACTTGATTAGTTACTTGACCTAATCCTGATATATGAAATGTATTCATGCCCCATCTATATATCATTGTATGTTTTAATTTAGATTCATATATAGTAGCATTATGTCCAAATGTAATATCAACATCTTCATCACCACTTTTATCAGGAAATTTAATTCTATTTAAATAAGTTTTAGTGTAAATGTTTCCATTATTAATGTTAGAACTTTCTTTCTTATATATATTATTCATAAAGAAATACATTCCTTCACTTCTATATATTTCAAATCCAGGATTGGTTTGTATATCTATTTTTGCATTATTTAATGCCCAAGGAGTTAATAAATCATCATCATCCAGTCTATATATGTAATCATATTTACACTGTTTATATCCCCATTCAAGTTTAGCAGCTATAGAAGGAAATCTTTCTTTATGGTTTATAATATTAACCCTGGGGTGATCATATACATAATCAACCTCAGGGTTATCATTAATTATTACCATTTCACATTCTGGAGGAAGTTCTTGTTTCAAAAATGATTCAATAGCTTCTTCAAGAAGATGTGACCTTTTATAAGTTATGGTAAGTACTGAAATCATATTTATAGTATTTCAACTATATCAAATATAGATACTAATAATACATTCATGTCTTCTCTAGGAATAACTAAAGCTTTACTTAATGCTGAAGGATCAACAAACACTTTACATCCCACAACAAGATCTGGATCTGTAATTGCTGTACCTACACTATGTACTGTAAGACTGTACATTTTTTTAATCATTTCTTTTTCTAAAGCTTCTTTTGTATTTTCATCTACAACAAGTTTGCTTTCTTCTTTCTTTGGAAGTTCCAAATAAACTCTGTTTCCTAATAATTTTCCCATTATGATCTATATTCAGTTGATTGATAAAAACGTGCACCATCTTCAGCAGATAATACTATCTCTGATTGAACAGTTTCACGTACACTTTTGTAGCCTTTAAATTTGTTAGTTTTAAGATCAATGTCTGGTTGTTGTGTAACTCTTTCATTGAAATCATCTAGAATAACAATGATAGACCCATCTTCATTGGTTAAAGATCTAATCACCTTTTCTAGGTTGAAGGAAGCTTTAAACTCCTTCTCAGCTATTGTAGCTTTGTAAATAAATTGGTTTTTCATATTAATTGTTTTTAATTATTTATTAAGGTTAATTTCATCTAATATTTGTTCATACATTTTTAATGGCATATTACCAGATTGTCTATGTACTTCCACTCCATTTTTTAAAAAAACTAGAAGAGGAACACTTTTTACACCATATTTAGCTGGAGTTTCATGATCTTTATCTATATCGATGTTAGTTATTCCTTCTACATCTTTTAATGTTTGAGCTAACACTCTACAAGGTCCGCACCAATTTGCACTGAACTTAAGTACTTCTATATTACTCATAAGTTATATTTAATTTTTAATTGTTCACGTCTTTTATTTACTTCTGGATATTTAAACATATCATTTTCAACATTAGAATGTTCTAAGAGAGACAAAATTACTATATTTTCTTCATCTAAACAAGCTTCAGGGTATTTTTCTTTTGGAAGTATATGATGGAAGTATGTAGACATAGGTTCACTACTAAGATATGCACCACTCACTTCTGATTTATGTGGTCTCTTTTTCCATATAGATAGAAAGAATTCTTTTAATGATAAAGATTTTTCAAAAGATTTTGCTGATTGTACTCCTGTAAATATTTTTACACTTCTTTTAGTTAAACCCTTACCAGATGATGATAAGGGTTTTCTAACTTTACATTTAAAACACAGTTCTGAATCTGCATTCTTTCCACATGTTTTACACTTCATTTGTATTTGTTAAAGTATTAACTATAGGATAACCTTGAGTAACTGTACCATCTGCAACAGGGATTGGATTACCATATGGAAAGTTGTTAGTTGGTGGTGTACAATCACAAGAGCTTTTCCATGGAGCATTTATCTTTCCACATCTAGAACATTCCCATGATAGAGAATTTGTAGGACTTATACATGTACACATCTTTGCTGGAAATGTACTGTTCCAAGTGTAGGGCATAGTTTTATATCCTTGACACTTGGTACACATCTGAGGAAAATCAAAATTATTCATTATTTATCCTTGTGAAATTGTCCATCTTTCATAACCCCTGTACGTTTAGAAATTACATTGTATGCACTTTCTAAACATTCTGTAAGTTTTAATCCCTGCATCTCAGCTTGAATAATGATTGTAACAAGGATATCTCCAAGAGCATCAATGATTTCATCATCATCATGTCTTGCAATAGCTACCATAAGTTCTGAACATTCTTCCATGGTTTTACCAGCTTGTGCTATTGTTGTACCATTCTCTATGATACCTTTCTGCGTAGCCCATGCTATAACAAGAGCTTCTAATTCATTGTAACTTTTCATATTATATTATTTATAAAGATTAAATGTATCTATATTAGTAAAAGTTTTAACTAAACTTCTTATAGACTCTCCACATTTTTGTGCCATATCACTTCTTACTTCAAAAGATATATTTTCTTTTTCTTGTAGCTCCCACATTTTATCAAGTATAGCACTTTGAAAAATATAAATTGAAGCTCTAAACCCTTCATCATCGAATCCAGGTTTATGTTCATGAAACTCTAATAATGTATCTTCTATTTCTACTAAAATAGGACTTAATTGTTTTCCTAATGATTGTCTCATATTTTATTTTCTAATTCTATTATACATCTTTTTAAGTAATTAGCCATATCTAAACATTCTTCATAAGAATGTTGTAACCAATCTTTAAGGTTAAGGTCAGTTCTTTCAAGTGTAGTATTATATTTTTTAATTCCTACTTGAGATCTTTGTAATAAATCATCTCTTACAGCTTCAACCACTTTATCTATCATAACTCTGTAGTAAATAAGTTAACACCTTCTTCTGGTAATTTTACCTCCTCTTCATCAATCACTTCTATTTCTTCTACAGGAATATCAGTTTGATTAATTTTAGCAATTATTTTATCTTTTAGTTCATCATAGAACTCTGGATTATCAATTACAAGTTGCTTGAATTCTTCAAGATCATATTTAGTTCCATCTACTGTCATTGTTTTACCATATTTACGTCCTAAATCAAACTCATTAAGAAGTTCCATCATTTCTGCAAGTCTATCTATACCTACACCATATACTATTTCAAATTCTGATTTTCTATATGGAGGAGACATTTTATTTTTGATAGCTTTTAACTTAGTAATATTACCATAGTTTACATCACCATCTTTAGCTAAAGTTCTAGACACTTCTATTCTTACATCACTATAGAATTTAAGAGCATGTCCTCCTTGAGTAGTAGTTGGATTACCAAACATAACACCAATCTTCTCACGATATTGACTAATCACTATTACACATACATTATGCTGTGATAAAGCTCCTTTAAGTTTTGGATAAGCATTACTGTTCAATAAAGCTTTTCTACCGATTGTAGAGTCTCCTACATCACCATCAAGCATCTTTTTAGGAATTAAAGAACTATCTGAATCAATGATTACAAGATCAATTTCTCCAGTATTAATCATTTCCATTGCAATGTTAAATCCTTCTTCACCACATGATGGTTGAGCAATTAACATTTTAGTTGTGTCCACTCCTAATTTCTTAAAATAAGATTTATCAACAGCATGTTCACCATCTATATAAAGAACAGTTCCTCCTGCTTTTTGACATTCAGCAGCAGCATGTCCACATATTGTAGATTTACCTGTACCTTCCCATCCCATTAGTTCATAGAGTTTACCTTTTACAAATCCTCCTACACCAAGAGTAATATGATCAAAACCAATACTACCTGTACTGATAACATCATAATCTCCTCCCACTTTAGAGTCTAATGCTAAAATTGATCCAACACCATAAGTTTTATTTAACTTATCCATTGCTTCTTGAAACTTGTTATTAGTTTCTTTAACCACTGCTTTTTTTGCCATTATTTAATTGTTTTAATTGTTTTAATTGTTTTTTTAGGAAAAATAAGTATTGTTAGTGAAAAATAGTTACTTTTTATCTGTTTTTAGGAAAAATAGGTTGAGGATAAAAAAACCCAAGATTTCTCTTGGGCCTTCTCAACAATTAAAAAACAGAAAAGAAATTATTTTTTTAAATCAACATTACCTTTTTCTTTCTTTGTATATGGACAATGTCTACAATGTTCTAGTCCACAACATTCACCTCTTTCTTTGAGGTATTTCTCAGTAAAATATACTCTACCCTCTTCAAGATAGTAGTCTATATTTTCTATATAATCTTTATTTCTCATTATATTTCTAAATTTCATAATGTAAATATACAAAAATTAATTAATTTTAGATGGTACTATTATAAATTCTTTTAAAAAAAGATCTATAACTTTTATCTGATTTATACAAAACATATCTGCTATTATTTCTGGAGAAAGAGAAGGAAACTTTTCTTTATACTCATATATTAATAATATAGTGTTTAAAGATAGTTTATTATTTTTAGGTAAATAAGATTTATTAACAGGATAGTTTATTAAATTAACTTGTTCTTCTGTATAATTACCATTAATTCTAACAAGTTTTAATTTTCCTGCTCTTCTTCTTAATGCATCTGTTTTTATATTATATTTTTTAGATATTTGAGTTAATGTCATATTTATGTTGTTTTATAAGTTCTGATTCATCTTCAAAAATATATCTATATTTAACATCTTTGTATTCATCCATTATACGTGGATTTTGTAGTTTTCTCCAGAAGTTTTTATTATCTTCAGTTTCAACAGCAAGAATTATATGACTATCATTATACCCACAAACATGTCCTTGATACTTTTTATGTACCACTAACATATTTTTATATTGGTTGAATACTTTTTCCATCTTTATCTAGGTTTAAACTTGCTAATCTATTTTCTACTTCAAATTCCACTTTAAGAATAAAGTTTATTTTTTCTTCAAGTTCTTGGTTTATAATTCTTCCTACAAATGGTATAAGATCATCAAGGTTAGTATACACTCTTGCCAATCCATATTTAGTTTTAATTTGTTGATATTTAAAATCAGGAATTTTTATAAGATCATTAAATATTTGATCTACATATGTAAGTACAGCTGGAACTTGTATTTCCATACCTCCATGATCTTTCTCTAAATAAGCATCATACTTATCATTAAACTCTTTATTTTCTCTCATAATGTTTTAAAATTTAGGGAGACAAATATAATTCATCTCCCTTATTATTCCTAATTATTCTTCTAATTTTGGTAAATCAATTGGTGTTAATTTATTTTCTAAGATTTCAAATGCAGCTTCTACAGCAAATAACTCTGCTTCTTTTCTTGTTTTCCAAGATATAGTAGTAGCTTGATTACCTATTTTACAAGTAAATTCTTCATTTGGATATATAAGTATTTCTATAAAGATTTTATTATCATCGTAAACATCTAGGAGCATACGTGGATTAACATCAATTAATGTTCCCATTTTATCATCATCTATACCTTGTTCTCTCATGAAGGTTTTAAATTCTTCATCTATAGTTTCTTTTTTTAATGATTCTATCATTTGTCCAAGAAACCAATCTTTTATTATCTTAGCAGATAATGGATATTTTTGTAAAAGTTCTATACCTGTCATATTATTGTATTTTTTTATTTAGTTCTATTCCTGCTAATGCCCACCATTCTCTTTCATAGTCATATTCAGTTAATGGTTCTTCATGTTTACATGCATTATATCTAATGTCATACATAAGACTTACTAATCTACAAAATTCTGCAGCTTTTTCACTACCCACTTCTTCTATAATTACTTCTAGGATTTCTCTGTTACACATAATTGTTTTAATTTATTGATTTGTAATATTTCTTTTTTTTCATCCCACCCTTCCCATACTTCATATTCAGGGTCAAATGTTATTCCTAATTTATTTTCCCAAAATTCTATTAAATCATCAGATTTGTTAAAAATTCTATATTGAAGAGATATCTCATCTCTATGTAATCCATTTCTAATAATTTTAATTACTTTTGGAAAAATCTTTTGAAAATCAAGTGATGTTTTAGAATACTTACCTTGTTTAATTAAACTAAAATCTTTTTTATATTTTTCATTTAGTTGATAAACAATCACTACATATCCATCCGGATAATCATAATCTTCTATTATACTTTTTGTTCTTTCATATTCACTATCTAAAAACTCTCTAAACTTATCTATATCTATAGGTTTAAATAATAAATAAATACATTCTTCATATCCATTTTCATTATCAGCATCTTTTATATACGCATTAATAAATCCATTTCCTCTAAGAGCATCTTTAGGTACCTTGAGAGTAGGCACCATAAAGATACTAGTTATATTCTTTTTTACTTCCATGCTATCCCTTAATGTTTACTATTCCATTAGATAAATAATTTTTATGGCTTATATTCCATGTGTTTGTAGATAAACACCATTTTAATGCTTGTATTAATCCTTCTACACCAGGATAAGTTCTTCCTTTATGTCCAAATCCTTTATATGCATCATTCATATCTTCATCATCTAATGTATAAATTAATGGTTGATAATAGTTTGTACTATCACATACAATAAATTTTAAATATTCTACTTTATATCCGTAATATTCACTATTTTCATCATTTGATAAATGTAACATTGCATGATAATATAAATAAGCTTGAATATATGCTCTTCTGTACAAGTAATATTCTTCATAAAAGTTTTCTACACTCCATGTACATTTTAAATCATATGGTTGTATAGTTTTTTCTTTATGATCTATCACCACTTTATCCAACATAGATTTAAATGGATGACCATCTATTTCGTAACCTTCTATTTGCATTTGATCTATGATTTCATATCTAGAGCTGTTTACAAGATTAACAATTGGAGCTGTTGTACTATTAATTCTAAGTTGTTCTACAATCTTTTCAGCAATAGATATCTCCATAGTGTTAACTACAGTTAAATTAAGAGTTCTAACACGTCTTATTTCATTATAATATATCTCAGCATCACTTCCTATAAACTTATTGATTACAGCTTCGTATTTAATCTTAAATCCAGAATCTCTATATGCTGATTCTAATAATTCATTCATAGGTGTTTTAACTACACCAAATTCATCTGTACCATCTTTTGTATGCTTATATAATGCTTCAACAAAATCTAACATAAGTCCTGTTGGTGTAGATGCACAAGATGACATATAAAACTTATCATCAAATAAATGTGGCTCCATCAAAATCGTTTCCACAATTCTTCCCATATTAGCTGCTGATGTTTCTTTATCTTCTACTTTTTCTTTTAAAAAATATTTTTTATAATATTTTTTCCTGTCTGTAGAAAAATCTTTTAGACTACTAGATGAATCCATGACCACAGCTCTATATTGAGCTTCTGTCTTTGCTGTTCCTTTTATCATTGTTCTAAAATTTTATTTGTTAAATTTCTAATTGCTTGTAATTCTCCAAAAGTTAATTGTATTGATCTATCTTGAAATGAAGCAATAACTATATCTACTCCTTCACCATTTTTCCATTCAGTCATCTCTATAAATGAACCTTCTTTAGATAAATGGCAGAATTCTTTTAGTTCTGTAAACACACTTTGACGTGTGTAACTTTCTATTTTTTTATTCATAGTTATTTAATTGATTTTAATGTGTCATTTTTTCTATAAGCCATTACATCAAATGTAACTCCTGATTCTGAATTGTCTGTTCTAGTCTTATGAATAAGTCTTCCATTCATATAGATATAACATTCATTCCCTTGAACTATTGTATGTGTCATATTATTTATAGATTAATATTGCACTATATAATGACAATGATCCTTTTGGATCTTCTGTAGCTACTAATGACATTGATACAACAGTTTTAACTATCTTATCATCTAATAATTGCTGTAACTCTTTATTTATACTAAATAGTTGCATGTTTTCCCATATCCATGTTTTCATAATTAATGTATTTGTATATTTAAGTTATCTATTGTCATCCATTGACAATTATTTGAATTTAATCCTACTTTTTCAGATTCTATAAGTTCAATAGCATCTTCCCATACATTTATATCATAAGGATAAACATGTACTTTTCCTGTACTAAAATCTAATATTATTATTTTCATAATGTTTGTTTAAATGCTTCTATAATTTGTGGATACAAAGCTCTCACTTCTCTTGGTACTTTTGAAAAAAACCATCTGATTTCTATTTCGTAATTATGTCCATTAACATCTAATCCTTTTGGATGCACTAACCAGAAATGATGATATTGTCCTTCATGTTCAACATGTCCTTCATGAAAAATTTCATGAAAAGAAGGTTCTTTATTAATTGTTATTGCATTAGTCATCTATTGTTATATTATTTGTTATACGATGAGTTAATTCATCTATTATAATATTCTCCATCCATGGAGCAATTTTACCTCCCATATATTTAATGATATTTTCTAAATGATCATTAGACATATCTTTTACAGATTTATATGAAAGTGGTGCTTTACCATCTTTACCTCTATTTCCCCAATGTGCAAATTCACGATTTATCATATGATCTTCTGATAGATATACAGTGGGAGTTGCATCAACTAATGAAAGATCTTTTCCTCCATAACGTTGATATTCATTACCACCATCTACCATTGTTTCATTTTCACATCCACATGTTTTATAATCATGTCTATGATATGATGTAAGAACTTTTTTACATTCTTTACATTCTACTCTATTAAGTATTATTTGTTTTTCCATAATTATCTATCACAGGTTACTATTGATTCAGGAAATTGTTTTAAAGCAATTAAATATTCTGCTACAAATGGTACAAAATGTTTGTAAGTTCCCCATCCATTTGGAGAATCAAATGTTTTATAATAATCAGGTCTTGCTTTCATATCTTCAAGTCCTTTTTCGATTATTTCAATTATCTCATGTGCTCTCACTATATTAGCTTCTTCAAATGCATATTCAGCATTGTAATCATTTTCAGAAATATTATATCCTTCTTTTAATTGAAATGGTCTCCATAAAGCTTTATATATTCCTGCTTCACTTGCCATTGTACCAAGATTGTGTGTAATATTTGTACTATACACTTCTTCTTCTCTTGGTTCTAGCGTTTTACCTTCATCATAACTGATAAGGTATTTTCTATATAATGATATATCTAATGACATTTTTTTATTTATTTAATTTTAATTCTTATTCCCCATTTTGAAGAAGCTAAGTATATGTCAAAATAATAATCTTGCCAATAGTATATTTTTTTATTAGCTCCAGGATCCCAAAATCCTTCTTGAGATGTTCTTACCATAGTGATTCTACTTATAATATTCTTTATCATAATGTTTTATTTTTAGTTTGTTTTTCTTTTAATGTTTTAGCATCATGGCATTTAGAGCAAATTGTTTGTAGATTATGTTCTTCACAAAAAAGATTTTCTACAAATAAAGGTAAATCTGCTGCACATGTTAATGTTCCTACAGGTTTTATATGATCTACACTAACTTCTTTTTCAGGAAAATGTTTTTTACAAACATTGCATTTGTATTCAAATTTTTGACGTTTGTTAATTCCTTTATAAGGTCTTTTAGCATTTAGCTTACATTGTCTTATAGGTAACCACACCATTGTTCTTCTTCTTAAAGAACTTCTAATAAAAGACCAGAATGCACTTTCACTTAATGTTCCTGCATTTCTTATCTTTGGGACTAATACTCTCTTTGCCATATTGTTATAATTAAGTTATGCCACAAATATAAGAAAATATTCATGGCATAACTATATTAATTATTATTTAATCGTAATAACACGATTAGTTATCTTAGCTTTCATTTCACTAAGATTGGCAACAATTGCATTAATTTCTAAAGCTGATATAGCTGGCATGTTAAATTCATACTTTCTAGATTCAGCTGCAAATCCTTCTTTAGCTTTTTCTGCAAGAGACTCTAATTCACGAATAGCATAACTTTCATCTAATTGTAATGTATCAAACATTCCATCATGTAATATACTTGTAGCTTCTTCTCTTGGAACAGTCATAATTGGAAGATATTCAAAACATCTACCTTTATGTTGTCCAATACCTACCACTTTCATAGGATTAATAAGAACAATAACAGATTGATCTCCACATCCTACATAATGGATTTGATCAGCAGTGAAGTGTAATCCTGCAGCAGCACAATCTTGTGTACTCCAGTTACATTCTTCTTTAGGCATACTAGTCACTTGCCCAATACGAATATCAAATGTTTTGGTCCAATCATCAGTAAATCTATTTTCTTCTCTATTAGGAAGATCTAAATACAATTCAGTTAACCCACCAATTCTTTGTCCATGATTTACAGGAACTTCTATAGAATATGTATAAGGTTCAACTTCTCCTGATCCATCACAATTATCACAATCTTCCCATTCATCATCCCAATCTTCAAATCCACCTTCTCCATCACATTCTTGACACATTGTAGATGTGTGAGTTTCAATTGTTGTTAAAGCAGAATCATGTATAAGTTTATACTCTCCATCCTCTAAAAATATTGTGTAATAATCTGGGTTTTTCTTCCATACAGCTTTCACTTTATTATAAGTATTACTTACAAAATGAACTAATTCTGGGGATCCATGAAGAGTTACAACATTTCTAAGAGCTACAACAAATCCTTGTCTAGTTATTCTAAAACTATTTTCTTCTAAGAATCTATATAGTTCATGTGCCACTTCAGCTCTTGGGTTTAAACAACACCACATAAAAAAGTTTTTCAATGCTGTATACTCATCATCCTGATTTAATTGTACACAAAGTACTTCTTCAGAAGATTCAGTACATACTCTAGCAACTACTTCAATAAACTTTTCTACTAATAATTGAGGAAGTTTTCTAGATGTACCATTCATTGTTACACTATTTCCTTCTACAGTAAAATCATCAAGTTGACCAAGTAATTGAATTCCTTGTTGTAAAGCTTTTATTCTAACTTGTTCAGCTTTTACTTTTTCAACATCTTCTCTCACTTGACTAGAAGAAATGATATAACGTATTTCATCTTCATCTTTAGCAGCTACAATATTAAAATAATCTTGTTCTTCTGCTCCAGGTTTACTTAATATAGTTCCATCTAACAATACTACAGTAAGTGTATCATTAACTAGTTTCATACTAAAATACTGTCTTTCTGAAATACTTGGAGAAGTTTCTGGTTGGTCTTCTTCCATAAGACTTTCTAGCTTGCTTGCTACTACTTTCTCAATTGCTCTTTCTGCGGTTTCTTTAAACCATTCTAATTTTAAAAATTTGTTTTTCATTTTATTTATTAATTAATTGTTTTTAAATTAAGGGGCATTTCTGCCCCTGTTTTACTAATCTTCTTCTTCTTCACTTATAAATTCACAATGTTCTTTACAATCTGGACATATATCTATGTCATCAGCATATTCTGAATATGCTCCACAGCAATCACTATACATAATTAATCTATTAATTGTTCAACGTTCTCTTCTGTTAACACTTCTTCATTGATTCTAATGTTATAATGGCTTAAATTTACTCTATGTTTGTAATACTTAAAAAGATCAGTCATTACATTTATAATTGGATCTTCAGAACTACAATATCCTATTCTTTGACATAAAGGATTTAAGAACACAAGTTTATCTAATATATTTAACATTTCCAAATATTCTGGATAAATGTTAGGATCAAATAAGTTATGTGTTTTAGCCACTTCTAACATTGACGTTGTTAATTCATTATCTGTATAGATATAATTTTTACGTCTATATTCAGCTAATGTTTCTAGTTTATTAAATAAATCAGTAGAAGTATGTTTTATTATTTCTCTTTTGTCAAATACCCATCTGTATCTAGTTATTAATTGATCAATCACTGTTGATGTAACTATTCTTTTAAATGGTGCTGTTTTTCCTTCCATAAATTTGTCGTACGATATTAAATTGTGTATTTCTAGTTGATCAACTATCTTAAGTTCTCTAGCAGAAAATGTTATTACTTCCATCTTTTGTTTTTCCATCATACCATATAAAGCATCAAGCTTTAAATAATCATCATGATGAGTATAAACTTTTAAATGTTTAGATTTTTCAAGATCCTCTAACTTATAGATTTGTGAATCAAATTTACACTTTCTTCCATCATTATATCGCATTAAAGGTACACCTTTTTTACAAACAATTTCTCCTTGAAGCTTTGTTCTTTTAGTTGTAGCTACACCAAGTTTTACCACTTTAGCTTTTTTCTTACCATCAATAAATTCTTGTGGTATAACAAACTCATCAAGATCTGTAAAATTTGATTCAATCAATGACATTATGTATTGATATTCTTTAATCACATCTCTCCATTGTTCTTTAGCAAAACTACCAAGATTTAATAAATGATAATATGTATGAAGATCAAATCTACTACGATGACCTAATTTCATAGGAGTAGCTTTTTTAACAAAGAAATTATAATCACTTTCTACACATGTAGCTCTTAAATAATCTTTCTTTATACCAGCTAATTTATCTTCGTACACCCAAACATTACAAATTCCATTACAAATGTTTTCTAAATTATATCCATATACATAATGTTTATCTACATTTTGCATTCTTTTATATCTCAATAAGAATTTAGAAGGATATGAATCAGTTAACATATTGTTTCTATACTTTTTGTACAACTCAGGAAAATCTATTAATTTAACTCCCTCTAACTCTGGTACAATTGGCTGAACTTGAGCATATCTAATAAATGCAACAATGCTTTGTTTTTTACCATTAGCCATAGCAATATGATGTCCATTTTTTTCAAGATGATTAATAACAGATTTAATGTCATTACCTTCAGTGATTTCATCATTATACTTAGTAACAAAATAATCTGCCACTTGACCAAGTTTAGCTTGAATGATTTGTTTAGCTTCTTGTGTATATCGAATGCTTTCTCTATTTGGTGTTGGATATAATCCATCACTTAATGAAAATCTAAGAGCTATAGGAAACTGAATTCTATCAATACCCATTTTCTCAAAATCTAAAGGATAATATACATTATCTAAACAGATATGTAAATTAGTGTCTGTAGATAGTTCAGAGAACTGAAAATGTGGATGTCTACTAATTACAAACTCATTAGTAATAGTAGCATCTTCTGGTACATCAAAGTATACACTTTCAAAATAACAAAGTTGTTCTTTTATCTTTTTAAAGAACTGCCATTTGTCATTATACTTAACAGGAATAATAATCTTAACACCATTAACTTCTTCTGTTTCTTTTTCATATAAAAGATCGATAGTGTTAGTATCTTCTCCTTCATACATCATATATTTACGTTCCATTCCATCTTTTCTACATACAAAGTAGAAACTACTAGAATATGCAAGAGGAGCCTTGAAACCAAGGCCCATCATACCTAATTCTGTAGAACTGTTTCTTTTAGTAGACTTACCATATTTACTAATAATGTTTCTTACATCATCAGCATCTAAACCTATACCAAAATCTTCTACACAAAATTCATAATTGTTATATGAAGATGCTTTAAATGAAACTACAATTGGTGTGTCTACTCCAGCTCTTCTATGGCTATCTAGTGCATTACTTGCACATTCTCTGATAGCAGAGCCAATATCATCAGAATATAAATTCTTACTTAACATCTGCATCAATATTTGTGCAGAATCTAAGTCTAAGCTCATACCAATTGATTCTTGTGATTGTCCATCATTTAGGACGTTTGCTTCTGTTTGTTTTTCTAATATCATAATTTTAATTTTTTAATAGTTCTGTTACTTGTTTAATGTTCTCTAACTCTTCTTCTCTAGTTTCATCGTGAATGCATACCCATTCTTCACCAAATCTCTCTTGAACAACAGGTTTGTTTGTATGTTCACAAACCTCTATTCTTAAATTGTTTTCTTTCATAATTTTAAATTGTTTCTTTTTTTACTAACCAAATCTGTCTTCTAGAAAGATCTTGTGATATAATTTTATTATGTTCTTCTGATGTTACTATCCATGTTTTTTGTATTCTGTTATGAACACTTCCTACAGAATCTGTATAAGAATAAGTAACCACTTCATTTTGTCTTGTAGAACATTTAATATTTCCATACAATGGTTGACCTGTATGCCAATGTACTTTTGTTTTACTAAGTGTTGGTTTTACTAACACCTTTAAATACTTAAAAAAAGATTGACAAGATATTAATATCTCATCTCCCATTTCTAAATCTTTTAATTCTATTAATCTATTTTCCATAATTTTAATTGTTTTAAAATGGTAATTCTATAGTTCTCCAAAGTATTACTTCTTCATTGGTATCCCATATATCAGCATTAATTTTTTTAATTACTTCTTCTGTATTCCATATATTACCAAATACTGGCATAGGAAGAGAATAACAATAATTTGATTGTTCCATTGCTGGCATATATTGTTTACTTTTTCCTAAAAATAATATTGGTACTCCTGTATATGCTATTATTTCTTTTAATATATATTCCATAAAAGGTTTCCATATTTTATTATGACCTTTTTCAGCATCTCTTTCAATAGTAAAACTACTTGGTATCATAAGTATACCTTGAGAGGTGTAATGTTCTAAATCATAATCATAAATAATATTAAGATTAAGTCCATTATACATTTCATTTTCAATCCCAGCATAAAACTCTTGTAGGTTTGGTTGTATTCTTGTGTTAGCACCAAATAATATTCCTGTATCAATTGGAACATCATCTACAAATGTATTATATGGATTTTCACCAATTATAACAAGTTTTAACTCATCAAGACTTGTATCTTTAAATGCTCTAAATAAACAAAAAGCTGAAGGAGCTATGTCTATTCCTTCTTCTTTTTTAGATTTAAGAAAAGCAAATATTTCATCACATTCAGGGCTTTCTATAAACTTTTGTATTTTAGAATGCCAACTCGAATGAAATTTGTCTTTAAATTTTTCCCATATCATAATGATAATGATATTTTTCTATTAAAAAATCTTGTAAGGATAGCTTCTAAGTTCTCTATTCCTATACATTCTATGTCATCATTCTCTATAGTTGATAACCACTCAATATTTTCTTGAATTTCTTCTTCAAGCATTTCTAATTCATTGTCTGAACATCTCATAATCCTTTTTCTTTTTTAAATTGTTCTAATTCTTCATCATTTAATTTGAAAGAATCCATACCCATAGCTCTTGCTATAGACCACTCCGCAAATTCATTAGCATATACATCAAATATTTTAACTAAACAATTTGCTGAATGCCATTCTGTTGGTTCTAAATCTAAATCATCTTCAGAATATTCATAACATAATTCTTTTAATGTTGCTTGTTTTCTCATAATTAATAATCTAAAATTCCTGAATCTCTAATTTTCTCGTAAAGTTCTTCTTTTTGTTGTGGAAAAAGAACTGTTTCATCTACTATATCTTTAAGAATAGTTTTTCTAGAAGAGATGTCTAATACATTTCTTCCTTGTAAAGCATTTTCTATTCTTGAACATAGTTCTGCTACTACTGTAGCACCTTTTTTCATGTGTTCTTCTTCATCTGCTTGATTAGAAGCAAGAAGTTTACTTACATATGATTCAATGTGTGGAATAACTGTTTTAAGAGATTGTTTAGATCTCATTGTAAACAAACCATTTTCATTCATTGTTTCATATCTTTCTAATAACACTACAGATAGAGAAAGACTCTCTATTACTATATCACTAAGTTCTTCTGATGTTAATTTCATATTATATTTCTTTCTTTTAGTATTTTTTCTACTGTCTTAAGTCCTTTCTCCTTTGCAAGTAATGCCCAGTCCTTGATACCTTCTCCTAAATAAATCTTTGGTACATTACAATACTCAAAATCAAACTTTTTAGTTATTAATTGAGAATTTTTTACACCAGTTTCATCTGCGTCAAAAGAGAGAATTTGTCTTTCAGAATTTTCTTTTAGATACTCAACGTTCTCTTTAGAGAAACATCCTAAGCCTTCATTCTGTACTGCACAACAACATGGAAATACTTTTTTCATCACCATGTAGTCTTTTTTACTCTTATTAATAAATGCTACATCACAATTTTTAATATCGTTTAATCCATCCATCATAGTAATAGGCACATTATTAGGCATCCATTTTTCTTTTTTACTTGCAAATGGTCTATACAACTTCCAATGTCCTTCATAAAGATAACCAAATCTAAGCTCAGAGTCCTTTAGAGGAAACTTCTGTTTGTTTAGATATAAAGTATCAATTGAATATACATTGTTAGCTCTAAGGTCATCTATGTCTTGATAATATTCATTCCAATATGCTAATTCTTCATGTGTAAATTTTCTAGATTTAACTTGAATAAAATACTCACGTTTAGATGTAGCAGTAGGTTGTGTATAATTAGAAATAATTTTTTTATATACTTCTGTTGAAGATGTAGAATATATTCCTAATCCAAAATCTTTATCAATCATTATTAATGTTGAACGTAATGGTATATCAAATAACTGCATTACAAAATCAAAACATCCACCTTTTTTACTAGTATCTCCAAAATCAATAAATCTTAAAGAATTGTTTCTATAACTAATAATAAACGAGGGACTTTTTTCATTTCTAAATGGAGAATGAGTAACAGCATTTATTTTCCAATTTTGATGAGGCATATACATTTTATAAATATCATATTCAGATATTTTTTCTAATATACTATCAGGTGATAATCCTATTCTTTTTTTTCCTTGTATACTCATAGCTTTAAATATAAAAAGCCTCACCAAATTAATGATGAGGCTTCTTACAGAATTAATAATTATTAATAATCATCCCCATCTTCAGATATATATGCATCAGAAGCAACTAAGTTATCATCTGTATTATAATCTTGAAGATCTTTCAATGTATAATAGTCTTTACAACCATATTCACCTATAATATTTACAACAAATTTCTCATGTGCTTTTAAATCTTTAGGTTTTTTGTTTTTAAGAGATTCTTGAGTTCTTTTATCTCCATAATCAATAAGTCTAAATTGTTTTAGAGCATAACCACCAACAAATGCTTTGTTATAGATTCCTTGGTATTCTTTAGATTCTCCTTCTCTTTCTTTTACAATCACTGTAGCTAATGCTACAACAGATTTAGACCATTCACCTCCAATTTGATCTTTAAGGTCTTTTACATTACCTCTCATTAGTTTTTTCCATTCTAATTGTAAAACAGTGTCAACATCACGATAATCAAGATCTGCTAACCATACACGCATGAAGTTATAAAAATCTTCTTCACCTACATAAGCCACTCTAAAATCTCTTCCTTTAGTAAACCAGTCAGCAAGATCATTTTCATCAGCAGCCCAAGAACACATACCAATAGAATTGATATATTGTTTTTTAGTACCATCTTTGTTTTCTCTTTCTTTATCTTCTAAAAAGAATGACACTTTAAACTTATCTTCTTGATTAACTCTTTGTAACCAAAAATCAACACGAAGATAACTATTACCATCTTTAGTTTCACCTAAATATTCAGCAGCTTTGCTGTCTTCTTTAAGTTCAATACCAAGCTTGTCTTTGTATTCTTCAATTGATGGATTAATTGCTACAACAGTAGCTTCTAATAATCCCACTTTTTTTACTGAATCACCACTTCCTGTGTTTTCTCTTTTTTTTCCGCTAATTTGCATAATTTTAATTTAATTTAGTTATAATATTCATTTAATGTTTCAACTACTAGTTGTAAGTTGTTTGGTATTTTTGTTTCTGCAAACATTCCATCAGGACTTTTAGCTGGAATCTTTTTATAACGATTTGTTACAAATTCATAATTTACAGTTCCATCTTTATTTTCTTCTACATTAGTATACAATACCACTGTAAATAATCCTTCTAGATTAATTTGAGAATCGATAAGTTTTCCTGAAGTTTTCATCTTATATCCTATAATTTCTCCACTATCTTCAATAGTATCTGGATGAGAAAAATAGAAAACAGTTAAATCATCTCTTAACTGTCTAGCAGTTTTAATCATTGTAACAGTGTCTTTTGCCATTAAACTGAATTTTTCATAACCTTTTTCAGTTGCTTTATCAAGCATTGTAAAACCCATTACATAATTACTATCCTCTAGAATTATTTGTTTAATGTGAGGAGCTTTGTCTGAAATAGTTTTTAACAAACGAGATATTTCGTTAGCATCATCTATTTCTTTGTAATTCTTTTTTTCTACATTGTAAAGTTTTTCAGATCCTTTAAAAGGAAGCTCTTTCTTTGCAACATTAATAATGTACGTTTCTTCTGGATTTAAATGTTTAATTGAGGTACTTTTTCCAGTTCCAGTGGCCCCTACAATTCCTACTAATTTCGAACTCATAATTTTAATTTATTTAATTATTTATTTTTAATATATAAAGATACAAAATAATCTTTTTGATTACAAGTATTTTATTTTATCTTTGTCAAACAGATCTAAGGCTCTTGAAAGCCATGTTAATTCGATGGGTTCTGTTGTAGTAACAATGTAAATATACGCTTTTTTTTCTAAATTATCATAATCCATTGCCATACATCTAAATATTCTTTGTGTAAGATTTTCAGGATTTGAATCAAAAGAATTTATTATAACTCTATTTAACTTTGAAAATGTCACTCCTGTATTACCAATTTTTACTACAGCGAGATGATTACCTTTTCCTTCAGCAAAGTCTTCAAAAATTTGTTTTTCTTTAGACTTATTATGATAGGAAGGAATACCAAGATTATCTGCAACAGCAGTGGTACCACAGAATACCAACACTCTTTCATCTTTATGTGCAGCCAAAAGTGCCTTTGTAGCATTAGTTTTGGCTAGGGATGATTGAATTAATCGCATTCTTGCAAGACGCATAAACATTGTATCAGATCCACTGTTTTGTAGTTTATTAATCACCCATGATATTCCATCATAATGTTTCTTCTCAGTTTTGAGCTTTCCTTTGTAATCATTAAACACTACATTATCTAATGGTACTCTAATAACATGAATTTCATAATCTACAATAACACCTTCTTCAATTGCTTTTTCAATTGGATAATGTGCTATTACATGTAAATCAAGTTCTTCTTCAAGGGTTCTTTCTGTATCACTAGCTAATGTACCAGTGAGACCAAGAATCTGTTTATTGTTACTAAACAAATCCTTACATACTTCTATTTGAGCCTCTGAAAGCAAATGCACCTCATCTACAATAACAAGATCAAACTTTTTATCAGCATATTTCTTTAATGATAAATGAGTAGTGTAAGTTACATTACTATCATCATAATCTAAATCCTCAAAATCAGCTTGCCAAGAGTCTTTAATCTTATTATCTGGATATGCTATTAATACAGAGTTTGGATTAAGTTTTCTTAGTACATTAATACTAGTTCTAATTTTTCCGAAGCGTGGAGCGAGCAAAAGTATTCCATGTTTTTTCTTTAACCATACATCAGCAAATTCTAATTGTCTTTTATCTCTTATTGTCATTGTGATCCTTTATTTATTAAATAATACCATACCCATACAATCTTGGGTCTTATGAATTCATAAGCTGCCCATATTAATACATACTTCATGATTTTATATATCCATATACAGTGAAACCTTCTTCATCTTCATACTTATATCCATCTTCACGTTTTCCCCATTGAAACCACATAGACATAATAATTGTTTCGTTAGTCTTAACCCATTCATCATTCTCAAATCTGAATTGTTCTTCATTGCTCTTCTCTTTAAAGAGAGGAACAAATCCTTTTGGTTTTTCTTTTCTCATTCTCTTAAAAAATATGATTTGTTTTTAAGTTCATAATACTTCCACACAAACCCTTTGTGCGTGTTTCTTTTACCTTTACAACAACTAGATATGTGTCCAGTTAAAAATCCAGACATATCTCTACATGCATCAGCAGCTGAGTCATGTATTTTTATAAGATTCATATCAAGATCATATTGACCAATTTTTATTTTATTGATTTCTGCTATTTTTTGATAAGTTTCATGTGATATAGGATTTGCTTTCATGTAGTCACTTCTTTTTTTACAAAACTCTTCAGACATTTTTTTACCTTTATTAGCTAAAGATATTTTATTTTTTGTTTCTTGTGTATGTTTTTTATTATAAAAAGCATTTTTTTCTCCTTTTCTTTCTTTTGACATTAATAATTTTGATTTTTCTGAATGATTGAAACCTATTAATCCTTCTCCACCATTAGTATGATTTTTTAAATCAAATCCCCAAGTTTTAAATAGCTCAATATAGAATATTTCTAATTTAGCTAAATCTTTTTCATATGAAGAGTCTAATTCTTCAATCAATGGAATCAATCCTTCAGAAGTTAATTTATTTATCCATTTACAAATTTTTCTATTATGCCTTCTGCTATCTACAATATGACCAGATAGTCTAGTTTCTAATTTAGTAATTGTTTTACCTATGTATACAATTTTTTTAGTTGTAGGATGTGAAAGTGTGTAAACGATACCTGTCTTCATAATATAAAATTTTATTACAAAGTTACGGTATCTTTTACAAACTACCAAATATTATTGATATTATTTACTTAAGAAAAAAGCTTTTATCTGTAATTCTTCTATAATCATCATCGGTTATATCTTTTTTACGAGGCATCTCAGCAAATATTCCGAGTTCTCCTAAAAATGCAAGTCCTATTCTAAGATCATCTGCACCATAACTATTCTTAATAAGTCTCACACTTCTGAAATATTTAGCACCATATTGATCTTTTAATTTATCTAAGTCATAACCACTAGGGTCTGTTACTTTATATCTCATAGGATCAAATAAAGCCATTACAACATCAGCATCATTTTGTGTAGATGAACTATCACTAAAATCTTCTAATTGTGGTTCAACATCTCCATTCTTTAATCTAGTAGGATTAGAAATACTTCTATTAAACTGACTTACTACTACAGGACTATATCCATAGAAATCACGAGCAAATCTAAGTTCATCACTCATTTTATCAATAGCATCTTTTTTTGTAGGTTGGTCTTTAGTAGTTTTTAAAAGACCAATATGATCTATTACAACAATAGTAATTTGATTAGGATCATTAGGAACATATACTTTGTTCCATTTGTCTAATTGTTCTATTTTACCATTAGCTTCAGCATAAGCTTTTAATTCTTTAGCTATACCTACAGGATTTTCTGGTCCATCAATTATTGTAACTATTTCACTTAGCTGATCTATATAGTCTTTATAATGTAAAAACAAATCATGTTCATCTTGAGACATTTTTTCAGTCCAACCAAGAAGTTTACCTACAGGAATAATAATACCCTGGTCTAAAAATATTTTACGAGATACCCACTTGGCCATCTTATAAGTTCTACTTCTTTCCATGGACCTATACCACACTTTTACTTTTATACCAGAAGCAAGACCTTCTTTAGACATAGCCCAATCAACAGGGTTAAGAACAAAAGCATCATCAATAAAAGATGTTTTCCCTGAACCAGTATTTCCGCCAATTAAATAATAGAGTCCTTTACGAATACCAACATATTTAGTAAGTCTTTCAAATCCCATAGGAATTCCTCTATTCATATCATTAAGACCTTTCTCAACTTCTGCATTTAATAGTTCAAAACTCATATATCTGTACCTCCTTGTGGTTTTTGTGGAGCTTCATTTACTATTGCTCCATCATTAATTAGTTCAATGAATGGTTCAAATGCTCGTTGGTTTAAATAAACAGAAGATCCTTGCATGAATTTTAATCTATTTGCATTTTCTGCAATAGAACTTTCTTTTTTCTGTATGATTTCATAATTAAGAGCTGCAATTAATTGTGTAGCTGTATAATCTCCTTCTAATAGGATTTTATCAAACTTCAATCTGCAATCATCTTTATGTAATCTCAAAGCTCTAGTACCTGTAAACTTTTTACCTTTATACTCAAATGAATCAGTACCTGGATAAGTTTTCCACCATTCTTCAAAATCTGTTGTGGCAGGTTTTCTTCTAATAATCTTACCAGTAGCTTTACTATTTATAAATTCTAAAAGATCTCTACCTAGTATTGTGAGTGCATCATCTTTTGTTATTAACCCTTTTCTTATTAAAGACTGATAGACAGAAGCAATTTTCATACTTGACTCACATAATGGAGAAATATCATATTGTTCGTCTATCAGCTTTAGCAGATATATTATATCTAGGTTATAACCTCTCTTGAAGAACTCCTCGAACTGTTGAGGTGCTATTATTAACTTCATTTGGTTTTTCTATTTTAATTATTGCAGGTTTTCTATTTTTATTTGCCTGTTCTTCTTCCCATTGTTGCCATGAAACTTCAATATCATGTTGTCTTTCCATGGCATATATGTGATCATTGGGATATTCCCAATCTTCTAACCAATTCATTATTTAGAAATTCTTGGTCTTCCAACAGGTCTTTTTTCAGATTCCACAACAGGTTTCTTTTTAGACTTTCTTTTTTTATATTTTCTTTTAGGCTTTACAACTTCAATAGGATCTATACCAGATGTGTAAACCTCTTTACCTATAATAGTAACTTGTCTAGGTTGAAACTTAGGAATTTTAGGTTCTTCTGGTTGTTCTTCAGAAGTTTTAACAGCAAATACTAACATTGCTGTTATGATAATAGCTAATATAATAGCAATAGATAAATAACTCATAATTTTAGGGATTAATTCTTAAACCAAATTGCAAATCAAAAAATTGAAATGTTTGTTCAGCTTTAGCTTTGTTAAACTTAAATACTTTTTTTAATAAAGGAATAGCATATGCTTTAAACACATCATGCTGTTCTTGTGTCATGGTATTATTAGAATACCATTTGTCATCACCCATAACTTCTAAGGGTGTTTTTCCAATCATCTTTAATTGATATTCAACTAAATGTTCAGAAATGTTTGTTCTATTGATTGTTTTTTTCATTGGCTTTGTAATGTTGATTTAATATGTTAGAAAATTTTTCTTTTTTTCTTTTTAAAAAATTAATTGAATCTTTATACATAAGATTATATAACATTTTTTTATGTTCAAGTTTAAAGATTAATGTGGACATGTACAAATTTATTTTGCTTCACCCCAAGATTTATTTATATTAGCTGTTGCATTTAATTTAAAATCTTTTAAATAGTAATTTCCACCGTCTTTCATACAATTTTCTACAGCAATTTTTGTTTCTTCTGCTAATTCTTCTAAACATTCAACAACAAGTTCATCGTGAACACTATTACAAATTAAAACTTTATTTATATAATTTTTTTCTACTATCCAATCAAACAACAAAAGTGTTGCTCTTTTTATCATATGTGCTCCACAAGACTGAATAGGAGAATTTAAACACAAACGTTGGTATTCAGATTTAAGTTTAAAGAATTGGCTTACTTCTGTTTTCTTGGATTTATAAAAATCTACAGCTCTAGGATAGATATAACTATAATCTATTCCTTTTTCTTTTTCATCAAATTTCTTTTTATAATCTAATTTACCTTGTTTATACATTGTCCATTGTTCTTTTGTAATGGATTCTACTTTTTCTTTGTATTCTTTAAATTTATCAAATTTAGGAAGAGCAAGTTTCCATCCATCAGAGGATTCTATATATCCTGTTTTAATTGATTGTTGATAAATTTTTTCTCCCCACTCATAAAGTCCTTTATGGAGTTCTTTAAAAGATTTTTCAATTTCAATAGCTTCTTTTAAAGGAAATCCTTCATTTGTATGAAGAGTATAAGAATTACCACCATAACTAAATAAAAATCTAACTACCTTACATATATTTCTTTTATCTTTATGTTTGTTTTTAATTTCATCATCAGATAAATTTTCTAATTCAGGAAATACAGCTTTTGTTAATAAACAATGTAAATCAGCTCCATTGATTACAGAATCCATCATAGCTGCATCTTTAGATTTATCTGTTAATATTATTCCTTCCTGTGCTTCGTAATCACAAACAATAATTACATTACCTTCATTAGCTTTAAAACACTTTCTAGTAATAGAATCAGAAGGAAAATTTAAGAAATTTATATTGCCTTTTCTTGTAGATAATCTAGCTGTATCAACCATTGGATTAAAATTAGTATATATACGTTCATCTTCAATTTGTTTATATATACTATTCCCAAAGGTTGTCACTCTATGATTAGCTTCTTGAAAACTAAGCCACATCTTAACAAATTCATGTTTAGATTTACTTATAATGTTTTCACCAATACTGTCCTTACCATCTTTATCTTTTGTTTCTATACCAAGAGCATTAAACACTTTAATCATTTGTAATGGAGAACCTATTGATATATGTATTCTTTTCTTTGTATCAAACATGTCTATTTGACTATTTGCAAACTGTTTAAGATGGTCATATATATAATCTTCAATAACTTCTTTCCATTTAATTGTATTTTCTACATCTACAAGCATTTTATCATTCCATGCTTCAGAACTAATAGGAAGACCACATTGCTCAATATAAGCAAGAGCTTTAATATATCTGCAATGTAAATTATAAGTGTCTGTAAAGCCTCCTTTATTAATCTTTAACATAAGTGCATCATGTAATTCAATAAGTTTGTCTACGTCTAAAAAACTATAACTAATTGTTGAAGCCTGTCCAAGTTTTATTAAATGTATGTTTTTTTGTTCATACTTATCAACGAATATATCTAATTCTTTTTTAAATACACTTCCTAAATCATTTTTAATTGGAATGTAATTTTTATCAACTTGCCCATTATATATAATTTTTGATGCAAGCATAGTATCTAAAACATTATCAGGATAAAAATTGTATTTATACATGAATCCTAAGTCAAATAAGATATTATGCCCTAGAATAGTTTTACCTTTAATATAAGGTATTACATCATAAAAAGAATAGTTATCATTATACAATACAATTAAATAATTACTATCAACACCATTACCAATTTGGCAACAAAAAACATCATTTTTTCTAGGATATAATCCTTCTGTTTCAAAATCAAATGCTATTATATCATTTAATTCCATATCTTCTAATTCACAAAATTTACTAAATCCTAGTTTAATAAAGTGTTCTTTAGAGTGTTCTTTACATATAATATAATTATTTTTCATATTTTAATCATTTATTTCTATTTTATAGTTAATTAAAGCATTAAAAACTTCTTTATTTAAAAAATTTTTATATTTATCTCTCAAAAAAATAATATAATTTTCTTTTGTTTTTTTATATTTTAAAAATGCTTCTAACTCTGTATTAAAAACACCTAAAGACTTAGATGTATTATTTAAACTAATGACTGCCTTAAATTTTCCGTTAGATTGTTTTCTAACTCCTAAAGGAAGTTTTCCTCTACAACTTTGTCTTAAAGTAAACACTTTATTAATTTCTTGTGGAACAAAACAACAAGTAGATGGAGAATAAACTTTATTACCTTTTACCAAAATATCTTTATCTAGTTCCCAATTTTGCATATAACTAGTATTATAGTTTTCTTCAAACCATTGAGCAAAATTTTGAAAATTATGCCATTCATCACACACAATTACATTGTGATAAGATTTATTTTTTTCTTTGAATATTTTACTATAAGATCTTCTCATTATACTATACCAAGTTTGGTAAACTTTATTTGGTTTATTATTCAAACTAGTGGTATATTTTCCTACACCTATATACCCTATACCAAAAACTGTTTTATGTTTAGGATAGGGTATTGTCCCAGTTTTAATTTTATTATAAAGTAAATTTTTTACAATATAACCATCTATTAGAAACCTAATAGTATAAAGACTATTTAAAGATTTTTCTGTAATTTCAATTTTGTAACCTTCTTTTGTCACAAATTTTTCCTCTAATCTATTTTTATTTTTCATATATAAACTTTTATAGTCATCAAAAATACAAAAAATATTTATATAAACCAAATTAAAATTATATAATTCATAATTTAGTTTTTAGGGTTACAAATATAATTAAAAAAATTAGAGGTGCAATATACACTTCTAACAAATTTAGTTACAGTTTTCTTAATTTAAGATTTATAAAGGTTTTCATTAATTCTTGATTCATGTGCCTTGCACATTTATTGTTAAACTCACGGTTTATAATTCTATGGTATTCTTCTTTGTTTATACGAAATTTTAGACCATTTCTATGTGTAGGATCATCTGATTCTAACACAAAAGCAGCAGCTTTTATTTTTTCAATAACTCCATAAGCAATACATCTTTCTTCTTTAAACTTTTTTGCTGTTAAAATTTCCATAATTATTCTTCTTGTTCAAATCTTAATAATACTTTATCTTCATATAAAGATGCTTCAAGTGTATCATCATCTAACTCAATATCTAAATATCCATCATACTCTCTAAGAATTGTATTGATATCTTCTAAAGATATATCTCTAAGTTCATCTGTATGTTCTCCTTCATCCCACCAACCTATTTCATCATGAGATGCTAATATTTCTTCATTCTCATCTATAATAATTAGTTCTACAGGAGCACCATTTTTGTTTATAAATTCTTCAATATCTTCAGGAGTTTCTTCAAGTTGCCATAATTCAACATATGGTTCTATAACACCTACAGATATTCTATTAATAAACAACATACCTTCCTCTAATTGTTTAGGAAGGTAGTTTTTTAATACAAATTCTCCAACACACCACATTAGAAAGAACTTTTAGTTTTTGATTCAGCTATTTGATACACACAATGTCCACTAGACAGTCTTAACAATATATGAAGCTGTTCAGCTTCTAAATAGTCTATTGTTTTTTTTGAATTAACACCAATAAGTTCTACACCATTACCATTATCAACTAATTGCATAGCCACTTGTTTTTGTATATGTTCACTCCATTCATTATCATCACTAAAATATAATGTATGAACTGTAACATCTGCTGTAGCTTTAAGTTTATGATAATCATATTCATGTACACCATTAATATAGATTTCTTCTTTATATAACATGTTACTTGTATTATCTATTACTTTTTGTATTTCTTCTGTTAATTTTGCCATATTATTTATTATTTACTAAGTTTAACGCTGTTTGATGTCCTTTAAGAGCATCTTCATAAGATGTATATCTTTCTTGATATTGATCGTGTTCTCCTCCAAATATCATAGTTTCCCATAATATTGGTGTTTCATTAGATAACCAACCATAATTTTTATGATCTAATCCAAGAAATACTGTTGATATAAACACATCATTGATATATTCTTGAGCCACTGCTTTTCTTTCTGGATTTTTATCCATCCATGATGCTGATTCCATTGCATGTGATGCAACTGGTTTATTGTTCTCATCTAATATGTACCACATAATTATTGAAATAAACTTGTAGGTGCTCCTACGTTATACATTAACATTAAATAAAATCTTATACAATGGACATTGATATCATCAGCTCTCCCAAATGCTTCACTAAGATCATTATCTACTACAGCTTTAGCAAAACTTCCACCTGGATAACCAACTTTCCATTTAGTACATAATATACTTGTACCAATATCAATAATGTGTGAATAAGAATCTATTACTATATTATATGGTAATAACTCTAATGCATATTTATCAAAATAGTCAGAAACCAATGTTCTGACTATTTCTTGTTGTTGTTCTGGATTCATAATTAATATCCTGCTAATTTAGATAATGTTACATCTTCTCTATTTAACAAATAAGCAAGACTACTTTTTTCTTTTTCTGAAAGTTTATTCATATTTGTTATTAATTCTATTCTGTCATATGTAATACCTTTACCATATACAGCTTTTACTTTTTCTCCTATTTCTAGAAGCTCTGATACATTAAAATTGTCTATAGGACAATTGTTATCATCTTGCCATTTACCATTTATTATTTTCATTTTTTTTCTTTTTTAGTTAATTTACATTTTTCACAATATAGTTCTTTAGTTTTTGGTCCTGTAGATATAATAGTTCTACATTTTACGCAAATCATTGCACCTCTTCCGTTATTAAACTTGTGTATTGGCTCAATCATTATGAAATTCAATCATATATCCTTCAGAAATAAGAATTCTAAGACATGTATTATCATCAAATAACTGTAGTCTTACATATATACCATCTTGATCAATACAATCAAAAGCTTGATAACCATCACCACTAGATGTTTTACCTTCTTTAACACCACTAGTTTGGTGAAAAGTCATTGTTTTACCACTAATATAATAAAAGATAACATCTCTTACATGATTAGGATTAAACACCACTGTAACATCTATTTTTTCCCATGGTGTTAATACACCATTGTCTTTAGTAATAAAAGATGTATATTTTTTAACAAATGTTTCTTGTGAAAACATTGATGTGCTCAATAGTAGTAGAGCTCCTAATAATATTTTTTTCATAGTCCTTTTTCTTTTTTATATATTTCTAATAGTTCTTTAAAAGAATATGTAGAAGATTTATCTGCCTCATTCCATATACACCACGCTGCAAATCCAATAGCAAATTCATCTGCTATTATTTCGCATTCTTCAGAAATAAATTCAGCATCTTGTTTAGGATACCAATTAAAAAACTTTTCTTTTAGTGTCATAACAATTCTATTTTTAATGTAAAGTTTAGTTTATCACAGATTTCTTTAAGCTTATCTAATGATAAGTCCATATTCCCTTTTAGCCATTGAGACATATTAGGAGTGTGCGTTCTATAACCTAGTTTTACACAAAACTTTGTTTGAGTACAGTTACTCTTTTGAAACATATCCCATAGTATTTCATTAGCTATGTTCATCTTATTTCTTTTTAAATTGTTCAAACCATTCATCCAATAGTTTTGGGTTAGAAACTTTATTGTTTAAAACTTGCCCACTTAAATCATAAAGTAATTGATAAACTTCTTCCTCACTATAACTATGTTTCTGTTGATACTTAATACCAATTATAAAGGCATTGTATAAATCTTGCTTGTAGTGATAATCTCTAAAACTATCTAATTCATTTAAGTTCAATAACCTTTCAGCAACTTCTTCAAGTGTTTCTTGTTTGCTCATGTGAGTTATCATAATACCTCTTTCACGTTCTTGTTTAGGTTCTTCTTGTGGAATAATGATTTTATATTTATATTCTACAACATCAAAATTATAGTTTATATCATCTAAAATAACTCTTACATTTTCAACCTCAACACTTTCACAACTAGGATTCTTAACAAACCATTCTAAAAACTCATTATCAATAGCTTGTACACCATCTTTAATTAAGTCTTGGTCTGTGGTTAGGATTATTTTTTTATGTGCTTTTAGAGTGCTTACATTTATTCTTAATTTAACTTTTTGTACCATAAAACCAGCCATATAATAAGCATAATCTCCTTCTTTAATTTCTTCTGAATTAGTGATGTATATATTTTGTCTAACAATATCATGTAATTCAGATTCAAATAGTAAAGGTTTTTTTAAGAAAGTCATTCCTTTTGATAATTTTACTAACCTACTTGGTTTATCTGTTGGCAAAAGCCAGATGTTTTTATTCTCCATAAGGCAATTCTGTTATTGTTGTTATACGTTTTACTGCTTTTACTTCATTATTAAACACATTTACAGCAGCTAATATATCATTTGCTTCTACAATGCGTTCTAAATCTGTACATTCATTATTTCTTTCTGCATAATAGAATATTAAATATCTTTTCATTTGTTATAGTTTAATATAAATAATAGTGATAGTATAAATGCATACAATATTACAAATTTAAATAGTTTTTTCATAATTGTATTAGTTTATTAAATTCAACTGGTGTATAATTAATCATTTCAGCACATACATTGATATATTGTGGATCATTAAGACTATTTTCGTGAACATGTCCATGGATGTTGTAATGTGCTCTTTTATATGTAAGTTCTTTTGGATGAACAGGACAATGTGATAATATGCATACATCTTTATAATATATAACACCTGATACACTGTGTACATAGTTTAACATTTCTCTTACATGTTGTCTTTGGTCATGATTACCAAGAACAACGTGTATTATTCCTTGTAATCTACCTAAGATTTCATATTGTTTCTTCTCCATTGTAATATCTCCAAGTAAAAACACTGCATCTCTTTTAGATATTGTGTTATTCCAGTTTTTTACAATAAGTTCATTCATCTCTTCTGCAGATGAAAACCCTCTTCTCTTTGCCATATTTTCATGATGAAAATGTGGATCACTAAACATATATGTACTCATATACTATTTGTTTTTATTGATTAAAAGAATAAGGGCTCCACTACAGAGCCCTTCAATTCCCCTCCTTAATAACCCAACTTTTGAAGTTGGTCTATATTGGCTTCTACAATATACACACCTTGTGATATTGTACATGCAAATGCAATACTCATTGCAAATGCTAATTGTCTAAATTGCCAAAACTCTGTTGGCTGTAATTTAATTGTTTTCATGTTTTATAATTATTAAGGATTAATACAAAATAAAAAAGGCTACCATTTCTGATAGCCTTGATGTTGAGATTGGCACTAGTAAAACCCAAACCATAAAGTACTCAACTCCTTCTCTGCGTGGAAAGGACTTAACATTCGTGAGATACAAACTCTCCAATGTCTGTTACTGTCTGCTTGATTCAAGTAACTGCTTTCTTTAACTGATTGATAATCAGCATTATAAGTGGAGGTGCTGGGAATCAAACCCAGGTCCACACTACTTTCATTAATACAATTTATACAGCTTTACATTTGTTTTATGTCTTTATGTTAGACTAGGTCAACTAATTAAAGAAGACTCCACCAGAATGTTTTACTAAACATACAAACCTTCTATGGCAATTTTTAAAGTCTTTAGCCAGTGTTTGACAGGTAATTTAGGCTGCTAAAAGGACTTCTTCTCTCAATAAAGAGAATACTGTGTTCATATTAGCTTCGATTTGTGCGTTGTCTCCTAGAGATACTACACGAGAATTGTTTTTGCCATTTAAATTAAATTCACCTTAGTTTACAGTTATCTCTCTGGCTGATTGTATTAACTATTGGTAATCTGTCAAAATCAGTCACCCCCAATAATTCCCATGTGTATGAGCACTGTATCATAGTTGTGTTGTTGACCAATGATCAACTTTTATCTTTTATATCACTTATGTGAGTTTTAGACTCATAATAATGTATAATATAGGTAAGTTCAGTGATACGCAAACATACATTGACTATTTAAACTAACAGGATGGCGTTTATAGTCCCCAGTGATTATACAATATCCCTGCAAATATACATTACAGGGATAAATAAAACAAACAAATCCTAAATTTTAATTTCTTGTCTTCCTACATCTGGTGAATGTGTATATACACGTAAGTCATCAGTAATTTCAATTTGCTTACCACCAGTGGCATTACAAAGATCTTTTAGTTCATCACTAAACTTCATTAATGAAACAGCATTTACTTTATATGGGAATGCATCTGTACCAATACTATCCTGACCATCATTTATAATTAATATTTCAGGTTTTTCTTCTGATAAATCAACATCAAGATTACAAAGTCTTTTATTAGCTATGTCAGTAGCAATGTATTCTACCATATCACCAACTTCTGTTCCTCCACCATTTGGCTCATTAGAAAATGTTTGCCAAAAGTTTATAACATCTTCTCTATTCTTAATGTGTTGAAAGTTTAAAAATTCTGTTCTATTTACAAAATAACTAAAGAACACTTCAGCTTCACCTCTCATAACATATTTAAACCTGTCGATTAATATAGCATTCACCCAAACTTGTTTCTCATCTTCATCCATACTTCCTGAATAATCTAGAATAATGATGATTTTTTGAATTTGCTCTTTTCTATCAACAGGAACATTAACTGTTAAGTCTTTAGTTAAAAATTTGGTTTTAAAGTTAGGAAACATCTTTTGATAAAGGTCCATCATAAAGAATTGTGAATAATCTCTCATAATCATTTTAGAATATTGATCAGAGTTAGCAACAATCTTTTCGCTAATTTCTTTTTCCACTTTAAACTCACCACCAAATTGACCTACAAGAGATAAATGGTTCATAATCTCCATCTTTCTGTTCTTACTAAGTTCATTAAGTTCTAATTGCTTATTGATGTTTGGATCAGTATAAATAGTTCTATCAAAGTCTAATGATTTATCCATATTCATATCATCATCATCATCATTATTTTCTATTTTTTCACCATATTTCTGTTCTTTCATCTTTAAGAAAATAGCAAGAGCTTGTTCAAGAGGTGAAAACCCAGGAATATATTGTTCAAAGATAGCATCATAAAACTCTTTTTTTTGTTTATATGAATATTCTTCACTATCAACAAACTGTTTAGCTATATAATCTTTTTCTTCAATCATCTTAAAATAACACACACGAGCTAATTCTTTAATAGTATCAATTGCTGTTTGTTTTGTAATGTTTACCTTTTTCTTTATTTCTGCAGCTGTAGGTGTAACATAATTAACTGGATCTTTTACATATAATGATTCATCATTATCTGCATATTCTACAACAAATGAAAAATTGGACCAAGAACTTTTAGACCAACCACCACTTCCATATTTACTTTTCCATCCTCCACTACTTTTTTTCTTAGGAGTGTAGGTTGGGGTATCATAATAATCATCATACCCCTTGTACAACTTACTCATTATAGAAATGAAGCTATTTGAAGACTTTTAGTAAACTTTTCTTTAGCTTGTGTAGCAGCTTTTACAAGCTGTGAATGTACATGAGCTATATCATCACTAACAGTGATACCTTTAATATCTGTGAATTGTTTATCAAGATCACTAAGTGTAGATTTAAACATCTTTTCATCTTCTGTAGATACCATTGGTAATGTACTTAATGTTTCAATAGTGTAAGTTAATGAAGCAGATAAGTCTCTAAATTTAATTGTAGCTTCAAACTTCTTAATAGCTTCAGCAATCAATGATGGTTTCTTTGCAAACTCTGCAATAAATGTTAATGATTCTGGTCCACATTGATCATACACTGAATAAGCTGTTACAGCTACACGAGGACTGATTGTAATACCATTCTTTGCATATTCTTGTAAAAGATATGGAATAACAGGATCAACATTATCTTCTCCAAATTTACTTTCAAGTAATTTGTTATATGTAATCTCTGTGTAGTTATCCCAGATAACATTTAACTCAAGAGGAAATCTTTCCATTAATGCTTTTAAAGACATATTTTTAGAAAATTCATCTCTAGTTCTATTTGTACAACAAATAATAAATTTAGTGTTAATAGGAAATATTTGTGTACCATTTCTAAATACACCACTTGAAAGAATATCTTTTAATTGCTCTAATATAAAATCAGGAGCATCAAACATTTCTTCAAACACAACATATTCATGGTTCATAAAACTATTATCAACAAGATATTCTATTTTACCTGTTTTTTCAAATGTAGGAATATCAAGACCACCAAATAATCTATCTGTAGTCATACCTGTACCCATTGTGATGATGTATGGAGTGATGCCTTTAGATTGTAAGAAATCTAATGTTACTTCTGATTTTCCGTGACCACCAGCTCCATATAAAACTACATTTTTGTTTGTTTGAAATCCTACATTAAGAATACTGTAAGCTTTATCCATGTATACAAACTTTTCTTGTGTATTAACACCTTTTTCCACTACTAATTTTGCTTCTTTTTTCATTGTTTTTTTATTTATTAAGGAATTTTGATTTAATTTATTTAGTTCTTCTAATATGTCTGTTAATTCTACTGATTCTTCAATTAATATGCAATCTCTTGATTTAAATGACCAATTTCCATAAACAAATTCATAACATGATTCAATATATTTATAATATTCTTCAGGAATAATTTGTCCTAGATAATGATTCATATTACCTTCATCATTCCAATTTAATGGACAATTGTAATCAACACTCCAAAGACCATCAGCTTTAAATTCTTCTGCAGTTTTAAATCTATATTTTTTCATAGTTTTAATATAAAAAGAGAGCCATTACAGCTCTCTTATTGATTTAATCATCATCACCATCACCATCTTGCTTATCCATCTCTGATGTAAGCTTATCAAGCAAATCTTTAAGCTCTTGAGGCATATCATCTCCACTTAACACCATAGATTTTATTTTAGTGTTAAGATTTTCCATCTGGTTCATAATGTTTTCTAATTTAGATTCTAAGAAATATGAAGCCATCACTACTATTTGTGAATAACTAAAATCATTAGCCACTATTTCTACAAATTGACTAGGAGAAATTTCATCTCTAATCTTTTGATTTTCATCAAACACTACATTTGTAATGACTTCTTTGCATTTATCTGCTAATTCATCTAAATAGGTATCTTCTACACCTATTGCTTTGCTCATCTTTTTTTGACCATGGTCAAATGTAAAAATTGTTGTACTCATTTGTTATTAAGGAATTAAATTAATATTTATTGTTGTAACGATGTTCTAACATCTAAAATTTTCTCTGATAGTATTCTATGTCTAGAATTATAAATCACCTCAACTATTAGTCTTCTAGATAACATATATCTATAACTATTAGTTGAGGAAACTAATCTACCTTTATTTAGTCTTGGTCTCATTCCAATTAAAGAATTTAATTCCTAATATTATAGGAAATACAAAAGGACTAAATAATGTCATCCAAAAATCATTAGATTCCCATTCTTCTTTTGCTGCTAATATACCTATTGCAAATAGGTATGTAAATAAAACATAAAAATACATAAGCTTAAACTCTTAAAATTAATAATGTAACCACTAATACACTAACACATATAATAACCATATAAGATAAATGTTTCACTACATTATCTTTTCTTATAAGGTCTATTATTTGTTCTTCTTGTAAAGCAATTATTTTGTTTTTTAAATCAATCAACTTAACAGATGATTTCAATGTGTGGTCTTGTGATTCAACTAATTCTTCTAATATTTGTAATCTTTCCATAACTAAGTCTTCTTGTTTCATAATAATTATTTATTAAATTAACACATCATTGGTACTATATAACACATATCTAAAGCCAAGCATATTAATAATGCCTGGCAATATTCTCTTTTTGTGCCCTTAAAATTGAGCATAACACATAATGTTATCATAATCCAATAAGATTGTCAAAATGATTATCTAATATGTATTCTAATGTACATTGTTCTACTTGTAACAATTCTATTTCATCTTCAATGATATGAACATTTACATCATCATTACCATCTCTAAGACTATCTAATGAATGTATTTCATTTCTGATATCTTTTAACCTTTGTTCAATAATTTCTGGTTTCATAATTATACACATCTATGTTTAGACCAATAATTTCTAGTTCTTGAGCATTGAGAGCTACAACTTCCTAATGTAAATACAAAAGCAATGAATACAATCCATAATACTAATGTTAAACCAATGTTTTTTAAATTCTTCATGTTTTTTATGTTATTTGTTATTAAGGGATTAATTTTAATTCTTTTGCTCTACGAAGCACTTCTTGTGATATTTCATTATCAAAATCAATCATTGGATATATTACACCTGATGAATATTCTCCAGGATTATTACCATACACTGTAGCATTACTGTATTCAAACACACTATCATGATTGATATAAATACCAAGATCATAGTTGTTTCCTCTACTATCAGTAAATGGTCCAAGATATATACAATAATTCCACATCCATTCTTTTGCACTTGGATAATACAGAGGTGCATTGTTTAATAAGATACTCATTTTTTTTTATTATTAAGGGATTAATTATTAAAATATTCTTTCATAGTCCGCTAGATGTGTTAGTAGGAATGTTCCATACTATGAAAGAATATTATAAAAGAATATTAATATCCTCTAAAATATGATTTTATTACATCTGATCTAACATGTTCAGGTCTTACACTATAATAAACACCAAAATGTTCTTTAATTTCTTTTAATATAGTACCTATTACAAGTTCATTATCTACATCTTTACAATCTACTGTTTGTCCTAAAGATATAATAACATTTAATTCTAATATTACATCTACTCTACCAGGAAAAAGATCTGGATGTATATCTATTATAAAATCTTTATCTTGACATATTTCAGATATATTAGATAATAATAAATTAAATTCACCAGTAGTTTCTTGTTCTGTATTAAGCTTTAACATTGTATTATATGCATCTGTAGCTGTTGTTAATCTTTCGGTTAAAACAAAACTATATGCTTTATAACCTTCTTCAATTTTTGTAATGTTCATGTTTGTTTATTATTAAGGAGTTTAAAATTCGTTTATTATATCACTATCATTTAATGAAGACATCTCATCTTCTAATTCAGAATATAATGTATAATATTCATCTAATGATATTTCTCTTGATTGTAATTGTTGTGTTAGATAGTTCATTTCATCTTGAACATCTTTTTTTGTTTTATTGTTTCTCATAATAATTATTATTTATATATATTAAAATTAATATAAAATGAACGATAACCCCAAGATATACCTATCATAAAACTTTTATCATATGTATATACACAATTTGTATATTGTGCAAATATATATGGTGTAATAGCAAATTCTTTAGTTTGTTCTGCAACATGTCCTGTTGTAATATCAATTCTTGTTTTCATAATGTAAATGTTAAATGTGTATTAGAAAATAAATAATGTGCTCCTTTAAATATAAGTATAATGAATATAGATGTTAAAATAGAACATAATCTATTAGCAAACTTATACATTTCTATTTCTTTACGACTATCTGTTAATGTAATATACCAATAAGAAATATTATATAAAATAATAAACACTAATATATATATAAAGATAGCTGTAATGTTAATGTTGATTGTCATCATAATGTAATATTATTTAAAAGGGCCCGTAAAAGAGTCTATTATTATTCTTTTAACCAATGTGTTACAATTTGATTTGTTACATTAAACTTTGCTTTTTCATTAGTTATAGTTAAATATGCATCTAATCTTTGCACATTTCCCATACTTGTTTTAGTTTTAACTAAATATTTACCTTTAACATTAGGTAAATAATTAGATGTTTTTATCCATTTCATAATGTATATGTATTATAAAGGACTCTTCTATCAGTACTGTTTCATCTTTACGGTTTCACAGTTAACCTAATTATTTCATAGGACAACAGCATACCTGTTGAAGAGCCCATTATATTATTTATCTCCTATATTGGGAATGAATATATCTTCATCACTCTCCCAGTCATATTCTTCATCCATAATAGTTATATATTAAATAGATTCATTCTCTTAGTAATAAGAACATCATTGTTATCAATGTATGTAATAGTATAATCACCATTACTATCTGCTTGTGTTTGACTAATAAATTTTTTCATAATGCTATATATATTTCGTTATTTGTTGATTGTTTGTTGTTTGTTTAAAGCATCTTCTATGCTATAGAGGTACACACTCCTCTTTCTTAACACTCCTAAATAAATGTAAAGAAAATAAATTATACTTGATTATCAAGCATTTAGCTAAATAAAAGTTTTTTTCTCTCTCGGTAGAACTTTTTATTTATATATAATATAGAACTATTTGGTATTATATATTATAAAGGATAACATATATACATATATATAATGTATAAACTTTTCCCTTAGGGAGAAATAAACTTTTTATTACTCCTATATATAAGGTATAAACTTTCCACTGCTACAGAATAAACTTTTTATACATATATATAAGGAGTAAAAAGTTTATCCTACTCCTTATTATATATATATATATGTCTGATGATGTATTATAGATATATAAAGAAACAATTGGGTTAGTACCCAATCGCTTCTTCAAATGTTGCAACAGTTTGTGGTGCTTCTTTTAAGTTCAAGCTTTTCATTTCCACAACAATATCATTACCTTGTTGTCTTTGTACTCTGTAAAGAGTATTAGTAGGTGTTGAGTTCTCTTCGTCAATTACTAAACTTAAGAATGCAATTGAGTCTTTAGTTCTTTTACCTGCTCTTATTTCTGCACATACTGGTGATGAAACATAAGCTTTTCTTTCTTCTCCTTTTTCATTAACTAATCTTACGTTAATTCTTGCTGTTCCTGCTAAATTAGTGTCAGTAAAAATCATTTTACCATTTGCTCCTGTGTAATCTAATACTTTTTCCATTTTTCTGTTTTTTAAATGTTATGTTTAAGGTGTGGGGACTACCCCCAACTTCCCAAAACTAGGTGGGGTAGTTGGTTGGAATGGGTCTCCCTCACTGCATACACAACGGGTTTTTAAATTTTGAAAAAAAAATTTTATAAAATATTTGCACATGTTATAAATACTCTATACATTTGGGGCGGTGGTTGGGCGTGGTTATCTATATGCCCTTATACAGATTTTTAGACATAATATAGCATTGAAAAATAAAAATATATATAAGTTATGCATTTATTGTATATCTTTGTACAATGAATAGATAAAACTACATTATGGAATTAAGAAAAGTAATAGTACAAAAACTAAAAAAGAATGTTGAGACAGATATAGAATTAGCTATGAAATACTATTCTATACTATCTAGTATAAATAATCTACATCTTACAGAAAGAGAATTACAACTTATATCTTTTACAGCTATTAAAGGGAATATTACATATGCTAATGTTAGAGAAGAATTTTGTAAGACATATAATAGTACATCTCCTTCTATTAATAACATCATCAGTAAGCTGAAGAAAGTAGGTATATTTATTAAGGAGAATGGTAAAGTAAAAATCAATCCTATTATTGTTATAGATTTTACAAAAGATATAACTTTAGATATAAAACTCATACATGAATAAGCCATCTACAATGTCTATTAAAGAATGGATAATAAAAAAGATGTCTATTAATATGGTGATATCAGAGAAGGTTATTGATAATGTTATTACACATCAATTTGATTCTGCACATGATGCTCTTAATGTTAATAAGACAGTAGAGATTTCTGGATTTGGTAAGTTTTTATTTAATACAAATAAAGCTATTAAACATTACAATAAATTATTAGCTATAGAAAAAGCATATCATAATATGTTATTAGATGAAAATATTACACAAGTTAAAAAAGAAGGTGTAGAATTAAAATTAAAAATAATAGCATCTAGCATCAATACATTAAAACCAAAAATACAATGAGCCTAGTAGAAATTATAGAAGGATGGAAAAATCATCTTATTCCTGAAGAAAGAAAAAAAGCTTATATAGAACATGTTAGTTTATCAAGACTAGATATATGTAATGAATGTGATAAACATTCTAAAAATCATCATACACCTTTAAGACCAGATAATCATTGCACTGAGTGTGGATGTGTATTGTCTGCTAAAACAAAATGTTTAACATGCGAATGTCCATTAAAAAAATGGATAGCACAACCTATACCAGATGAGACTACGTAAAATTCCATTGGAAGATCTTATTAATTTGCTTGCTGATCTATATGATGGTGGAGCAGATTATATTGATATAACATCTGAAGCAAGTGGTAATGATGAGCCAGATATTATGAAAATAATAGTACAGCCTGATTATCTATCACCTGATATGGATGAAGAAGAAGTAACACATGGATTATCAGATGCTGATATAAACGATTTAATATAATGAAGACTCCTAATTATTATCAACAAATTATACAAACATTAAGACGTTTGAATAAAGCCCATCCTTTTTATAATATGGGACAACATCTTTCTACAGCAATGGATGGGTCTGAGTTGTGGGCAGTTTCTGATAAAGAATTATTGTTCTCATTACAGAAATATGAAATAACTCTTGATATGGATGTTGATCATATAGATGATAAAGAAATAGAAGCCATTATAAAAGATGGCATGAATTTGGAGAAGTTATTTGAAGAGGAAGAAGACTAAAATACACACAATGGCAATAAAGAAAACTACATACATAACAACGGAACTCAATTGGGCGGAAGAACAATTATCAAGCTGGAAACAATACGTTGATGCTAATCCTTTACATACATTAGAGGATAGAATCAAATGGAAAGAAACCAAAGCTGGTGGTGCTATGCCTATGGTGATTGCATCTATTGAAGCTCAAGGAAAGTTTGTACAAGAAACAATGAAAAACTATTTAGCTCTTTTAGAGCAAGTTGAAAAACTTAGAGAAAAAGAAGAAGCAAAGGTAGTGCCTGTTAGAGGTGGTGTTGAGCTTGGAAGTATGGCAGAAGATTTTTTAAAGGGTAGAAAATAATGGAAGGACTAGTAAGTATTGATTATAAAGATTGGTTTATAAATCAGAAAAGAGTTCCTCAAAAAGATTCAGATGAATATAAAGCATTCTACGCTTTCCATAAACAATTATGTATTGATGGTTGTATGATGGGTGGTGTATACATTAATCCTTTTTTATATTGGCATTTAAACTTCTGGAATACAGAAGTAGATATAATAGATGATCGTGGTAGAATATCACAAAAATATGCTAATCCATATCTACGTGATAATGAGTGGATTATTACAAATGAAATAGATAGAGCTCACAATGAAAAGAAAGGCCTAGTAATATTAGGTATTCGTCGTTTAGCTAAAGCTCTTCGTAATGATGAATTATTATATACAGAATCCGGAAATATATCAATTGGAGAATCTAAAGTAGGTGATAGAATATTTGATCATACAGGAAATTTAACAACTATAACAGGTGTATATCCTCAAGGAAAAATACAGACATATAAAATAACTCTTCAAGATAATAGAGAAATTTATTGTTGTGAAAATCATATATGGAGAGTTAAAGATAAAAGGTATAATAAAATAAAAGACATTGCTTTAAAGGATTTATTACCTATATATAAAAAACCAAGAATACACAATGGATATAAAGATGGCATTACAAGAAATAAAGAAGAATGCTTTTTTGCCATTCCTAATAATGATGTGATTCAGTATTCTAAAAAAGAACAAACAATAGATCCATATTTTTTAGGACAATGGTTAGGAGATGGTAACTCTAGAAATTTAGGTGTAACTAGTATAGATCCTCAAACAGTAGCTTTTATTCATAACTATGCTACTGATTTAGATTTAAAAGTTAGGGTAGATTCAGATACGTATTTTATAACTTCAGGAATAAAAGGAGGTACTTTAAAATACAATATATTAACTAATTGGTTTAATGAACTAAATTTATTTAAAAATAAACACATACCTTTAAATTATCTAGAGGGTAATGAAGAACAAAGAATGTTTTTATTGCAAGGATTAATGGATAGTGATGGTACAGTTTATTCTAATGGAACTGTTTCTTTTACAACAACTAATAAACAACTATCAGATGATTTTTATTCTTTGTGTAGAAGTCTTGGTATTAATTTAACTAAAAAAGAATTTATACCTAAGTTATATGGGAAAGAATGCGGTACAGGTTGGTTATTTACTATTTTTACAGAAAAACCAATATTTAGATTACAGAGAAAATTAGATAATATTAAAATAGGTAATAAAGGAAAACAATCTAAGATTAACTGGACTACTATAAAGAACATAGAAATAGATAAGTTAGCAGAATCAACATGTATAACAGTAGGTAATGAAGATAAATTATTTTTAACTACAAATTACACTGTAACACATAATTCAGTAATTGAGAGTTCTTACATAGGACATGGAGCAACATTTGATGAAAACTCCCAAAACATTATTGCAGGATTAAATGCTCCCGATATAAAGCTTATTACAGATAAGATAGATAAGGGACTTAACTTCTTACCAGAAGCATGGAGATGGCAAAGGGTAGAAGATAATTGGAAAAACCAAGTTACATTAGGGATCAAGACAAAAGCAGGAGAGAGAATCCCCTTTTCTCAGATCCTTATTCGTAACTTAGATGGTGGTAATAATGAAGAAGCTATTGCAGGTACAAAACCTAGAAGACTTATTATTGATGAGATAGGTAAGGGTAATTTTCTTAGAGGATTACAAGCTGCAACACCAGGTTTTACAACACCATTTGGTTGGGGATGTTCTCCAATTCTTACAGGTACAGGTGGAGATATGCAAAACTTCATGGATGCAAAAAGTTTAATGTTTGATGTTCAGAACTTTAACTTCCTAGAATATAATAGTTCTAAAGATGAACAAAGAATCCATGGACTATTTATTTCCCATAAATATAGAATGGAAGCTAAAGAAGAATCCACTCTTGGAGCTTTTCTAGAACAACCAGCCGATTCAGAATTACATAATGTAAAGATGTTAGTATCTAATGAAGAGAAAGCAGATAAGATTACAAATGACAACCTTGATAGATTAAAGAAAGCTGGTGATAGACTAGCTTATTTAAAAGAGAAGATGTATTACCCACAAGAAGTGGATGATATATTCTTGAATGAAGATACTAATATATTTGATATTGAAGCAGCTAAACGTCAGAAAACCAGATTGTTAAATCAAGAAAGAACAGGAACTCCTGTTGTTTTATATGATGATGGTAATGGTGTAAGACATGAGTTTACAGATAAACTTCCTATATCAAACTTCCCTTTAAAGAATAGTGATAACAAAGAAGCTCCTGTAATTATATATGAGTTTCCAATTGAAGCTCCTCCCTATGGATTATATGTAGCAGGGATTGACCCTTATAGACAAGGTAAATCTGCATACTCAAGCTCATTAGGATCTGTATACATATACAAACGTATGCATGCTATATCAGGAGAGGAGTACCAAGATATGTTTGTTGCTAGTTATTGTGCTAGACCAGATAAAAAAGAAACATGGGAAGAACAAGCTCGTTATCTTATAAAGTATTATAATGCTAGAGCATTATGTGAGAATGATGAAATATCTTTTATAGATTATATGATAGCTAAAGGAGATGCCCATTATTTAGAAAGACAACCAGATTGGTTAAAAGAAATAGTTCCAAATACTACAGTTAGAAGGGATTATGGAATACATAGATCTTCTGAAAAAATAAGAGATTTCTTACATGGATGTCTTAAGAAATATACAGAAGAAGCTATACATATTGAAAAGGATGAGGATGGAAATATTATATCAGAAATAAAAGGTATGTCAAAAGTATTTGACCCTGTTTTATTAGAAGAAATGATACAATATAATGAATCAGGTAACTTTGATAGAATCATTGCTGCAGAGCTTGCAATAGCCCTTGCTATGAAACTAGATCCTATAATGGGTAAAATAGGAGGAGAACAAGATGTACGAATACAATCAATGTTCAAAAAAAATAAAAAAAATAAACTGTTTACAGAAAGCAGATCAATGTTTAACACACCAAGAAATAAATTATTTACATAATGAGCATAATTAGATATACAAAAGATGCAACAATCAGATACGCTTATCTGAACATCTTCCCTGATCAGTTTAAAACAGAGAAAGAAAAACAAGATGAGAGTTGGATAAAAAATACAATGGACTATTTCTCCAATAAAGCATACGCTGAGTATGTAAAAAATAAAGATACATTTGTTAAAAATTATGATCTTATGAAAGGAATCTTACGTATGGAAGATTTCTATCAGGAACCTGAAGTTAGAAGTTTTACAGATGTACTTACATCTGATTTAGAACTTCCAGCATATGTAAAAATGTATTCAATCATCACCACACCTGTTAATGAGTTAGTTGGAGAAATATCTAAACGACCAGATACATTTAGAGTGAAAGCTTTTGATGATGATAGTAAAGCAGAAGAGTTACAATTTAAAACAGATACTCTTCAGAAATATGTTATTAGTCAAGTGAAGCAACAATTAACAGCTAAAGCTGCTATGTCAGGAGAAGAAATTGATCCTGAGCAATTAGAGCAAATGACAATGGAACAGGTTAAGGATCAGTTAGATAGTTATACATCTATTGCTGAAAAATGGGCCAATCATGTTCTTACATGCCAAAAAGCTGAGTTTAATCTTAAAGAAAAAAGTGAAGATGCATTTAGAGATATGTTAATATCTGCTAGAGAGTTTTATCATATATATGAAGACAATTCAAAACTTGGATTTAATATTGAAGTGGCTAATCCTAAAAACACTTGGTTTTTAACTACACCAGATAGAAAGTATATATCAGATCCAACAGGTAGAGCACAAGGAGCATATGCTGCAGGAACAGTAGAAGTAATGGAACTATCTGAAATCATTGAGAGCATACCAGATCTTACTAAAGAAGAGATAGATCACTTACGTTCTTCTCTTCAAGATTATGGATTAATTAATGTAAGAGAATCTAATCTTGGTAATCCAGATGCTGTTCCAGGACAAGATTCTGTAATGTATGATACCTTTGACCCTCTTGTTCTTCAGACACGTATGATTATTGAATCAGAAATGAAAGAAAACAATGATGGGCTAAAAGACTTTTTAGGACTTACAAATAATGTAAGTTCATTTGGGTATAAGTATGTTGTTGTTAGAAGTTATTGGATTTCTAAAAGAAAAATAGGTAAGCTTATATATATAGATGAGATGGGTAATGAACAATCAACATTAGTTGATGAGAATTACAAATCAGGTACAATACCTACACAACAATCTCTTGAATGGGGATGGATTAATGAATGGTATCAAGGTATTAAGATAGGTCCAGATATCTATCACATCAAACCATATAAACTATTAAACTATTGTCCTATTATAGGAACAACACATGAAGTAAAGAATACAGAGGCTAAATCACTTGTAGATCTTATGAAACCTTTTCAAGTGTTGTATAATGTATGTATGAACCAATTATATAAACTTCTTGAAAAAGAAGTGGGTAAAGTACAATTAATGTCATTGCGTCATATACCAATTCCTAAAGATGGAGATGCACAAGATGCTCTTGATATATGGGAAATGGAAGCACGTAATAGAGGTGTTGTATTTATTGATGATAGTCCAGAGAACATGAAAAGTCCTAGTTCATTTAATCAATTTACAGCTCTTGATCTAACACGTACACAAGAAATACAATCTAGATATACATTAGCACAACAACTTAAAGCTGAATGCTGGGAACTTGTGGGTATGTCTAAACAGCGTATGGGGTCTGTTTCTGCTTCTGAAAGTGCTACAGGTACTAACACTGCTATGCAACAAAGTTATTCGCAAACAGAGCCTTTATTTGTAGCCCATGAATATGTTATGGGACAATTATATCAAGCTATTATAGATGCTGCATTATATGTAGAAAGTGCTAAACCACAATCTACACTATCATATATTACATCTGAAGGAGAATCAGCATTTGTACAAGTGAATGGATCTGATCTTTCATTCCGTGATCTTAAAGTGTTTCTTACTAATAGACCTGAAGATACACAAATGTTTAATGAACTTAGACAACTTTCTCAAGCTGTTATTCAAAATGGTGGTACACTTTATGATATAATAGAATTATATAGTACTAAGTCTATGAGAGAAATGAAGAAAACATTTAAAGATCTTAGAGATAGACAAATTGCTCAACAAGAACAAGCACAACAATTACAACAGCAACAACAAGAAGCTCAACAACAACAAGCCCAAGCTGCACAAGAGTTTGCTATTCAACAACATCAAGAACAAATGGCTCATGATGATTATCAAAAAGAACTTGATAGAATATCTAAAAAAGAAATTGCTATTATTCAAGCTACAGGATTTGGTAAAGTGGAGAGTGAAGATGTTAATGCAAATGCTGTTCCAGATGTAATGGAAGTAAGTAGACTGGCACATGACCAAGATAAAGCTACAAAAGATTATGGATTAAAGATGGCTGATATTCAATCTAAGAATAAACAAGCTAGTGATAAAATGTCTATAGAAAAAGAAAAATTACAAGTAACAAGAGAGAACATGGCCAATGATCTTGCTGTTGCAAAGGAAAATGCTAAAGGACGTAATAACAAAAAAGGTTAAAAAATTCCTTCTCTTCGGAGAAGTAAATAATATTAATGCTATATTAACCAAAAAATTGAATGACATAGAGCAATAACACTTTGATATTAAATACTCTTGTTATACTTTTACATAAATAAAACCAAATATAAATAACTACATATGGCTGATAATTTAGAAACTATGGGTAACTTTAGTATCCAAGATACTATGGAAATGGGAATGGGTAACCAAGAATTACTTCAAGGGTTATTTGAACCTGAAACATCAACTTCTAATCCAGAGGATGTTACACCTATTATAAAAGACGCAAATGCTCCTGCTGCCCCAGATGCACCAGAAGTAAAAAAAGGTAAAGATATTGTCCCTCCTAAAAACGTTGATGGTAAAACAGATGATGAAAAATTAGATGGACAATCTATGATTGCTGATTTTTTAAGTGATGATGATGATGATGACGAAGATGATGCTCCAGTAGCAAAACCTGCAAAACCTGCAAGTGTTGATAATGAAGAAGATGCTGATGCTCCAGAAGGAACACAATTTACTGCTCTTGCAAATGATCTTTATAAATTAGGAGTATTTACATCTGAAGATGAAGAACAAACTCCAGTTTCTACAGCAGAAGAATTCTTGGAAAGATTTAATGATGAAAAGAAAAAAGGTGCTAGTGAAATAGTACAAAATTTCATAGGACAATTTGGAGAAGATTACCAAGAAGCTTTTGATGCCATATTTGTAAAAGGAGTTAATCCAAAAGAATACTTTGGTGTTTATAATCAAGTAGTTAACTTTGCTGAGATGGATCTTTCAGATGAAGACAATCAAGTGAGGATAATGAAACAAGCTTTAACTAACCAAGGGTTTGATCCAGAAGATGTAGAGACAGAAGTTGAAAGACTTAAAAACTATGGAGATCTTGAAAACGTAGCTGCTAAACACCACAAGGTGTTAGTTAAAAAAGAAGCTGCTAAGTTACAAGAAATGGAATCAAATGCACAACAAGAGTTACAACAAAAGCAAGCTATAAAAAATCAGTACATAAGTAATGTACAAACCATCTTACAAGATAAGGTGAAAGCAAAAGAGTTTGATGGTATTCCAATCAATCCAAAATTAGCAAGTGAACTACAGGACTTCTTATTAGTAGATAAATGGAAAACTCCATCTGGAGAAACTCTTACAGATTTTGACCGTGCTATTCTGGATATGAAAAAACCAGAAAATCATGCAATGAAAGTTAAGATGGGACTTCTTTTAAAGATGTTAGAAAAAGATCCAACATTATCAACTATACAACGAACAGGTGTTACAAAAAAATCTAATGAACTGTTTGGAGAAGTTGCAAGACAAGTAACAAAAGCTAAAACAACTGGAGGCACCACTGGTGCTAATTCAAAATCATGGTTCTTATAACAAAATAAATAAATAATTAACAAAAACGAATAACAATGGCAATTCAAACAATTCCTGGGTTAACTGGTTTTACTTATGCTCGTGTAGCGTCTATGGACAAACGTGCTGTAGGAAAACTAACAGACTCTAACCACTTAGAGAGTTTTCACTCTACTGAGCCTGCAGATTATGATAAAAAGATTATCTCTTTATATACGCAGAGCTCATTGTACAGTAATGACTTTTTGGACATGATCAACAAAAGCACACCTTATTACATTGATAATAATAGTGATGCATGGAAATGGCAAATCGCAGTTCCTTACAAATTTCCAAAAATCATTGACATCCCTTCATCAACTCAAGATTTAATCACTTCTGGTAAAACAGGTATTGATGGTCAAGAATTTCAATTAGTATTAGATACTAATGAATTTTCTAAAAATGCAATTGTATCTGTAGGTACACGTCAATATGGTCCACGTTTTTACGTGATTAAAGATCCAGTGCCTTGGAATATGGGATTTTTGTATTCATTTACATTAGTAACTGATAATCCAACAGTTGATTTTGTAAATCCTACATTTTTACAATATGGTGTTGAACTAGAATTAGTTGATGCAGCTATTGGTGAATTTGATCAAGACTTATTAGGTCTTCCAAGATTAGGTGAGCAAATCACAATGTTTGAATCTTTAGGTTCTGCATATGGTTATGAGCACAAAATCACTGAATGGGCTGATGATAAAATGATGAGAGATGCTTCTGGTAAAGCTCTTGATATTTTAGTGTATGCTCCACAAAGACGTAACCAATTACCACTTACACGTAATGATGTTAAATGGGAACCGTTTATTGAATTCTGGATGCGTAAATCTATGATTGAATTAAAAGTTAAACGTATGATCTGGGCTAAACCAGGTACAGTTAAAACTAATGGTTCTAAACAAGAATTAAAACGTACATCTGCTGGTGTTTACCACAGAATGCGTAACAATGGAAACTTGGTACAATATAACAGAGGTGAATTTTCTGCTAACTTAATACGTTCAGTATTTGGAGACTTGTTCTACAGAAGAGTGGATGTAAAAGATAGAAGTGTAAAAATGTATACTAATGAAGCTGGATTCGATGTATTCCAACAAGCTTTAAAAACAGATGCATTAAATTCAGGTCTTACTTTTATGGCTGATTCTGGAAACAGATATATGCAAGGTGAAGGTCAACATATCACTTATAACTTTGCATTTGATGCAATGGTTACACGTGAGACTGGTAGAGTTGAATTAATTCACTTAAAAGAATTAGATTTACCACAATCTAACTTAGAGTTTGGACAAAACAAAAAATCTACTCCAGTATTTATGGTGTTTGATGTTTCTCCAATGTCTGATGGATCAATGGTAAATAACATTAGAGAAGTACGTATGAAAGGTGCTCCTTCTATGACATGGGGTTATATTGATGGAACTCGTCATCACTTAGGTTTTGCTAAATCTCAAGGTATGTCAAGTGCTAACAAATTCCCAGGATACGAAATCTGGATGAAAGACAGATGTGATGTATTTATTGAAGATTTATCAAGAACTGTGTTGATCGAGGAAATCCCACAATTTTAACAATAAACAGTAGTTACTACGCTACCCATAAGAACAGCGTCCCAGGGTAACTCAATATTTCCGAGAAAAGTCCCCTCACCTCCTCTCCCTCCTAGAGGGGATGATTCTCAACCCAGAGTGATGGATTGGTGTAAACCAGTCGCATTCCATTCAATTGGAACACTCTACAAATAGTGTGGTAGACTGGAGGGGTTCCAGCTCAGTCTCATAAACTGAAGTACGGAGGTTCGAGTCCTTCCCACGCAACTAAAATAAACCAATTTTTTTAAATTAAACTACATATGAGTAAAAAAGAAACTGTACTCAAACTTAGAAGCGAAGGTAAAAAATATAGAGAAATTGCTGAACTTGTAAATTGTAATTTAAGCTCAGTCTATTATTATTTAAAACATGATAAAAATTTAGAACATTTTAGTGCTAAAAGAAAAGACAAAGAGTATAAAAAAATAAGAGTTGGTTCTGTTAATAAAAGCAAAGCTAGAAATAGAGAAGTAGTTTTAGATCACTTTAAAACACATCCTTGTGTAGATTGTGGTAATGCAGATGTAAGAGTTTTAGAATTTGATCACGTTAGAGGAACTAAAATAGATTGTGTTTCTGTAGGTGTAAGAGATTCTTGGTCTGTTGAAAAATTAATAGAAGAAATAAATAAATGTGATGTTCGATGTGCTAATTGTCATAAGATAATGACAGACACTAGAAGAAAGCATAAAACAATAAACCAATAATAACTAAATATTAAATTACAATGAGTAAAACAGGCAAAATCTCTACGATAAAACGTGAGTACAACAGTTCACAGTTACAAACAATGGACAGTGGGTTAGCACAAAAAGGAATGACAAGAATCCCTGGTACAGGTGTATTTAAATATCCTTATAAAGAGTTAGATGGTAAATATAGAACAGGACTAGATCCAGATGCTACATATATCAAAAGAATTCAAGATCCAATTGAAAAAGATTTAGAAATTGAAAGAGTAATAAATCTTAGAAAAAGACTTGAAGATGAATTAGGGGATATTGATTTAGGACCTCGTTCAAAGTTTTGGAACTATGGATTATCAACTTCTACAGATGATCAAACACACGTACAACCTGTAAAGTTATTAGATGGTGATAATTATTTTGATCTATCAGTACCTTTTCAAGAGATAGCCTTTTCATGGTTAAGAGTACATCCTACTATTGCTTCCTCACACCAAGCTTGGGAAAGAGGAGAATATCCAGCAGAAACACAATTTTATATTGTTGATGATGAGATTGAAAATGCAGTGGTGTACAAGAAAAAACAATTGATCAACAAAGCTATTGTAATGTTTGATTCAATGAGTCCTGATAAAAAACGTAAAGTTGCAAGACTTTTAGGATTACCAGTAACAGAAGACACTAAAGAGGAAGTTGTTTACAATCAAGTAGATAACACACTTAAACAAACAGAATTTAAAAATGGAAAATATTCAGGTTTAAATCCAGTTGAAGTGTTTAATAGATTTGCCAACATGAAAGAAGATTTACTTCATATACAAGATTTAATTAAACAAGCTATTGCACATTCAGTTTATCGTATTAAACCAAATGGTAAAATTTACGAAGGTGAGTTTGAAATTGCTAAAGATGAATCTGATTTAATTAAATTCCTTGCTGATGATGATAACCAAGATGAGTTATTAATATTAGAAGGTAAATTAAAAACTAAAAAACTAGCTGCTATTTAGTAGCTAGTTTTAAAAATATAAAAGCATATGATACCAGTAGATAGTTTATTATACAAGATTGATCAAAGATTGAATAAGCTATCAACTAATGAGCACCAACAAATTCAGTTAGAAGATAAGATTTTAGCTTTGAATGAGGCTCAGATCAAGTTGATAAAACAAAAAGTTGATGGCATTAGTACTGCAAGTGGCCTAGGGATGGATGCATTTAAAAAACGTTATGAAGACTTACAAAGTCTTGTAATGAATTATAATCATCAACCATTAACATTAACACTTAAAGATGCTGATTTAAACCAATGGGCTGCTAATGTTCATATACTTGAACCAAAATATATGTTTTATATAGATTCATATATATTAGCAGACAAAGGAAGATGTAAAGATAGAAAGATTTGGATTAATCGAGATCTTGCTAAACATGGTGATTTACAGTTTATATTAAACAATGATCATTATAAACCTTCATTTGAATATCAAGAAACATTTAACTTTCTTGCATCCGATGAAATATCTGTATTCACAGATGGAACATTTACTCCTAATAATATACAGATAATGTATATGCGTTATCCTGATTATATAAATAAAGAAGGATATATAATGTTAGATGGCACTCCATCATTTGATCAAAATTGTGAACTCCAAGTATATCTAGAAGATGAACTATTAGATTTAACAGTTCAAAATTTAGCAATGTATACAGAGAATCAATCTGCTGTTCAAAGTGCACAATATAGAATACAAACAAATGAATAAACTTTATTAACATTTAAAATAAATAAAAATGGCTGATTTTTCATTAACCACGTTATTCGTGGTTCCAGTAGGGCAAACAACTGTCCCTAGCTCTGGCTCAACACAAGACCTGACTGCAGGTACTGTGGGAATCTTTAGAAGCGATTACTCTGTAGCTACTGCTAGTGGAGGTAATGCAATTGCTGATAAACCTTACTTCTATGTAGCACAAGGAAGAGTAAATACTTATCTACAAGGATCTAAAAGATCTGACAAGATATCAGGTAAAAACAATGCTGGTACAGGTAGTAACGTAACTGAATGGTACAAAATTACTGGTTGCCCAACTGCTGCTAACCAAGTTACTGATGTTACTGATTTCACTGTACAATGTGGAGAAAGTATATCTTTAACTTTACGTGCTAGTTCTTCTTACATTAATACATTGTATTTTAATGGTTTCACTCGTTCAGTAACTGTACAAGCTCCTTGTTGTAACTGTAGCGATAATCCATGCGATGATGTAAGTGATAATACAATAATCAATTTATTGATTGCTAAATTAACTGCTAAAGCTCCTGGTATCAATCCTGATAACATTAACTTTAACACATTCTGGACATTTGAAAATGTAGGTGGTACAATTTTACGTATTACAGGAAAACCATTAACTAAATATGGTCAACCATGTGATATTGCTGCATTCCCTTTTGAATATGATAGAATGAGCTTTAGAACATTTGTATATGCTGGTCCAGCTACTACTGCTGACTTTATTGTTGCTGACAATTGTAACTTAGTTGCTAATCCTGTTATCACTCAACGTGCTTCTTATGCTACTGGTACATCTGCAGAAATTGCTCAATTAGAGAAAAACTTCTATAGCTACCAAGCTGGTTACTTAAAACATTTATATAGAATGAATGGATATAATGAGAACTTTGAAACTTGGGTTTCTGATGGTACTTTTTATAATACATTTTATATTAAATTCAATGAGTATAACAGATCTGAGTATCAATGGGGTGATTACATTATGGAAGATTCTACAGTAATTCTTGCTATCCCACAAACAGGTGGTGCACTTACTTCTGGATTTGAAACCATTTTGACTGCTGCTTTAGGAACTGCTGTAAGTAACAATGCTTGTATCACTACAACAACTACTACTTCAAGTGCTCCTGCTAGTACAACAACAACAACTACTACTAGAATTCCTTAAGAATTAACAACTAGTAATTAATAATAACCTATGCCAGGGGAAAGAGGATAAATCTCATATTCCTCTGGCATATTTATTTAAACAAACATGGCAAACTTACAATTAGATATACTAGTAGTACCTACTTACGATGTTAATACTCTTGGGGTTGCAGATGCTTCTGTATATCCTACTAATCCTCCAGTGGTATCTGTACCATCTATTGAGATTGATATACCTGGATTTGGTATTAAAATATTACCATTTGTTCCTAATCAATTAAATGTATTTACATCTTCTATTTTAGGAATTACAGAACCTGGTTGTAATCAACCTCTTCCTGATGGAGTGTATAGATTAAAATATTCTGTTGCCCCTGCATATTTAAATTATGTAGAAAAAACAATATTACGTGTTGATAGACTTCAAGAGAAGTTTGACAATGCGTTTTTACAATTAAATATGATGGAGTGTGATAGAGCACTTAAAACACAATCTAGTGTACAATTAAATACAATTAACTTTTTTATTCAAGGAGCTATTGCTGCAGCTAATAACTGCGCAGAATATGAATCTAATACATTATATGCTCAAGCAAATAATATGTTAGATGGTTTTTTAAAATCTAACTGTGGTTGTTCAGGTAATAACTACCAAATAAACTTTTATTAATTATGGTACAATGTTCAAATTGCGAAGCTAAAGTGGGGTGCGGATGTCAATTAACCAATGGGTTATGTGGACAATGCGCAGCTAAAGTGAATAAATAAAAATAGATATTATGTTATCACCAAGATTAACTAATTGCCCAGAATGTGCTAACATTCCTTTTTTACTTAAAAAAATAGATTGCAAGTTAGCGGAGCTTGGTAATAATTTGTATAACAATATTTCATATATGTTAAACAAACCAATCCCTACTGATGATATAATTCAATTAATAGGGTATAGAAGAATATTACAATATAAATATATAAACCCAAACTACGCTCATAGATATACAATAAATATGATTGCTAGCAGAGTGATACGTCTTACAGTGGGATGTGTTAGTAAATGTAATACTCCAGAACCTTGTTTAGAGGTTCCTTGTAATATTACAATAGTTCCTAACACAACAACTACTACCACTACTTTATTTAGTACTAATTATACTGTAGCAGGATGTGAAAGAATGGAATATGATGTTATAACATATAATGGTAATGATATATTACCTACAGGTACTATTGTTAGTAATAATACACCTGAATGTTTTTTTATAACTAATGTAACTACTGATCCTGCAACTGTAAACTTTGTTGAAACTGTATGGCCTATTCCTAATGACTGTCAACCTTGTATAGATTCTCATATAATACCTTAAACTTTTTAAAATAAAAACTATGTCCAATTGCACAAATTGTTTTAACGGATGTACAGAGATTGTCTCTGACAGATGTGTTAGATATACAGGAATAGATGTTCCTGCACTAGGAATCACTACAGGAGATACTTTATCTTCCGTAGAAAGTTCAATAGTAAATTTTCTTGTACCAGTATTAACAGGTGTAGGGATTAAACCAATTATAGATGATACTATTATTTGTAATCTTGTAAGAAGTAATCTTCCTACATGTACAACATGTACAGGATTTACATTAAATGATGTGTTATCAGCTATTATAAAATCTATTTGTGATCTTCAAGAACAAGTAGATGTGATAGATGCTACACTCGTTACTATTAATGCCACTCTTACTACATTAAATGCTGATTATACATTACCAATAGGACCTGCACCAGATTATACACCATGTTTAACAGGTGTTACAGCTTCTTCAGATACACATGCTATTTTACAAGCTGTAATAAATAAACTTTGTGGTTTAGTTACTAGTCTTCCTCATACATATGTAGCTATTGCAGATATTGATATATTTATACAAGATTATTTAAATAGTACAACTAATAGTCTTATTAGTAATAAAATGGTTCCTTATACTGTAGTTCCTTATTTTGGACCTATAACATTTTTTAATTCTACAGGAGCTGGTACATTAAATTGGGATAGAATATTTTTATGTAATGGTAATAATGGAACTCCTGATTTAAGAGGAAGAGCTCTTACAGGTGTTATTAATGGTGTTCCTGGTCCAACTATGAATGCTGCTGTTAACCCTTCTGCTAGTCCAGCTAATCCAAATTATAGTCTTTATGATGTTGCTGGTGCTAATCAAGTAACACTTACATCTACACAAATTCCTTTACATACACATGCTAATACTATTTCAGTAGTAGATCAAGGACATACTCACACTACATTTGCAGATGTAAAATATAATAGTCCTGGAGCAGGTTTAAAACTTGATACTCAACTTAATATTGCAGGAGGTACTAATATTACTAGTTCTAGTACTGCAAATATAGTTGCTACAATAGATAATGTAGCTGGACCTGATGGAGGGGGATTACCTCATCCAAATATTCAACCAGTAATGGCTTGTTACTATATTCAATACAGACCTTAAATAAATAAATAAAAATGGCATATCCATATTTAACAGTAAATCCTTGTTGTACAGATGTAATTTTAAATAGTCCTTGTGGAACTACTGACCCATGTTCTACTCATTTAACTATTTCTAGTACTATTGTTTATGATGGTCCTTTATTACCATGTATAGTAGCTGAACCATGTGATACACTTAATGTTATATTACAAAAAATTGATGAAATTATTTGTACATTACTTTCACAAATAAATACATTAAATAATCAAGTTACTAATATTAATAGTCAATTAATAACTATTAATAATGATATAACTAATATATATAATGTATTAGATTATTGTTGTGTAACTACAACAACAACATCAGCTCCTCCTTGTGAAAATTTTTCATTAAATAATACAGGAGTTACACCAGTAGCTATAATTATTACAAATTGTATAACACATGTAGAAGAAGCTATAGTATTGATGCCAGGAGCTACAAATATTTGTGTTGTAACAAATAGTCCTTTAGTTGTACCAGGTACAGTTATTGCAACACCAAATGGCCCTTGTGGTACTACTACAACTACTAGCACAAGCTCAACAACTACTACTACTACTACAGCTATTCCATGTGAATGTTTAACTGCTATTAATGAAGATAGTATATCTCACACAATATCTTATACAGATTGTTTTGGTGTTTTTCTTGAAAATGATATAGATATTCCTTCTTATGGAACTGTAAAATTTTGTGGATGTTGTGCATACTCAAATAGTCGTCTTGTAACAATTTCTATAGGAGAAAATTGCATAGATCAAATATGTCCAACTACAACCACAACTACTACAACTTGTAATCACCCTAATTTAATTACTAATGGTACATTTAATACTAATTTAAATGGGTGGAATTTAGATATAGTTCCTGATTGGCAATGGAGTTCTGCACATGGTGGAAGTGCACATTATATAGGAAGAGATGAGCTTGCAATTTTATCTCAAAATACATTAACAATAGGAAATACATATGATGTAACATTTGATCTATGGTGTGATAATCCTACTAATATAATTAATGTATTAGCTGGAACAGCTATACATAGTATAACAAATATATCAGGATATCAAAGTGTACATATAATAGTTACATGTATAGGTAATTCATTATTTGGTATTCAAGGTGATGATTCACAAGGAAATCCTTATGATACAATATATATTAAAAATGTAAATGTAAGTATACATTGTCCTCAATTTACAACAACTACAAGTACAACATTACTATAAACATGGCTAATTGTCCTCAAATAAATAATACAACAATAATAGGAACGAGTACTATCACATATGATGGTACTCCTCTTCCTTGTTCAAATGTACAGACATATGATGGATTAAATGATATTCTTATAAAATTTGATAATATCATATGTAATATTCAACAATCCACTAATACGCTTATAAATGATATAACAAATATTACAGAAGATGTAATGCTTGTTACAGAAGATATAATTAATATAAACAATCAATTAGGTGTATGTTGTCCTACAACTACCACCACTACAACATTAATATAAAAACTAAATCAATGACAGTATTTATAACATTAAGCACAGCAGGAGATAATGCAGGCCCATTTAATTTATATTCAAATATTGATGGATATACAACAGCATTTGAATCAGGAATAGATAAAACTTTATTACTCGCAGGATATGCATCTTCATTAGTTCCTGATTATACAACAACTGTTAGAGTACTTTCTACTGGAGAGTGTACTAATTATATTGATTTACTTTTATCAGGCACAACTACTACAACAACCACTAGTATAATATAATAAACTTTTTTTTATTGGTTTTAAAAAGTTTTCTCCTCAAGGTTATTCTTGGGGAGTTTTTATTTATAACTATTTTAATTATAAAGAATTACACCTCTAACTAAAATTATTTGGAATATATAAAAACTATTGTTTATCTTTACGATATTTTTTAACTAACGTACATAAATATGTCTAAAAATCAAAGTTTATTATATAGATTAGAAGAGTTACTAACGCAAAAGAAAAGTAAAAAGTTCTATGCTGAAAAACTAGGAATAAGTGAATATGAAGTAAATGAACTTTTAAAGGAGCTTAGAGAAAAAGATAATGAACCTACTGATGTAGTAAGAAATTATACAGAAGAACGTAAGGTTAATGTTGAAAAAGGTACAATAGAAAGTACAATAGTATCAGACTTTGATCCTAAAGATGATATTGAATTAGCCAAGTTACACAAAATAAATTTAGATAAATACATCATAACCAACTATTGGTCTAAGATGTTACCAAGTGGAAAGTTTACTTCCTCAATTTTTTCAAAAAGAAAACAACCTCAAGATTACTCTTCTGAAGACTTTGCTAAGTTTTTAGAAAACTACAAACCAAATAATATAGAAATTGCACAACCAAAAGAATCTTTAGAAAAAGATTATGTAAATGTAGAAATTTCTATAGCTGATTATCATTTAGCTAAAAGAAATGTAGATGGAGATAATAACCCACAAACAAGAGCTAAACGATATTTTGATATGGCTCAATCTTTAATTAAGAAAGTATGGGTTAATTTTAATATAGACACTGTTGTACTTCCTATATCAAATGATTTCTTTCATACAGATAACTATCAAAACCAAACTACACAAGGTACACCACAAGACACTATAATGGGATATTCAGAAGAATATGAATTAGGTTTTAGTATTCTTGTAGACACTATTAATATGTTACGACAATATTCAAGTGATGTAGTGGTAGTGTTAGTACAAGGTAATCATGATAGAACTAAATCTTTTTATCTAGCACATGCATTAGAAGTATTTTTTAAAGACACAATAGATGTAAATTTTATAAGAGAACATTCAGTGATTAAAGGAATTACATTAGGTAATACATTCATTGGGTGGCACCATGGTAATTGTAAGTTAGAAGATCTTCCTTTATTGTTTGCAACACACCCTAAATATAGTCAAGCATTTGGTAATGCTAAATATAGAGAAATACATACAGGTGACAAACATCACTATATGGCTAAAGAATTAAAAGGAGTGAGAATACAACAAATGCCCAGTCTTTCTGGAACAGATAGATGGCACTTAGATAATAACTTCGTACATTCAGTGCGAGCAGCTCTAGCTTTAGTTTATGATCCTATATTAGGAAAGATTGCAGAGTTTGAACAACGTATATAAATTATGGCAACATTAAGAAAATTAGTATCAGATGATTCAAAGTAGTGGTAAATATTATGTATATAGATACATTAGATTAGACAAAAATGAGCCATTTTATATTGGAATTGGTACAAAGGCTAGTAAAAAAATAGGATTTAGATCAATTAAATCTGAATATCATAGAGCATTTAGTAAACATTATAGCAATATCTACAATAAAATAATTAAAAAAACCAACTATATTGTAGAAATACTGATTGAATCAAATGATTATAATTTTATTAAAAATAAAGAAATAGAGTTTGTTAAACTTTATGGAAGAATAGATAATAAAACAGGAATACTAACAAATTTAACTAATGGAGGAGAAGGAACAACAGGTTTTATTACATCTCTTAGTACTAGAGAAAAAATAGGATTAAATAATGCATCTAAAGGAAAATTTGGAAAAGACAATCCTAGATCTAAAAAAATTTATCAATATGATATAGATGGTAATTTTATTAAAGAGTGGGATAGTTTAGCAGATGTTGGCAGATTTTTTAATATGCCAAATAAAAGAATACCTTCATTTAAAAATAAAACTTTTAAAGGTTATCAATGGCATTATAATTTTTTAGGTGTACAAATAAAAAAAGTAGATTATACCGTTGGATTAAATAATAGATTAGTAAAAATTTGTGTTCCAATTTATAAATATGATTTAAATAATAATTTTTTATGTAAATATAACTCATACAGTGATGCCTATAAAGATACAGGAATTTCTATTAATGGTATCTGGGGAGCTATACATAGAAAAAATAATATATGTAAAGGATATATTTGGACTAAATAAAATATAAAAAATAAATATGAGTACATTACGTAAATTAGTTTCTTCAATAAGAAGTGTCCACAAGATACTTTCAACTGACTCTTTGATAACTGACCGTGCAATTGCAAGTGAAATAAGAAATAATTCTTTATTATTAATTAAAAGAGAAACAAATCTTAGAAAGCTTTGGTCTACCGATACGCTTTTTACCACTATACCATGTCTTGAGATGTGTGAAGTACCTATTTCTGAATGTTGTAATTATGTAGATGATTGTACAATAGCAAGAACTAAATTTAAACTCCCACGTATATCAGAAGGTAACTACCAATATGTAATACAAGGAGTTTATTCTATTAATGCTTTAAGTGGTAGAGGTAAGAAATTAAAAGAAATATCTGTTAATAGATATATAAACTTACTTAAACTTCCTGTAATTAAAAATGAAGAATATTTTTGGATAACAAATGAATATCTATATGTAAATAATCCTATGCTTAAATCAATTAGATTAGTAGCATTTTTTGAAGAAGATGTAGATAATGATATTATGTATCCAGAATGTGGTTGTGGTTCACCAGAATATACAACTGAACAATTATGTATGAATCCTTTAGATAAAGAATTTCCTCTTCCTGGTTATTTAGAACAACAAGTATTAGAATTAACTTCTAAAAAATTATTGTCTACATATTTTAATATCAAGACAGATAATACACAAGAAGGGATTGATGGTCAACAACCAAATTCAAAACCAACTAATTAATATATGCAACATAATCATTATTTATATAGACATTTAAGATTAGCATATGGTTACAAATGGGAGGAGGTAAAGTCGTGCGTGTAGCTGTAGATTGGAGATCTTCTAGTAAAGATAACTATAATAATTTCTGTAAAAAGCATTCTCATATAACACTTACATATGATGAATGGAGAAATATTATCTACACTTATAATGAATCTTTTAAAGAATATATTTTAGAAACAGGTGATAAAGCTAAACTTCCTTATGGATTTGGTGAGTTTTCTATAAATAAAAAGAAAAGAAGAAAGATGACACATGCTGATGGAAAAGAGTTTATTAATCTTCCTATAGATTGGCAAAAAACTAAAGAAAAAGGAAAGGTAATTTACAATTTTAATTATCACACTGAAGGATATTTTTTTGGTTGGATGTGGTTTAAACAAACTGCAAGATTTAAAAATTCTGATCTTTGGTATTTTAAACCTTCTAGACTTACATCAAGACTTCTATCACATTACTTAAAAACCAATGATAAGTATCAACACATCTATAAACAATGGAAATCATAAAATAAAAAGTTTTATTTTTGGTATTGTCTTATAAATGATTTATATTTGTATATAATTTAAAAGTTATTAATATGATACAATATAAACAAGGTGATAAAATAGGAAAATTAACTTTCATTAAAGAAGATTTTCATCAAAAAGAAGTTACAGGTTTTCAAAAATATAGAATGGTAGTAATGGAATGTTTTTGCACAAGAAGATTTATTACTAGACTTTCATCAATAAGAAATGGTAAAACTATTTCATGTGGGTGTACTAGAAGAGATGGATTACTTAAAAGAATAACAACTCATAATATGAGTAAATCTTCTGAATATGCTTCTTGGGAAGCTATGAAATCAAGATGTTTAAATTCTAATAATATTTTTTATCACAATTATGGAGGAAGAGGAATTACTGTTTGTAAAGAATGGTTAGATTTTAAAAAATTCTATATAGATATGGGAAATAAACCTGATTCTACTTATTCAATAGATAGAGTAGATGTAAATGGAAATTATGAACTTTCTAATTGTAGATGGGCTAGTAAAAATATTCAAGATAGGAATAAAAGAAATTCTGTATATTTAATATATAAAAATAAAAAATATATATTAACTGATTTAGCTAAAAAGTTTAATCTTAATCAACAAACATTAAAATCTAGATTAAATAAAGGAATGGAATTAGAACAAGCTTTAACAAAACCTTATAAATACACAAAAAAATTATGAGTTATTTTTATAAATATAATTTTGTATCTCCTGAACCAATATATGCTATTGTATCAGAAGAACTTAAGTCATATATGGATACTGGTGCGGTTGACAATTTGTTATTTCCTACTTATTTAGATAAAGCTCTAAAAAAGTTAGGAAGAACATCTTATGTAATAGCAGAAGAAATTCTTTACATAGAAGATTTTGAAGCAAGGCTACCTGATAACTTTTATGCTGTTAGAGAAGCTTGGATGTGTACAGCAGTAGATGGTTATCCTTATCAATCAGCTAATTCATTTTATACACAAGCAGCTAGTGCTACTACTATTCAAGTGTCACCATTAACTATTGGTGGAACTCCTTGTAACAATCCTACGTGTCAATCTCCTCAATGTGATGGTACATGTATGCCAGAATTAGTACAAGCTGTTTATAAGACTAATAATAGTGTTGCTAGAAGTTTTACTCATCAATATTTACTTAGACCAGGAAACATCTCTGCAAGAAAGAATTGTGGTGTAGATTATACAAACAATTGGGAAATGTATGCTGACTCACTTCCTGTACATGAATTTACTCCTGGTGCAGCTAGTCATGATTCATTTGACATACGAGATAATAAATTTGTAACTAATTTTAGAAATGGTGTTGTACATTTATTATTTTATGCTACAGAGTATGATGAATTATCAAATCAAATGATTCCTGATAATTATCGTATAAGAGAATATGTAGAAGCATTTATTAAATTTAAAGTGTTTGAAATGCTTACTAACCAAACTAATGATGAAACATTTAATCAGTTACAACAAAAATTAATTTATCATAAGCAAGCATACGAAGAAGCATATATTATGGCAGATATTGAAGTAAAAAAACAAACTGCTGATCAAAAACAAAGAAGAATTAAAAACGATCTTAATAGATTTAATATGTATGAACTTCCCAACCGTACTAACAGGTATGGAAGAAGACGTAACAATTAGTAAATATGGCTGATCAACAAAACGAACAGGGTAATATAAGAATGGAATTTGGGGTTGCTACTTCTGGATTAAACATGGACAATACATTGAACCAAGTTAAGCCAGGAGAACTAACCTATGCATTAAATGCAGCATTAGAAAACTTTGATTCTAGTTCAGTTAACTATCAAAATGAACAAGGTAATGAATTTTGTGTTCAATTTCCTTCAGGATATTCTTTAATAGGTACTCATTTCATTAATGAGAAAAATAAACATATATTCTTTTTAGCAAATCCTAGCACAGGAATGAGTCAAATAGGATATATGGATAACAATGATTGTATATATAATATATTAGTTGAAGCTACATGTTTAAATTTTAATATTTACCATCCTATACATAAAGTAGTACATAAGATTACAAATTGTACAACAGAAATATATTGGACAGATGGTTATAATCCAAGAAGGTATATGGATATTACTCCTGATAATCTTCCTTGGAAATTATTATCTGGTACATCTTTGTGTGATCCTATATATGATGTAGGTAATTTAGATTGTAATAAAATAAAAATACAACCTAATTTTAATATTCCTGAATTAAATATTACAGATGTTATTAGTGGAGGAAATTTAAAAGCAGGAACAGTTCAATTTGCTGCACAATATAGTGATGCTTCTGGTAATGGATATACATCTTATTATTCTGTTACTAATCCATGTCCTATAGTTGATGTACATATTACAGATTTTAATTTTGATTATGAAGTAGGTAAATCTGTTGTAGTAGAAATTTCTAATTTAGATATTACAGGAGAGTTTAGATATTTTAATTTAGCTGTTATAAAAACAGTAAATGCTGCTATATCTGTTAATTTAGTAGGAACATATTCTATTGATTCTACTTCTAAAAAAATTACATATACAGGTGAAGATGTAACTACAACAACATTAAGTATTGGGGATATATTTGAAAAATATCCTTATTATGAAATAGCTCAAGATCTTACAGCTGTTCAAGATATTCTTGTATGGGATAACCTTACTTCTATAGATAGAATTAATTATCAATCTATAGCAAGCCAAATAAATCTTAAATGGCAATCATATAAGTTACCTGCCACTGAAAGTTATGCAGATGAAGTAAATGCTACTAATTTAAAAGGATATCTTAGAGATGAAGTATATGCATTTGAGTTAGTATTTTTACTAAAAAATGGAAAACAAACAGATGGTTTTCATATTCCTGGAAGAGTTTTAAATTATAATGATTTACAATTTCCAGATGTTCCTGATACAAATGCAGATTTTGTAGGAAACCCTACAACTATTGATCCTGTAACAGGAATAGGATATAGTCCTTATTGGAAAATATATAACACTGCAACTTTAACTGGACCTGCAATAGGAGATCCTATTAATAATGCTACACCGCATGAATATGGTGAATTTTCTTATTGGGAATCAGAAGAAAGATATCCTTGTAATGTAGCTTTATGGGGTAATCTTGCTGATCAACCTATTAGACACCATAAGTTTCCTGATGTATTAATTAGTCCTGCATTTGAAAGTGCTGTTCCTGAAATACAAAATGGTAAGTATAAAGTAATAATGCAAAATGATTCTGTTTATCCATTGGGGGTTAAAGTGGAATCATCTCAAATTCTTACAGCTATAAATAATTCAGATCTTACAGATGATCAAAAAGATAATATTGTTGGGTTTAAAATAATAAGAGGAGATAGAGGAACAAATAAATCTATTATAGCAAAAGGTATTCTTAGAAATGTTGGTTCATATAAAAGAGAAGAAAAAGAATACTATTACCCAAACTATCCTTATAATGATCTTAATTCAGATAAGTTTATAAATAAAACAAATAATGCCTGGATACAAGGTGCCACACCTTGGATAATACAATGTTATAGAGGAATTAACGGTGATCCAGCTGTAGCTCCAAGTTATACTTATACAAGTTTAGAAACAGGAAAACCTACACCTATAACATTACAAGTAGGAGAAATAGTAGAAATATGTTCTACTACAAGACCATTTGCTAATTATCCAGATACTATGTATGTAGGTCCAGGAAGTTATGATGTATATAAAACTGTGTCTACAGATTGTAGAGGATTTCATGTAAACTGGGATGATCCTTTTACTAATGATAATTCTTCATATATACATCGTGAAGAGTATTTAAATGGAAATAGTTGTTGTCTAACTAGTCCATTTAATTGTAATGGTTGTTATTTTGTAAATTATGCAAGGGTTAATGTTAGTGGTGCACCTGAAGATGATTGTAGAAATAGAGGAATAAATGGTGATTGGATTCCTCCAACATTATATGGTCCATGTCAATGTGGGTATGATAGAACTAAAATGATTAGTATAGCAAGTCCATCAAATGTATTTAATTTTGGTCCAGATGGAACTTTACAAAATCCTACAGTTGGAAGAATAAGTCTTTTAAAATGTGGTGAAGAAATTCCTATAGATTCTTTTAATCCTGATAATAAAGATTTAAAATATAGACAAGTTTTTAATTCTCCAGAAACTTCTTTTGGACAACCTTTTTTAGGAAGTGTTCTTAAATTAGAAAATGTAATGTATGGTGCAGGAACTGCTCATCATGTTCAAGTTAGAAACAATGCAAAGTATAGACTTCTTTCTAAAGAAGCTCAACAAGATGCTTTAAATAGTTCTTATAATATTGCTGCAATTGGTGGATTTAATTCTACAGCTATGTATACAGCATATCAAACTTATTTACAAATTTTTATTAATGGTATATTAAGAAAAAACTTTGCTTATTCATATAACTCAATAGCTAATTATGATTATTCATCAAGTATAAATAATAACATTGGTATTAAGCAAAGAGAACTAGATTTAAAATCATATTTAATTCCTGTTGTACAATCTGTTGGAGAACCAAATGGAATTAATATAAATAACTATCAAAGAGAAACATCTATATATTTAAAAACAATAGAAAAAAGAAATAATAATATTGTAGATCCTTTATTGTTTCCTAGTGATATACCATCTTTATTAAATGGTGCTGTTCCTTATATTACAGATAAATCTAGATATACTATATCTGAACTTGAAAATTGTAATTCTCCAGAAAAACAAAAAGATATTACAGTTGTTTCTTATTATGGATCATTAAAAAATATAGTTACTAATCAATGGGGACAAATATATTCATATCAAACTGTTGATACTGGTGCACAACAAATATTTAATTCTGTAAATTTTCAACCATCATTTACTGTTTTTGGTGGAGATACATTTATTTCTCGTTTTGCATTTAAAACTAAATTACCATTTTTTATAGATAATAGAGTTAACTCTCCTGATGATTCTGAAATATTTTATGATGAATTAGGAAATTTAGGTTATCCTAAATACTGGCATTCTTCTAGATCTATACTATATGATTTTATTAGAGATGGTAATGTATTTAAAAATATAATATCAGTTAAAGCACATAATTTTGATTGTGCTACAAATCCTGCTGATATTTCTTCAGCAATAGATGGAATAAATGGTACATATAGAACTTATTATGATGGTAAGTTTTATTTATTTGCATATGGTATTCCTAATTTTTATTGTGAAAGTTCTTATAATACAGACCTTAGACAAGCATTTAATAATAGAGAAGGTGATTTTTGGCCACATGTAACAACAGGTATTCCTGATGACTGGGTACAAGAAACTTTTGTACCTATTACATTTGATAATACATATCATTATAATCCTACTTATTCTAAACAAAATAAAGAAAATTACTTTAGTCACCTTCCTGCGGATTGGGAATCTAAATTATGTTTTACAAATTATCCATTTAGAGCTATTTATTCTGATGCACAAGAACAAAATGCAGATGTAAGAATTAATAATTGGTTAAACTATTCACCTATATCTTTATTTGATTTTCCTCAAAACTATGGTAATCTTATATCTTTAGATGGTATTCAAAATAAAGCTATACTTGCTAGGTTTGAAAATAAATCATTGTTATATAATAATTTATTAACAATGAATTCTACAAACCCAAAAGCTGCTTATTTAGGAGGAACTCAATTATTTGGGGCTACACCTCCAATTGATTTTGCTGAAACAGATCTTGGATTTGTAGGAAGTCAAAATAAATTCTTTCTTAAGATTCCCCAAGGACAAGTAACAGTAGATGCTAAAAGAGGTCAAATATTTTTAATACAAGGTACAGATATTAATGAAATTGGAGGATTTGGTTCTGGGGTAAACAGATTTATGACAGATCATTTATCATTTGAAATGTTAAGATATTTTCCAAAAGTTGATACAGATAATAATTTTAATGGTATTGGATTACATGGTGTATATGATAGTAAATTTGAAAGAGTTATTGTAACTAAAATAGATTATATTCCTATTGATAAAGATGTTAAATATGATCCTATAACAAAAGAATTTTACATTGAAACAATTTATGATGTAATTCAACCTACAACCACCACTACTACTACATTATAGTAATAAAAATATAATAATACAATGGCTGACGAAAATACAAAACCAGTAGTTATACGTACACAAGTTTACTTATCAGATCCTGATTATTTTTGTAATAAGTCATGGACAATGTCTTATAATTTAAATACTAAAACATGGATAAGTTATCATAGTTATATTCCTAATTTTTATATAGGAGAAAATAATTTCTTTTATTCAGGACTTAATGGATGTTGTGATGATAATCAAGCTGGTGGATTTGAAGCTATTGCTGGAGTAATAGATAGAACTCCTCCATTAACTACAACCACCACTACATTTTATCCTTCTCCTTCTACCACCACTACTACAACAACATTAAATTGTATATTAGAAGGAAGAATATATCAAACAGATTGTATATTAGATGGTAATGCAGTAATAACTGTTTATCCTACTACCACTACTACTATATGTCAAAGACCTTTTAATTTAAGATCTAATCTTTTTCGTACAGGTTATCAAGTAGGAACTGAACCAGCAATAGTTACAACTAATAGTTTGGAAGATGCATGTAATGCAGTTTCTTTTTTAATTTTACAACCTGCATATACAACATCATCAGGATTTAGTGTACAAGCTTTATTATATAATATTAATCAAATTGTTTATACTGATTCAACATCAACAGATTGTACATTAGTAAATAATGGATGGTATTACACTGAAGAAAGTATATATGGTAAATTTGTATATAATGTAGAATATGGTGTTATAAAAGAAATTGTAAATTGTGATTGTAATGCAACCACTTCAACAACTACCACTGCACCAATAATAGATAATTGTTGTACAGCTTTAATTAGCTCTGGTCCAGACATATACTATCATAATTTAGGAAGACCTATGGAAAAACTTAATATTCCTAATTACACTGCAAGTTTAGGTATTGCAATGACTAAAAATTATTTTTGGAGTGTTGATACAGAATTTCATCAATGGGATATAACTCTCACTCCTTTTAATGCTACATTCAATAAAGATATTTTATTTCCAGTAGGATTTACAATTAACTCTGGCATCACTGCTAAAGATGATGAAACAATAATTGCAGTGAATAGTACAACTAATGAAATAGTTGAAATAAACATGGATACAGAAATATTATCTCCTATGTTTAGTTTAGGATTTAATAGATTAGCTATTGGTAATTTAATACTTACAAGTAATGGTAAATTATTATTACTTAATCAAGATAATTTTAGTTTAACTTATTATTTAACTCAGTATGACTATTCTTCAGGAGTTTTAGAATATGATATAGAAATAACTGCAACTACTCCTCTTAATCTATATGAATGTGATTGTTGGTTATTTATTGTAGATACAGAAGGTACATATTGGTTATTAGATAAAACTAATCCATATGATTTACTTCCTGCAGAAACATTTCCTATTATTCCAATGTCAATTACACAAGTGTCATCTTGTTTTTCAGCTGAAATACCATTAACCACTACCACTACTACCACCATTTAACATGACAAAAGTTATAACCATAAAATTAGTAAAAACTGGACCCAATGCTGGACCATTTAACATTAGTGATATATATGGAAACATTATAGCTGAAAATGTTTCTAAGAAATTATTAATACAAGGTATTAGTTATATTGTAGATGCTAGTATCTCTGCTGTTGTTTTAACATCTATAGGTAAATGTAATACATCTTTTACTATACAGTTAAAAGATATTAATATTACAGAGTATGCAGATATAAAATATAGTCAATCTGTTACAGGATGTGTATGGAGACATTTAACTAATGTAGAAATTTATAATATATTTTATGGAAACATAGAACCATACATTATAGAATATCCATTTGCTTATAAATATCAAGATGAAATTCTACAGAATGTAAAAGATTATACAAAAGCATTTGAATATCTACCTATACCAGATGGTGTTTTTAATCAGAACACAAGAATAGAAACAAACAATAAATATTTTAATAAAGCTATTTTATATAATGGACAACAAAGTTCTGGTGTGCTTGAACTAGTTGCAAAACCAATGCATAACTTACAAGCTTATAATAAATATCCTATATTTAACACAGAAAGTAAAACTATCACTTATACTAAGAGTGATAACTTCTATCAATACAATACATTCTGGGCTGTAGAGAAAAGTTCACAAGTTCCATTGTTCTATACATCATGTGAAAGTCTTTCAGTGGATAAAGCAGTAAATCAAGCTAATATGGATTATGGGCCCAGAAGTTTCAAAAAAGCTCCTCTAAGAGCCAAAGAACTTAGAGTAAGACATATTCTTGACTCATCAAGTACTACTCATCTTGTTTCACAATTTTTATTGACTCCTAGTCAAATCTCATATAAATAACATGAAAGGAAAAGTAAATTGCACATGTGGATGGTCATGGAACAAATCTGATTCTAGTAAAAAAGATATGTACGTATGTCATGAGTGTGGTAGAGACAATAGTAACAACATGCAGAATGGTGGTTGGTTAGATAGTTATGCTAATGGTGGAACAATGCAAGAACACCAAGAGAATTATAATGATTCAACAACAACAGCTCCACAAGGCTATGTAGGTGATGGATATAGTAATGTAGGTAGAAACTATTCTCCTGCATGGGGAGGTTCTTTTCAAGAAGGAGGAGAAATTCCTCAAGCTCAGAATGGTGGATTAACTTTCTTACAACCTACTAGTGATAAACTACCACAAGGATATAGAATTCCTTATGCTGATCCTAGTTCTGAAAGAGCTATGTCTATAGGTGGAGAAGATGGAGAACCAGCTTATTTGATTCCTACATTTAAACATGGTGAACCTATTTATAATGCTATTGAAGAATTTAGAAAAACAGGTGAACATCTTGGTGGTCCATTTAAAACATGGCAAGAAGCTGAGAAATGGGAAAGTGAAACTAGACATCCTGCAGTTGAGAAAGGAGAAAAAATAATGTTTCCTCAAGAGAAATTTCAGATGGGTGGTTCTATGCCAGGTGCTGTAGGTTTCTCATATGCACGTACACAAGGTGCTGCTCCTAGTAATGGTCCATATGCAAAGAAAACAAAAGCTAGTGCACAGAATGGTCAAGAGATGAAATTCTATCAAGAAGGGTTAGATTGGAAACCTAAGAGTATTAGTAGAGAAGGTTCAGTTATAAAAGATGACAGAGGACAATGGGATCATCCAGGAGAAATAACAAGAATCTCAGGAGGTAATATAACAATGAAAAAAGATCCTAAAACAGGCAAAGCTTTAACTGAACCTTTATTAGGAATAGCAGATACAGGAGAACAACAATGGATGTATCCAGGAGAAGACTACAATTTTGAAGGAGCTAAACATGTTACAGAATATCCTATTGCTCAAGATGATAAAACTTTTATTAAAAATGTTGATAGTTCTTTACAATATCAAAAAGATTGGATGAATTCTCCTAGATATAAAGAAATGCTAAATAAGTCTACAGAAAATGATTGGATAGATCGTGGTTATGCAGAAGATAGATTAAAAAATTTAGAAGATTTAATTAAAAGCAAATCTTATAATATTAGAAAATCTGATGATGAATATGGTCCTATAGGTGAAGAGGCAAATTCTAATCCTAATACAGGAGTTATAAATATTTATAAAGGAGGAAGACAACCTGGAGAAGAAGAAGAAAATATATCACATGAAATATCTCATGGAACTGATAAACCTAGACTTGGTATGATTCCTTTTAGAGATAGATTAATACCTCAAAGTGATATTAACTTAATAGAAAAATATAAACCATCTACATATAAAGAAACTGGAGCATATTTGAGAGCTACTCCAGAAGGGAAAGCAAGTATTGAAAAATACAATTTATTGAATCAAAAAGATATTAATTACAAAACTGAACCTACTGAGACAAGAGCAAGACTTAATGTAATAAGACAGTATGCTAAAGAAAATAATATATATGATCCTTTTAAACAAAAAATTACTCCTAGATCTTATGAAAAACTTTTTAAAAATAAAGATAATCTTCCTCAAGGAGCTATGGATTTAAGAAGTATATATACAAAAGATGAACTTATAAATTTATTAAATACAGTAAGTCAAAATGATAATCAAGATGACCACCAAAATATAACTGTAGCTAAAAATGGAATAAGACAAGAACAAAAAGGTTTGCAGAATCTAGATAATCTTGTTAACTTTACAAACTATAATAAACCACAACCAGGTGGATGGTTGAGCAAATACGAATAATTATGAAAAATCAAATCCTTAAAATTGCTGGTGTTAAAACTGAGAAAGAGTTTTACAAAAAATATAAAACAGAAGCAGACTTCATGAAAGTGCATGGTAAAGAGTTTAAGAAAGCTCAACAAGGTATAAACATGAATACTCAAGGAGATACTAATAAAAATGGTATTCCAGATTATTTAGAATACACTCCTACATTAGGTCCTAATCAATTTATGAAAGGAAATAATACTGTAGGTTCTTTTGCTACTGGTAATGTACCTCCACAATATAGTGGTAATATGTTTAAACCAGCACAAATACCTGAAATTAATTATGGTCAACCAGGTCAAAATAAATTTGGTAAACCTTCACAAGATTGGGAAACTCTTGATGCTATTCCAACAGGTTTGCCACAAGCACAACCTTATGATTATATGCAAGCAAATAATCAAGCTATAACAGGACAACCTAAAACTACTGGTGCTTCAAGTGATGCTTTGGGAGGTATATCAAATCAAGCAATTGCATCTTCTATTTCTTCTATTCCAGGAATATTTAATGCTTTTGAATCTGAAAAAAAACAAAAACAATCTCTTCAACAACAAAATAAATTATTAGGTTTATTTGAAACATTAAGTCAATCTACTGATGTAAATGCTCCTTATCAAAAACATGTATTAGATAGACCAGAAAATTATGCTCAATCTACAAATTCTTTTTATCCTTCTCAAGGAACAGGATATGATATATTAAGAGGAGTAGGTAGAGATGGTGCTAATATTAAAAAAGCACAAGATGGTATAAACAACTTTGGTCCTGATTATGATGTATATTCAGATGGAGGATATGAACCATTAAATGATTCAAATAATATTAAACAATATGCTAATGGAGGAGTAACTGGTAATCCTATTTATGGTGCAGCTTCTGGTGTTATTGGAAATGAATTTAATAATAGTGCTGGATATCAAGCAGGAGCAGCAGTTGCGCCTTATGCAGACATGATACTTCCAGGTTCAGGTTTAGCTTTACAAATGCTTGGTGGTGGACTTGATCAAGCTTTTGGTGATGCTGGAAAAATAAAAAAATTAACTGCACAAAATGCAGGTACACAAAATAGAATATTAAATAATTCTATGTGGAGAAATCCACAATATTCAGCTAATATGCAAGAAGGTGGATATATGAATCCTGAATATAATCCACAATTAATTACAATGTTTGGTGATCATAGTGCAGAAGATTTTGATGACTATGCACATAAATATAGATCAGGAGGTCATTTAAAGGATGATAAATATACACCTGTTAGCAATAGAGGTTTAGAAATTTATGCTGAAGGAGGAGAGCTTAAAACTCATTGGGGAGGAGAAGTTGAGCCTGTATCATATAATCCTTATTCAGAAGGGGAAGGATTAACATATAATGCATATGGTAATTCTCATTTTCAAAAAGATCAACAAGGTAGAACAGGTATAGGGCTATCTATATTAAAAGATGGTGGAGATACAGGAAGTGATCCTGATGTAGAAATAGAAACTAATGAACCTATTTCTATGACAGGTGATGGTGCTGTTGTATATGGTAATCTTAATGTTAATAAAGATTTATTAAAAGATTTTCAATTACCTGAAAAATATGCAAAACAAAAAGTTAAAAATGTTGTTAATAAAATGATTGTTCCTTTAGAACAAAAATATACAACTCAATTAGAAAAAATAACAAATAATGTTCCATCTAGTAATTCTAAATTTGGAGCATTAGGAGATAAAACAAAAGAAGTACAAACATTAGGACTTAATATGAAATTAAAAAAATTAGCAGAAGATAAAGAAAACCTTGCAGCTTATCAAGATCATGTACATAAGACTACAGACTTTTTAACTAACTTATTAGGTAAAGAAGTTTCTCAAGAAAAGTTTGCTAAGAATGGAGAAGTAAGTCATACATTAGCTAAAGGAGAAATTTCTCAAGATACTGCACAAGCTGGTAAAAGATTAAAATTTAAATCTGATAAAGAAGCTATTGCTGCAGGATTTACTAAAACTCCTAAAGGATGGGTTAAAACTAAAAAAGGAATATCTAATGCTCCTACACAAAAAAGATCTGCAGAAGCTCTTGGTTATATTCCTGAAGGACAACATGCTGATACTGCTTCTGGATTATATGGTGGTGTGACACCAGAACAATTTAAAGTATATAAGGAAAAAAATAAATGGTATGATTGGAATAATTTTGACCCAAAAAATCCAATAGATGTAAAAAATTATGGAAAAGCATTTAATGCTAAAGCTAAAGAAGTTGGTTCACAAGCTAGTATAACTCCAGATGATTATTTTGGACAACAATATTATAGTGCTAATTTAAATGAAAATCAAGAAGTAACTCCTGCAGTTGATGCAGAAGAACAAGCAGATGTTGTACCAGAAGATTATGAATCAATAGAAACTAAAAAAGGATTTCCTTGGGCATCTGCTGCAACTAGTTTTATTAGAGGAATGCAACCTGCATTTAATATGCCAATAGGTAATCAAATTAATCCTGAGTTATTTGCTCTTGCTAATAATCAAGTTGAAGGATTAGCTGAACCTCATATGTATTCAATGTTACAAACTCCATATAAACATTCTGAAGATCCTGCTAGAAATGCTGTTCTTTCTCAAGCTAGAGAAGCTGTTAAAAATGCTGGAAATAATCCTGCAGCACAATCAGCTATTATGGCTAGTGTAGCAGATGCTATGAATCAAATAGGTTCTAAAGAACAAGAAATTAATCAACAAGGTTATCAAGGTGTATATAATAACAATATAAACACTGTTAATCAAGATAGAGTTAGAAACTTGGGAATAGACATGGATGCAACTATGAAATTATCACAAGCTAAATCAAATACTAAAGCTACTACTCAAGCAGCATTAACTTCATTATATGGTAAAGAAGCTGCTAATAAAAAAGAGAACATGGAATATAATGTTGGAATGGCTGAACATCCAGACTTTACATTTGGTCCCGATGGTAGAATAATTAAACTTCCTAGATATATAGATTTTGATACAACAGGAAAAGGTGTAGCATCAGGATCTAAAAATAAAGGACTTGCATCTGGTAAAGGATTTTCTTATGATGATTCAGGAAATATTATTGGTGTACATTCTTTAGGGAAAGAAGATAATGCTAGAGATGGTAAAACTATTAAGAAAAAAAACATAAATGGTAATATAGTAAAAGCTTTTAAAAACTTATAACTATATTGATTATTTTAATTAATCTTAAAAGTTTGTATATATAATAATTTACATTAAATTTGCTAACATGTACATAGTACATAATAAAATAAAACACAATGGCCTCATTTACTGATTCTTCAATCCAATTTGCTCCTTACGTATCACAAATCCCAAATGATTTGATGTTAAAAGTTGGTATGGACAAACAACAGAAATATGAACAAGGTATACAAAAAATACAATCAAATATAGATAATGTTGCAGGATTAGATATTGCTAATCCTGCTCAACAAAAGTATCTTGAATCTAAACTTAATCAACTTGGTAATGATTTAAAATGGGTTGGAGCTTCTGATTTTTCAGATTTCCAACTTGTTAATTCTGTTAATGGAATGACTAATCAAATTACTAAAGATAAATATGTATTAAATGCTGTATCTTCTACATCAAGAGTAAGAGCAGGATATAAAAAAAGAGAAGAATTATCAAAGAAAGGATTAACAGATAAAAATAATGATGATTACTATGATAAAGATGTACAAGCATATATTAGTAATGAAGATGTAAAAGCTTCTTTTAATTCTGATTATGTTCCATTTACAAATATTGTTAAAAAGTTACAAGATGCTTTAGTTAATGTAGGAGAAAGTTCTACAGTGGCTGAACAATTATTTGTTACTGGTAATGATGGTAAACCTTTATTAGATAAAACAGGGCATTATCAATATGCAGATGTAAAAACAATAAATAAACTTGTTACAAATAAACCAGCTGTATTAGCTGCTATTAATAATGTAATGAATGAAGGAAGTGTTAAACAACAATTAGGAATTGATGGATGGGCTACATATAAAAATACAGAAGCTACATCATTATTAGAACCTTTACAATCACAATATATTAATCAAAAAGTAAAATTACAACAAGATGCTGTAAATATAACAGCTTTATCAATTGGAACAAATTTATCTCAAGAACAAAAAGATGCATATAAAAAAGCAAATTCTAATATAGAAGCTTCTATATTAGAAAATGATAAAACTTTTTCATCTTTATTAGATCAAGCTCAAAATAGTCCTGAAGAGTTTAAACAAAATTTTTATACACAAGAGTTTAAACAAAGATTAATGACTCAGTTTAGTAAAGAAGAAGTATCGGAAACTACAGGAGTTAATGAAGGTTTACAACAACAAAACTGGAGAGATACACAAGCATTTAATGCTTTACAAGAAAAAAATAAAATAGCTTATCAAAATGAAACATTAAAAATTTCACAATCTGGAGATAAAAGAGCATGGTTAGAATTTTATGCAGGACATGAACAAGACCCTGTTACAGGAGATTGGAATAAAAAACCTGAGCAACCTAAACTTCCTAAACCAGGAGCAATGAATCCTAATACTCCTTTATTTAAAGGATCTACATCTGGAGAAAAAGTATCTGCTATAAATATAATGCAAACAGATATAAATGATTTAACAGAAGGTAAAGGTAAAGTAGCATTTACAATGTATGCAGATCTTATTAGAGCAACTAATAATAATTATAAATTAACAGATCAAGAAATATTAAGAACAGCAACAGTTTATGCAAAAAATGCAGGTGTTACTCGTGAAGCATATTTAGATAGATGGGCAAAAAATATTGTAAATAAATATGATGAAGCTGGTATTAAACCTCCTCCTAATTTAGGTGATCAATTAAATGATTTTCTTACAACATCCAAATCTTTAAATAATAAAATGGCTATGGTTAAATCTGCAGAAATTGCTGCAGATAAAGAAGCTGGAGTTAATTGGAATGAAATGGATATGGTTAAATCTGCAGAAATTGCTGCAGATAAAGAAGCTGGAGTTAATTGGAATGAAATGGATAAAGTTTTGTCTAAAGGACCTACATTAAATTATAATATTGAAGGTTCTAAATATACACTAACACCAAAAGATTTATTACTTATACATCATGGAATGTTAACTGCAGTTCAAGTTGGTGGATTAGATACCTCAAATCTTCCAACTAATTTAAAAAAAGTAATGGATAATTGGGATAATTTACCTGAACAAGTTCGTAGACAAGTGGTAATGGAATCTAATAAATACACAGATTTAAGAAATCACAATGGTCAAAAATTATCAAAAGCTAATGAATTATTCAATCAAAAATTAAGTAAAATAGTAGGAGTTACTGATGCAGTTACAGGAAGTTTACCTATGGGAGATGCTGATCAAATTAAAACTAGTGTTTCAAATGTAGCATCATATGTAACTGGTGGGGAAAGAAGTTTTGGAAAAGGAACAACAAAAGAAAATATTTTAACAGCTTTAGATAATCCAACAAGTATAACATGGAGTGGTAAAAAACCTACAAATGCTAAAGAAGATTGGACAGGATCAATACATGTAACTGCAAAAGATGGTAGTGTATATACTATTAATGATATTAATCATGAAGAGTTGCAGCAGTTTACAAATTTAAATCTTTTAAATTATGAAGAAAAACCAATTCAGGATTTACTTAATTTAAATGAGAATACAAAATCTACAAATCCTATATATGGCCCTAGTTCAACTAAAGCATGGACTACTTCTTATTTTAAAGATAATGAAGTGAATGCAGAAGTTACAAAAGCAGGTTGGGGATACCGTGCAGATGTTGTAAAATCAGGAGGAGGATATAGACTTGTTAATTACGTTAAACCTCCAGGATCAAATAAATATACTACTATATATGGTAATTCCATTGCACCGAATGAACATGTAATGGATATTATATTTAAAACAACTTCTCCAAAAGAATTGGAAGGATTATACTTTACATATTTACAAAACCAAAATAAATAAAATTATGCCAGATAATAAATATGGACAACCTTATACAAGAGGTCCAATAACTCCCAATGTTGGTTCTATTACTACTACTCCTTTAACTACAGGTTTTCCTGGATTAAAGACAGGTACTCCTTTATCACAAGATGATAGAATAAATTTACTTAGTAGTCAAGTAAAACCAAATGATGTAGCTTCAGGTAAAACTTATTTATCTGATGTTGCAGGAGATTTAACTGGTAGATATGATACAGTTGTATATGGGCATAATAATGAAGATGCGTGGGCACAACAACAATCATGGTTATCAAAAGGTGCTAATGGTATATTAAAAGGAACTAATCTTGCTGCAACTACTGTTGTAGGAAGTTTTGCTACAGTAGGAGGTGCCTTATCATCTATGTTTACAGGAAGACTTGCAGATATATGGGATAATCCTGTAATGCAAGGAATTGATAAATGGAATAATAAAGTTGACCAAGAATATCTACCTAACTATTATTCAGATATTGAAAAGAATGCTAATTGGTATTCTAAAGATAACTGGATGACTGCAAACTTTTTATTTGATAAAGTAATTAAGAATAGTGGATTTGCCGCTGGTGCAGTTATATCTGGTAACATGGCAGCTGGTGCACTTGGTGCAGCAGGAACTGCAATTGGTGAAGCTGCTAGTGCATTAGATGCAGCTCAATCATTTAAAGCATTTTCTCCATTATTAAAAAGTACAGCAAGAGCATTTTCTGTTGGTCAAAATATTGAAGCTGCAGCTATATTAGAAAAAGAAATTTCTTCTGTGGCAGATATTGCAGAAAGAACTTCTAAAATAGCTAAAATTGCAGCACAAGAAAATAAATTTGCTGCAATTAATGATGTTGGTAAACGAGTTGGTATGGCTGTATATTCTCAAGCTGGAGAATCTGCTTTTGAAGGATTACAAACATCAAATGAATTTAGAAATCAATTAATTGATCAACATAAAAAAGGTAATTTTGGAGTAGGTCCAAATGCAGAACAATTAAAAAAAATAGATGAACAAACAGAAAAAGTAGGAAAAACTTCTTTTCTTGCTAACATGGCATTATTAACTGCTACAGAATATGTACAACTTCCTAAATTATTAGGTTCTTCCTATGCTGCTGAAAAACAAGCTGCAAATAGTTTAGCTGGAGAAGTTGAAGATGTTGTATTAAAAAATGGAAAATATGTTGCTAAAGAAACAGCTTCAAAATTTGGTAAAGTATACAATAAAGTAAAAGGGGTAGGTAAATATGTTTTTGATCCTAATGAAGCTAATCAAGAAATATTACAATATGCTGTACAAGTTGGAACACAAAATTATTATAATAAAGCATTTAAAGGTAAAGATGCAAATGTATTAGTTGATGGTGTATTATATGGTATGTTTGGTACAGATGAATTTGGTAAAGGAGTAGGTGCGTTAAATTCAAAAGAAGGAATTGAAGGTGGACTTATTGGTGGACTTACTGGTGGACTTATGCAAGCTAAGGCTAATTTTCAAATGAGTAGAGCCACTGCAAGTAATACTGCTAATTTCTTAAAAGAACTTAATAATGCACCTACATACAAAGAAGCATTTGAATATAAAATGAAAGCTGTAAATAGAGGTGTACAGCTTCAAGAAGAACAAGAAAATGCAGTTAAGCAAGGAGATGAATTAGAAGCAAAAGATATTAATGCAGATATGATGCATAATTATCTAGCACCACGTATTAAATACGGAAGAATGGATATGGTGTTAGACGATATAAATGATATGCGACAAAGTTCTAGTACTATTGAAGGATTTGCTGCTCTTAAAGAAGCTAAACTTGCTAATTCAAATGATACATCTGCCACATTTAATGCTAGACTTAATCATTTTGAAACTGTAGCTAAAAATACAGAACAAATATTTAAGTCTACAAATTTAAGATATAGTGGTGAATTATTAAAAGATAAGAATGGTTCTCTAGTATTAGATACAAAAGGTCAACCTGTAAAAAAATATTCTGACTCAACAATAGATCAACTAATATATGCTGCTAGTAAAGTGGCAGATTATGATCTTCGTATTCCTCAAGTATCAACTCTTCCATTAAGTAATGGGATTGATGTACAATCTATAGTTAATGATGAGTTAACTAATCCAGAATCTAACGCACTTGATTCTAAACTAGCTGAATTAAATATTAATCCTGAAGTTAATACTGCACAAATTAAACAAAACTTAAATGATGTTGTTGAATTAGCATTAAGAAGAAAAGAATATCTTAAAAATTATAATGATATAATTACTAACCCTGAAAAATATAATATAACTGATCCATTATTGATTGATGAAGAAGGTAACATATTAGATGAAAATGGTAAAGTAGTTCCTAAAGAAACTGTTACAGTTAAAGTTAAAGATGGTAAAACAGGGCAAGTAATAGATAAACAAATTGAAATAGGTACACAATACTTATTAGGTAAAGTTGTAAAATATGATAAAGATGGAAATGAAGTAATTCAAGATCCTGTATTATCTATTCTTGCAGATAATGGTGATGGTACATATAAGATAAAAGATAACAATGGTGTAAGAAATGTATCTGCACAAGTTCTTGAAGATTATCAATTATCTAAACTATCTGATATTACTTCTGATAAAAAGAAAAATTATGTTTATGTAAATAGAAATAATACTTTCTCAAATAAACTTATAAAAGATGCTAATGGAAATCCTGTTGTAGGAAGACTAGAATATAATGCAAATAAAGATAGACTTACATTTGCTTATAAAAATGAACAAGGAAAAGTTATAAGAAGTGAAGTATGGAATAATATGTTTAAAGCTAAAGAAGGCTTTAACGAAGCTATCATTACAAAAGTTGGAGAAGTGACTGCTGAAGAAGCAAAAGCTTCAGAAGATTTTGTAAATGCTGTAACTACTGTATCACAAAAACTACAAACACGTAACAATATTATATTAGATTTATATGATAAAAGTGTTAAACGTTTAGATGAAATAACTAAAAAATTAAATACTAGTAAAGAAAGAACAGCCAAAGCTGTTGAAGCATTAGAAAATCAACTTGCTGCAGAAAGTCTTACTAAAGCTGGAAAACCTAGAAAAAATCAAACTCCTGCAATGAAAAAGATAATCAATGAATTATCTTCTTTACAGGATACATTAACTAAAGAAAACGAACAATTACAAATTGAAAAAGAAGAACTAGAATCTAATATTCCATTCTTTAAAGATTTTTTAGATAATTTAGAATCACTTCCTGAATCAGGAAAAGAGATGATTAAAACATTGAAAGATGATATTGATACTCTTGAGGATTTAATAGATATAACTAATCAAGCTATTAAAGATAATGATAGTCTTTTAAAACAAATAGAAGATGCTTTAATGAAAGCTCTTAGTATATTCAATGATTATATTAAAAGACTTCAAGAAGAGAATCCAGGTGTTCCATTATTTATAGATGCATTACAAGCTAATCTAGAAAAAGTTTTAGGAGAAAATGGTGCTCAATATTATCTTGATAATAAACAAGGACTTACTGAACAAGTAATAGAATTAGAATCTGATATAAATGATTTTTCTTCTGAGTTAAAAATACCTGCATTAAGTAAAAAAGCAGAAGATCTTGTTAAAGATATAAAAGATTTAAAAGAAGGATTAGATAAACTTATTAATGAACAAATAGCTAAGAAAGAAATATTAGATGCTTTTGAACAATTTGCAGAAGATGTAAAGAGACAAGAAGAAGAAGCTAAACAAATGCAACGTAATATTACATTAGGACAAGAACTTCTTGGTACATTAACAGGTAGTGTTCAAAACTTCTTTGGTACACGTCCATATGAAGCAGAAGCTAAAAAAGATAAACTTGATGTTGTAGGAAGTACTAAGCCTACAACAGAAGATACTGAAAAAAGACCTCTTCCTGGATATGCTGCAAGAGTTAATCATTTTGGGGCTAGAGTATCTGATATGGATAATGTAGATGATTTAAGAGGTGTTATTGTAACAGCTGATACAGAAGATCAAATACTTTCTGGATTAGTAGATAACTTCTTAAACGAAGACACAAGAGCAATTGCTCCTGCAAGAAGAGAAGAAATTAGAAAAGAAGTTATATTTTTAGTTGTAACTGAGAATGGACAATTAGTAGATAAGAATGGAAAACTTATTCCTGGAAAATCTGCTGAAGAAACACAAGAAGCTTATAACAAAAGACTTTATGATAATGCAATATTTCAAGTGTTCCCTTCTGCTAGTCTTACATCTAAGATAAAAGAAAAAGATGGAAAAGAAAAAATAGTTTCTATGTTTAGAGATACTGTTCCTCAATATGAAAGAGATTCTCTTAAAGAACAATACAAAGCATGGAGAGAAGCTCAAATAGCAAACACAACATTAGATAAAAAAGGACAAAAGTTTAAGACCTCTTTTGGTAATTTAGAATTTGTTAAGGTGTGGGATGATGCAAAGAAAGAATTTGTTAATGATACTGCTACAAGAACATCTGCACAAGATGCTGGATTATTAGCTAAAGGTATACTTAATAGAGACAGTGTAGTTACTGTTGCTACAAACAATGATGATAAGTCTGAAGGAAAAGTATCATTTAATACTCCTATGGGTAGAGTGTTCTTACGTATACCTGGACAAGGACTTGTTAGATTATTTAATAAAAAGTTTACTACTACTGAATCAGAAACAATATTTGATGCAATGTTAAACCTTGCTAAAAATGCTTCTCAAAATGGTTCATTGTATGGTGGAGAAAAAGAAGAAGTTAATAAGGTTATTCTTTCTTGGTTAAAAAGTGTTGTATATTGGGGTATTGCTAAATATCCTGATGGTACAAGAAAAAAAGCTGGATATAATAATATTTGGTTTGAAGATGTATTAGAAAATGGTAAGCCTGTTAAAAAACTATTTATGTCTGGTCTTCAAAAAGATTCTCAGAGTTATTTTGATTTTACACCACAAGGACTTATAAATAGTAAACAAGATATTCTTGGGTTACTTAACCAAATGTATGCTAATACAGATGCTAAGAAAGTGAATATTGATGCTTTTAATGCTACGTATGATGAGATATTAAGATTTGATAACTTAGGTAACCCTGTTACAAGAACATGGCCTAATTATCAAACATATTTATTGTCAGCAAATATTGTTGATAGTAAAGGAATGACTATAGGAAAAAGAACTGGAAAAGAAATTCCTCTTACAACACAAGTAAGACCTCTTACATCTGCAGAAGATACAAATAGAAAAGGTGTATATTTTACATTGAATAGTTCAGTGGAATATAATATACCTTCTGCACCTGTAGCAAAAGCTGTAGTAGTTACACCAGCACCTACTGTTACACCAACTGCTATAGCAACACCCCAAGCTCCTATTATAGCAACACCAGTTGTAACTCCACAACAACAACCTACGCCTTCTGGACAATTTAATTTAAATGGAGAAGTAGAAAACAATAGAATATTTGGTAATGGTGTTGGACCAATAAGATTTATATTTAATTCAGCAAAAGCAATTGCTTATATAAATTCTCTTTCTACAGATATATTTTCAATTCAAGGATTACTTCCTGCTGAAATATCTACAGCATTCTTTAAGAATGATATTATAGATATTAACGCAGATGATGTAAAATTTAAAATTGGTCAAATTAAAGAAGATTTAAGAGATAAAAATCCTGATTTAGATGATGAAGGATTAACAGGTAAAGCTCTTAATATTGCTGTAAGTATGATATGGAAAGATGTTGCTCCACAAGTAGTAGCAGAAATGATTCCTGTTCAACCAGCAATAGCTGATGAAGCTCCTGTAGTTGAAGCACCAGTTGTACAACCAACAGCTCCTATTTCTGATATAGAAGTTAAGAAAGCTGATATAGAAAGAAGAAGACAAGAAGAATTAAAAGAATTTGATGTTTTTGTAAAACAAGAAGATAGTAGACGACAAAAATCTCTTGATGAAGATTTTATAAAAGATACAATTTCTAAAGTAAATGCTAAATACAATGTAGAACTAGCTGCTTTAGAAGGTAGTGTAGAAGAAGAAGTAGTTACTCCTGAAGAAGTTACACCAGTTACTGAACTTCCTGAAGGATTTATTAATTTAGATGATATAGAAGATGTAGATGTAGATAGAAGTGAAATGAGAGTTTCACAAGCTATTGATAAACTTGATCAATTTAAACCAGAGCAATGGAATAAAGTGGAAGAAGCAATGGCTAAGATGCTTCCTAATATTCCTTTATATAGAGTGAAGAACATGATTAAAGGTACCAATGGTAGACAAGCCTGGGGTATGCTTCATGATGCTGCTATATATGTATATGAAAATGCAGAAGAAGGAACAACTTATCATGAAGTGTTTGAAGCTGTATGGAAAATGTTTGCTGGACCAGCACAAAAACAAGCTATAATTAATGAGTTTAAATCAAGAAAAGGATCTTTTGTAGATAGAGAAACTAGAAAAACTGTAGATTATAAAGATGCTACAGATTATCAAATAAAAGAACAACTTGCTGAAGAGTTTAGAGAAGCTATACTTAAAGATAAATTAGGGATTCCACAATCTTCAAAAACTTTAATAGGTAGATTGTTTTCTCAATTAATTGATGCTATTAAAACTTTCTTTACAGGAGAAAATGCTCAACGTAATACTAAAGAATTATTTAATAATATTGGTAATGGATATTACGCACAATTTAATCCTTATGAATCACAATTATCATATGCTAAAAAAGGAGTTATAGATATTGAAAATGCTCAAGCTACTAATAGTTCTGAGTTAAGATCTGCTACAATTCCTGAAGTAGAGATGCATGATATAATTCAACATATGACATTTTTGACATTAACTAAACTTTCATTAAACAATGAGAGTGTATTTACTGTTAGTGATCAAGATGAAAAAGTATTATATCCATATTTAAAATTATCTATTTTAAAACTTCTTGCTGCACAAAAAAAATTAAACAACTTGTTAGTTACTGAAGGTAAAACAACTTTAGAAAAAGTAACTAGATTAAATAATAACATTGACACATTATCATTTAATATTCAAAATGAATGGAATGATATAATAGATCAACATAAAGCACATTTAAAAACTTTTGATGTTCAGTTTGATGAGAATGATGAAGATGTATTAAATGATGAAAATAAATCTGGTAGAGGTGATTATCAAAAAGCAGATAAAATAGATTCGTTTAGAAAAGCAAATGCTGCATTAAGACTTGTATTAAGTACACTTCCTATTACAAAAATAGTAAATGGTAAACCAGAATGGATTTCTTCTTCAATAGGAGGAGTTACATTAATTCCTTCTGAACAAGCACATATTGATTTAACATCTAAATTACATGATTCTATAAACATTGAAGATATGTTCTTAGGATTAAAAACAATGGCAGATAGTAATCCAAACTATGCTGCATTATATAGACGTATGACAGGTAATTTGCCTGAAGTGGGATTAGACCTATCTACAATTAAAGAACATGATTGGCAGCTGATGAATGCTTTTTGGAAATCTATTAAGAAACAAAATGCAGATGTTATCACTGTATTTATACAAGATAATGGAGATGTGGTTGTAAGTAACTCTACATTAAGTAGTGCTGCTAAAACAGCTAAAAAAGATATGATTAATGGTATTATACAAACTATTAAGAATGATGAGTCTAAATATTTTAGATATGCCCCTGCACCTATAGGTAAGTATTACGCTAAAGATAATCTTAAAGCATTAGAATTTGGTGGTAAAGATTTAAAACCATATGTTGAGTTTTTAAAAGAAATTGGAATAAACTTTAATATAAGAGAAGTAGAAGATTTAAAAGAAGATCAAATTACACTATTTAAAGAAGCTGTACAGTTTATGAAATCTGAAATGGCTAAAGTGGGTGATAAGAAAATAGTTAAAGATGAAAAGAATGAAGATGTAGAAGAAGATGGTGGTATATCAGTTATCAATACAAAATCTTTAAACATTGATGGAGATTTGTTTAGACTAGCTATTATAAAATCTATTATTGAAAATACAGAATTTCAGTCTACTTATTTTAATATTAACAATGAACGTACACAATCTTTCATTGGGACAAATGTTATTAGTTCTTTACACAATGCTTTATCTAAAGTAAAAAATATTGAAGAATTACAAAATGATGTTAAATATAAACAATATTCTTACTTAGCTGGTTTAAATGATGCATTTGTACAAGGAAGTCAAATGTTGAAAAAAATGTTTGATATAGTTGGTCCAGATAGTACAGGAAAACGTATTAAAGGTACAGAAGGTTTATTAAAACCTGTTATTGTAGATGGTATGGTGGATGAACAAACAGGTAAGAAAAAAGAATCTTCTAAACTTACATATAGAGAAAGACTTATACAATTAATTAATCTTAATTTATCAGGTGTATATAATAATCTTGTACCTGGAGATGCTGCATTAGAACATGCAATTAGAATGTATAATGAAAAAGATCCTTTTGTTAAAGAAACTGAATTGTTTAATAAAAACTATTTAGATATATTTAAAGACTATTTCCTTTCTGAAGTTGAATTAGCTAAAGAAAATAGAAATACAGTAAAAAATAACGGAAAAGATTTACGTTTCTTTAAAGCTATTTTAGGAGATGATATTCATAATAAAATTATGAAAGGTGTAAATTCTAAAACAGATGCAGAAGAATTATATAACACTCATAAACAAGCTATAAATTCTGCAATAGAACAATATATTAAAGAAGAATCTGAGGATGTAGAAGATTTATTACGTACATATGATATTGTTACTACAGAAGATGGTCAAATTAAAGTGGATAAAGTTAGTCTTGTTAAAGAAGGAGAATTTCTTACACAAGCAGGATTAAATATGAAACTTAAAGCATTGTCTATTAACAATATGATTGCTAATATAGAAATGCATAAACTTATTTATTCAGATCCTTATCAGTATTCAGATGAGTTAAAACGTATCAAAAACTTTGCTGCTCCTGGAGAACCATTAGTAAATAGTTCTCCTGAAGTAAATTCTACATTAGATAGATTATATAATGAAGGATTTAAAAAAGGAAGTATTGGTTGGACAGATATGATTAGAGATCATTTTAGATCTGTAACATTAAGTGATGTACTAAGTACTAATGAAAATGTAGGATATGAAGATGCTTATGAAGAAACTGATGGTGGTGGGTATATTACATTAAAAGGTGTAAGAGTATTTAAACTTAGAGATGGATCTTGGACTTCTAATAATGAAAAACAATATAGATTTGACATAGCTTTTGAAGAATTAGTTAAATCTGGTGCTGATGAGAATACTATTAATAAGTTTTTAAAGAATAATCCTGGAATTAAAGATACATATACACCTATTAAACCTATTGTTAGAGGTAATAAAGACAATGGTAGAAGTTATAATGATGTTGTATTACATAAGTTTGCACTTGTTCCTTTATCATTTAGAGTGTTATATGAAATGAATCCTACTTCTAATGCAATCAACTTATATAATAAAATGCAAAAAGATGATATAGATTATGCTGTATATGCTTCTGGAAGTAAAGTGGGAAGTGAAAAAATATCTCCTTTATATGATGCTGAAGGTAAGTTTGATAATACACCATTTCAAGATGCTAAAGAAAAAAAAGGTAACTTACCTGATAATGTAAAACGAGCTGTAAGTAATATACCATTTGCTATTGTAGCTGTACAATCAGAAGTTCCTTCTAAAGATAATCCTCAAGTAACTCAAGGATCTCAAATTACTAAACTTGCTACAATGGATTATTTAGAATCTGGTGTACCTGTTGATTTTATGTCAGAGCTTCCTACATTTGAAGAGAGATTTGCTAAATGGTTAGAGCTTGATGATAAGTCAAGTTATAATGAAGGTGTTAATATATATAATGAAATTAAAAATAACCAGGATTTACTAGAAGCTAGAATTGATGAAGCTGTTGAATCTTTACATAAAAAACTAGGAATGGTAGAAACCATTAATGATAAAGGTGAAAAAGGTTATGAAATAAAAGACAAAGAAAAATTAATCAAAACATTAAAAGATGAGATTGGTAAAAGAGAAATTAATTATAACATTACAGATGCTTTAGAAGGATTTGTTAAAGGAGATGTTGTATTAGAAGCTACTCCTATATACCAACAAGTAAGAAACATTCTTTATTCTATTGCTGATAAAACTATTGTACGTCCTAAAATATCTGGAGGTATGAAGGTTCAAGTATCTTCTGCATTATTAGAATCTGTAAAAGCCAAAGGAGAACCTGTATTAGATGATAAAGGAAAACCTGCATTAAATAAAGATGGTAGTCCTAAACTTGCATATGCTTCTACTGATTTAAAATTTTATAAAAATGAAGATGGTGAAAGAGTATGTGAAATAATGCTTGGTAGATGGTTTAAATCTAATAAAACAGATAAAGAACTTATGGATTATTTTAATAATGATCCAGAAGGTAAAAAAGAACTTGCAGCTATTACAGGTGTAGCATTTCGTATTCCTACACAGAAACAAAACTCTATTGATGTATTTAAAATAAAACAATTTCTTCCTAAAGATTTTGGTGATTCAGTAATTATTCCTTCAGCTCTTGTTAAGAAAGCAGGATCGGATTTTGATATTGATAAGTTATCCATTTATTTAAAAAACTTATTTACAGATTCTCAAGGAAAATTAAGAGTGATTCCATTTTTAGGATATGGAGAAAAAGGTAAAAATGAATTTTATAGATTATTTGACCAAGGTAAATTATTATCTAAATCTCAAATAAAAGAACTAAATGATGAATTAGATTTAGCTAAATCTGGTAAATTGGAAAGTAAACCTATAGAAGCTATTTTTGGTGATGCAGGTTTATTTACTGAAGAAGATATATTATCAGAATTTATTGAAACATTAAAAGAAAATGGTATTAGAGATTCTGTTGTAGATAAATTTTATAAACAATCTTTAGAAAATGCATATATACAATCTTTAGAAAACCTTATATCTCATCCATTAAACTATGATAACTTAGTTAAACCTAATGATGCTAAGCCATTGAAAGATCTTTCTGATGATATTCAAAGAGAAATGGGTTATGATAAAGCAGATTTTGGAGAAGTAGGTAATATGTTAAGCATAAGATTTATGTCTAACTTAAGACAATCTTTTGTTACAGGTAAGGATGCAATTGGTATTGCTGCACAAGGACAAGTAGGACATGCTCAAAGACAACGTAGTGTTGTGTATATTGATACAGATAGACTGCAAGGTGATCTTATTGATGAAACAGATAAAACTATTCTTGGTAATAGTGCTGATTCAAAATTATTTGCAACAGATACAGATATTAACTTCCAAGAATATAACTCTGCAGTAGTAAATGGAAAACTTAGACCAATGCTTTCTTGGATTAAAAATAAAGCAGGAGAGTATATATCAGATATAAATGGAATGTTTATTGATGGATATGTGGATATCTCTAAAGGTGACTGGATTATGAAACTTGGAGCTACACCTAATGTTGCTTCTACATGGTTATTCTTAATAGATCTTGGTGTACCTATTAATACAGTTGGATATTTTATGAACCAACCTATTATTAGAGATTATTTACGTTCTATAGAGAATAAAGGATACTCATGGTTATACATTGATGATATTATACAAGATAGTTTAGATTCATATAATCCTAGTAAAGAGTTTACAAAATCAGGAACTACAATAAAAGGTATTCCTATAGAAACAGATTTGTATAAAATGCTTAAATACAACAATGCAGTTTCTAAAAAAGACATGAATGATCTCCAAAAACTTCAACAACAATATATGTTGAAAGAGTTTTTGAAATATTCTAAAATGGCTTCACATATGTTTAATGTATCACAAGCTTCTAACTATGATACAGCAAGTATAAATGATCCATATTTAGTGTTTAAGAAAATGATACAACTAGAAAAAGCTAGAAAAACTATTATATCTTCTGTAGATGATATTATTGAAGGATCATTTATAAAAAACTTAAAAGATAAAATATTTGATTATAGAGATGCTTTTTCTGAAATATTAATGTCAGATAAAGGAAATGTACGTGAAGTGTTACAAAATGTTTTAGAACCTTACACAGGAATGTCTGATAGAGATTTTGTTAAGCTTTCACAAAAAGCTGTAAATGATCTTTTTGATTGGGCTGTACAAACTACATCTAAAGAAGGAGTTCCTATAAATACAAAGGTGGCTAGAATATTATTAGGTAGTGAAACAGAAAAAACAGCTGCTGAACAAATCATTGATTATAGAGATAGTATATTAGGTAATCCAGCAAAAGGTATAGCACCTAAACCAGAACATCCATTATTCAATAATATTATTCTTAAATCTGTTAAAATAGATCAAGATGATAGGCAAGGTGGAAGAAAAGGTAAAGTTACTAATCTAGCACTTACTAATATAGATAATAAAGTGAGTGATCAAAATCTAGTTATATATGGATTTAATGAACTTAGAGAAACATTAAAAGCTGAAGATAATTTAAAACTATATGGTAGATTAACAAGACTTGCATTATTACAATCAGGATTAACTAATTCTCCTATATCATTCACTAACCTTCTTCCTTATAATGATTTTAAAGGATTGTATAATGAAACATTGTCTATATTAGAAAAATTACCTAATTTAGCACAGTTTCAAGAAGTTAATGTTCTTGAAAGAAATAATTGGAATAATAGTGATGTAGTTACATATAAAAAAGAAACTGCTAATTTCAAACAAAAAGAAGATGGTTCTTTTTATATGTCTAAACCAGATACAGGAACATTAGTTGAAGCATTTAAAAAAGCTGTAACTACTAATATTATTCCTAAAATGGTAGTGTTAAGTCCAATGTCAAATGCTGGAAGAGCAGATTTTATTGTGTATGCTTATGAAGATTACATATCTAAAGATAAAAAAATATTAAGAAGAAAAACTGGTAATAGAGAACATCAACATAAAGTGTTAATGCAAAAAGTTTATACAACAGATGCTAAAAACAAAAGAGTTCCTCTTATGCAAGTTACACAAGGAAAAGATGGTGAAGTGTATACTAAATATGTATATAAAGCTATTAATGCTTGGGGAGATTCATTTAGAGCTCAAGAATATTACACAACAGGACAACAATCAGTCTTAGATAATGGATTTGATAAAGTGAATGAAGTGGAAGATGATGAGATTGTAAAAATCTATAAAGGATCTGCTCCAGTAACTAAAGGTGAAGCAGTAACACTAAAAGATGGTAATACATACACTGCAGATCAATTAAACACAAAAATGCTTATGTCTATGGGATATAATCTTATAGAAGCAGGAGAATTAATAAAAAATAATAAATGTTAATATGAGTTGTCCAAACACAAACTTACCAGAATGGAAATTATTAGTAGCATCTAGAGGAGAAGATGTTGCATATGCTTTATGGGATCTTCATGAAGGAAATGTTCCTGAATCAGAAAGTAAATTAGAAATTGTAAAGAGTGGTTTAAAAGCAACAAACATTTTACAATCTCCTAAAGCTGATCAGTTCTTTGGAGCTGTAGCTAAGAATAAAATATCTGGTGATTTCTTCTGGAAGAAAATGCAAGCTGATCTTGGCATTCCTAAAGATCAATTAGAGATATTAAAATCATTTGATACACAAGATAGAGGAGAACTTATTTCTTCTCTTCTTGCTAATTATAGTTATGCTGTTGAGATTAACACTGCTAAAAATAAAATAGCAACTAGAGGAACAGAGGATACACCATCGTTTGATCAGTATGGAGAATTAATAGAACAAGCTAAAGAAGCTGAGTTTGAAAATACACCAACTCAATATTACTCTAACCTAACAGTTCCAGGAGGAACTAATTATACAGAGAATGAAATAGCTACACCAGCTATTACACCAAGTATAAAAGGACATGCTCAATTTGCCACAGATAATGGTATAGGGTGGTTTCGTTCAGATGATAAAATTGAATTTTTAGATAAAGAAGACTTAATTAGAAAAGGAATAATAAAACAAGTACCTTGCGGATAATGAAAACAGGAATATATAAAATAATAAATAGTGAAAATAATAAATTCTATATAGGTAGTGCTGCACATTTCTATAATAGAAAATCTGACCATTTAAGAAGGTTGAGATTAAATATTCATAAAAATATTCATTTACAACATTCTTTTAATAAATATGGAGAAGATAAATTTAGTTTTATATTAATAGAAGAATGTGATAGAATTGAATTACCTATTAGAGAACAACATTATATAGATACTTTAAAGCCTGATTATAATATTTGTACTAAAGTAGAAGGAAGATGGGGATTAACTCATAGAGAAGAATCTAAGGGTAGAATAAGTGATTCTGTTAAAAAATATCATTCAGAAGTAGGACATTCTCAAGAAACAAAAGATAAAATTGCAACTACTTTAAAAGGTAGAAAACAATCTCCTGAAACTATTGAAAAACGCAAACAAGCAAATATAAGAGCTTGGAAACTTAAAAAATTAAATAACATATAACATGGCTTGTTACGAATATAAAGGTATTAAATATACAGAAGGAGAATTAGTAACATTGCTTACTAAAGAAAATCAAGGTAAAACCAGAAGAGTTCTGGAATTGCAGAGTGATTTATTTCAGAAGGGTAGAGATAAAGATAGATTAGTAAAAGATAAAAAATTTGATTCTACTTATGGTGATGCTGAATTATATGATTTTGATAAACCTATATATGATAGAATTGTATTTAAAATAGGTGAAGATAAATATACTTATAACCCAACTTCTGATTATTATAAAAATGGTATTAGAATAACTAAAGAAGAATTTAAAAGTGATTATTTAAAAGAGTTCAGTAAAACTAAAGAAAATCAATTTCTTCAATTATTAAACCAAGGATCTAATTGGGTAACATTCTTTGTTAAATCTATTGTACAAGACTCTGCTAAAAAAGGATATGAAAAAGTATTATTCCCTTCTGGTAATACAGCTAGTAAAGTGGAAGGACACACAACATTAGAAGAGTTTAAAAAACAGAAGCAGGATAGAATTAAAGAGCTTGAAGGATTAGAGATAGAAAAAAATAATACAGGAAACTTTAATGTTATTAAATATACTGATGGAGTAAAAAAAATAATAAGTTTTAATCTTATATCAAAAGATGAGGCTCAAAGTATAATAGATAATCAAAATAATGAAATAAACCAACTTAAAAAAGAACTTGAAAATGTAGAAGGTCCAGAAGGATTTGGTGCTTTAAAACCTATCTATAACTTCTATGAAAACACTGTAAAGAATGTTCTTAACAAACAATATGGTAAAGAGAATGTAAAACAAATCACTGATGAGTATGGTAATACATGGAATGAAGTAGAGATTGTTCCTGAGAGAGAGCAACAATCTATTTTATTACAAACAAAAGAAATGCCTTCATCTAAAGCTTCAGAAGAAACATTGAATATAATGAAAGAAGCTGCAGAACAAATGGGTATTGACATTCAAGACTTGTTTGATTATGCTAAAGCTAATCCTAATATTGATGTTACAAATGTTAATGGACTTGCTGATCTTATAAAAGGTGTTGTAGCAATTGCACAAGGTAAAGAAGGTGTAGCATTAGTTGAAGAAATTGTTCACTTGTCAACAGCTATGTTAGAACAAACTAATCCAAAACTTATAACACAACTTATTAGTAAAATAGATAGATTTAAAATCTATAAACAAGTGCTTGATACATATAGTAAGAAGAAAGAATATCAACTTGCTAATGGAAAACCTGACATTAGAAAGATTAAAAAAGAAGCTGTGGATAAACTTATAGCTGAGGTGGTAGTTTATCAATCTGAAGGCTCTACAGAGTATCCAGAGTTAATGGAAGAAGAAACTAGAAATATAATTCAAGAGTGGTGGAATACAATTCTTGATTATATTAGAGGAATGTATAGAAATTCTAATATTGATATATTCCAAGAAGTTGGTGGTATAGTAAAAGCTGGTAAAGCTGGAACTGTAGCAGATATAAAAACTGATGGTTTATACTTTCAATTAGATGATAGTGTAAAAGCAAAGATTGAAAACTTTTGGAACAAAGCTAAAGAGTATTCTAAAGATATGAAACTTAACCTTGAGATGAAAGATTCTACAGGACAAGTTATTGATAAAAGACATTATACATATAAAGGAGAAAGAGTAGCTACTACTATTACAGAAAAAGTTAAAAAGAATAAAAAGTTTCCAGAAAGAACACCTGAACAAAAAGCATCTGATGATGAAAAGAAAGATTGGGGAGATGAAGGACATGCATTTCAACAAAATGATTTAGAAAATAATTTTATTGATAAAGCTACAGGACTTGCATATGCTACTCCTTTAAATAATAAAATAGAATCTAAACTTCCATTAGATATACAAAAACAATTACACAACTTTAATATAGAATTAATTGCAAGTTATCCAGCTGGAACAAGATTTCTTATAGAAGAAAAAGTAATCAACCTTAAAGAAAAAGGTATGATTGGTTCCACTGTAGATTTTAAAGCCATCTATCCTATACAAAAAAAAGATGGAAGTTGGGATATGAAAATTGATAATCTTGACTGGAAATTTACTACAGTGGATAAAACTAAGTATGAGGATATATCAAGAGATAAAATAAAAGATTGGGTTCCTCAAATGGGACAGTTTGTTGCTATTGATTATACATATGGTGCTACACAAAATCAAATTGGTAAAGCACGTATGATTCCTTTTATAATGAATTATAATTATAGAATAGCAGGAGATAAAAAGTCTGGATTAGTTCCAGAATCTATGGAAATAGGTAAACTTAATTCTCTTGAAGAAACTAATTTGTATTTATTACCTGTTCCAATCATTACAGAAACAACAGGTAATGAAGCAGTAGATAAATTAGTTAATTCATTACAAGCTCAATGGGATAAATTATATAGTAAAAAACCTACTTTTGAACAAAAAGATAAATGGTCTGCAGATTTAGCAGAACTTAGTAAAGCTATTCGTTTCTTACATTTAAGACTTGATTTTGAACCATTAGTTAATGTTGGTAAAACATTCTTAAATAATGCTGCAGATACGCTTAAAGAGTTTAATAATATAAACTTTGCAAAATTAAGCGATGATGAACTTGGTAAAAAATTACAAGATTTAATTTCATATAAAGAAGGTGCAAAGAAATATGCAGATTTAGGTGATACATTTCTTTCATACTATCCTAGAAAAGAATTAACTAAAGAAGGACAAAAGATTGTAGATGATCTTACAAATATATCTAGAGCTACAGATAACATGCTTAAGGTGATAGATGATCTTCAAAAACAATTTGTTGTAGAATTGGCTCTTAGAGAAAAGTTTACAACAGAAGATACACAATTATCTGTATTAGATGCAGAGGCTGCTATTACAGGTATGTCAAAATCTTTTTCTGAAGGAAGTAAATTATCTTCTAAGATAATAAATTTAGCTACTAATTTAATAATGGTGGCTAAAAAAGTTACTGATGGTAAAATTAGAAAACAAATTAAACAGTTTGGAGAAGTTTTATTACCATTAGAAAAAGAAGCAAAAGCTCAAGGTAAGAAAGCTTTTGATATGATTGCTACAAAATCTGAAGAAGGACTTTCTCTTATTAAAAAAATCAATCCAGAATTTTGGAAAAAAGTTAATAAAGCTAAAGAAGATAAAAACAAAAAATTCTTTTTAGATAATATAAACTTAGATGAATATAATGCTCTTGCTAAAACAGCTATTGAACAAAGAATAATAGATGCTAGTAAAAGACAATATGCTTCAGATGAAGAAACTAATGAAAGATATAAAGAATTTGCTATTCAAGCTATAAAAAATGCATTAGATATAACTAGTGAGTCTTTTAATGGATATAATGATAAAACATTTGGATATTTATTTAGTAAATCTTTTAAAGAAGAAAAAAACTATTCTAAAGAATATTTAGAGATGTCTAAGAGTAAAGCTGCTTTAGATGTTTGGAACTTTTTTACACAATTAAATCAAAGAGCAGAAGGAATGGGTTACATTGGTGAATACCAAGATTCATTTTTTCCATTAATGGAAGCTACTATATTAGATAAGTTTTATCAAACTAGTAATATAGGTGCACAAACTAAAGATTTCTTTCAAGATTTTTACAAGATAAAAGTTAATGAAGAACAACAGTTTTCTAAACTTGATCCTGAAACAGGTAAAGTTAAAAAAATTATTCCTAAATTCTTTACAAGAACAGATAAAAAATCTGAACAACTCTCTACAGATCTTAATAAAGTGGGAAGTCTTTGGATTAAATCTTTAGAAGAGTATGAAAGTAAAAAGAAATTAGAGAGTACATTGCTTACATTGCAGTCTGTAGAGAAAGCAAAGGGAAGTCTTGTAATGGAAAATGGAAAAGCTGTAATTGAAGCAGGTATACCAAAAGTTAATTTATCTGAAAATAAAAATGCAGATCTTTTAGAAAAAATTGTAGATGATGAGATATATGGACTTACAGAAAATCAAAATTCATTAGGTAACATTGCAATATCTGCAGCAGCATCTAAATTAGGTAAGACAGAAGAAGGAGTTGAAAAGTTTGAAGTGGGTACAAAAAAAATTATATCTACAGCAGATACATGGGTACAATCATTAGCTGTTGGACTTAAACCTCTTATTGCTATAGCTAACTGGGCAGGTGGTCAATTTTTAGCAGGTATTCAAGCAGGAGGATTTTATAATTTTTGGAATGATTTTGAGAAAAATAATGTAAGAGTTTGTACAGGTAAAATGTCTACTATAGAAAGAGGACTTTTAGATCTTATACATCCATTAACTGAAGATGTTACAATGGAAGAAAGAAGAAGTCTTGCATGGAAACAAGGATATAAAGAATGGTTATCTACATGGTCTTTTACAGATGTAATGCAAGTTACTAACTCTTTTCCTGAAAAAAAATTACAATTTGCAAATGCTTTAAGTTTTATTGATAATTCAATAATTATTGATGGTGAAATTCGTAATATAAGAAAATATTTAAAAGAACAAGATAGAAAAACTAAATATTCTTTATCTAATAGTGAAAGAAAAGCATTAGAATCTACATTTGAAAAAAGAGTAATGGATTTAAAAAATGCTCCAAATGCTTTAAAAAATGTTGCTAAGGTAGAAGATGGTGAAACAGTTATACCAGGTGTAAGTGATTTGAACATTGCTAAATTTAGTTTACAAGTATCAGAATATGCTAGAACATTAAATGGCCAAATGAGCTCTACTAACAAAGCTGATTATAGAAGAGATACAATGTTTAGTTCATTTATGATGTTTAAAAACTGGATACCTAAGTTGGTTACTGCTAGAGGTATGGATATTAAAAAGAATGTTGAACTTGATACATGGGAATATGGTAGAACAAGAGCATTTTTTAAAACAGTAGCATTTTTAGGTAAATCTAATATATCATCAATGATTGATATTATAAATGGAACTGAAAAAGGACTTAAGATATTAGATGAATTATTAGAAGCTAAAAAAATAGAACATTTTAAAAAAACTGGACAAGAGTTAGAAATAACAAATGAAGAGTTTTATGATCTTATGAGAGAACAATTAGTTAATCAATCTAAAGAACTTGGATTACTTTTAGGACTATTAACACTTGTGTTAGCTGCAGGTGCAGCTCAACCACCAGAAGATGCTACAGATGCTGAAAAAAATAACTATAAGTTTTGGGCTAAAGCAATTAATAAAATATCTGATGAAGTATCTTTCTATTACAATCCAATATCATTTGAATCTATAACTAAAGGAAGTTTACTACCTTCTGTAGGACTTTTATCTAAAGCTTTTAAAATTGTAGGCCAAGTATCATCAGAAGGATATGGTATGGCTACAGATGATGAAAAAACTATGAAAGATTCTCATGGATTAAAATATGTGTTAAATATTATTCCAGGACTATCTCAAGCTCAAAATGAAGCTCTTCCATATTTATATCCTGAATTAGCAAAAGAAATGGGAATAAGAGTTAGTAAAGAATCAAGAACCCGATAATCTATATAAAAATATATTTCTCTTATGCTATATTATGAAACAAATAAATTTTAACTCCTTTTTAATACCAAATATAAATTTTATATTTGTTGTTCATATATAGGAGAGAGAAAATAAATCTTATAATAATTTTAAAGCTTCTTAAAATGAGCGATGCCCCACACAGTAAACCAGAATTAGTTAGTGCAATTAAAGAATATTTAGCACCGTTATTATTAACATTAGTAGGATTATTTATCTGGAGAGACATCTCTGAGATGCGAAGTGATGTTAAACTATTACTTGTTCAGCAAAGTGCAGATAGAGTGAGAATTGAAACTATGGAATCTGATATAGCTATGCTTAAAACTAGCGTATATCAAACTGGTAAAATGAAAGCTAAAGATGGTGTATATATAGTACAACCTGCAAAAAAAGAAGATGAACTCGAAGTGAATTAATATGAAAAGTTGGAAAACAACATTTATGGGAGTTATGATGGCTAGTTTAATAGCTATTCAACCTCTTGCTGATGGAGAAGTTAATTTTAAAAAAGATTGGCTTAGGTTTATTATAGCTATTTGTATTGCGGTGTTTGGGTATTTTGCTAAAGATTTTGATAAAGTTGACAAGTAATGAATAAAGAACAAATTAAAAAATGGTTTACAGCTACTATAATTATTATACTAGCTGTTATTATCTTTTTACAAAGATCTTGTGAAAGTAATCAAATTATAAACCCTCCTACAGTGGTAACATCTTATGATACTATATGGAAGATAAAACATGATACACTAACTAAATATGTTACTATAGCTTCTACATTTCATCCAACCCCTCCAAGTGCACCACAATATCAACCAAGTAATAATATTGATACTTGTAATATAAGATTTAATAAATTACTAAAAGATTTTATTACTACTAGAGTATATAAAGATACATTAAAACTAGATAGTCTTGGAACAATTATTATAAATGATACAGTTTTTATGAATCAACTTGGTAAGAGAACTAAGATATATGATTATAAAATACCATTAGTAACTAAAACAGTTACAATAACAAAACATGATGATCCTAGAAGACAATTATATATAGGAGGAAATATATTTGGTAATGATACTCATATAGAAATGGTAACTCCAGGTATATTGTATAAATCAAAACAAGATAATATATATCAAATTAATTTAGGCATTGGATTTGATGGTGCTATAAACTATGGTCTAGGTATGTATTATAAAATAAAACTTAAATAATGACACCAGAATTATTTGTATCAACATATTTACCTGAAGCAATAAAGGTAGAAAAAGAAACAGGTTTCCATCACTTAATAACTCTTGCACAAGGAGCATTAGAAAGTGGTTGGGGCCAAAAAGCCATTGGTAATAACTTCTTTGGTATCAAATGGAGTCCTGGAAATAAACAAGATAAACAGTTAATTACTACAACAGAGTATTTATCTAAACCTGATGTAAAATTTCCATCAGTTATAAAAGTAGAAAAAGTTGGTAGGATTTATAAATATATAGTGAAAGATTGGTTTAGAAAATATAATACACCAGCAGAAGGATTTGCTGATCATATTAATTTCTTTTTAACTAATCCAAGATATGCTAAAGCTATAGCTGTAAAAGATAAACCTGAAGAGTTTTTTGAAGAGATAGCTAAAGCAGGATATGCTACTGCTGATAATTATGCAGAACAATTAAAAGCAATGATGCATTCTGTAATTAAAAGAATTCCTAAAGTATAAAGTAGATATGAAATTTAATAAAATAGGAGTAACGTTAGCGGATTCTGTAGTAACATTTATTGGAAGTTGGACTTTTATTATTCTCCAAACATTAATGGTTACTGTATGGATTATTGTTAACATAGTTTCATACTTACATCATTATGATCCATATCCATTTATATTATTAAATTTATTCTTTTCAACGGAAGCTGCTTATGCAACACCATTAATTTTAATGGCCAATATTCAACAATCTTCTAAAGATTCAGCTAAACTGTCAATAGATCTTGAATTAGATTCTGAAACAAATAAAATATTAAAATCTGTTGAAAAACTTATAAAAGATGTACAAAAAGATATAGCTATTGATAAAATATCTTTACAAGACCATCAAGATTTAAAAAAAGATATTAAATTAATATTAAACCAATTAAAATAATGGCAAAACCAACTAATACATCAGAAAAAATAACTAAAGTAAAAGTAAGAAGAAAAGGTGTACATAGTAAATCTAAAACTTCTAAACTAAAAGGTAGTAAATTGTATAAAAAAGCATACAATTCACAAGGTAAATAATATATGGAAGTAATATATCAAGGACATGTAGCATTAGATGGAAGTACAAAAATAACTTGTACAGCTTCTTCTATGGTTATAAATGAAATTATTATTAATAATATAGATAACAATTATAATATTACATTAAGTAGATTTATGACTGGTCCTGGTATACATGAAGTTCCTATATATGAATTTGCTTTAGATCTTGGAGATACAATACGAGATACTGAAGGATATACATTAAGAAAAGATAATTATTTACAACTAATAACTAATGTAATAGGTACAACTTATTACATAAGTACAATAGAAACAAATTAATGTTACAAGTATATAATAAATATGGTCAATTAAAAGTTGTTTCTTCAACTTCTAGTACAGGAGTATCTTCTGTTTCTGGTGTAGCACCTATTACTTCAACAGGAGGATCCAATCCTATCATTAGTACATTAATCCATACAAACAAACTTTTAGGAAGAAGTTCTGCAGGTACAGGGGTAATGGAAGAAATAACATTAGGTGAAGGATTATCATTTTCTGGTAGTACACTTAACTTAACACAAAATATGTTAGGTAAAATTAAATTATCTGATCCTGAATTTGCATATTTTGAAGATCTTGCATCTGCTCACGCATATGTATCTCAATTTACAGATGGATCACAAATATATAATGAAAGTTATAATGATCGTGTATATACATTTTCAGTTCCTGCTGGAACTGGTTTTACATATGACATAAACTTTTGTTTTAATCCACAAATGCAATTTGTAGATCCAGAAGGGTTAGTTGTACAATTTAATAATAATGCATTTCTTAGTAACACTAAAGATAATGTTTTTGGTAATATTATTGTAGGAGAAAATTTTTTAAGTAGTTCTACAGGAAATAATTTTATAAAAAGTTTATATGGACTTGGGCAATCTGAAATTTTATCTTACTCTACAGGAAATAATATTATAAATGAAATATTAGAAGGTGGTAATCTTTTTTTTAGATTTGCTACAGGTAATAATATATTAGGAAATGTAATATGTACTGATGAATTTTTTTCTAATTCAACAGGAAATAATATAATTAATGGTACACTTAGAGTTGGACAATATGCATTTCAAAATGCATCACCTTCTATAAAAAATTCTATATATCAAATATATGATTGTGGAAGTAATTTTGCTGAAAATTACAAAGGTAGAATGGATGTTTATCAATGGGGGGAAGATTTAAGTCAAAATTTACCAACAGATATATTTACAACATCTAATCTTACTTGGATATTAACACCTCATTATTATAAATCTAATACAGATGTTGATGTTACAAATGCTGCAACTAATTTATCAATAGGTAATGTTAATTCAACTATCTTGTATATTATTTAGTTATAATACATAAATTAAAATAATTATTAATACTAATAAAATAAAAAATATAAATCATGTCATTACCCAATAAACAAATCGGATGGTCAAATGAGTCAAACCTATTATGGCAAGTTGTAAAACAAATACAACATTTAACTAAAGCAACAACTACTGTATCTGTAGTAAATACTATTTTAAATCCTATTCCTATATCAGGAACAGTTAATCAAGGAACAGCTAACACAATAACTAATGCTTGGCCTGTAAAAATTACAGATGGTACTAATACAGCAAATGTTAATACTAATGGAAGTATTACTGTTTCAGGGATTTCAGCTGTTGGTGTTGCACCTGTTAATCCTCCTGTTGGTATATCAGGTACAGATGCTGGAGGTCTTAAACGTTCTTTTTTAACAGACACTAGTGGTCGTTTAGAAATTGATACAATTCAATCT
>Ga0209188_1000084_pt1 | contig 110256 bp, 124 predicted proteins | sample C_130625_EF_Meta_FD_187307 | JGI IMG/M metagenome (GOLD analysis project Ga0209188, IMG submission 187307) | Freshwater microbial communities from Lake Croche, Canada to study carbon cycling - C_130625_EF_MetaG (SPAdes) (version 2) | ecosystem: Environmental > Aquatic > Freshwater > Lake...
TTTTCAACAAGGAGTTGCAAGTGGGAAACAAAGATAGTCAAATTGAATGGCGTTCACAATGTCCGATCAGTTCGGCATTGGACGTCATTGGAGATAAATGGTCGCTATTAGTTATTCGTGATTTGATTATTCACGGTGAGAGAACTTACTCTCAATTGCTAGACTCCGCAGAGCATATTTCTACCAATATCTTGGCAAGCAGACTTGAGCTTCTGACATTCTTCAAAGTCATTGAACGAACAAATCCAGTAGGTTCACGCAACAATGCATTCAAACTTACAAAAGCAGGGCTTGCACTAAAGCCTGCTATTGAATCATTGGCAAAATGGTCAGGTAAGTACTTACAAGAGTTTCATGAAAAAATAGTTCAATTGCGCTGAACCGCAGCATCAGCCTAGAGAACTATAAGGGTCTAGGCGCAGTGGTCTTGCCGCGTCGTAGGGGGCAGAGTTGAGACGTATGAGGGGTCGTGCGGGTGTCGTGAGAAACGACACTTGGACAACAGGCTTTGTAGTTATCCTTTTAAAGGACATTTGTTTGAACGTCCAGTAACAGGACGGGTGACCAAGATACGCCCTCCTGGCAGGGCGTGTCTGACTTTCAGATCAGCTGAAAGTTGGAACCATGCTGGTGTTGACGGTGACAGTCTTACCCACAGACGCGGTGTAGGTTTTGGAGCGAATGTTGTCGACAAACACAAACTCGCCTTTGACGTTCGTTGCAGTGACCGTCATCAACAAGTAGCCACGTCGTTTAGTGTCCACGTAAGCGACATCGTCAATCAAGCCTGCCCGTGTGCCATTGATACCGCCAGCGACGGCACTGCCATCAATTAACGGGCCCAATTCGCCCAAGCCAGCGCTCTCATATCCTGGTGCAGTCACTGAGCTGGTGGCAAATTCAACGCCCACTTTGGTGGTTCCGTCTAACGTGCGTAGCTCGTTGAACCATGCGTTGTGTGAGTCGCCGGATAAGGTGACAAACTTTTTGCCTGTGGCTCGAATGGTTTGCAACAAAGTCTCACGGTTGATTGGGTAACCATCCCATGAGTCCATGTTAATTGGCACTTTAGATACTGAAGCCGTGTTGGCTGGGTTACCCGCTTTTAGGGCAAGGTAGGCTGCTACGGCTGTCTGAAAAGCCGCCGGGCCATTGGCGTTGGCAGCCACCACACTTGCGGGGTACCACAGCTTGGCCATGATGTCTTGGTTGCCCATGATTTGCCACGTGGTGGTGGCCGCGGCGATGTTGCCAGTGAGCCAGCTGAATTGGGTGTCGCTCATCATCTTGTTGGCTGCGTCAGGGAAGACACCGCCCACCGGTGTTAAACCTGCAATGTAGTCAGCCCATGCATAGGGTTGAACGCGAAGATCAAATGGATCGCCATACCAGGCATAGGCTTGCTTGGTGCGGCCTTCAATGCGTGTGTCCACCATGTGCAAGGAGAACAAAGTACCGAAGTCAAATTTGCGGTAAATCTTGAACAAATTGGTGGCGTCGGGAGTGCGGATGGGCATCCACTCGTGGTACACCTTGGCCGCCGTGGCTTTGCGAACCAGCCAGTCGCCTTGCGTGGTGGCGTCGTGGTTTTGAGCGCCCGTCATATAGGCGTTGTTTGCAAACTCATGGTCGTCCCACACTGTGATCCAAGGCATCTTGGCGTGCAAGGCTTGCAAATTGGGGTCAAGTCGATACAGGGCGTAACGTGTTCTGTAATCGCTCAAGCTCACAATATCATTGGTTGGAGATACCACACGACCCAGCGAGGCAGCTGTGCCTGGTGGAGTTGTAGTGGCGTCTGTGTTACCAAACTTGGCGGCATCAGAGCCGTATTCATAAATATAGTCACCCAAGTGAACAGCGTATTCAGCGCCAGAACTAAGCGCACTTTCGTACACGTTGAAAAAGCCTGCCGAATACAAGGTGCAAGAGAAAACGGCGAATTTCACAGAGCTAGCTGATGCAGCAGGCAAGGTTCGTGTGGTGCCGATTTGGGAGGCAGCACCCGTTTCGTCAGTGAATTTGTAATAGTAGGTTGTACCGGCAGTCAGACCTGTCGCATCGACTTTGGCGGTGTTACCGGCAGCGACTGTAGCCACCAAAGTGCCTGATTTGACGACGTTAGTGAACCCATAGTCAGAAGCAACTTGCCATGTCAAGTTCACGTCGCTGTCATCGTTGAGTCGTTTGGCGTGTGTCCACAAAATCACGCTGGTGCTCAAAGGGTCGCCGCTGGCGACACCATAAAGGAATTGAGCAGATGTTGACGCGGAGCTTGAATCGCCGCAGGCAACCAGCGTTGCAGAACCACCAACCGCGGCCAAGGTGACCGATTTGGTGAGGAAATGACGACGAGATGTTTGAGCCATGGCTTCGCCTTTAAATAAAGCAACTATTTCATCACTCTGTGTCAATAGCGTGAACTTAGGGCGCAAGCCTAGATAAAACTCTTATGTATTCTTGATTCGCCACTAAAACCACATAGTTGAAATACTATCTTTGAGGGAAAGTAATCATGGTCAGTTAAGAAAACCAAGCTTAACGAGACATTACTTTTATTTAAAACTAATTACCGCGGAATTAGCTCTATTGGCAATCGTCGGAGTTGCAAGGGCTGTGAGTACGCCTGTAGTGGTATTGATCTCATACATCGCTTCAGTATTGCGTCCGAAATTAGTCACATAGGCAAACGTGCCGTTGGAGGCAGGGTTGAGCCGGAGAAGGGGTGGTTTGAGAATCTGGTTCAATAATCCCTGCCTTAACCGTAGCAGTTATTACGCATTGGCGGTGATCGAGTTGGGGCAAGAAATCAAAGCCGCATGTCTGCGCTGATCCCGGGTCCAACGATATGAACCCTGTCAACCCCAAGAAACTGCTTCTGAGCAAATGGACAGCAGTGACGCCCGTGGCCAAACAAAGGCGCTTTCTTGTCAGCAGGGTGATCAAGCCGAAATTGCCAACCGATCCGATTGAATGGGGGCAAGTTGAATCGGTGTTTTTCAAGGCAACGCAGGTCATTACTTGGCGTGAATTGCAAAACGATACGGTCTGGCGGCAGGGGTGGGTTGGATGGAATGCAAAATCCATACACTCTATCCAGTCAGAAATCAAGACTTAGCGTTGATCCGACTGGCTGTCAAATGCTAGACTTATTTGGAGATTAAAACAATCACATATTAATTTCCACCGTAAATTGTTCTATGTCAAACCACTTTCAAAAATTGATTCACATTTCAATGGTTCCAATCATCATCACTGCAGCCGTGATTGCTGGATGTGGTACCGGCTCCAGTGGTTTTGTGCCCACCAACACCAAGGCCACTTTGGCTTTACTGGAAACCACAGACCTGCACACCAACGTGATGAGCTATGACTACTTCAAGCTTGCCGAAGACAAATCTTTTGGCTTTGAGCGCGTTGCCAGCCTCATCAATGCAGCTCGTTCGGAGTTCCCTAACACCATGTTGCTCGACAACGGCGACACGATCCAGGGTACGGCCCTGTCTGACTATCAATCGCTGATCAGCCCTCTGCCTTGCAACCAGACACTGGCCATGTACAAAGTCATGAACTTGATGAAGTTCGAAGGTGGCGGTATTGGTAACCACGAATTCAACTACGGACTGCCCTTTCTCAATCAAGTGACCGGCAGTAAATTTGATGTCGATGGCGTGACTAACGCTGCTGCACCTTGCTCTGGCCCCAGCTTTCCTCAAGCACTGGCCAACGTCTACAGCGCCAAGACCAAAGCCCCCCTGTTTTCTCCTTATCACATCATCACCAAAAATGTCACAGCCACTACGCCAGACGGCAATATGATTACAACACCTATCAAGGTAGGCATCATCGGCTTTACACCACCCACCATCATGTCTTGGGACAAACGCTGGCTCGATGGCAAGGTGTACACCCAAGGCCTGGTTGAAACGGCCACGAAATTCATTCCCGAAATGCGCAGCAAAGGCGCAGACCTGGTGGTTGTTATTTCCCACGGTGGTTTGGACAACTCCACTTACGATCCAACCATGGAAAACGGCAGCTGGCACCTGTCCAAGGTGCCTGGCATAGATGCGATGTTGATCGGTCACTCTCACCAAACATTCCCTGACGCTGCAAGCACGTCGGCGCAGTTCAACCTGCCTGGCGTGGACAAAGTCAAAGGCACTGTGAACGGCGTTCCGACCGTCATGGCCAACTACTGGGGCAAGCACCTGGGCTTGATCAAACTGGACCTTGTGTATGACGGCGCCAAGTGGGCGGTAAACAGTGCTGGCACCAAAGTTGAAGCCCGCTCGGCTCAAAATGCAGACAAGACCTATGTGGCAGTGGATCCCACCATTGCCCCAGCGGTGGCCGCAGAACACGCAGCCACGATCCAGTACGTGAGGACCCCTATCGGCACCACCAATTTCAGCATGTCCAGTTACTTTGCTGACGTGGGTGAAATCTCTGCCATTGAAATCGTAAACCAGGCACAAGCCGACTACGTTTCCACCTACGTCGCAGCCAACCTGCCACAGTACAAAAGCTTGCCCGTGCTGTCCATCAGCGCACCCTTCAAGAGCGGCTTTGCTGGCGGCAACGACTACACCGACGTGGCTTCTGGTAACGTGGCGATCAACAATGCAGCCGACCTGTACCTCTACCCCAACACGGTTTATGCATTGCGTGTGCAAGGCAGCGACATCAAGAATTGGCTCGAAACCGCTGCCAAGCGTTTTAACCAGATCGACCCCAACTTGACCACCGACCAAGCACTGATCAGCACATTCCCTGGCTACAACTTTGACATGTTCACCACACCCGACCTCAAGTACGAGATCGACGTGACCCAACCCCTCAACTCCCGCATCAAGAACCTGGCTTACAAAGGCGTGGCGATTGACCCTGCTGCTTACTTCATAGTGGCCACCAACAACTACCGTGGCAGCGGCGGCGGTAACTTTCCAGGCATTGACAGCACCAAGATCATCTATGCATCACCCGATGCCAACCGCGATGTGCTGATCAGCTACATCAAAAAAGTTAATACGCTGACTTTGGCCAAAAACGGCTCTGACCGCAGCTGGAGCTTCACCAAAGTCAGTACCAAAGGCCGTGTGACTTTCAAGTCTGCTCCCAACAAGCTGTCGCTGGCGACTACGGCAGGTTTGACCAATATTTCTTCTATCAACAATACCGATGGCGGTACAAATAACCTCGCCGATTACGCCATCGATTTGTCCAAGTAACAGCGGATGTTTCGCAACTTCCAATCTAAAAAAACTGTTCTATTGAGCCTGCTTGCTCTGTGCACCCTTGTGGTGGCTGGGTGGGCATGGCACCTTCACACAAGGTTGCCAAACGTCTCCCAAATCGAACAATGGGGAGTGTTGGCTGGTGTACAGGACGAAGAGGCGATTGACTCCCTGCGAAATGCGGCCAATTCAGGATCCATCGCTGCCGCTCGTGTTTTGGGACAAGTTTTGGTGAGCAGCGCAGATGAAGCCTTGGTGCAAAAAGGGCAAGTTTGGCTGCAGCGTGCCGCTGAGGGCGGCGATGCGCGTGCCAGTTTGGTATTAGGTAAATTACTTTTAAAAGGCGGTCCCGGCGTTGAAGTGCAATCGCTTGCGGCCATCCCTTGGCTGGAGGCTGCGGTTAATGGGGGCCAAACCGGTGCCGCTCATTACTTGGGCGTGATTTACCGCCAGGACTTGACCGGTCAACCTCGCTCTCCTGAAAAAGCCCTGCATTGGCTAGAAATCGCGGCCAAAGCCGGGGTGCCTGATTCTCAATTCTTATTGGGTCAAATGTTGATGACTGGCGATGGCATTGAACCATCACCAGCGTTAGCCCGATTTTGGTTTGAGGCAGCAGCAGAGAAAGATCACCCCGAAGCCAACCTTCAACTCTTGATGGCCTATACCCGCAACGAACTGGGCCTCAAGCGCGACGCAGAAGCTGAGTCTCGTCAATGGAAAGAAGCGCAGCATTCTTTAAGCCACAGACCGTCTCCTCCCTAAATGAGGGGCCAGGCCCCTCACCCACTTCGGCCCACTGCCCTTGGTTGAGCTTAGCAAATAAAGTTACACCCTTTAAATGAAATCAAGTTTTTTTTGAAAGGCGGAGCGGGTGTCGTGAGAAACGACACTACAGCGTCTGGTTACTGGACGTTCAATTTGCTTGTTTTGATGCCTGCCGCAGCCGCTCTTGTGACCGAGCCATTCCCTGCCTTGCTTGCAGTTGCCGCTTATGTTGAGCAAGTCTGCGGGCTTGATGTCAGAGTTGGCGGAATTTAGTGTTCGGATCTTCGGATTTCTTGACAGGTGATCAGTGTCAGTTCAACCCCCGCTATTGCGGCGAGGCAGATGAATCTCTAGGGTCACGCACAGTGGTCTTGCTGCGCCGTTGGGGGCAGGGTTGAGACAGAGGAGGGGGGGGTGATTTAAGAGCGTGCCAGACCGAATAATTCCAGACTGAAAATTTAGGATGGTACGGAGTGCGTAAACTGATTCAGACTATTTTGATACCCCTGATTCTTATGAACTCATCCGCAATGGCAGACACAAAAGGTTCGGCATTGGGCGTTGTAAACGCTTGGGTTGCCGCTGTGAACCAACAAGACCTTGATGGCATCGTCAGCAACTTTGCAGCCGATGCAAGTTTTTTTGGTACCAGCACCAAAACGCTGATCTCCGACGCTGAAGGTGTCAGGCAGTACTTTGCCAAGGTCATCCAAGCTTACGCACCTGTCACCGTTGAGCTGGGTCAGGTCACCGTCACAGAGCTGTCTAGTGAAAGTGCTGTGATCACCGGTTTTGATCGTTGGAAAGTCACAGTGAATGGTGCACCCGTAGAAGCCATGGGACGAATCAGCATGGCGGTGGCTGTGCGAGACGGTCAATGGCGAATAGTGAGTTTTCACCGATCCACAATGCCCAACTGAATCCCATAGCAAATGTTGGTTGGCTGTGATGTTGGGTTTGAGTGTCGTTTCTCACGCCACTACCGCCACACGATACGAGGGCGATTGAGAGGGTGTCGGGTCAACCGACAATGATCTAGCAGGGTTCAAATTGTCCTTTTTGCAGGATATTCTGCGACCTTCTACTAAAAAGACAACTGCATATTGATGTTTTTTCAATTGGTGTCGTTATAGTAAATATCTAAGGCTTAAAACCGAGCTTCTACTAACTATGAGGGTGTCAACATGGGGTATCTGTTTTCATTTCTTTTGGGAATATTTGTAGCAACAATCGGCGTTAGCGGCGCTGCCTCTGTGCTTGATAAAGCAGTGAAAACTACACAGAACTATATGAAAGAGTCAATTAAATAAGTGCTTAGCCATCTGTTTCTAGGCTGGGCTTGAAGTGGACGATCAAAAATTGAATTATTTGTTGTTGTGTACTGTTTTGCCACCAAGATGATTCTCGCCAAGCGCTGATGTCAAGTAAAGCTGAGGCAACCAGCAATATAAACACACCTGAAATCATGCCAAACAGACCCCCCAAAGTTCGGTGAGCAGGCTGGATACCGCTTCGTGTAAATAGCTTCCGGTGCAAGACAATAGATTGGTGACCAATCAGCAACGTTCCAATTAGGGCGAGCAGCGCACCTAAGTCTCCCCTTAATGCCTCACCACGACCCCCTAAGGGTAACCAAGCGCCTAAAGCAGGACCAATATTTATTACAGCAAAAAAGGCGGTTATAAAACCCACCATTGAAAGAGCTTGTGACAGCCAGCCTCGGTAAGCGCCAATGACAATAGAACAAAAAATAGTTATTAAAAACAACCAATCAAGCAAATTTAAATAAAACATTTTTTATTTATTATCTTAAACATTCATACGTCCAGTGATTCAAGTATTTCAATATTTTCAATTTTTAGCCCATCAGTTTTAAATGAATCAGATAAAATTGTAGTATTAATAAGTATTTCGTCCAATGATGTTGCATCTGGAATTTCTGCGACATAGCCAACTAATTTTGAACGTCTATTAATGAAAAGGTCAAATTTAATTCCCAAGGGTTTTCCAATTTGTCGCAATGTATTGTTTGAAAGCCATACGCCTACATCTTTGACTTGAAATGTCACTAAAATTTTTTTCATGAATTTATCAAAAGATAATTCAAATAAATTTTAAGCATGTGCATCAAACGAATCCAACTTGCCATTGAGTGTCTTAACATTTCGTCTTATTGCAGCAACACGACCTTGAAAGTCTTCATTTAACTTATCTCGTTTTAACTTTGCGGCTTCTTGTGTCGTTAATTCGAGATGATTTGATGATGAATCAATAGTGGTTGAAACAGCTGAATGTTCCTTAAGTGATTTGCTTGAAGCAGTTTGTTGAGTGGATGTAGATCTATTTTTGTTCGCACTTCCAATGTCAACTTTATCTCTTATAACCTTCTCAGAAGGTAAAATTTCAAAAGGATCCTTGAAATCTCCGCTATCAATTTGTTGGCGATTAATTCCAACTTGATCATCTTCAGGTATGCCTTGGATATTCAAAGAGGGACTTTGATGAGTGATAGGTTGTATATTTTTTGTAAATTTAGGATCACCAATACCTTGTTTATTTATAGAGCTTTTAGTGGTAGATATACTTTGAGTATTATTTCCTGGATTATCATCAACTAATTTTTGTAAGTTTGTAGGAATATCTCTATTTAAATTTAAATTTGATTTGGGATTAAATAAATCTTGAAAAACTTCAGTGGAGTTAGGGTTTTCATTTTCAATATTAATAATTTGAATATTATTTTCTTTATCTCCAGATTTGGCTCCATTAATTTTTACTTCTTGCTGTTCTTTTTCAAAAGCAGTTTTCTTCGGGAGTTGATCATCTGCATCCGAGCTAACGATGTTCTTGGCGGTAGTCGCATTACCAGTTCTTTCAGAAACAGACACACTGTGCGGCTTGTTACTTCGGACAATATTGGCAAAAGAATCGTCATCCATAGGAAAAATCCACTAATTTTGTAATCCAATAACATACCCTCCCTGTATGATTAATATTTTTGATATTTCTACGAAATTTATTAAATAAATTATGAAAAACAATAATCTATGAAAATTCTACGACTTTATAGAATTTTCTACGAAAAATCATGATAAAAATTAATTTATAATAAAATTATTATCCCATTACAAAATTGACAATGGTTAAATCAATTTTTTTAATATCAAATGCCTTTATCCTCTGTAACTCATAAGATTGATTGGTTATTCGATCAGCAGTTGCCCTCTGATGTATGGGATGGTTCGTTGCAAAAGTTTTCATTTCCGTATCCTCCAGATTTGGGGATTGGCTATGCTGAACACTTTCAGTTTTACGATGGTATTTCAATGGTTAAAGCTTTTCATAATTTCACTAACGAAGATCGACCATCAGAAATGCCATTAGGCAATTTTTTTGTTCAACCCGCTCTTCCTTCTTTTACTTCTCATATAATGCACAGTGGTTGTATTAATTTCATTAATAATAAAAATAATGATAAATTAGTTAGAATGCCCGGAAGCGATCTATTTGGCAGAACAGAAACCGTAGATATCACGCAAATACTATTAACAGATGAAGATATATATCTAACGACTATTTTTATCCCAGAAGTTCAGCTAATTAATTTATTAGGATCAAACGAAATTGAACTTTTTTATAAAAATTTAAAAATATCTAATTTAGGTGATTATCATCATATTAAAATTCCTCAAACTATTTCAAATAAAATTGCCAACTGTACGCCAAGTCATTTGAGTGGAAATTTACGGCAATTATTTGCTAATTCTGTGATTCTTCAATACTTGGTTGAGGTGAATCTTTATATCTCATCAGTTGATATCTTTAATAAAAACTCATCGAATAGTAAATTTGATATTACTGGATTACATGCAGAGCTTTTGCAAGTTACTGGTGACATACCAAAATTAAATGATATTGCAAAGAAATATAAGGTCACACCCTTTAAATTAAATCAAGTTTTTTTTGAAAATTACAATCAATCAATTTATAGTTTTTTAGCCAACCAAAGATTGGATCAAGCATATCAAGGTTTATTAGAAACTGATATTCCAATGAAAACGCTAGCTCATAAAATTGGTTATTCGCATGTTAATCATTTTATTACGGCATTTAAAAATAAATTCGGTGTAACACCTGGTTCAATTAGAAGGCAGATTAAATAAGCTATGAATTCTATTTGTGGATAGCTTGTGAGCGATCAGTTGGAAATCACTTCGCCCGAAGCATGGTTAAGTGGTCTTGTCTCAATTTAGTGGACAAGCAAGACGTTTTTCTGCAAGATAGAAATCTTCCAGATCAGCCAAATGTTCAAGAATTGCCTCACGGATGTAAAAGCTCTTGGTTCGCCCAGTTGCTTTGGCTAACTTGTCAAGACGGGACTCAATGTCTTCGGGAAGTCTCAGGGCCAACATGCGCGTCTCCTATTTCGCTATACAAATATATTTTTTAAAATGTAAGTTTTGCAATTGAATCGCTAGGGTCACTCACAGTCCATTTACCGCGCCCTCAGGGCAGCCGCTCAAAAACCGGCTGTATGGGGCGGTAAGTATTTAATTGAAGTATCGATTTCAAAACTGAAGTTTTCAGCGGACGGTCATATTCGTTCAATATGATCTTTGCACATAAAACATCCCCTTAAACGTGCGAGTCGCACCATGAGCCAGAAAAACACTACGCCAGCAGCATCGCCCCCCGTAACCTCCGAAGTGGCTAATAAACCAGGATTGTTTTCTAAAGATATATGGGCTGTGATGCCTGCCGTATTTTTGGCAGCCTGCGGCGGTGGCGGTGGCGGCGGCGCTGGTGGTGGTTTTTCCGATACGTCCCCTAGCCCCAGCTCAACACCCAACTCTTCGCCCACCACTCCAACCCTGACGCCTGAGCAGGCTTCACGCTTTTTAGGCCAAGCGGCCTGGGGGGCCAACCCGAGCACCCTGAAAACAGTGACCGACCAGGGCCTCAGTGGCTGGCTTGCCCTGCAAATGGCCATGCCTTTGACGCAAAGCATGACCTCGTGGCTCATCGAAAAAGGCTATAACGACGCCACCGTGAGCGGCAACATCAATGGCGATGGTGGCTGGACCGGCGCCATCTGGAACAAGCTATTTACCGCGCCAGATGCCTTTCGCCAGCGTGCGGTGCTGGCTCTGAGCGAATTGTTTGTGGTGTCGGCCTTGGGCTTGCCCATCAGCTGGAAGAATTTCGCCATTGCCAATTACTGGGAAAATCTAGAAAAAAATGTGTTCGGTAATTTCCGTAACCTCCTCGAGGCAGTGACCTTGAGCTCGGCCATGGGCAGCTACCTGAATATGAAGGGCAATCAGAAAGCCAATGCTGCCACCGGCCGTGCGCCTGACGAGAACTATGCCCGCGAGGTGATGCAGCTTTTCACCATCGGTTTGTACAAACTCAACTTTGACGGTAGTTTGCAGCTGAATGCGCAAGGTCAACCAATCGAGACCTACGATAACAACGATATCCAAGGATTGGCCAGAGTCTTTACCGGTTGGGACTTGGCGGCCGGCACCGACCCCACCGGCACCTTGGCCGCATCGGCTTACCGCCAGGGTTTGCCGATGGCCCTGAACGCGAGTTTGCACAGCCCAGAAGAAAAAAGCTTTTTGGGCACGGTCATTCCTGCAGGTACCTTGGGCGCCGAAAGCTTGCGCATCGGATTAGACACTTTATTCATGCACCCCAACACAGCCCCTTTCATTGCCAAGCAATTGATCCAGCGGCTGGTGACCAGCAACCCCAGCCCCGTTTACGTGGATCGCGTGGCCAAAGCCTTCATCAACAACGGCAATGGCGTGCGCGGCGACATGAAGGCGGTGTGGACAGCCCTGCTCCTCGACTCAGAAGCACGCAGCGCCAGCAAGGTCAACACCTTTGGTAAATTGCGCGAACCCATGGTGCGGCTGGTGCAGTGGGGGCGCACCTTTGGCGCCACCAATGCCGATGGTTTATGGACCTTGGGCAATACCAGCTCTGAAACCACTTTGACCCAAATGCCTCTGTATGCACCCAGCGTGTTTAATTACTTCAGACCTGGTTATGCACCGCCCAATACGGCGCTGCTGCAAGCCGGTCTGGTGGCGCCTGAGTTGCAAATTGCCGATGAACCTTCGGTGGTGGGTTATGTCAACTACATGGCAGGCACAGTGAACAATGCCCGCGTCGTTAAGGCGGACTACACCACCGAAAAGGCTTTGGCCGCCACACCTGCAACTTTGATCGACCACTTGAACTTGCACCTGACCGCCGGAGCCATCAGCGCAGCCAACCGCACGCTCATGACGCAAGCCGTGACCACCATCGCCGCCACCACAGACGCGGGTCTGCTCAACAGGGTGTACGCCGCTATCGTGTTGGTCATGAGCAGCAACGACTATTTGATTCAACAGTGAGGCTGCGATGACCCTACCTTCCAACACCACCCGCCGCGCCTTGTTGAAACAGGGCGCAGCCTTGGCCTTTGCCCGTAATGCCTCTCCCGTGGCGGCCAGTCTGGTGGCCATGGCCAATGCCGCAGCGCAGTCGGCCACCGACTACAAGGCCTTGGTCTGCATATTTTTGTTTGGCGCCAACGACCACTACAACACCGTGCTGCCTTATGACCTGACCAACTACAACGCCTACTATGCGATCCGAAAAGGCACCACCGTCACCGGACCTTACGAAGGCATTGCCTTGACCCGCGCCAGCCTGGCTGCGACCGCTTTGAACACGCCCTTGTCGGGGGGCAGGCAAATGGCCTTGAACCCGCAAATGACCGGCATGAAAACTTTGTTTGACGCAGGCCGCGCCGGCATTGTGATGAATGTGGGCCCCTTGATCGTACCCACCACACGGACTCAATACGACAACAAATCGGTTCCCTTGCCACCCAAGCTGTTTTCACACAATGACCAGCAAGCGTATTGGCAATCGTCTTTCCAAACCGAAGGCAGCGCCTCGGGCTGGGGCGGACGCGCGGCTGATCTGATGTTGAGCGGCAACAACGCATCGGCACTGACCTGCATTTCGGTCAATGGCAATGCGCTGTATTTGTCGGGGCAGCAAGCGATTTCTTACCAAATGAGCACTACTGGCGCGACCACGGTGAACGCCATCAAAGGCCAGTCCTTGTTTGGCTCGTCGGCCTGTGCCACGGCTTTGCAAACCCTGATGACCCAAAGCGGCACGCATTTGATGGCCAATGCACACACCCAAATCACGCAAAGGGCCTTGAGCACTTACGACAGTGTGGCCAATGCGATTGGCGCCAATGCCAGCACAGCGTTGAGCAACTTGTTTCCAACGTCGGGCACCAACACCCTGTCGGCACAATTGAAAATGGTGGCCCGCTTGATCGAGAAGCAAGCCACCCTGGGCGTGCGCAGGCAGGTCTTCATGGTGGGCATGGGCGGGTTTGATCTGCACGATTTTTTACCCGACCAGCACCCCGCCTTGCTGCAAAAATTGAGCACTGCTTCGCTGGAGTTTGACAATGCCATGCGGTATTTGGGTACGTCTACGCAGGTCAGCAGTTTCACTGCATCTGATTTTGGTCGCACCCTGTCGTCCAATGGTGATGGTTCAGACCACGGTTGGGGCAGTCACCATTTTGTGATGGGTGGCGCGGTGCAAGGGGGGCAGTATTTTGGGCAAGCACCAGAGATCGGCATCACCCACAACGCGCAGGTGGGCAGCGGTCGCCTGCTGCCTTCGACCTCCACCGATCAAATAGGTGCTGAGTTGGCCCAATGGTTTGGTGTGAGCAAGACCGACATGCCTGCCGTGCTGCCCAACGCCAAGAACTTTGATCTGTACAAGATGGGCTTATTCAAAGTGTGATTTTTTTCAGTCTAACTATTGGGTTTAACCGAATCGTCGAAATACAAATGAGCAATTTCAGCTAAAGTTTAAGTAGAAAAATAATCATATTTCGACACACTGTCATTTAGTAATTGCGGTACATGTATTCATGGATTTTTAGCATATGAATCATTTATTCAAAAAATTTTTTCAATTCCGTGTATTGTTTGGTGCTGCCATTTTGCTTATTCCAAATATCGTAAGAGTGGCCTGAGGTGTGAGTCAGCAAATGACGCAAGGTGACCTCTCGCTTGGGCGGACGGGTGATGGGTTGACCGTTGCTGTCAAAGCCGGTCAACACTTTGGATTCTTTAAGCTGAGCAAGATTTTGCTCGCAGGTGTGTCTAAGTTCAACTTGCCGCGTTCAACTTGCTGCATGGCGGCGGCACCCGTCAAAGCCTTGGTCATGGAAGCAATCCAAACAATGGTGTCCATCGTCATCGGCTTGTCTGTTCCTACTTGGCGGCTTCCGAAAGCGCCTTCATAAATAGTGCCGCTGCGGTTAGTGGCCATAGCAGTCACACCTGGAACAGCACCAGAATCGGTGGCTGATTTCAAAATATTGTCAGCGCTGGTTTTAAGCTTGCTCTCATTGGCCTATGCGGTTGGCATGTTTGGAAAAGTGTCATGGCCCCGAGGGCACCAGCGGCTTTCAGGTATTGACGGCGTTGGTTTGTCATTGTTTGCTCCTTTTTCTTGTTAAAAATAAAAAAATATTTATATCGATAAGAAATTATCTTAAGAATTGACATTTGAAAAAGCAAGGGAACTAACACTGTAATGAGGGTAAACGACATCGGCCAACTTGCAATATGATGTCGAGTATCTAATCTAACTAAATTGTCAAAATGTCTAATGTTACAAACCACAACAACGATTTGTCGATTCCTGATGGCGTAACTTTCGTTGGCTCAATCAACGTTCCAGGATTTGCACAGATAAATGGCGACATTTCAGGTGAAATTATCTGCAAAGAACTTGAGGTTGGCCCCAAAGGCAACATTCGAGGAAAAGTTCAAGCGCAAGAAATTCAAGTGCATGGTCAGTTGGAAAACGATATCAATTGCAAGGGTTTGGTGAAAATTCACAAGACCGGTAAGGTTTCAGGAAAACTCAGCTACTCAGAAATAGATATTGACCGTGGTGGGCAATTCATTGGTGCCATGACCAGCACCAAAGCTTAAAGAAAAGAAACATGCTGGTCAGGCTTCTTTATGTCAGCAAAGAAATTGCAGAACAGCCTTCCAATTTTGCTGAAGTCAACTTAGAAAAGTTCAGGAAAAAAAATCAATTAAACGATGTCACTGGCGTCTTGTGCAGTGGTGAAGGCATTTTTTTACAAGTGCTCGAGGGTGAAAGAAGTGCAGTCAATAAGCTGTATGCCAATATTTGTCCAGACCCAAGGCATTCAGATATTGAGATACTTCACTATGAAGAAATTGAAGAGAGAGTCTTTTTTTCTTGGTCTATGGATTACATCCCCATATCGACCCTTTACAAAGTGATCAAAATTCAGAACCCAGACTTTGATCCTTATTTTTCCTCTGGGAAACTTGCGATGAAATGCGTCATCGACTATCTTCGATTAAATGAAGAGCCTTAGATTTAGATGTATCTCAAATGGACTGTTTGTATAAATTTCAACATTGGACAGATTTGCAATGGCAGTCACTGAGCTTGGCCTCTAAGTTTTTAGTTGGTTACGGCTTGCTAATGTTTATCGCACTCCTATTAACTTATGCATGGTCTCTAAGTGATCAACGAGTTTTTCGTGAAGTAGGTGTCTGGGTGAAACCCATGAAGTTCATGGCGGCAACGGCTCTTTTCGCGTTGACCACTGTATGGGTCATTAAAGTCGCCCATTCAATGGTTGATCAAACAGAAGCTTTTACTTGGATCGTTGCCTTGCTTGTGACCACCTCTTTGTTTGAAGTTGTCTACATCAGCTACCAAGCCTCTCAAGCCTCTGCATCTCACTACAACATAAGCGACCCTTTCCATGCTTTCATGTTTGGCTTGATGGGACTTTTTGCTGTTGGTTTGACCGCAACACAAGCTTGGCTGGCGTGGGAGATTTGGAATGAGCAAAAACACACAGACCTGCCAGTTGAAACACTGGGCGTGGTTGTTGGCTTGGTACTAACCTTCGTTCTTTCAACTGTCAGCGGATTCATGCTGGGTGGCAATCAGCCGCCCGCAGGACAAGGCTTACCGATTGTGGGTTGGCATCTTCAAAAAGATATTCGCCCCGCACACTTTTTAGCCGTCCATGCGCAGCAGTTGATACCGCTATGGGGGCTTGTCGTTGCTAAGTTCATGGGGTCTTTTTCTACCACTGGATTCATTGTTGGATCCTTTTTGTATGTCTTGCTTTGGGCGACATCAACATGGTTGAGCGTATGAAATACCTGTACCTGTTAAATTTTTGGAGATGTTCATGAAACCTTTGGGTATTTTTTGCACTTTGGTGGTACTGGCATCAGTCAGTTCAAACGTTAATGCCAAATGGGAAAAGGTTTCTGAAGGAGATGCTTCTTCTGCAGGAAAATACATTGAACTGGAATCGGTGAAGCAGGCTGGTCCTATGTCTATCTACCGCCAAGTGAAAGTTTTAAGCCAAGGTTCTGCGCAGGACCTTAAAGGTATGAGTTCTAAAGTTGAACTCTTTGAATACGACTGCATGAGCAGCAAGCTGCGTATATTGCAGGAGTCTGGATACAGCAAACTTTGGGCTACTGGGGATGCTTTAGAAATACCGGTAGAACCACAAGCCGTGCGTGAATGGCATGAATTACCTAAAAGCCCGTTAGGGCTACAAACATTCAACTTGCTTTGCCCAAGTGGCAAAGATGATTGAATAATAAAAAACAGACTTGAAAATAAATGACAAGTCTGTTGAACATTATTATTTTGCTTCAGCTGGTTTGAGCGCCAGAATCAATTCCGCGATTGTTTTGGCGTCTGTGTCTGAAACTTGAGGTTGGGGAGGCATCATGTCCTCGCCCCACACACCAGAGCCACCTGCCTTGATCTTGGCAGCCAGTTTGGTGGCTGCCGCAGTATCGCCAATATATTTCGAGCCAATTTCATTGAACTGAGGCCCATATTTGCGCTTTTCAATTTGATGGCATGCCAAGCAATTATTGGCCAGCATCAGATTTTTAAGCACTTCATTATCTGCGTGTGCTGCGGGGGGAGTCATGAGCATCATGCCAAGAAACAAAGAAGTACCGGCAAGGTGAAATGAAAATTTGAAAGATGTCGAAAAACTGATGGGGTTCATGGTGAAAATTCAATCGAACGGGTTGTTGCACTGAGTCTGACTAAGAATTCTGATCAGCTAAAAAAAGGCGAAAAAAACGCGCCACACCTGAATGCAGCGCGTTTAAGGAACATAAACCTAGAAAATTAATTAATTCTCTGGGGTCACGCGGTAGATGTTGCCACTGGCTTCGTCTGCCACATACAAGGCGCCATCGGGTCCTTGTGAAATGTGACGGAAGCGGCCAGCAAATGTGGGCCAAACCACTGTCTCTTGCTTGGCAGACAGACCATCCTTGGCGATGTCAAGAATGTCGATGCGGTTGCCAGTAGGCGTGCCATGGATACCAATGCCAGCGTATCCAACGGCCAAGCGGCCTTCCCATTCTTTCCACTGCTTACCAACGATAAATACGCTGCCACACATACCTTGTGACAATCCGTTATTGTTAAAAGCGGGTTTCATGGCGTTGGGGTAAGCCTTGAGGTCGGTCATGGGCATGAACTTGACGCGTTCTGCTGGAGGCATTGCGCCCATTTGGTTGGGCGAATAGCCGCAGTAGTGATCAGGGCATTCACCACGGCCGTTCACGTTGTCGCGTGGGTCCCAGCCACCGTTGCCGCCGTTAACGACTTTGGTAACTTCATCGCTGTGCCATGGGCCATTTTCAGATGTGTAGACGTCCCCAGTACCTGGGCGGAATGCAATGCCTTGTGGGTTACGGAAACCGTAAGCGAAGATGCGCTTGTCAAAGCCAGCAGGTGGGTTGTTACCAGCTGCAGCTTTGCCGTCGCGGTCTACGCGAAGCAACTTGCCACGCAGTTCTGTGGGGCTTTGGGGGCCAGCACCGTTGTGGTTGTCACCAATGGTCACGTAAATAAAACCATCTGGACCGAAACGAACGCGACCACCGTTGTGTGCGCCAGGTCCGCCGAAGGGATGGTTGGATTTCATTGGCTTGTAGCCAAAGTCGTTGATGATTTCTGTCACATCAGAAACTGCATTCAGTGAAGAATTCACTTTCATGCGCATCAGGATATTGTTGTAACCACCGTAAGTGCGGTTGGGGCCTTTAGAGCTAGAGTAGAGGTAGACAAAGCCATTCTTGGCGAAATCAGGGTCAACGGCTACGCCTTGCACGCCGGCTTGGCCATCACAGAACAAATCGTCTTTGGTGGATGAGTAACCGCTGCTACCGCCTACACCTAACAATTTGTTGACACTGCCAGAGGGCATGCGAACAGACAAGCCTTTGCACTTTTCTGTGAAGAACATGGTGCCGTCTGGCAAGAAAGACATGTCCCAAGGGCTTTCGCTGGTCTGAAAAACCTCTGCTTTAACGTTCATTGACAGGGCATTTTGTGCGCCCATCAGACCGATGGTGGCAATGCCAGCAGCAATCATTCCCGACTTAAATGTAGTTCCAAATTTCATGCAAACTCCGTTTTGTTTAAAAGAATAGTACCCAACCTATGAATAAACAAAGGTCAATTCCTGACTTAAGAAAGCTAAACGAACAAAACAAAAATTTGCCTTGTCCTTTTAAGTTTTCAAAATCATTATTTGTCTGTTGATTTTTTTTACTATTAGGTGGAAACGCTAGTAAGGTTAATTTTGTGAAAAATTCCTAAATCGAAAGATGATCGACGGACAAGGTGGGCATGATGATTCCATTGCGAAGAGCAAAATGCACTAGTTGCGCTGGGGTTTGCAGTTGCAACTTAATGCGAATCTGTGTTTGGTAGTTGTTGATGGTTTTTTCTGAAAGATTCAATTCTTTTGCAATCGCCACAATAGACATACCTTTAGCGAGCATTTTGAATGTTTCGAATTCAGAAGTTGTCAATTTTTCAAGCAGAAGTTGGTCCAAATTCTCTGGCTCATCAGCACAGAAATCTGGAATGTTGTCACTTAAAAAAACGGTGTTTTCATTGACAGCCAAGATGGCGTCTAAAATATTTTTGGGGTTGGAAGACTTGCTGACAAACCCTTTGGCCCCTAATTTAATGGCTGAATTAATGATGTGCACTGAGTCATGCATGCTGCACATGATGATCTTGAGGTCAGGCTTTCTGGTCAGGGCTTTTTCTATGAATCTCAAGCCAGAAATACCAGGCATGGAAAAGTCTGTAATGACAATATCTAACTCAACTTTTTTCAGTAATTCATAAGCTTCATGCCCAGAATTTGCTTGTGCCACCACTTCTAATTCATCAGTAGAGTTGATCAAACGAACATACCCTTCACGCACTATGGCGTGATCATCAACCAACATAATTTTGATCATTGTGAATCCATACAGCCGACACAGTTGTCGATAATTTACAAGTTGAGTTTGTAACGTAAACAAAAAAATATGTCATTGCAGGGACTAATTCCCCCAGATACTTATCTTTACTTTTCAGAGAAATAGCGAGCAGTTAACATTGAATAAATTTCAAAGGAACACAAATGCGTTATTTTCTTATCATCAGTTCGTTACTGACTTTATCTGCTTGCAGCACTGCATTGGCTGTTGCTGATACGGTGGGCAGTGTTGTCGTTTATGGAGTTAAAACTGTAGTCAACACTATTGATGCAATCACGCCAGATATTGTTAACAAAAAGTAAGCCAGAGAGCTTGGTCGGTTAAATACTTAAATTGGACACAATTCTTTCAGCTATTTTGCTGTACTCAAATGCCTGAAATTGATGCAGTTTGGCTGAATATTTATGCTGCTTCATCTCTTCAATAAGGCCTAGTTCAAATGCAGAAGCGGCAAGGTCGTGAAAATGAATGGCATCTTTCAAATGCATTGCTGCCATACGGTGGTTTTCACCTGCGCAACTAAGGCTTAAGGCCACTTGCATGTCGTGCAAAACTCCATTTTCAAGATCATGTACGAAACTATTCAACATAGTGCAAACTCCCAATATTTAGATAGGTTAGTTGAATTTTGTGTGACCTTGATGAAAATGATGATTTTGTAATTGAAAATGACAATCCCTACACCCTAACCATGATTGCTTAACCATGCGTAACTTTCTCATTGAGGGTAACCAAATTGCAGAGTTCAATGAACTTGTTGAACACTTGCCTTCCCAGGGCTACCGTTGGTTGAGTTTTACCAGGCGAGAGTTTGAGGTTGAACTTGTTCATATTCAGCAGATGCTGGCAAAAATCTATAACTTTGAAGTGCTTGAATTTCACCTCAACGATTTATTGAACAACCAACTGCCATCCCATTACGACTACACCACTGAATATGATGTCATCATTTTCCGAAGATTGGCACGGGGTCGTTCAGAATCAGACCTATCCAACCCAGGCCAAATTCTTCACACTGCCAGTACCCGTGGCGGCCCGCCCATTCTTCGAAGAATAGATACCAGTCCTATTGGATTTCTTGTCATTGACAGGTTGATCATCTCGGTTCATCCCGCTGATTGCGCAGTCAGAGATTTATTTATCAATAAATTATTGAGCACGGCAAACTCAGTCAATCTTTCTCATTCCTCCGGTCGCTTACCCTCCAACCCCACAGATTTAATGTTGCGGCTTATTGGCGTTGTTGTTGATGGCTTTTTGGATTTACGCAAAGAGCTCACCCGACAACTTGATCATTGGCAAAATGAACTAATAAACCCCAATGCAAGGTTCAACAACTGGAGTGCTTTGTTGGACTCTAGGCTCACACTTCACTATTTAGATGAAGTTTGTGAGGACCAGCGAGCTGCAATGCAAGATTGGATTGAAGCTCTGGATTCTTGGTTAGAAACAGACGCGCTGTCGACCAAAGAGCTTGAGTTAATTAAAGTTCGAAGTCGAGATATTTTGGAGCATATTGAACGAGTCGTGCACCATGTAGGACGGCTTGAGCAAAGCGCGGAAACTGCAGTTCAGATGCATTTCAATATACAGAGCAATCACAACAATGACGTGATGAAAACACTTACCGCACTCACTGCTATTTTCTTGCCTTTAAATTTAATCACTGGCTTTTTTGGCATGAACTTCGAAAAATTCCCATTTCTCAAGCATGAAGAAGGATTGCTCGTAACCGAAATCTTTATGGTTTTATTGGTTGTTGTCTTGGGCGGCTATTTTTGGCTCAACCGGTATCTCACTTCTTCCAAGATAAAACCGAGACTATAAATATCAAAGATATAAGGTTCTAAGCCCGTGCAAACACCACTTGTATTTATTTAAAATAAGAATATTCTCATTTCCTGATGTTTGTTAAAAGGAAATTTGATGAAAGATTTTTCTGAAGTTTCTTTCCTGTTTTTTAAAAAAATGCTCAGGCTCCTTTCTGAAAAACTTTATGTACCCACGCAAACAGGCTCGCACGATGTGGGAACCCAATACTTGGGTAACCTGGCCAGTTCTTATGTTGAGCATCAAAATTTCCCCAACACTGTCAAATCAACCTTTAGAGGTATTAAAATTTCTCTGAAAGCACAACAAGACCTCTAGATTTGGGAGAAAACCATTAAACATTTAATCAGCGCCGCGCTTTTATTGCTGTCTCCCTTTGTGGCTTTTGCCGAGGATTTAAGTTCGTGTACTTTGAAAAAAGTTGCTGACGAAATGAATTACTGTAAAGCGTCTTTTGCAGGCAGTGCCACTTTTTGCGACATGATCAAAAACGGTGAAAAAAAGCGAGAGTGCTATTTCATGGTGGTCAAAATACAGCGAAGCAATGCCTATCAAGTTAAAAAGCCAGAATCAAAAGCAGAAGAGTAATTTTCTCCTCATATCATGTGAAACTTCATCCCCATTAAAGCGAACACATGACACGACCCATCTTAAGTACTGCGCATATCCATCCTGCTATTCATCAAACAATCAGCAGCCTGAACCAAGACATTGTTGAGGAAGTGCAGTCTGCCATCCGAGAGCATCGCGTGGTGGTGGTTGGTATGACTCAAAACCCAGTTGTTAAATCTGTACGCAAGCACCTGTCAGAGGCTGGAATTGACTACTGTTATTTGGAATATGGCAGTTATTTCAGCCAATGGTATCGCCGTCTTGCTTTAAAAATGTGGACGGGTTGGCCCACCTTTCCCATGGTGTTTCTCGACGGTGTCTTATTGGGTGGGGCCCAAGACGTCAAGGCACTGATCGCCTCGGGTGAGCTTAAGGAACAGAAGTCATCCATTTAACGATGGAGTCCACCATGGGTGCAACCGCTTGGGGGTCGCGAATATCGCCAGCCAAGACATGTTGTCCGTTACTTTTGCTGTAAGCAACCAATTCAAGCTTTTTATTTTCAGAGCCAATACGCTCGAACAGTTTTTTGGTTTCCAGTGGGTCAACAGTTTGGTCGTCGGCACTGTACAAAACCATAACGGGGGTTTTAAAGCTCGCGACATCGCTTTCTCGAACTTTCTTGACAAGCGCCATCATCGGAAACAGTGCTGCTGTTGGATATTTTTTTGTCCAAGCGGCATTTTCTTTTTCGTTATCAGACGGGAAATTCAGCTCAGGCCCTGTAATAGCAAGAGCCAATTGTTTTCCCCAATGGCCGTTGATGATTTCTGAGCGCTTGTCTTTGAGGCCAAAGTTAGGCGAAATAAAAACATAGGCATTCACGTCTTTGGCGAAGGGCGAAGTGGCTAGCCAAGTTGAAAGTGTTGAACCTGTCGAGCAACTGATGATCAAAACTTTGTCGCCAAGCGTTTGTCCAATCCTTACGGCTTCAACGGTGTCGGCAAGCCAATCTTGTGTGGATGTTTGTCCCAGCGCTGCGCCAGGTAAGCCGTGGCCGCTTAAGCGGGTATAAAAAAGATTGGCACCTAATTTTTGGGCAACCAAATCGGCAACCGGTGCGGTCTCCATTTTGCTGGCAGAAAAACCATGAACATAAACCACTGCCCAAGGGGTTTTTTGATGTTCTGGGTTGGCCCAAACAACGCCTTTGGCTGTCCCAGGTTTGAGGTCGCTGAACTTGGACTCTGAATTTGCTATCCAAGCATCTAGCTCATTCAATTGGCTGGTAGGTAAGGGCCGCTCAGTAGGTGTGTCGCTGCCAAACTCATTGCTTGGGCCCGCAAAGAAACCCGCCACGGCAAGAACCACCACACCAAGCAAAGACTTTGCCGCCAGCATCGGCCAGCTTCGAGACGCGGTTGAACCAGAAGTGGTGTTGGTGTCCATGGTGTTTCCTTGAAGATTATTGGTTTTTAAAAACAGCTTTGCGCTTATTCACAAAAGCGTCCATGCCTTCTTTTTGGTCTTCGGTGGCAAAAAGTGCATGGAACATTCGTCGCTCAAACATGATGCCATCGGACAAACTGCTTTCAAAGGCTCGGTTGACAGATTCTTTGGCCGACATGACTGCAATTTGTGAGTAATCACAAATGGACAATGCTGCACTCAGCGCTTCATCCATCAATTTATCCAGAGGCACCACCCGACTCACCAGACCTGAACGCTCGGCTTCGTCTGCATTCATCATTCGACCCGTCAATGCCAGATCCATGGCTTTGGCTTTGCCTATGGCGCGTGGCAAGCGCTGCGTGCCGCCTGCACCAGGAATGATGCCCAGCTTGATTTCAGGTTGTCCGAAACGAGCGTTGTCTGCTGCGATGATGAAATCACACATCATGGCAACTTCGCATCCTCCTCCTAAAGCAAAACCTGCAACGGCTGCAATGACGGGCTTGCGAATACTGCGCAAGGTTTCCCATTCGCTGGTGATGTAGTCGTTTTTGTAAACATCGGCGTAGGTGTATGTGGCCATTGCGCCAATATCTGCGCCAGCCGCAAAGGCTTTTTCATTGCCCGTCAAAATAATGCAGCCAATCTGCGGATCTGCATCGAATGCTTTGAGAGCCGTACCCAATTCAACCATCAGTTCGGAATTCAAAGCGTTCAATTGCTTAGGGCGGTTCAAGGTAATCACGCCCACTTTTTCAGCTTGTGTTTGCACCTGAATCAATTGATAGCTCATTGCAGTCTTTCCATCTGATATTTGAAACCAACTATAACCACGGTTTGTGAAGAATGGCGAGATGATAAATTACCCACAAGGAGACAGATATGACAGATAAAACCGTTAGTTATGAAGAGCGCGGACCCGTTGCGTGGGTGACACTTAACCGTCCGCAGGCACTCAACAGCTTTACACGCGAAATGCACCAGCATTTATGGGACGCTTTCGATCTTGCTGAAGCCAATCCTGTCATCCGGGCCATGGTCATCACGGGTGCGGGGCGAGGTTTTTGTGCGGGTGCCGATTTATCCGAATTTGATTTTTCGGAGGGTCCTCAACTGATAGAGCGCGCAGACCCCGGTCCCGTGATCGATCAAGCCTTCAATCCCACCACACGAAGACTTCAGCAGTTGCGCATGCCCACGGTGGCGGCGGTCAACGGAGTCGCTGCTGGCGCAGGTGCTTCGTTGGTGATGGCTTGCGATATTGCCATCGCCTCGCCTAACGCGTCGTTCATTCAGGCCTTTAGCAAAATTGGTTTGATTCCAGACGCCGGCAGCAGTTGGTTTTTGGTCGAGCGCTTAGGCTTGGCACGCGCCATGGCCTTGGCCATGACCGGCGACAAACTGATGGCGCCACAAGCCAAAGAATGGGGCTTGATCTGGGATGTTTCAGAAGATGTCCTTGAAGCCGCCCTGCAAATGGCCCAGCGTTTGGCAGCCATGCCTACACAAGCCTTGATTGCCACCCGCAAGTTGCTTCGCGAAGCAGGGCAAAGAAGCCTTGATCAACAACTCGACACAGAACGCGATACACAGTCAGCTTTGGGTAAAACACACGACTATATGGAAGGCGTGAGCGCGTTTTTAAAAAAACGTCCACCCCAATTCACAGGGCATTGAAGATGTCTACGCTGACAGATGAGGCCACACTGGCCAATCGGGTGGGGGAAGCCATGTTTTCTGCTGATGTGGCCTCTAAGCAAACCTTGGGTATGCAGTTGGTTTTTTGCAAACCCGGACAAGCGCAAATGACCATGCAAGTAACCCTTGCGCATTTGAATGGGCACAAAATTTGTCATGGTGGTTTTATTTTTACCTTGGCTGACTCCACCTTTGCTTTTGCTTGCAACAGCCACAACAAAGTAGCGGTTGCGGCATCTGCCTCAATAGAATTTTTAAAACCAGCCCAGTTGAATGATGTATTGACATGTGATGGGCAAGAGAATGTGCTGAGCGGTCGCCACGGTGTGTACGACATGACCGTTCGCAATCAACATGATGAAGTGATTGCCTTGTTCAGGGGTAAAAGTGCACAGATTCAAGGAGCGGTGGTACCACCATGAAACAAAATTTTCTGCCCCTAGACCCTATTGAAAAAGCAAGCGTTGACGAGCTGCGCAGTTTGCAATTGAAGCGTTTGAAAAAAACGCTTCAACACGCTTATGCAAGCTCTAAGGTTTACCGCGTCAAATTTGATGCAGTGGGTATTCATCCGGATGATTGCAAACAACTTTCCGATTTGGCGAAATTTCCCTTCACCACCAAATCGGATTTGCGCGAGAGTTACCCCTTTGGCATGTTTGCTGTTCCCCAGCAACAAGTTGTGCGTATTCATGCTTCCAGTGGCACCACAGGCAAACCCACTGTGGTGGGCTACACCGCCAATGACATCGCCATGTGGGCGGGATGTGTCGCTCGCAGCATCAGGGCCGCAGGCGCCAAGCCTGGCGACAAGGTCCACATCAGCTATGGCTATGGCTTGTTCACGGGGGGCTTGGGGGCGCATTACGGCGCAGAACATTTAGGCTTAACAGTGATTCCTTTTGGTGGCGGACAAACTGAACGGCAAGTTCAGCTGTTGCAAGATTTTTCGCCTGACATCATCATGGTGACGCCCAGTTATATGCTGGCCTTGGCAGACGAGTTTGGTCGCCAAGGCCTAGATCCCCGCACCAGCAGTTTGCGAATTGGCATTTTTGGTGCGGAACCTTGGACCAACGACATGCGTTTGGCCATTGAAAAGCGCATGGGCATTGATGCGGTCGATATTTATGGTTTGTCTGAGGTGATTGGGCCAGGCGTGGCCAGTGAATATGCACAAACCAAGGATGGGCCTACGGTTTGGGAAGATCATTTTTATCCAGAAATCATTGATCCCGAAACCGGCGAAGTATTGCCCGATGGAGAACTGGGTGAATTGGTTTTTACCAGCCTGACCAAGGAGGCTTTACCCATCATCCGCTACCGTACAAGAGATTTAACGCGCTTGCTTCCCGGCACGGCACGCGCTATGCGCCGCATGGAAAAGGTCACGGGCAGAAGCGACGACATGATGATTGTTCGGGGTGTGAATGTTTTTCCAACCCAAATTGAAGAACTGATCTTGCGGCAATCAGCATTGAGCGCGCACTACCAATGCTTGCTTCGCAAAGAGGGGTCAATGGACACTTTGACGGTCAAGGTCGAGACCCGTTCCGGCTTGCTTTCAGATTCCCATGAGGCACAAATGGCTGCTAAGCAACTAGAGCATGATGCCAAAGCATATATAGGTACCAGCTTAAAAGTAGAGTTGTGTAACGAAGGTGAAGTCGAGCGCAGCATGGGCAAGGCCAAAAGGGTTCTAGACCAGCGTTAGCCCAAAACTCACCTTCAAGGTTTATCGCTGAGCCAACTGCCTACTTTGACAGGGTCTTGGATACCTAAGCGCCACAAGGGAGCGGGGTCTTGGCTGGGCAGGCTGAGTGGCAATCGAAGCAGTTGCCCGTCTCGTGCCACTATGGCTATGCATTCCTTATTTTTCCCCAGCAGCAAGGGGAGTTGATCCAAACGTTGAATGCGCCAAGGCTGCATTGCTTTACCTTTGCCCACTTCCATTCCCAGCCACTCGTCCCCTGCAGAAAAGCCGGCTGACTCAGCGACGCTGTCGCGCAAAACAGTTTGGATATGGATGCTGTGGTCTTCCTTGACCCTGAGTCCCAGTTGTTGAGCCAGCGTTGAATCTTCATACTCAACACTCACACCTTGTTTTTGCAAAATTTCCAAAAGGGGTAAATCTTCTACAGTGTGCACCCAAGCATGCAATATCTTTCGCCATGATCGACTGCTGACATTTTGAAGCGCTTGCAGCACATCGTCGTGCGTGATGGGGCCACCTTGGCTGTTGTGCCAAAGCTCGCGCATCACCGCATCCAGGCTGTACCCCATTTGCCGCAATGAGAGGTCTAGACACAGTGCAATCAAAGAGCCCTTGGTGTAATAACTCACCGTGATGTTGGGCGTGTTGCTATCGGGTCGGTAGTATTTGGTCCACGCCTCAAAGCTTGCCTGGGCTGCAGTGTGGGTGTGTCTTCCCGGCGTTTGCAAATATTGATGTACAGATTTATTCAGCAATTTTAAATAATACGCAGGTGAAATCAGTTCAGCGCGACACAGCATCAAGTTGTCGTAGTAGTCTGTAAAGCCTTCAAAAAACCAAAGCATGTCGGTGTAATGCTCGCTTTGGTAGTTATAGCTCTCAAAATTTCCAGGGCGCATGCGTTTGACATTCCACGCATGAAAGTATTCGTGGCTGAAGAGCCCCAATAAACCAATGTAATCGTCGCCGCGGGCCTTATCAGACACCTTGGGAAGATCTTTTCTTCTGCACAACAGGGCCGTGCTGTTTTGATGCTCCAAGCCGCCGTAGCCATCAGAAACTGCATTCAATAGGAAAACATAATTTTTGAAAGGTGGTGGGCTAGACCGGTGCCAAAAATGTATGGTGGTTTGACAGATTTTTTCAACATCTTGCTGCAGTTGATGCGCGTCAAAAGAGGGCGCTGCCCCCGTCACCACAATCTCATGCTTTGACTTTTGAACAACAAACTCGCTGCTGTGAAAAGCAGATAACTCAACGGGGCTGTCTACAAGCTCATCGTAGTTTTGCGCATGGTAAGTGCCAAAACCGGCAGCATCAATGCGCAGGGCTTTAAGTGCAGTGGCTACTTTCCAGGTGTCCGTATGCGCAGGGGGCACCAGTTCCAAGCAAAGACTGCTTTGGGTTTTACCCAAAGCTTGTACAAACATACTGGTCCCGTTGAAAAAACCTCGGTTGGCATCCAGCCAAGACGTGCGTACAGAATGGTCGTGAGCGTAAACCTTGTATTGCAGTTGTAAAGGCTGGTTAGCTTTGCAGTTGGTTTCCCAAGTGCATTTATCGAGTTGTTGAATCTTGAGAGGTTGACCCATCTGCATGGCCTGCATGTCGCTGAGTTGTTTAGAAAACTCTCTCACCAAATAACTGCCCGGAATCCAGACAGGGAGTTGAAATTTTTGTTTGGAATTGGGTTTTAAAACATGCATGGTGACACACCATAAATGTGCATGTGCATTTTCAACCTTGACTTGGTAATGAATGTCTTTGGTGTTCGGGCCTTTGGCTGACATAAGGCGCAAAGATCAAGGTTTGGTGGATGAAAGCAGTTTTTCGATTTGGGCAATTTCTACAGCCCCCGAAAGACGCATACCATCAGCAAAAATAGTGGTTGGGGTGCCGCTAATTCTTTGCTTTTGACCAAAGTCCACGTTTCGTTTAACTGCAGCAGTGTCGCAACCTGTTGGCACGGGCGCTTGGTCACGCAGCATCAAATCTTGCCAAGCTTTGGCTGGGTCTTTGGCGCACCAAATAGCTTTTGATTTATCTAAAGAATCTTTACCCAGTATGGGGTATAAAAAAAGATAGACCGTGACGTTATCGATGCTTTGCAGGTCGCGCTCGAACCTTTTGCAATAGCCGCAATTGGGGTCTTCAAACATGGCCATCTTGCGTTCACCTTTGCCTCGCACAATCACAATGGCGTCTTTAAAGGGCAAGGACTTGAAGTCTACGGCCAAGATTTTTTGAATGCGCTCCTCGGTTAAATCCCGTTGTGTTTTGGTGTCAACCAAGTGACCCTGAATCAGAAAGTTTGCGCCCGTATCGGTGTAATAAATTTCTGAGCCGTCCACTCTCAACTCAAAAAGACCGGGCATGGGTGTGCGCTTGATTTCATCAATTGGATGAATATGCGGCATGCGCTCTTTGAGGGTTTTGCGAATAAAAGCTTCTTCGCCTTGCGCCCATGCGTTGGGAAGTAGTAGAAAGCTTAAAGCCAAGGAAATAAAAATTTGAAATTGACGCATCACAACCTTAGTTAAAAAAAGAGGGTTTCATGGCTTGTTGAACTGTCCACTGCTTGAGAAAAGACAGTTGGTCAAAACTGCTCAAGCCCCAATTACGCAAGGATTGCGCAATGCTGCTGGGGTGAGAAAACAATCGCTGCAAGCCGTCGCAAGCCAACCAAATGGGCAATAAACCCGCTTTGCGTTCTCGCTCGTAGCGACGTAGGAAAAATTTGTCCCCCACGCCCCGCCAGTATTGCGCGCCTTCCCGCAGTGAAAGGATTTGGGCCAAGGCCTCAACATCGGCTAAACCTAAATTCAAACCCATACCTGCCAAGGGGTGCACAGTGTGCGCGGCGTCCCCTGCGAGCACCCAACTGTTGGCATTGGCAAAAGTGCCGCTCCATTGCTGGGCTTGGGCTGTTTGCAAAGGCCAGATGCTTTTGGCTGCTGAAACTTTTAAATTTCCCAATGTGCTTTGGCTGGCTTGGGTCAAGGCCATTGAAAGCTCTTCGTCTGAACCAGCGGAAAGCGTCTGCGCACGCGAAGTGGGTAAAGACCAAACCACTGCGGCCTCTTTTCCATGCGGGCCACCCAGTGGCAGCAGAGCCAAAATACCAAGTCCATCTGGCTGTTGGGTAAACCATTGCAATGCTTGTTGGTTGTGAGCGTTTTCGCAATGCACTCGGGTTGCCAAGGCATGTTGAGGGTAGGGCATAGATTGGAAGTCAACGCCAAGTTCTTCTCGCGTAGAGCTGTTTTTGCCTTCACACACCACAGTCAAAGACGCTTGTACATTGCTGCTGTGTCGCTCTATGCTGGGTTGGTAATCCACAGCCTGCTGAAGTAATTTCTCCAAGGCTTGAACATCCACAATATGGTTGAGAGATTGACCGTAGGCCGCATCAAAGCTGACCGCACCCCCCTGATCACCCCAAATGCGCATGCTTTGAATTGGCGTTGCAAATTCTGGACTCGGCCAACAGCGTAAATCGGTTAGCAAATCATGGGAAATTTTATTGAGTGAAAAAGCTCTCATGTCTTGAGCATTGGAAGGCATGCCGACCAATGCCACCCTCAGACGTTGACGCGCCAACAAAAGGGCCAAGGTGCTGCCAACGATACCGCTTCCACGGATGCACACATCGTAAGTTGTCGTCATGTTTGTATTGTAGAAGTTGCCTGCACGTAGAATTTGCCCATTTTTACGTAACCCTACCCTTTGGTACAGATTGAAAGATTCTCATGAGTTTGAAATGTGGCATCGTTGGCTTGCCCAATGTGGGCAAATCTACCCTTTTTAATGCACTGACCAAAGCGGGTATTGCCGCTGAGAATTATCCTTTTTGCACCATCGAGCCCAATGTGGGCGTGGTCGAAGTGCCTGACCACCGTTTGCAGCAGCTCGCGCAAATCATCACACCCGAGCGCATCGTGCCGGCCATCGTTGAGTTTGTAGACATTGCGGGATTGGTCGCAGGTGCCAGCACCGGCGAAGGCCTGGGCAATAAGTTCTTGGCTCATATTCGCGAAACCGATGCCATCGTCAACGTGGTGCGATGCTTTGAAGACGAGAACGTGATCCACGTGGCCAACAAGGTGGACCCGATTGCCGACATCGAGGTCATTCAGACCGAGTTGTGCTTGGCTGACTTGGCGGCTGTTGAAAAAGCCATACACCGTGTAAGCAAAATTGCCCGGTCTGGCGACAAAGAAGCGGCCAAGCAAATGGTGATTTTGGAGAAGTGCCAAACCGCACTCAACGACACCAAGCCCGTGCGCACCATCGACTTCAGCAAAGAGGAGATGGTCGAGCTCAAACAGTTCTTCTTCATCACCGCCAAGCCCGCGATGTTTGTGGCCAATGTGTCCGAAGACGGCTTTGACAACAACCCCTTCCTTGACCGCCTCAAGACTTTCGCCCAAGCGCAAAACGCGCCCGTGGTGGCCATCTGCGCCAAGATTGAGGCCGAGTTGTCCGAGATGGAAGACGCAGACCGCTTAGAGTTCCTTAAAGAGTTGGGCCAAGACGAGCCAGGCCTGAACCGCCTTATTCGCTCTGCCTACAGCCTGCTAGGTTTACAAACCTACTTCACGGCTGGCGTCAAAGAAGTGCGCGCTTGGACGATTCGTGTGGGAGACACCGGTCCGCAAGCCGCTGGGGTCATTCATACCGATTTCGAGAAAGGCTACATCCGCGCCCAAACCATTGCCTATGACGACTTCATCAGCTTCAAAGGCGAGCAAGGGGCCAAGGACGCTGGCAAGATGCGGGCGGAAGGTAAAGAATACGTTGTGAAAGACGGCGACGTGATGAACTTTTTGTTCAGCTCGTGATGCCAACCACGTTTGGCATCCACAGCAACACCCACTGCCAGCCCCAGACCAACACGGCGTACCTGAGGGCTTTGCCTAGGGCCATGTAAATAACGCAGGGCCAAAACGGCAGTCTTAAATAGCCCGCCACCACGCACAGTGGGTCACCAATGATCGGCAACCAAGCGCCCAAACATGCCACGGGCCCCAAGCGTTCAAGCCAGCGTAAAGCCCACATGTGTTGGGTCGTTTGCGTCTGAGGCAGACCTTGGGCCATCCAGCGCTCGGCACCCCAACCCATGGCCCAGCCAATGGCACCACCGAGCGTGTTGCCAAGCGTTGCCACGAGCAAAGCGGGCCACAAAAGTTCAGGATGAAAACTCAGCAGAGCCAACAACACAGGCTCTGAACCCAAGGGCAATAAAGTGGCAGCCAAGGTGGCGCAAATAAATAAAATAGCTAAACCCCACTCGGGTGAGGACATGTTTGTCAAGAGGGTTTGAAAAAAAATTTCCATCTCCTGTCAGTGTAAAGGGTTCATTCGATATGAATAAAACCACAGTTAAACACATAGAAAAAACACGCAAAAAATTTATCCCAAACAAGATGTTGCGCCGCTAGAATCGTGCCTCGTTTTTCATCAGACTGCTACCTCTCTAGACCTTATGTACATAGGCCCTTACGAATTACCCCACGGTGTTTTTGCTGCACCTATGGCGGGTGTCACAGACCGGCCCTATCGCAGTTTGGCCAAGCAACTGGGTGCCGCGTATGCGGTCTCCGAAATGGTCACGGCACGTGAAGACTTGAGAAACAGTTTAAAAACTTCTCGTCGCTTAGACCACACGGGAGAAAGTGGTCCTATTGCTGTGCAGATCGCGGGCACGCAAGCGGACATGATGGCCGAAGCAGCCATCTACAACTTACAACGGGGCGCGCAAATCATTGACATCAACATGGGCTGTCCCGCCAAAAAAGTTTGTCACAAGTGGGCGGGGTCAGCCTTGATGCAAGACGAGCCCTTGGCGCTTTCTATCATCGAGGCGGTTGTCAATGCAGCCCGGCCTTTTGGTGCGCCAGTGACGCTCAAAATGCGTACCGGCTGGCACAGCGATCAGCGCAATGCCGTTGGTTTGGCTATGAAAGCAGAAGCTGCCGGCATACAAATGATCACGGTGCATGGCCGCACGCGAGATCAAGGTTACAAAGGACATGCAGAGTACGACACCATCGCGCAAGTCAAGCAAGCGGTGTCGGTTCCCGTGGTTGCAAATGGAGACATAGATTCACCACAAAAAGCCCTGCAGGTGTTGCAGCAAACCGGTGCAGATGCGGTCATGGTTGGCCGTGCCGCACAAGGCAGGCCTTGGATATTTCGCGAAATCCACCATTTCTTGATGTATGGCACGTTCTTAGCCCCGCCTTTGTTTGCGGAGGTAAAGCGCTTGATGATGGAGCATCTTCAAGACCATTACAGCTTGTATGGGAGCTTCACCGGCGTTCGTACTGCACGCAAACACATTGCTTGGTATGTCAAAGGTTTGCCCGGTGCTCAGGCTTTCAAAGACCAGTTGAATGCCATTGAAGACTGTGATGCGCAGTCTTTGGCAGTTGCTAATTTTTTAGATGAGCTTGCTCAGACGACTGATCGCCTGACTTATGCATCATCTGTATTTGAGATGGAGACCATTGAATGAGCAAGAAACAAATAGAAGAAGCTGTTCGCCACAGCCTAGAGACTTACTTCAAAGATTTGCGCGGCGAAGACCCCGATCAACTGCACACCATGATGATCAATGTCATGGAAAAACCTTTGCTTGATGTTGTTATGCGCCATGCAGAAGGTAATCAATCTCGCGCTGCTGGTTGGCTGGGTTTAAATCGCAATACGCTACGCAAAAAACTGACTGAGCACAAACTTTTGTGATTATTCCTATGAGAGCCCTGATTTCCGTCTCTGACAAAACTGGCATTGTGGAGTTTGCGAAATCTTTACATCAATTAGGCATAGAGCTGATTTCCACCGGTGGTACCGCGCAATTGCTCAGCGCACAAGGTTTGTCCGTTCAAGAGGTGGCAGAGTTGACCGGCTTTCCTGAGATGCTTGATGGCCGTGTCAAAACATTGCACCCCAAGGTGCATGCAGGCTTGCTCGCCCGTCGCGATGTGCCTTCGCACATGCAGGCTTTGAAAGACTACGGTATAGGCACCATCGATATCTTGGTGGTCAACCTCTATCCTTTTGAAGCAACGGTGGCCAACCCCGACTGCAGTTTGGAAGACGCAATAGAAAACATCGATATTGGCGGCCCTGCCATGGTGCGAAGTGCGGCAAAAAATTGGAAGCACATTGCTGTCATAACAGACGCCAGCCAATACGACATGGTGTTGAATGAACTCCAACAACAACATGCTCTGAGCGAATTGACCCGCTTTCAGTTGGCTGTCAGTGCTTTCAACCGCATCAGCAATTACGACGGTGCTATCAGCGACTATTTATCCTCACTCGATTTGTCTACAGAAAAACGCAGTGTGTTCCCCGGACAAGCCAATGGACGCTTTGTCAAACTTCAAGATCTTCGCTATGGCGAAAACCCGCACCAGCTTGCGGCTTTTTACACAGACGCGCATCCTGCCCCCAGCTCCTTGGTCACCGCCAAACAACTTCAGGGCAAAGAGTTGTCATTCAACAATATTGCCGACGCGGATGCCGCATGGGAGTGCGTGAAAAGTTTTGACACCCCTGCTTGCGTGATCGTCAAGCACGCCAACCCTTGTGGCGTCGCCGTGGCTGAGGATGCTTTGTCAGCCTACAACAAGGCTTACCAAACCGACCCCACTTCTGCCTTTGGCGGCATCATTGCGTTTAACTGCCCGGTTGATTTGTTGACAGCCAAAGCCTTAGGCCAACAATTCATGGAGGTATTGATTGCACCTTCGTTCACTGGCGAGGCGCTTGAATTTTTGCAAACCAAAGCCAATGTCAGGGTCTTGCAAATTGCGCTGCCGCCTGGTGGAGATGATGCTTGGTCGCAAGGTCTCAACATGATTGATGTCAAGCGAATTGGATCGGGTTTGTTGATGCAAACCGCAGACAACCATCAACTGCGCTTAGAAGATATGCAAGTGGTGACCCAACGCCAGCCCACGCCTGCACAACTGCAAGACCTGTTGTTTGCTTGGAAAGTGGCTAAATTTGTCAAGAGCAATGCCATTGTGTTTGCCGGCCTTGGCATGACCTTGGGCGTGGGTGCTGGGCAAATGAGCCGACTCGATTCAGCACGCATGGCAGGCATTAAGGCCGGTCATGCCCAGTTGTCACTCAAAGACTCTGTGGTGGCCAGCGATGCTTTTTTCCCCTTCAGAGACGGCTTGGATGTGGTGGTGGATGAGGGCGCTTGCTGTGTGATTCAACCTGGCGGCTCCATGCGTGACGCCGAGGTTATTGCTGCGGCAGATGAGCGAGGTGTAGCTATGGTGTTTACAGGCGTGCGACATTTTCGACACTAAAAAAACTTAGTTTGTCATATTAATTAAATTAATTCGTGTTATAGAATCAAAAAAATTAAATACAAAAGGAATCGGTCATGCGGGCTATCAAGCAGATCAAAAAACTCATAGAGAACAATCCCACTTCAAAAGCAGGACAAACTTTTTCCAAACTCATTCTCTCTTTAGAGTCTGATGTTGAGTTTTTGGTGAAAGATTTGTACCTGTTGGATACCCAAGAGTTTGATTTGGCTATGGAGGTTCTGAAAGACTGGCGCATTGATCGCTTCTATCTCGGCAAAGCCAAAGCATTCGATGCAGCAACTCACGCGCATGCGTTGGCCACGCAAAAATAATTTTTAAACTGGCCCAATAACCTCAGGGCGAAATTTTGTATTTCAGTTGAAAGCTGATGCCACCATAAAGCTTGTCTTTGACCGTTGGAATGATGGCGGTGTTTAATCCCCAACGTTCGCCTTCCATACTGACCATGGGTATCAAGGCGGGAAACCAACCACCTTGGTTAGCTCTGGGGTAACCATCAAAAGTCCCCACCACAGCGCCTGCTTTGAACATCTGCCATTTCCAAGGCATGACATACAGACCCAGGTAATTGGAGTGTTGGTTATCACTGTTCTTAAAGCCACCAGCCGTCAAGGCATAGGTGTCATTCAAAGCCCAATCGAGACCTAAGCCTGGGTTGGCGTTTCGCAGGCCTTTGTCGTGATCGAAGTGCGAGGTATAAAACCCAGCGTTAAGCCACACTGCTTTGGGCTGCATGACGCTAGAAAAAGCTTGTTCGATATCGCTGCTCGCTTGAGCTGTAGTGGTTGAGGCTGATGCACAAAGGCAAAGCAAAAGTCACAAAAGCTTTTGCAAACGGTTGTTCATAACGTGGCAAAGACTTCGGCAGCCGCTTGCACCGTGTCGGTGATGTCTTGTTCAGTGTGTGCGCCGCTGACAAAACCGGCTTCATAAAGTGCTGGCGCAATGTACACACCGCGGTCTAGCAAACCATGAAAAAGCTTGTTGAACATGGGGCTGTCGCTGGTCATCACCTTGGCATAGTTTTGCGGCAATTCGGGCAACAAAAAGAAACCAAACATGCCGCCTTGGCAGTCGGCGCTGAAGGGTACGCCTGCTTTGGCTGCAGCGGCTTTGAGACCGTCTACCAAGCTTTGCGTTCGGGCTGACAAAGCGTCAAAGAAACCGGGTTTGGAAATTTCTTTCAAGGTAGCCAAGCCACAAGCGGTGGCGACTGGATTGCCGCTCAAGGTGCCGGCTTGATAAACAGGACCCAAGGGCGCGAGTTGCTCCATCACTGCGCGTTTGCCACCGAAAGCGGCCAGCGGCATGCCGCCGCCAATGACCTTGCCCAGCACCGTGACGTCGGGCTCGAAACCAGGAAGGGATTGGGCGTAAACACTTTGGGCGCTGCCCAAAGCCACACGGCAACCGGTCATCACTTCGTCAAACACCAAGAGTGCACCATGCTGGGTGCAAAGCTCACGGCAGCGTTTCATAAAAGGAACGCTTGCACGCACTAAATTCATGTTGCCGGCGATGGGCTCAATCATGAGACAAGCCAACTCTTGGCCATGCAAGGCAAAGGTCTCTTCCAATTGGGCGATGTTGTTGAACTCCAGCACCAAGGTGTCTTTAACCACCTCGGGGGGCACACCGGCGCTGGTGGGGTTACCAAAGGTAGCCAAGCCAGAACCGGCTTTGACCAACAAAGCATCGGCATGGCCGTGGTAGCAACCTTCAAACTTAATGAACTTGCTGCGACCGGTGGTGCCGCGTGCCAAGCGCAGCGCGCTCATGCCGGCTTCGGTGCCGGAGCTGACCAAGCGTACCATCTCCATCGAGGGCATGAGTTGAATCAAGGCTTCGACAAGCTCAATTTCTCTCTCTGTGGGTGCGCCATAAGAAAAACCTTCGAGTACCGCTTTTTGCACTGCTTCGACCACCGCAGGGTGGCCGTGACCCAAAATCATCGGGCCCCAAGAATTGATGTAGTCGATGTAACGTTTGTCGTTGGCATCCCAAAAATAAGCACCATGAGAGCGTTTGACAAAGCGCGGAGTGCCGCCAACGGCGCGAAATGCGCGCACGGGGGAATTGACGCCGCCAGGAATAACAAGACGGGCGCGGTCGAAAAGTGTTTGGTTCAGATCGGTCATGGTTGTCGTGGGTGAAGGTGTCAATGTCGGGTTTGGTGACCGGGCAAAGAGAAATCGTCGGCAGTGGCCGCAGCGTCATCGTCATCGTATTCGCTGTTTTCATCGATGCTGTGCGCCCAAAACAGCCTGTCAGCGACTGCATGCCCCATGCCTGGGCGAAAGCCTGCGTCCAAGCTGCCATCGAGATATCCCAAGGCTTCTCCTGCGGCAGCTTCTAAATCATCACCCATAGCGAGCAAACCGGCCAAAGCCGCGCTCAAGGTGTCGCCAGCGCCCGTGAACACGGCATCAAAGCGTTCTATGGTTTCGCTGACCATCACATTCAAAGGCGTTGCCAAAGCGTTTTCCAAATGCTGCCCGCCGGTTTGCGGCAGACCGGTGACGAAGGTGTAAGGAACACCTTTTTCGGCAGCAGCTTTCGCCAAATCTCTGGCACTGGGACTTCGGTCGCTGCCCCACTCGGGCAACAACCAACGCCAAAGTGTGCTGTGGTTGCCCACCAAAACCGTGGTCTGTGGCAGGACCAATTCCATGAAAGCGTCTTGGTAAGCATCGATCGGTTCATCTTGCCACCAAGACAAACTTGGCATGTAAGCGACCACCGGAACATCTGCATAGTCGGCGCATATTTCCGCAACTGTGGACAAAACATCTGGTGAACCACAAAAACCAATCTTGATGACTTGAACCGCAATGTCTTCGAGTATGGTTCGGGCTTGCTCATCCACGGTTTCTTCATCCATGGCCACATGGTCGAACACTTCGGCGGTGTCGCGCACATAGCTTCCGGTGGAGATGGCCAACACATGTGAGCCCACAGAAGACATGGCCAAAATATCTGCAGTTAATCCTCCAGCGCCACTGGGGTCATTGGCATTGAAACACAGCACGCAAGGATGTGCCATTTCCGGGGATTGGCCTTCATCAGGAAGACGGGTAGGAGTGTTCATGAGCGATCTATAGAATCTGTTTCATTCTATGCCACCGCTTTGGCGGCTTTTAACTGATTTATTTGAAAGAAATCATTGTGAGCAAGACTTGGATGTGCTTGATTTGCGGATGGATTTACGACGAAGCTGCGGGGGCGCCTGAAGAGGGCATTGCAGCTGGAACACCTTGGGAGCAAGTGCCTATGAACTGGACCTGCCCCGAATGCGGTGCGCGAAAAGAAGATTTTGAAATGGTTCAAATCTAAAGCTGCTTAACAAATGGGTTTTAGTCGGCTTTGGCTTTCACGACGCTGTAGCGCATCAGGGTTTTCAAGCGAGCCCCAGCATGGTCCACCATGGGCCGCGGATAACTTTCACCCAGCGTGACACCGGCGGCTTCTAGGACCAAAGGCTTGGCCAGCCATGGCGCATGAATGGCGTCGTTGGGCAGTGCTGCCAGTTGAGGTAAATAACGCCGAATAAATTTACCCTGTGAATCAAATTTTTCACTCTGGCTGATGGGGTTGAAAATTCTGAAATAGGGCTGCGCATCACAACCGCTGGAACTGGCCCACTGCCAACCACCATTGTTGGCGGCCAAATCAAAGTCAATCAATTGCTGGGCGAAGTACGCTTCACCCCAACGCCAGTCGATACCCAAATCTTTGATTAAAAAGCAGGCAACCACCATGCGCAATCGATTGTGCATATAGCCAGTTTGGTTAATTTGAGCCATGGCTGCGTCCACCAAAGGATAGCCCGTGCGACCTTCGCACCAAGCTTCAAACAGTTGTTTCGCCTCTTTGCCTGACTCCCAAACAATCGCGTCATAAGCCGGTTTGAAGGCTTGGCTCACGACCCGCGGGTGGTGGTGCAATATTTGATGATAGAAATCTCGCCAAATCAACTCGCCCAACCAAGTTTGTGCGCCTGCATCTTCCTTGATAGCCAAGGGGTGAGCCAAACGCGCCAAACGTCTGACAGAGACTGTGCCAAACCGCAAATGCACACTTAAATAACTCGGACCCTTCACACTGGGAAAGTCTCGTGTTTGCTGATAGTCACTCATGCGTTTGACAAAGTCCTTGACCAACACATCCGCGCCTGTGCTGCCGGCTTGAATATGCAGCGCCTGCAAATCCACCGACTTAAAGCCCATTTCTTCAAGGCTTGGCATGGCTTTGTGCACACTGTGCCCAACAGGTACAAGTTGTCCTGCAGCAGGTTTGACTGTTCTTTCTTTCAAATCGTCAGGTCTTATTTTTTTCAGCCAATTGTTTTTGTAAGGCGTGAAAACGCCATAGGGTTGGTTGTTTTGGGTGAGGATTTCATCTCGCTCGAACACCACATGGTCTTTGAAACTCACAAAGGAAACACCTTGGTTGGCCAGAGCACCTTTTATTTCAGCGTCACGCTTGAGTGCATAAGGTTCGTCATCGTGGTTGGCAAATACAGCTTGAACCCCAAGGGCTTTGACCAACTCAAGCAAGCACGCAGCGGGGTCGCCATGACGGACCTCAAGTACAGCATCAGACTGCCCAGACAATGCACAAAGGTGTTGGTTAAGGTCGATCAAACTGCTGTGAATAAAAGCCACCCGCCGGTCTTGGCGTGGAAGGCTTTGAAGAATATGTTCATCAAAAATAAATACACAAAACACCTGCTTGCTTTGCAGCAATGCATGGTGCATGGCGGTATGGTCGTCTGAGCGCAAATCGCGTCTAAACCACACCAGCGATCGGTCAAAACGGTCTGATGGGATGGGTTTCATCTTCGCCCTTAAAATAGTTGAATGACATTCGATTCGGCACCGATCAACCTCACGCATCATTTTTTGATTGCCATGCCTGGTTTGATGGACGAATCATTCAGCCGCAGCGTGGTTTACATGTGTGAGCACAGCGACCGAGGCGCCTTAGGGTTGATTATCAACAAACCCAGTACCCTGCAAATGCTGGACCTGTTTGAAAAAGTAGAGCTCAATTTGGGGCGTACCGACTTGATTGGCATTCCTGTTTTTCAAGGCGGGCCTGTGCATACCGAACGTGGTTTTGTTTTGCACGAGCCATTGTCGATTGCCACCGAGTCATCTGACAGCAGCGAAAGCGCTTACGCTTCCACTTTGTCCATACCAGGTGGCTTAGAGATGACCACCTCCAAAGATGTACTCGAGGCCTTGTCCACAGGTGCCGGGCCCAAACGTGTGCTGATCACGCTGGGCTACTCGGCTTGGGCGCAAGGACAACTGGAGTCTGAGCTTGCAGAAAACAGTTGGTTAACTGTGCAAGCCGATCCGCAGGTGATTTTTGATACCCCTATTGAGCAGCGCTATGACCGCGCATTGGCACTCTTGGGATTGCAAGCGTGGATGCTCTCACCTCAGGCTGGCCACGCATGAGCGTGGCGGTCCCTCAAACCGCAGCAACCGAGTTGCACTCTTATTTGGCTTTTGATTTTGGACAGCAACGCACTGGCGTGGCTTATGCCTCGCGCTTGCTGGGGCAAGCCCAACCGCAGGGCACGGTGCTTGGAGGCGGTCAAGCTCGTTGGGACGCTATCGCCAAGCACATAGAGCAGTGGAAGCCCGAGGCCTTGGTGGTCGGTGTGCCTTATCACCCCGATGGTGCCGCGCATGCAAATACTTTGCAGGCACAAAAATTTGCTCGACAGTTACGCGCACGTTTTGGCTTGGCCGTTTTTGAGGTCGATGAACGTTATTCGACCACCGAAGCACGCAGTCAGGGTGCGGTGGACATAGATGCCGCTTCTGCCTGCATTATTTTGGATCAATTTTTACGAAGCCTGACCCCATGAACAACGCACTCTCAAACTTGGATGCAGAAACTTTGTACCAGCAACTCTTAGGCAATTTGCAAGGCGCCATGGCGTCCGAGGCGCATTTGGTGGGCATCACCACCGGAGGCGCTTGGTTGGCCGAACGCTTGCAGCGTGACTTGCTCAGAAAAAAGCCCTTGGGCGTGGTTTCTTCTTCTTTGCACAGAGATGATTTTTCCAAGCGCGGAATGGCCGGCAGTGTGGCCACCAAATTACCTTTTGAAGTTGAGGGCGCAGTGATTTGGCTGATAGACGATGTGCTTTTCACCGGACGCACCATCCGAGCCGTGGTCAATGAGTTATTTGATTACGGTAGACCGCAAGCGGTTCATCTGGCGGTTTTGGTTGACCGTGGTGGCAGAGAACTGCCTGTTCAGGCGGATGTGGCGGGGGCGCGCTTGAACCTGCCGCCCACACAGACCTTGCGCTTGACGCGTGACGATCAAGGCCAATTCGCGTTTTCATTGGAAGGCTAGCCCATGCTCTATAAGCGCAACCCCCAGCTCAATAAAAACGGTGAACTCATCCATCTGTTGTCCACCGAGGGTTTGTCGCGTGACATGCTGATGCATATTTTGGACACCGCAACCCAGTTTGTTTCGCTCAGCGACCGCGATGTCAAAAAAGTTCCCCTGCTGCGCGGTAAATCGGTATTCAATCTTTTTTTCGAGAACAGCACCCGTACCCGTACCACTTTCGAGATTGCCGCCAAACGACTCAGCGCCGATGTATTCAATTTGGATATTGCAAGGTCTTCTGCCAGCAAGGGCGAAACCTTGCTCGACACTGTTGCCAACTTGAGCGCGATGGCTGCCGATATTTTTGTGGTTCGCCACAGCGAATCGGGTGCGCCTTATTTGATTGCCCAACATGTGGCGCCCCATGTGCACGTCATCAATGCAGGAGACGGCCGGCATGCCCACCCAACGCAAGGCTTGTTGGATGCCTACACCATTCGTCACTTTAAAAAAGATTTTTCAAATCTTCGTGTGGCCATTGTGGGAGATGTTTTGCATTCGAGAGTTGCGCGCTCGGACATCCACGCTTTCACCACCTTGGGTTGCGCAGAAGTGAGGGTGGTGGGACCGCGCACATTGATTCCCTCAGATCTTTCTCAGTTGGGCGTCAAAGTTTTTCACGATCTTGATGAGGGCATTCGTGACTGCGATGTGGTAATTGCCTTGCGCCTGCAAAACGAACGCATGAGCGGTGCACTGCTGCCCTCAAGCCAAGAGTATTTCAAAAATTTTGGCTTGACCACTGCGCGTTTGCAAGCGGCCAAACCGGATGCCATTGTGATGCACCCTGGGCCCATCAACCGCGGGGTGGAAATTGAATCGGCTGTGGTGGATGGGCCGCAAAGCGTGATTCTCAATCAGGTGACTTTTGGTATTGCGGTTCGCATGGCGGTCATGTCCATCGTTGCGGGGAATGATGCATGAAGATTTTGATTGAAAACGGCCATTTGATCGATCCTGCAAGTGGTTTCAATGCCATGGCAGATCTTGCTATTGCAGACAGCAAGGTGGTCAGCATAGGACAGGTCTCCCCTGACTTTCATCCCGATAGGCGAATCGACGCCAGCCGATGCTTGGTCATCCCCGGCCTGGTTGACGCTTGCGCTCGCTTGGGTGAGCCTGGGCATGAGCACGAAGGCATGTTGGACAGCGAGTTAGCTGCGGCAGTGGCCGGTGGTGTCACCAGCGTCGTGTGTCTGCCCGACACCCGCCCCGTACTTGACGAACCAGGCCTTGTGGAAATGCTGAAATTCCGCGCCCAACGTCTGCATTTGGCCAGAGTATTTCCTTTGGGTGCTTTGACCCGCAGCCTTGAGGGTGAAGTGTTGACCCCTATGGTGGAGTTGACCTTGGCCGGTTGCGTAGGCTTCACACAGGCCGAGCACGCTATTCAAAATACGCAATCTTTACAGCGTGCCATGCAATATGCAGCCAGCTTTGGGTTTTGTGTATGGCTTAGAGCGCAAGACGGCTTTTTAGGTCAAGGCATTGTGGCCAGCGGTGCCTTGGCCACCCGCATGGGTTTAAGTGGCGTGTCCGTGGCTGCAGAAACCATTGCCTTGCATACCTATATTGACCTCATGCGCATCACGGGTACGCGTGTTCACATCAGCAAACTCTCCAGTGCGGCTGGCGTTGAGTTGGTGCGTGCGGCCAAGGCCGAGGGTTTGCCCTTGACCTGCGATGTCAGCATTCACAACTTGCACTTCACCGATGCCGATATTGGCTACTTTGATACCCGTGCACGCTTAACGCCGCCTTTGCGTCAGCAAAGAGACCGTGAAGCCCTGCGCCAAGGTTTGGCCGATGGCACGATTGATGTATTGGTTTCCGACCACACACCGGTTGAAGGCGACGCCAAGGCTTTACCCTTTGCCCAAGCAGAGCCTGGGGCCACGGCTCTGGAGTTGCTACTTGGTGCCAGTATGAAATGGGCGGCCCAAAGCCATGGAGACATAAGCCGTGCGATTGAAGTGATCACCAGCGCACCTGGGGCGTTGGTCGGGCAAGCGGGGTTGGGTCGTTTGCAAGTGGGGGGCTCTGCTGATGTGTGTGTGCTTGACCCTCAAGCCAGTTGGCAAGTGATGCCTGAAAACCTGTGCAGTCAATCCAAGCACACGCCTTTCGCCTTTGACCTCAGTGGCAGCGAAATACCTGCCAAAGTCAAAGCGACCTTGGTCGATGGGCGCGTGGCATACCAAGCGCCCGACATGCTTTAAAGCAAGCTGTCAGCCCAAATATTTTGCGCCCAGTTCCAAGCGTAAGTGGCTTCCAAGGTATTGGCTTCAGCGGAAACACCACCCGAGCCGGGAACGGTCTTGAAGGTTTTTTCTTCAGCGTTGTATTGGTGTACTGACGCCACATGCACCACCATGCTGTCGCTGACATAGCTGTAGCAAGTATTGGTGAGAAACGGTGCAGGGTTGACTTCAAGCTCACTCAGTTGTGCCACCACCGCAGCGGCGGCAACTTTGGCATGTGAGTTGGCCATATGGCCCGACTTGGGCATGGCGGGTGCCGCCAAAATAGCGTCGCCCAATACATGCACATCTTTGGCGGCCAAGGATTCAAAAGTTTGGTAGTTGATACCGCACCATCTGGCGTTGACCGTTGCCAAGCCAGTTTGCAAAGCAATAGCGCCTGCACGCATGGCGGGCAGCACATTGAGTACATCGGCACGCACGCTTTCTTGTGCATCGAATTTAACGGTATTGTTTTTGGCGTCGACGGCTAAGACCTTGTGGTTGGGTCTGAATTCAATGATGTCTTTGTAGTTCTCAGACCAGAATTTTTTAAACAGAGGTCCTTTGGAAGTGACGTCGGGGTTGGCATCCAAAATCAGTACCTTGGATTTGGGCTTGGCTTGCTTGAAGTAATGCGCCACCTGGCTGGCTCGCTCGTATGGCCCGGGCGGGCATTTGTAAGGCGCCTCAGGCACAGTGATGGCAAAGACGCCACCGTCGGGCATGGCTTGAAGTTGTTGGCGAAGTGCGGTGGTTTCTGCACCCGCTTTCCAGGCTTGCAAAATTTGACCGCTTGCATTGGCTGCTTGAAGACCTTCAACGCTGTCAAAGTTCATGTCTACGCCTGGCGACACGATCAACTTGTCGTAACTGATGCTGGCGCCATTTTGCAAAGCAACGGTTTTCTTCTGGGTGTCTATGGAGGTTACGCGGTCGTGTACCAAGGTGACACCGTATTTGCTGCTTAAGGCGTCATAGGGCGTGGTGAGGTCTGCCAAATTTTTGCTGCCACCCAAAACCAAATTGGACATAGGGCATGAAATGAATTTGGCTTGCGGTTCTATCAATACGACAGAAATTTTGTAGCCTGATAAAAGCCGGATGTATTTGGCTGCTGTCGCACCGCCATAACCGCCGCCGATCACAACCACACGCGCTTTGCTGGCCGTGTTTTGAGCAAAAACAGATTGACTTAAAAACGCAGGCGTCAAGCCCAGTGCCAATGCTTGTTGTAGCAGGTGTCTTCTTTGCATAAAGGCTTTCAGCGTGATTGGAGAGAAAAATAGTCAGCCATGCTGGCGATTTGCGCGTCGCTAAAGCCTTTGCTGATTTGATGCATCACGGTGGCTTTGCGACTGCCATCTTTGTAAGCTTGCATTTGCTGTATGAAGTACTCACGGGGCAAACCGGCCAAAGCAGGAACAGCAGACTTTTCAACCGTGCGACCTTCGCTGCCATGGCAGTTGGCGCACATGGCGGCATTGGCGCGTTGGTGAAGTTTTTCCGCCTCCTGCGAATGCGCGAAAAAAGAGAATGTGATGAGGATGGATGCAGCTAGAAATTGACAAGGATGGGGACGCATAAAGAACTTTCAGGAAGAAATATAAATGTAACGCTTTTTGGTTCTTATTCTTCTTGAGGGCTTGGTCTTTCACTTGGATCTATATTAGCCGTTATGAAATCTTTGATATTTTCAAGTCTATTTTTTCTTCAAACTTGGGGCTGGTCGGCGGAGTTGACCGTTTCTGCAGCCGCCAGTTTGACCCAGGCCTTTCAAGACGTGGCGCTTCAGTTTGAAAAGCAATATCCCGAGACCAAAGTACGTTTGAATTTTGGGGCCTCTGGAGCTTTGATGCAGCAGATCGCCAATGGCGCGCCAGTGGATGTGTTTGCCAGTGCCGACACCGACACCATGGACAAAGCAGTTGCCAAGGGGGCAGTGACTGATGTCAAAGTTTTTACCACCAACAAATTGGTGGTGATCGCGCCAATTCAGTCCAAAGCAAATTTGCTGCAACTTGCAGATTTAAAAAAACCTGAGGTCAAACGAATTGCCATGGGGACACCCGCCAGTGTGCCTGCGGGTCACTACGCGCAATGGAGTTTGGAAAAAGCCGGTTTGTGGACTGAACTGAAAGACAAGATCATCAACACCACCAACGTTCGACAAGCTTTGGATTACGTTGCGCGTGACGAAGTAGACGCGGGTTTTGTCTACGCCAGCGATGCGCAGTTGATGCAAGACAAGGTTAAGGTCGCTTTTCAAGTAACCACCACCGCACCCATTCAGTACCCCATCGCTAAAGTGATGGGCAGTTCACAACCAGAAGCAGCAAACAAATTCATTGCTTTTGTTCAATCAACAGCGGCCCAAGTCATTTTGAAAAAATACGGTTTTGGAAGTTGATGGTTGCTTAGGGGGTTCATAAGATAATGGGTTCTTAAACCTCTTAGGGTATTGAGATGCTATTCAAGCGTAGACAATTTTTACAAACCATTTCAAGTGCTCTGGCCTCTTCAAGTTCGGCTATTTTTGCGCAATCTTCAGCTCCTGCAACAGAGCGTCAATTTGCACCTGCTGCAGGTCAGTGGCGAACTTTTGATGTCACCACCCGCGTCAATATTTTGAAGAAAACAGGAAAAACCAAGGTCTGGATACCTGTTCCCAGTTTGAATAACGCTTGGCAAAAAACCTTGGCCAATTCGCACTCCAGCAACGGAAACACCCGCATGCACAAAGATTCGTTTGAAGGTGCCTTGATGTTGTATTCCGACTTCCACGCCTCTGTAGAAAAACCTTTTGTGGAAATCACCAGCAGAGTTCTTACCCAAAACAGAAGTTTTAATGAAGCTGAGACATTCAAACCCGAATACCCCAATGCATTGAAACATTTCTTGCGTTCCACCAGCATGATTCCCACCGATGGCATTGTTCTCGCTACCGCCACGGAAATCACGCAATCGGCTAAAACCGATGTAGACAAAGTGCGTGCGATTTACGACTGGGTGGTCGTCAATGCGTGGCGGGAACCTAAAGTGAAGGGTTGTGGCGAAGGAGATGTGCAAAACATGTTGACCTCAGGCAATCTGGGAGGCAAATGTGCTGATATCAATGCCTTGTTTGTGGGACTGTGCCGCGCTGTAGGCGTGCCTGCTCGCGATGTCTACGGTTTACGTCTGGGGCCTTCTGCTTTTGGCTACAAAGAACTGTCGGGCAACCCCGATAAGCTGCAGTCGGCGCAACATTGCCGTGCAGAGGTTTACCTCAATGACCGAGGCTGGCTGGCCATGGACCCGGCAGATGTGGCCAAAGTCATGCGGCAAGAAACATCAGAGTGGATTCGTTCCTCCGCGCATGCGGTGGTTGAGCCGGTCTACAAAGGTTTGTTTGGTGGCTGGGAAGGTAACTGGATGGGTTTCAACACGGCCCATGACGTAATGCTTCCCCAGTTTTCACGCCAACGTATTTCGTTTTTGATGTATCCGGTGGCGGAGGATGAAGAGGGGCGTCTGGACTCATATTCGCCTGACGACTTCCAGTACCGCATCACTTCCAAAGAAGTGCTGTCTTGAACTAGTTGTTCATTTTTATTTCATAGCTTAAATGCAGCACGTAACTTGCTGTGCTGCGTTTATTCAACGGAAGAATCGTCAAGCGAAGGGCTTGGCGACTGTCTAAGTCATGCCTCAGACTGGTCGCAGCCAGCAAAGAAACATCGCTCTTATAGCCCTTGTGTCTATAACCTGTTGCCAAACCTCCTGTGAATGAAATGGCTTGGAAGACGGGGTTGGGAGGCAATGGCCAATCCCATGTGTAGCCCGCGTAAACCGATGTATTTCGGATGCTGTTGTGGTAAGCCCCAACCACAAAGTGATTTCTTTCGACATACAGTCCGGGCGTGACGTCGTTGTAGTTGCCACTGTTGTGGTAACTGAAAGTATGAATGCCCAGCGTGGTGCTCTCTTGTGCCAGAACATGGGTTTGAAAAAACAAGTGTGCCAGTAGTGCTATGGAAAAAGCGGTCCAATTCATTGCAATGCTCCTAGGTATGTGGAGCGGAAAAGCAAGAGCTGAACCAGTGAGACTGACGTTTATTCGTCAGTCGTTACCAAAAGCAATGTGTTTGTTTTTTTGATGTAGCAAGAAGAATTCAAAAGCTGAAAGTTTGCTTTTGGAAAACAAAAAGTGTTTCAGGAAAATATAACCCTCTAATGGAGAATGACATGGCGCAACAAAATTTATTTACCCAATTTGCTAAAAATACGGCTGCAATTTGTGGCCGCTCTTCGGTTTTTGCCGGTGCATTTGGCATCATTTGCCTGTGGTTGCTGACGGGGCCTTATTTCCATTTCAGTGATACATGGCAATTGGTGATTAACACGGGCACCTCCATCATGTCTTTTTTGATTGTGTTCTTAATTCAAAATACCCAAAACCGAGATACCGAAGCAATTCAGCTTAAGTTAGATGAACTCATCAGGGCAACACAAGGTGCGCATAACGCACTGTTAGATTTAGAAGAGTTGGAGCAGGAGCATCTGCATATTTTTAAAAATAAATATTTGGCTCTGGCCAAGACCGCCAGAGAGCAACTTCAATTGGGCCAACTCGACACAGGTACGCCGGAAGTTTAAAAATTTATTTGGCTACAGACGCCAGCGGTCTCAATTTGGCTTGATGGGTTTGAATGGCGTCATGGACCAAGGGCATGAGGTCTGGTGCTTGACCAGCAACAACAGCCTCTATCAAGCGCATGCGCATGCGTGGCTCCCAAAATTTTTGAATATGGGTAGCAATGCCATCCAATGCTTCATGGCGATCAGGGTAGGCAGAAAAAAATGCACCAATTTGATTGGCCATGGAGACAAGGTTTTCTAAATGCATGCTAAGCCTGTACAGCGATAGGTTGAAGGGTTGTCAAACGCGAGGGGTGGCTGTAGGCCGTGAAGCTTTGGCCGCGCACCAAACCCGCCAATGCCAGATTGTGTTGCTGCGCCAAATCGACAGCCAAGCGGGTAGGGGCTGACACCGCAGTTAAAACCCCCGCGCCTGCCATCACGGTTTTTTGCACCATTTCAAAACTGGCGCGACTGGTGATGCACACAAAGCCTTGGGTCATGTTGACAGCGGCTTTGATTAAGGCGCCTATCAGTTTATCCAGCGCATTGTGTCTGCCCACATCTTCTCGCAGGTGCAGGATATGACCGTCTAAGTCTGACCAAGCGGCGGCATGGGTGGCGCCAGTTTGCAGTTTCAGCGGTTGCTGTGAACGCATATGTGCATGGGCGAGGTGCATGGCGTCAATAGCTATATGCACCTCAGGCGCTTGCGGTAAAGCCAATTTAACTTGGTCCAAACTGTCCGCGCCGCACAAACCACAACCGGTGCGACCCGCCATGCTGCGTCTGCGCTCTTTGAGTCTCGCCTCGGATTGCGCGGCCACCTCTAGCTGCAATTCAATGCCCTTGGTTTGGTGAACAACATCGATACCAAAAAGCTGCGATGGGTTTTCGATCAAACCTTCAGTGAAAGCAAACCCCAAGGCGAAGTCTTCTAAATGGATGGGGCTGGCCATCATCACGGCATGGGTGATGCCATTGAAGACCAGCGCCACCGGCACTTCTTCGGCCAAAGCCAATTCAGCGCCAGCCGCAGAGTTCACTTGCCCATCACCTCAAAGGTCTCAGTTTTCTGCTGCGCTTTGGCCAGCAAGCCTAGTTGGTCTTTGTTGAAGCGCTGGTAGTTTTGTTGCCACTCGGAGGGCTGGCTAACCGCCACGATTTGCACCGCAGTCACTTTGTACTCTGGGCAGTTGGTTGCCCAGTCCGAGGCATCGGTGGTGATCACATTGGCACCTGACTCTGGGAAATGGAAGGTGGTGTAGACCACGCCGGCTTGCATGGCTTGGGTCACGCGTGCGCGCAGCACGGTGCGCCCAGCGCGGCTTTCAATACCTACCCAGTCGTTGTCCTTGATGCCGCGTTCTTCGGCATCATGCGGGTGTATATCCAGCCGGTCTTCATCGTGCCACTGATTGTTGTCGGTGCGGCGGGTTTGGGCACCCACGTTGTACTGCGACAAAATGCGACCGGTGGTGAGCAAGAGAGGAAACTTACGCGTAACTTTTTCTTGGCTGGCCACATATTGCGTGGGGAAGAATTTACCTTTGCCACGCACAAAGCCACTGGTGTGCATGATGTCCATGCCCGCCTCTGGGGTGTCGGCATTGCAAGGCCACTGCAAGCTGGTGTGCTCGTCAATCTTGGCGTAGCTCACACCCGCAAAGCTGGGGGTGAGTGCAGCAATTTCTTTCATCACTTCTTCGGGGTGGGCATAGTGCATCTCGTAGCCCAGTGCTTTGGCGAGTTTGACTGTGACCTCCCAATCCGCCAAACCGGCCATGGGCGGCATGGCTTGGCGCACTCTAGAGATGCGACGTTCGGCATTGGTGAAAGTGCCGTCTTTTTCCAAGAAAGAAGAACCCGGCAAAAACACATGGGCGTATTTGGCGGTTTCGTTCAAGAAGATGTCTTGCACCACGATGCACTCCATGGCTGACAAGGCCGCTGCCACGTGCTGGGTGTCGGGGTCAGACTGCACAATGTCCTCGCCTTGGCAGTACAAGCCCAAGAAGGAACCTTCCATGGCGGCATCAAACATATTGGGAATGCGCAGGCCAGGCTCTGGGCTCAGGTGCACTCCCCATGCGCCTTCAAACAGGCTGCGGGTGGTGGTGTCTGAGATATGACGGTAGCCGGGCAACTCGTGAGGGAAGCTGCCCATGTCGCAAGCACCTTGCACATTGTTTTGGCCACGCAAGGGGTTCACGCCCACGCCTTCTCTGCCGACCATGCCGCAGGCCATGGACAAATTGGCAATACCCATGACCATGGTCGAGCCTTGTGAATGCTCGGTGACGCCCAAGCCGTAGTAGATGGCCGAGTTGGGGCCAGCGGCGTACATGCGTGCCGCAGCTCGCACCTCCGAAGCTGGAACGCCGGTCACACTTTCAAAGGCTTCGGGTGAGTTTTCAGGCTTAGAAACAAACTCACACCATTCATTGAAGCTCTTGTCGTCGCAACGCAAGGCCACATAGTCCGTAGCGACCAAGCCTTCGGTGACCACCACGTGGGCCAAGGAATTGATGAGAGCCACATTGGTGCCAGGCTTCAAAGCCAAATGGTGCTGGGCTTTCACATGCGGGCTTCGAACCAAATCAATTTTGCGTGGGTCGGCCACGATGAGCTTGGCGCCCTCACGTAAGCGGCGTTTCATGCGCGAGGCAAACACGGGATGCGCGTCGGTGGGGTTGGCGCCAATCACCAGCAACACATCGGCATGTTCCACGGACTTGAAGGTTTGCGTACCTGCTGAAGTGCCAAAGGTCAGTCCCAAACCGTAGCCGGTGGGCGAATGGCAAACGCGGGCGCAGGTGTCGACGTTGTTGGTGCCAAAAGCGGCACGCACCAACTTTTGCACAAGGTAGGTTTCTTCATTGGTACAGCGAGAAGAAGTGATGCCGCCCACCGAATCTTTGCCATGCTTGGCTTGAATGCGCTTGAACTCGGAGGCTGCATGGTTGATGGCCTCGTCCCAGCTCACTTCTTGCCATGGGTCGGTGATCTTGGCGCGGATCATGGGTTGGGTGATGCGGTCTTGGTGCGTGGCATAGCCCCAAGCAAAACGGCCTTTCACGCAGGAGTGGCCTTCGTTGGCTTTGCCATCTTTCCAAGGCACCATGCGTACCACGGTGTTGCCCTTCATCTCGGCTTTGAAGCCGCAACCCACACCGCAGTAGGCGCAGGTGGTGATCAAGCTGTGCTCGGGTTGGCCGAGTTCAATGATGGATTTTTCTTGCAATGTGGCAGTGGGGCAGGCTTCAACACAAGCACCACAGGACACGCATTCGCTGTCCATGAAAGGCTGGTCTTGGCCCGCAGACACGCGGCTCTCAAAACCTCGCCCTGAAATGGTGAGGGCAAACGTGCCTTGGGTTTCTTCGCAAGCGCGTACGCAGCGATTGCACACAATGCATTTGCTCGGGTCGTAGGTGAAATACGGGTTGGACTCGTCTTTCTTCATGTCGCAATGGTGCTCGCCCGCTTGCGCGCCGACACCGTAGCGCACATTGCGCAAGCCAGTGACACCGGCCATGTCTTGTAACTCGCAGTTGCCGTTGGCACTGCAGGTCAGGCAATCCAGCGGGTGGTCGGAGATATACAACTCCATCACGCCTTTGCGCAGGTCTTGCAATTTGGGGGTTTGGGTGTGCACCACCATGCCGGCTTCGGCTGGCGTGGTGCAAGAAGCAGGAAAGCCTTTGCGACCCTCGACTTCCACCAAACACAAACGGCAGGAGCCAAACGGCTCCAAGCTGTCGGTAGCGCATAGTTTGGGCACCTGAATGCCGGCCTCAACCGCTGCGCGCATCAGCGAAGTGCCTTTGGGCACGCTGACTGAATAGCCGTCAATTTCAAGTTGAACGGTTTGGTCCGAGGTACGCGCTGGCGTGCCGTGGTCGCGCTCTTGTTTCAAAAACATCAGCATGGTGTTTCCTTTCAGGTAGCCGTTGCAACTGCGGGTGCAAGGCCAAAGTCTGCGGGGTAATGGTTGAGAGCCGATAGCACGGGGTAAGGTGTCATGCCGCCCATGGCGCACAAACTACCATTCAACATGGTGTCGCACAGGTCGCGCAGCAAATGCACTTGTTGCTCTTTGTTGGAAGCCGTACCAATGCGGTCTATGGTTTCCATGCCGCGGGTTGAGCCAATGCGACAAGGCGTGCATTTGCCGCAACTCTCTATGGCACAAAACTCCATCGCGTAACGGGCCAACTTGGCCATATTTGCACGCTCGTCGTGCACCACAATGCCGCCGTGGCCCACCACCGCACCCATGGCGGCGTAAGCTTCGTAATCCAAAGGTACATCCCATTGGGATTCAGGCACATAAGCCCCCAAAGGGCCACCCACTTGCACCGCTTTGATGGGACTACCACTGCGGCTGCCACCACCAAAATCGAACAGCAGTTCACGCAGGGTTAAACCAAAAGCACGTTCGACCAAGCCACCTTGCAAGACGTTGCCGCTGATTTGGAATGGCAAGGTGCCAGTGGAGCGGCCCACGCCAAAATCTTTGTAAAAGGCCGCACCCTTGGCCATGATGATGGGCACACTGGCCAATGTGATGACGTTGTTGATCACAGTGGGTTGGCCAAACAAACCTTCAAGCGCGGGCAGAGGGGGCTTGGCGCGCACCAGGCCGCGCTTGCCCTCGATGCTTTCCAGCATGGCGGTTTCTTCACCACACACATAAGAGCCAGCAGCTTTGCGCACATGCAAATAAAAGGCTTGTCCGCTGCCCAGCACATTGCTGCCCAAATAGCCGGCTGACTCGGCCAAGGCGATGGCGGTGTTCATCGTTGAAATGGCGTGCGGGTATTCAGAGCGAATGTAGATATAGCCTTGGGTGGCACCCACCGCCAAGCCAGCGATAACCATACCTTCAATAAGCATATAGGGGTCGCCCTCCATGGTCATGCGATCCGAGAAAGTGCCTGAGTCACCTTCATCGGCGTTGCACACAACATACTTTTGCGCCGCTGTGGTGGCGCGCACCGTGCGCCATTTGATGCCAGCGGGAAAGGCCGCACCGCCGCGACCGCGCAGACCAGAGTCAAGCAGTGTTTGCACCACTGCATCGCCTTGCATGGCGACTGCGTTTTTCAAACCCACCCAACCACCATGTGCCGCGTAATCGTCCAACGAGGTTGGACGGGTCACGCCCATGCGGGCGAAGGTGAGACGTTGTTGTTTGGCCAAATAAGGAATGGCGTCGGTCAGACCCAAGCACAGTGGGTGCTTGGTGCCGAGTAAAAAATTTGCGTCAAACAGCGAGGGCACATCTTCAAAAGCCAACGGCCCATAGGCCACGCGACCTTGCGCGGTCAGTACTTCCACCAAAGGTTCTAGCCAAAACAGGCCACGCGAACTGTTGCGTTGCACATCAATCGCCAAGCCACGTGCAGCGGCCTCTTTGTGAATAGCGTCAACAACCTCGTCGGCACCGGCAGCGATGGCGGCTGAGTCGCAGGGAACAAAAACCGTGATAGTCATGCTGCACTTTCCAAAGCCTGAACCAAGCGGGTGAATTTGGCTTCATTCACACGCGCATGCAATTTGTCGCCAATCTGAACCGCGGGCGAGCTGGCGCAAAGCCCTAAGCAATACACCGGCTCTAGCGAGTACATGCCATTGGCGCTGTTTTCATGGGCTTTGCAACCCAGCAGTTTTTCAGCCAAGGCCCACAACTCTTCGCTGCCGCAAGACTGGCAAGCTTCTGCTCGGCACACTTGAATAACGTGCTTGCCAGGCGCTGTGCTGCGAAAGTGGTGGTAATAAGTGATGACGCCGTGCACTTCTGCGCGAGAGAGGTTAAGCCCCTCTGCAATAGAGGCCACGCTGCTTGCAGGAATAAACCCAAGCTCGTCTTGTATGTCGTGCAACAGTGGCAACAAAGAACCCGCTTCGCCAGCGTGGTGTTGCACAAGTTGGTCAATCAGAGCCTGTTGAGAAAAAGCTTGGGTCGAATCCATAAATCTATCAGTTAAAAAATTTGCCCACGCTCAGGAGCGTGCGATAAATACCCCACACCAGTGGAATACCCACTGCTGTCCAAGCCAGCACCACCCACAAGGGGTTGGTTTGGCTGACGCCGCCATGCGCGCTTCCCACTTCAGAGGCGCTGGCTTTTTCATGCGCGAGTTTCTTCTCGACAGCCAACTCTTCGGCGGTCATGAAGTGTTTGGCAGCCACCGGTTTGATCAACAGGTTGGCAATCAAACCCACCACCAGCATGCCCACCAAAATGAACATGGTTTGGTTGTAGACCTGCTCGCGGGGAATGCCAAGACCGAGTTGATAGTCGCGCATGTAGTTCACCACCACGGGGCCCAAAATACCGGCAGTGGCCCAAGCGGTGAGCAAACGGCCGTGAATAGCACCCACCATTTGCGTGCCAAACAAGTCGGCCAAATAGGCCGGCACCGTGGCAAAACCACCGCCGTACATACTCAAAATGATGCAAAAAGCTGCGACGAAAAGCAGTTTGTTGCCCGCCATGGCGCTGGCCGGCACAGACGCGTACAAAGCACCACCCAAGACAAAGAAGATGATGTAGGTGAGTTTGCGGCCCAGTTTGTCCGACAAACTGGCCCACACAAAACGACCGCCAATGTTGAACAAACTCAGGAGGGCGGTAAAGCCGGCTGCGATGCCGGCAATGGTGGTGAGCTGTGCTTTGTCGAGGTCGATGAACTTGATATCAAGACCCATCAAGCTGCCGCCAAACACCTCTTGCAACATGGGGCTGGCCATGCCGATCACGCCAATGCCTGCAGACACGTTCATGCACAACACCACCCAAACCATCCAAAACTGGGGGATGCCCCAAACCTTGCTGACATGAACATGGCCTTGGGTGATCATGGTGTTGGTTTGCTGGTTAACAGGAGGCGTCCAGCCAGCAGGCTTCCAGCCAGTGGCAGGGATGCGGTAGCCCAATGCGCCTGCCATCATGAAAAGGAAGTACACCAAAGCCATGATGACGAAGGTTTGGTAAACACCTACTTGGGTGTCCGAGGCAAACACTTTCATCAATTCGGCAGCCAAGGGCGAGCCAATCATGGCGCCACCTCCAAAGCCCATGATGGCCATGCCGGTGGCCATGCCACGACGGTCGGGGAACCATTTGATGAGGGTACTCACGGGCGAGATGTAACCCAGGCCAAGGCCGATACCACCAATGAAGCCAGAACCTAGCAGCATCATCCAAAACTGGTGGTAATAAACGCCCGCAGCCGAAATGAGCATGCCGCCACACCAGCACAAAGCGCTGACAACGCCAGCTTTACGCGGACCCGCTCGCTCTAACCAGCCGCCCCACAAGGCAGCCGAGCTGCCCAGCAGCACAAAAAACAAGGTGTACATCCAACCCAAGGTGGAAACTTTCCAGTCACAGGTGGAGATAAAAAGTTCTTGGAAAAAACCAATATCGGGACCGCACTTGAGGGCCTCTTTGATGCCAAGGGCCTTGGACAAGGGAAGCCAAAATACAGAGAAACCATAAGCCATGCCAATGCACAGATGTATGGCTAAGGCGGCAGGTGGTACCAACCAGCGGTTAAAACCTTCTGGGGCCACGATGCGTTCTTTGGACAAAAATCCAGGCGTGTCGTCAAGTGTTGTCATGTTGTCTCCTATCTTTGGATAAGTTTTTTTGCTTGCGCCCAGACTTTACCCGAACATATGCTCTGTAAGCACAGCTGAGTCTAGGGAAATCACTGTATTGCTGCAATATGAGGCTATAGCTAATGTAAGCTTGGCTCAACTAACACAATAAATATGCTTTCATAAGCATATGCACACATGCATAAAGTTTCAATCAAACCGCTCTGGACCATCAGTGACGCCAAGGGAAACAACTTGGCTCCCCGACTGCTGGAGTTGTTATCCGAGGTGCAAGGGCACGGCAGCTTGTCGGGTTCATGCAAAAAAACTGGCGCTTCTTATCGCCACGCTTGGAGCTTGATTCGTCAAGGCGAAGCGCAACTGGGCATGCCCTTGCTGAATATGGAGCGTGGCAAGGGTTCCACCCTCACCCCTTTGGCAGAAAAACTGGTTTGGGCGGGGCACCGCATTTCGGCACGTTTGACACCCATGTTGGAGAGCTTGGCTTCAGAGTTGGAGAGTGAAATTGGGCGGGTTTTGTCTTTTGGTAGCGATGTGTTGCGTGTTCATGCCAGCCACGGCTTTGCAGTTGAAAAGCTGATCCAAAGCTTGGCCTTGTCGGGTACACGGGTAGAACGTAAATATGTGGGCAGCATCGAAGCCGTGGCGTCTTTGCATGAAGGCGCCTGTGAAATTGCAGGCTTTCACATTCCGCAAGGCGAGTTTGAGGACATTGCCTTCAAGCATTACGCCCGCTGGTTGGTTCCCAAAGAAAGCCGCATCATCCATGTGGCCACGCGTCGCCAAGGCTTGATGGTGGCCAGCGGTAACCCCCACAAAATTTATGAGGCCCAAGACCTCACCCGCAAAGGCATTCGTTTTGTCAACCGACAACCCAGCAGTGGCACACGTTTTTTGCTGGAATGTTTTTTGAAAAAAGCCCATATTGACCCAACCGAAATCTCAGGCTACGAGCAAGCCGAGTTCACCCATGCGGCGGTGGCGGCTTTTGTGGCCAGCGGTATGGCCGATGTAGGCTTTGGCGTGGAAACCCCTGCGAGGCGCTTTAAGCTGGAGTTTTTACCGCTGGCCACCGAGCGCTATTTTTTGCTGTGCAACCAATCCGACTTAGAGCGGCCCCATCTGCAATCGGTGTTGAAGGTTCTCAACAGCGACGAATTTCAGTTTGCGGTGAACCAGCTTCCGGGCTATACCGCTGCGCATTGTGGTCAGGTGTCGACCATCCATGAAGCTTTTCCGGAATTGGCCGCAGCTAAAAAATACTGAAGTTGAAGAAAAAAGGGCACCCGAGGGTGCCCTTTTGCCTTACAAGCTAAATGTCCGATCAGTAAACAAAAATCGGGTTAACAATGGCTTGAACCGAACCTGTGGTGCGGTGTGGGCCCACAGTAATCATGCCTTCATAAACGCCGTCTTTGATAGCTTGTTGAGCAACCACGTTCTCTAAAATGAAGACGCCGAACTCAGCCAACAAGATTTGGTGCACGTGGAACACTTGACCTGCGTTCTCAAAGGGAACAACTTCCAAGCCCCAAGTGTCTGAGCCGATCATGGCGACACCCAACGAGGCCAAATAACGCGCACCTTGCACGCCCAAGCCAGGTTCTACTGAACCATTGCGCTTGTTGTCAACGCCCAGCAGTTTGTGCCAACCGGTGTAGAAAATCACCACATCGCCTTTGTTGATCTTCATATTGCCTTGGCGCTTTAAAGCAGCCTCAATTTCAGGCTGATTGAAAGGCGTTCCCTCAGCAACGATGTCTTTGCCCATGAGAGCTGTCATGTCCAAAATCACGGCCCGAGTAGCCACACCGGGGAAGGTTTCAATGCCGAATTTCTTCAAGCCGCCGATGCCGGTGACTTCGATACCAGGTGTGCAGTTGTAGTAAACATTGTCAATACCAATATGGCCAAGTCCATCCAACTGTGTTCCGATACCCACCCATGTTTGCAAAATGTCGTCGTGGTAACTGGTCTTGGTATTGCCCAAAGTTTGACCGTTTTCTTGACCAGGTTTGACAATCGTCACCGAATAAGTACGGGGTGGGAAAGCAGGTGTTTGGGCGTTGGTTTCAATCGCCATGGCCATTTTCTTGCCTTGTTTGATCAGCTTGGTGGCCGCCAAAATATTGTCTTTGGTGATGTTGTTGACAGCACCAATCTGGTCATCTGGACCCCATTTGGATTTATGGCAATTTTCGTAGGCAAAGGCACTGCCCATGGACACAGCACCCAAAAGGGCGCTTGCCAAGAAGGTGGCAGCAATTTTCTTGATCTTCATGAATTGTCTCCGTTGATGGACCCGTGGTTGGGTGAAATCTGCGCATCAGGTCGGGCCGCAGTCCCTGATGTGCATTGAACAACAATGCGCTGAACCTCTTGTTCGCCTTGGGTGGGCGTTTGGCGCTTTTCACGCGTGAAATCTGAGTTGCATTCGCTGTCAGCAACCAGCACTTGACCCATGCGCGGCATAAAGCCTATGTACCAAGTGGGGTCTTGCATTTGCAACTGAAATTGGTTGCGGCTGGGGGCTTGAGCGAGTTGAACCTCAAACTCCAAATAAATGCCGCCTTGAAAGCCACGACCAGCGTCGCGAGCAGAAAAGTTTTTCACCTCAAAGGCCAAGGGTGCCGCAGTTTGGCTGTCTTCGAGGGTTAAAAAATAGTTGTAGGGCTGCATCAATGACTGGTTGCCATCTGCAAAGGCTTGCAACTCATCGGGGTCGAGCGCGCCGTTTTGGTTGAGATCAATGTTTTCCCTAACCAACAAGCTGTTTTGAGCATCCATTTGCCAGCTGACGTGAAAACCGCGCAACGCACCATTAGTCAGCAAGGGCTGGATTTGGTAAGCCATGCGCAGATGCGGATGGGCTTGCGCTAGGCCAGCACCTAGCGCCATCCAAGCTACAAAGCAAACAGTAAAACGAGAAATTGTCGACATAAATCCATACATTTTTCAATGTGGAATTTAAGTGTCTTTTTGATATAAAAGCAAGGCGCTTTTGCCTGTTTGGGGGCGGGATAAACCCCTAGGCTGATTGATGGTGCCCCCGACAGGAATCGAACCTGTATCACTCCCTTAGGAGGGGAGAGTTCTATCCATTGAACTACGGTGGCAGTAGGACTAGTTTATTTGCTCAGCATACGCATAGCATCTTCCAAGCCCTTGAGGGTAAGCGGAAACATGCGGTTGCTGACCAGTTGCTGGATGATGCTGATGCTTTGGCGGTACTGCCACACGCCCAAGGGTTCTGGGTTGATCCAAGCGAATTTGGGGTAGGCGTGGGTTAAGCGCTGCAGCCATTCCGCACCGGCTTCTTCGTTGTTGTATTCCACGCTGCCACCGGGCTGCAAAATTTCGTAAGGGCTCATGGTGGCGTCGCCCACAAAGATGAGTTTGTGGTCTTTGTTGTACTTTCGAATCACGTCCCAAGTATCGAATTTTTCCGCAAAGCGGCGCCGGTTGTTCTTCCACAAAAAGTCATACACACAATTGTGGAAGTAGAAAAACTCTAGATGCTTGAACTCGCCTTTCACGGCTGAGAAAAGCTCTTCAATCCGCGACACATGCTCGTCCATGGTGCCGCCTACGTCCATCAGCAACAGCACCTTCACATGGTTGTGCCGCTCGGGGCGCATTTTGATGTCCAGATAGCCCGCATTGGCTGCCGTACTGCGTATGGTGTTGTCCAAATCGAATTCGCTTTCAGCGCCTTCGCGGGCAAAGCGGCGCAGTCGGCGCAGCGCCACTTTGATGTTGCGTGTGCCCAGCTCCACGCCGTCGTCATAGTCTTGGTAAGCGCGTTGCTCCCACACTTTGATGGCGCTTTTGCCGCCGCCCTTGCCGCCAATGCGAATGCCTTGCGGGTTGTAGCCGCCGTTACCAAAAGGCGAGGTGCCGCCTGTTCCAATCCATTTGCTGCCGCCCTCGTGACGTTCTTTTTGTTCTTCCAAACGTTTCTTCAAGGTTTCCATCAACTCGTCCCAGCCCATTTTTTCGATGGCAGCTTTTTGCTCGGGCGTGAGTTCGTTTTCCAAGGTTTTCTTCAACCACTCCAGCGGTACATCGTTGCTGAAGTCGGTGAGCATTTCAACGCCCTTGAAATAAGCACCAAAAGCTTTGTCGAATTTGTCGAAATGCTTTTCGTCTTTCACCAAAATCATGCGGCTGAGATGGTAAAAATCATCCATGCTGCTGGCTTCGCTGTTGGGTCCCACCACATTGGCTTGCAGGGCTTCCAGCAGCGTGAGGTATTCCTTCACAGACACCGGCAGTTTGGCGGCGCGCAAGGTGTAGAAGAAGTCGATCAGCATGGTGCGCTTCAGCGGTTACGGCTTTGCATGAACACCAGTTTTTCAAACAGGGTCACGTCTTGCTCGTTTTTCAGCAATGCGCCCACCAAGGGCGGCACCGCCACTTTGTCGTCTTGGGTTTGCAGCGCGGCCAGTGGAATGTCTTCAGCCACCAAGAGTTTGAGCCAATCCAGCAACTCGGAGGTGGAGGGTTTTTTCTTCAAGCCCGGCAAGCCGCGCACATCGTAAAAAGTTTTCAGTGCGGCGGCCAGCAGGTCTTTTTTCAGGTTGGGAAAATGCACATCAATGATTTGCCGCATGGTGTCGGCTTCGGGGAACTTGATGTAGTGGAAGAAACAGCGGCGCAAAAACGCGTCGGGCAATTCTTTTTCGTTGTTGGAGGTAATGAACACCAGTGGGCGGTTTTGGGCCTTGATGAGTTCGCGGGTTTCGTAGCAATAAAACTCCATGCGGTCGAGTTCGCGCAGCAAGTCGTTAGGGAACTCGATGTCGGCCTTGTCGATTTCGTCTATCAGCAGCGCCACAGGTTCGGTGGCGGTGAAAGCTTGCCACAGCACGCCTTTGATGATGTAGTTCTCGATATGTTTGACGCGCTCGCCGCCGTCTAAATCCGACATTTGGCTGTCGCGCAAACGGCTGACCGCATCGTATTCATACAGGCCTTGCTGCGCCTTGGTGGTGGATTTCACATGCCACTGCAACAAAGGCATGCCCAAGGACTGCGCCACTTCTTCGGCCAACATGGTTTTACCGGTGCCGGGTTCGCCCTTGACCAACAAAGGGCGTTTGAGGGTGATGGCCGCATTGACAGCCAGCATCAGGTCTTGGGTGGCAACGTAGTTATCTGTTCCAGAAAATTTCATTTGCAATAGCCTTTAATTTATTTCCAACTCGGAGCTTACAAACTGCGTCGATATAATCTTCGGAGTTTCTTCTAACGATTGTCTGTCCAAAATGATCAAGCACATTACATCGGTTTTCATGGTTTTTGTCGCCTCGGCGACCTTCAACGCGGTCGCACAAGACGCCGCAGGGGACGCCAAAGTGGGTGCCACCAAAATTGCCATTTGTATTGGTTGCCACGGCATCAAAGGTTACCAAGCATCGTTTCCCGAAGTTTACAAAGTGCCCAAAATTTCCGGCCAAAGCGCTGCCTACATTGTTTCAGCCTTGAATGCTTACCAAAAAGGCGAGCGCAAGCACCCCACCATGCGCAGTGTTGCGGCTTCGCTTACTGCCAAAGACATGGCCGACATAGCGGCCTACTACGAATCCCACGGCAAAGATGCTTCTGAGGTGTTGCCGGAAAAAGCCACAGAAGCCACAGGTGCCGCCGCCGCGTTGGTTGCTAAAGGCGCATGTACCAGCTGCCATGGTGCCAACCTCAACAAACCCATGGTGCCTGGCTACCCCAAAATTGCCGGCCAGTACAAAGATTATGTTTATGTCGCTCTCAAGTCTTACAAAGAAGACGGCCAATCCACTTGGGGTCGTGGCAATGGTGTGATGGGCGGTATTGCCAAGCAATATTCTCTGGCCGAGCTCAAAGAATTGGCTGCCTACGTCAGCAGCCAGCAGGGTGAGTTAAAGACCGTTCCTCAGTCTAAATTCCGTTAACACGCTAGTCGCGGGTGGCCAAGCGCTGAACCGCGGCGATATAAGCTTGGCCATCCGGTGGGCGCCCGCTGCGCTGGCTCTCCCACAGCATGGCGCCCAAACACTCCATGACCTCGTGGTGGGCGTCATGCAAGCTGTTTCTTTTGGCGGCCAACAGCTCTACCGCTTGTCGAATTCCGCGTGGTTGGTCTATGGAGCATTGCTCGCTGACAGACACATGCATGGACAAATGTAAAAACGGGTTGGACTGCCCGTCGTGGCCCTTGTATTGTTTGGCAAGCGCAGCATCAACGTCGGTTAAATCCGTGGCGTACTCGGGATGCTCGGCTACCCACAAGCCAGCCAGCGATTCCAGCGCATCGTTTAAATGCGTGCTTTGTTGCTTGGCATAGACTTGGCAGAAGAACCGCCTGACATCTTCTTGGGATGGATTGAACATGGCTTGTATTGTTAACCAGAGATTTGCATGAATCACGCTTTTATTTGCGACGCAGTTCGCACCCCGTTTGGTCGCTACGGTGGCGCTTTGTCTGGTGTACGCACCGATGACTTGGCAGCAGTCCCCCTCAAGGCCTTGATGGCCAGAAACCCGAATGTGGACTGGCAAGCGGTGAGCGATGTGCTTTACGGCTGTGTCAACCAAGCCGGCGAAGACAACCGCAATGTGGCCCACATGGCCAGCTTGCTGGCGGGTTTGCCCCTTGAAGTTCCCGGTGCCACCATCAACCGCTTGTGTGGCTCAGGCATGGACGCCTTGGGCACGGCGGCGCGCGCCATTCGTGCGGGTGAGGCCGGTTTGATGATTGCTGGCGGCGTGGAAAGCATGAGCCGTGCACCCTTTGTCATGCCCAAAGCTGAAGCGGCGTTTGGGCGCAATCCGCAAATATTCGACACCACGATTGGCTGGCGTTTCGTTAACCCCCTCATGAAAACCATGTATGGGGTGGACGCCATGCCCGAAACCGCAGAAAACGTGGCCACCGACTACAAAATTGAGCGCGAGGCCCAAGACCTTATGGCTTTGGCCAGCCAAATGAAGGCAGTGGCCGCGCAAAAAGCCGGCATCTTGGCGCAAGAAATCACGCCCGTCAGCATTGCGCAGAAAAAAGGCGAGCCCATCGTGGTGGACAAAGACGAGCACCCGCGTGAAACCAGTTTGGAAAAACTGGCCCAACTCAAAGGCGTGGTGCGCCCCGATGCCACGGTGACGGCGGGCAACGCCAGCGGGGTGAATGACGGCGCGTGTGCGATTTTGTTGGCCGATGAATCCACTGCCGCCAAACATGGCTTAACCCCCCGCGCCCGTGTGGTGGGCATGGCCACCGCGGGTGTGCCCCCGCGCATCATGGGCATTGGCCCCGCACCCGCCACCGAGAAAGTGCTGGCGCTCACCGGATTGACGCTGGCGCAAATGGATGTGATTGAACTCAACGAGGCCTTCGCCGCCCAAGGCTTGGCGGTGTTGCGCATGCTGGGTTTGCAAGACGATGACCCCCGCGTGAACCCCAACGGCGGCGCGATTGCATTAGGCCATCCGCTGGGCGCTTCAGGCGCACGTTTGGTGACCACCGCCACCAACCAGCTGCAGCGCACCGGTGGGCGCTACGCGCTCTGCACCATGTGTATTGGCGTGGGGCAGGGGATAGCGGTGGTGCTTGAGCGGGTTTGAATTCTTTTATTTGATTCTTTGAACAGCTATCTGATAGGCCTCGCCATGGTCTCGCCTGCCAATTGCAATCACCACGACGACCAATCGTTGATCTATCACTTCATAGACCAACCGGTATCCCAGGTCGCGTAATTTGATTTTGTAGGTGTTTTGCAAGTCCCCGCGTAATTTGGCAGATGGTACGTGGGGGGCTTGAATGCGCTTGGCTAGGGTTTTAACAAACTGAGCCTTGATTGAGCCGTCAAGTTTCTTCCATTCTTTCAGCGCAAGCTCGTGGAACTCAAGCTCATAAATCTTCAAGCTTCACCTTAACTGTTGGACCGCCACTTCGGGCTTTGACTAATTTGGCTAACGCGGCGTCTTCCAGTTGATCCAGCATGTCTTCATAGGCTGCAGCTGAAATCAGGTACGCAGCTGGCTTGTTGTGGTTCAAGATGGCAACCGGTGAAGAAGCGGCCACTTCAATCACCTCAGAAGGGTTGCGCCGCAAGTCGGTCATGCTCACGGTGTTTTTAGCAAAAATCGTTTGTGTGATAGACATATAAGCACCTAAAAAAGCACATTATTAAGTGCTTTTTATGGGCTGTCAATGCGTGCTTTCAGATGGAGTTTTTATTGCTCCACAAACGCCCGCTCCACCACAAAGTCGCCCGGCGTGGTGGTGTTGCCTTCCTTGAAATGACGCTCTTCCAGCATGGTTTTCAGGTCTTTCAGCATTTGCGGGCTGCCGCACAGCATCACGCGGTCGGTCTCAGGGTTGAGGGCGGGCAGGCCTAAGTCGCTGAACAATTTGCCTGAAGCCATCAAATCGGTCATGCGGCCTTGGTTTTTGAAAGGCTCTCGGGTGACCGTGGGGTAATACAAAAACTGCGCACTCACCATTTCGCCCAACAAGTCGTGTTGCGGCAGTTCTTGGGTGAGGTAGTCGTGGTAGGCCAACTCTTTCACCTCGCGCACACCGTGAACCAAAATCACTTTTTCAAAGCGCTCATAGGTGTCGGGGTCGCGGATGACAGACATATAAGGCGCCATGCCGGTGCCAGTACCCAGCAAATACAGGTTCTTGCCGGGGAGCAAATAGTCGATCAGCAAAGTACCCGTGGGTTTGCGCCCCACCACCACTTTGTCGCCCACTTGAATATGTTGTAAGCGCGAGGTGAGTGGGCCGTCGGGTACCTTGATGCTTAAAAATTCCAAATGCTCTTCATAGTTGGCGCTGACTATGCTGTAGGCTCGCAGCAAAGGCTTGTCGTTCACCTTGAGGCCAATCATGGTGAAGTGCCCGTTGGAGAAGCGCAAAGCCATGTCGCGGGTGGTGGTGAAGCTGAACAGGCGGTCGGTCCAATGGTGGACGGATAAAACAGTTTCTTCGTGAAAAGCGCTCATAGAGGGTGGTTTGGCTATAGCAAAACGGTCAATTTTAGTTGAGGCGCTAGACTGCCAGCTTCTTACAGACAAAGTGGGTTTCTGAGATGAAAATATTTGCCTCTTTACAAGACTTGACTGATTGCGTGGGTCAAGACGTGGCGGTCAGCGATTGGGTATTGGTCACGCAAGAGCAGATCAACTTGTTCGCCCAAGCTACCGGCGACCACCAATGGATACATTTGGATGCGGACAAAGCCCAAAGCGGGCCTTTCGGCACCACCATCGCCCATGGGTTTTTAACTTTGTCGCTGTTGCCGCAGTTTTTTGAATCAGCCTTTGATATTCAAGGCTCGCGCATGGGCATCAATTACGGCTTGAACAAGGTGCGCTTCACCGCTCCTGTTCCGGTGAACAGCCGCTTGCGTGCCCATATGCATTTGCTGGCTTGCGAGGCCATAGACAACCAAGGCATGCAAATGACTTGGAAGGTGAGCGTGGAGCGCGAGGGCTCGGACAAGCCTGTGTGTGTGGCCGAGTCTTTGGTGCGCCGCTACCCCTGAGCTGGCGCGATGGCAAAACTGTTTTGCCGCCAAGCTTCAAATACCGTGATGGCCACGGCGTTGGATAGGTTCAAGCTGCGTTGACCTTCCAACATAGGCAAGCGAAGAATGTTCTGGGCTTGAAAAAATGCCCGCACTTCGGGCGACAAACCGCTGGTCTCCGAGCCAAACACCAGCCAGTCGCCCGCCTGAAATACTTGGTCAAATACCGATTGCTTGCCATGGGTGCTAAGGGCAAAACTGCGCGAAACGCTGGGTTGCTCGGCATCTACAAAAGCCTGCCAACTGGCGTGGCGCTTGACGCTGGCGTACTCGTGGTAGTCCAAACCGGCGCGTCGCATTTGCTTGTCTTGCATGGAAAACCCCAGCGGCTCGACCAAATGCAAACGACAACCCGTGTTGGCGGCCAAGCGGATGATGTTGCCGGTGTTGGGGGGTATTTCGGGTTGAACCAAAACGATCTGAAACATGCTGCCTCGCTGTCTAAGCCTGCATTGTGGCTTGCCTCGTAGTGATATGCCTTATGCAGGCGTGCGGGCCAGCACCACCACGTCAACTCTCAAAACGCCCGCAGCCAAAAGCGCTTGCGTGCACGCACGCAAGGTGGCACCGGTGGTCATGACGTCGTCAACCAAAACCACACGCGAGCCGCGCAAGCGTTGTGCGTTTTTGGGCGGCACCATGAAGGCATGCGCAATGTTGACCCAGCGTTCTTGACGCGACAAGCTTGATTGGGCTGGGGTGTCTCGCCAACGAATCAGCCCTTGTGCCAAACAACGTTGTGCGCAAAGTTGTTGCGCCAGCAGCAAAGCCTGGTTGAAGCCGCGCTCGCGCAATCTTTGGGCAGACAAGGGCACAGGCACCAAGTAATCACACGCTTTCACCAGCTCTGCAATCGCGGGCCTGTGTTTCATTTGCTGCCCAAAAAAATAAGCCAAACCCGCTTGACCTTCAAATTTGAAAGCGCTGATCAGTTCTTTCCAAGGTGAGATGTAAACCTTGGCGGCGAGACAACTCGCCCAAAGCGGCGCTTGGATAGCGCAGGCAGCGCACATAGAAAGCGAAGAAGGCAATGCGCAGCCAAGACAATTGGATGCAGAGGTGTTGCCCAGACTTGCACACTCAGGGCACAGCGCTTGCCAAGCCCATTGCCCACAAGCATGACACAGCCCTGGCAGGGGCAAGCGCGGCAAGCCAAGGCGTGGCGGCCATCTTCGGTATGCTGATGGGGTGTGTGACATACACCTTATCTGAACAAACTTAAGCCCTTTATGTCTGCGAATTCTTCACTCGAAAAAAGTGAACTGCTTCCCCCTCTAGACCCAGTGGCTGCCAAGCGTTGGGCGCACATTGCCATGCAAAGCCCCTCTGCTTGGTTGCATGACGAAGTGGCCAAGCGCATGGCGCAGCGATTGGGGTTTATTCGCAGCTCACCCGCGCATTGGCTGCACTGGCAGCCTGGGCTGGGTGGTTGGGCGTCGCAGGCTTTGGTCAGTCAGCAATACCCCCAAGCCCGTTGTACGGTCATAGAGACCATCGACAAACTGTTATCACAAGCGCGACAAAAACTGTCAGTGCCATGGTGGAAGCGTTGGCGTCACAACGCGCCGCGCTTTGCTTTGTCGCCGAAGCAACCCGCGCAAATGGTCTGGGCCAATATGGGCTTGCACATGCAAGCCCGTCCTCAAGATTGCATGGCGCAGTGGCAAGCGTCCTTGGCCCCAGAGGGCTTTGTGATGTTTTCCTGTCTAGGCCCAGACACCTTACGCAGTTTGAAAGACATTTACACGCAACTGGGCTGGCCACCGCCAGCGCATGACTTCACCGACATGCATGATTGGGGCGATATGTTGCTGGCCTCGGGCTTTGCCCAGCCCATCATGGACATGGAACACATCACCTTGACCTACCCGAACGCACAGGCTTTGATAGCAGACTTGCGCAGCTTGGGGCGCAATTTACACCCCCAACGGTTTGCGGCGTTGCGCGGCAAAAATTGGTTGACGGCCCTGCACAAAGCATTGCTAAAAGGTTTGATAACCCCACAAAGTTCAGGACGTTTGGCGCTGAATTTTGAGATCATTTATGGCCATGCTTTCAAGGCTCCCGACAAAGCTTTGCCCTCAGAAATGGCCCGTATTTCGGTGAAAGATTTGCGCAGTCAACTCCCCAGTCAGCGCAAGCGCTAAAGAGTGAAAGATTCGTGTCAGGCTTATTCGCAGCTCTGATGGTTAGAATCATGAAGTTTTGATGGTTTCTCCCCTTGTTGAGTCTTTACAAACATGATGAACAACATTTACAGAAAATTTGAAAAGGCATGCATTGCCTTGTTTGCCCTAGGTTCCACTTTGGCTTGGGCAGTCAACGATTTACCCGGCGGCCCCGCAGTGCATCAACTCAACCTGCACCCACCTGTGACCAAAATTGCCGAAGAGCAAGTTTGGTTGCATTGGTTCATGTTGATCATTTGCACGGTAATTTTTGTGTCAGTGTTTGGCGTCATGTTTTATTCCATTTGGAAGCACCGCAAATCGGTGGGCCACAAGGCCGCTACTTTCCATGAGTCGCTCAAAGTAGAAATTGCGTGGACAGTGGTGCCTTTCGTGATTGTGATTTTGATGGCCTTGCCTGCAACCAAAGCCGTGGTCGCCAGCAAAGACACCTCCAACGCCGACCTCACCATCAAGGCCACGGGTTATCAGTGGAAATGGGGCTACGACTACATCAAAGGTGAGGGCGAAGGCATTGGCTTTATCTCCACCTTGGACAACGCTCAGCGCGAAATGTCCAACAGCGGCAAGCCCGAACCCACCGACGATTACTTGTTGAAGGTTGACAACCCCTTGGTTGTGCCCGTCAACCAAAAGGTGCGCATCATCACCACCTCAAATGACGTGATTCACTCGTTTGCAGTGAATTCTTTCGGCATCAAGCAAGACGCTATTCCTGGTTTTGTTCGCGACACATGGTTTCGTGCAGAAAAAACCGGCGACTTCCATGGCCAATGCCAAGAGCTTTGTGGCAAAGAGCACGCCTACATGCCTATCCACGTGAAGGTGGTTAGCGCTGAAGAGTACACCGCTTGGGTGGCTGATCAAAACAAAAAAATCGCGGCCAAACAAGAAGATCCCAACAAAGTGTGGACTATGGCTGACCTGATGCAAAAGGGCGAGAAGGTTTACACAGCCAATTGCCAAGCTTGCCATCAAGCTAACGGCAAAGGCATGGGTGCCATCAAACCTCTCGACGGTGCTGCGGTGGTTTTGAACGCTGATCATGTCAAGCAAATCAAAGTTTTGCTCAACGGTCAAAACAACCAAACCATGCCTGCTTGGAAACAACTTTCCGACAGCGAAATTGCCGCCGTCATCAGTTTCACCAAAAACAACTGGTCCAACAAGACCGGACAAATGGTTCAGCCTGCCGAAGTGCATGCTGCCCGTCAGTAACCCCCGTTTAATTCGAAGGAATCTTCTATGAGCGCTGTACTCCACCCCCATGGCCACGGGGCCGACCACGGACACGATGACCACCACGGTGCACCTCACGGCTGGCGCCGTTGGGTTTATGCGACCAACCACAAAGACATTGGCACGCTCTACCTGCTGTTTGCCTTCACCATGCTGATCATTGGTGGCATCTTGGCATTGGGTATCCGTGCAGAGTTGTTCCAACCTGGCTTGCAGTTCGTCAACCCTGAGTTGTTCAATCAACTCACCACCATGCATGGTTTGATCATGGTGTTTGGCGCCATCATGCCGGCCTTCGTGGGCTTTGCTAACTGGATGATTCCTTTGCAAATTGGCGCAGCCGACATGGCTTTTGCGCGCATGAACAATTTCAGCTTTTGGCTGATGATTCCAGCTGCATTGCTTTTGGCTGGTTCCTTCTTCATGCCCGGTGGCGCACCTGCAGGCGGCTGGACGCTTTACGCGCCTTTGTCATTGCAAATGGGCCCCTCCATGGATGCCGCCATTTTTGCGCTGCACATCTTGGGTGCCTCTTCCATCATGGGCTCCATCAACATCATTGTCACCATCTTGAACATGCGCGCGCCTGGCATGACTCTCATGAAGATGCCTATGTTTGTATGGACTTGGCTCATCACTGCCTATTTGCTGATTGCTGTCATGCCTGTGTTGGCTGGCGCCATCACCATGACGCTCACCGACCGCCATTTCGGCACCACCTTCTTTAACCCTGCAGCAGGCGGCGACCCCGTCATGTTCCAGCACATCTTCTGGTTCTTTGGTCACCCCGAGGTCTACATCATGATCTTGCCGGCCTTCGGTATCGTGAGCCAGATCATTCCCGCTTTTTCCCGTAAGAAATTGTTTGGCTACGCCTCCATGGTCTACGCCACTTCTTCTATCGCGATTTTGTCTTTCATCGTGTGGGCGCACCACATGTACACCACCGGCATGCCCGTCACCGGTCAGTTGTTCTTTATGTACGCCACCATGTTGATCTCCATCCCTACAGGCGTGAAGGTGTTCAACTGGATTGCCACCATGTGGCGCGGCTCCATGACTTTTGAAACCCCCATGTTGTTTGCTGTGGGTTTCATCTTCGTGTTCACCATGGGCGGGTTTACCGGTCTCATCTTGGCCATGGCCCCCATCGACTTGCAGCTGCAAGACGGTTACTACGTGGTGGCGCATTTCCACTATGTGTTGGTTGCAGGTTCTTTGTTCACCATGTTTGCGGCTTTCTATTACTGGTCACCCAAATGGACGGGTGTGATGTACAACGAAACCCGCGGCAAGATTCACTTCTGGTGGACCCTCATTTCCTTCAACGTGACCTTCTTCCCCATGCACTTCTTGGGCTTGGCTGGCATGCCCCGCCGCTATGCCGACTACCCCATGCAATTTGCTGACTTCAATGCATTGGCATCTGTGGGTGCGTTCACCTTTGGTATTGCTCAGGTGTATTTCTTCTTCTTTGTGGTGCTGCCAACCATGCGCGGCAAGGGCGAGCCTGCTCCCCAGCGTCCTTGGGAAGCTGCTGAAGGTTTGGAGTGGGAAGTTCCTTCTCCTGCGCCTTTCCACACCTTTGAAACACCTCCCAAGCTCAACCGTGACGCTACGCGTATCGTGGCCTGATGTTCAAACTGTGAGCCTGTGTGACAACGCCTGAACAGAAAAAAAACAACCTCCGCTTAGCCCTGGTTTTGGTCTCGGTGGCGGTTGTGTTTTTCATTGGCATCGTAGCCAAAATTACTTTTGTGAATAACGGTTAATCCGCCGCTATGGGTCTGCGCCACGCCAATTTGCTGATGCTGCGAAAACTCGCGGTGGTGGCTTTGGCCATGTTTGCTTTTGGTTATGCCCTTGTGCCTTTGTACTTGGCGATTTGCGAGGCAACTGGCATCAATATCTTGGCTTTGGGTGAAAAAGAACTACCCGGTTCTGGCAACGCCCGCTTGGCCGAGCCACAAAACAGCCAAGTCGATACCAGTCGCACTATTACCGTGGAGTTTGATGCCAATGTGCGCGGTCCTTGGCAGTTCAAGCCCATGCAAAGCAGCCTTCAAGTCCATCCAGGCGAAATGGCCACGATCATGTATGAGTTCCAAAACGTACAAGACCGCACCATGTCGGCTCAAGCTATTCCCAGCTATGCACCTCACCAAGCTGCCGCCCATTTCAACAAGGTAGAGTGTTTTTGCTTTAACCAATACACCTTGGCACCTGGCGAGAAAAAGCAGTGGCCTGTGGTTTTCGTCATCGATAAAAAACTGTCCAAAGACGTGAACACCATCACGCTGTCCTATACCTTCTTTGAAGTGGGTAGTGGTATACCTCCTGCGCCCAGTGCCGCTGTGGTGGTGCCTTCTAAGCAGGTGGGCACATGAGCGTTGACAGCCCTACCGTCGACAAGCCTGTGGTGGTTAAACGGCCGTTTTGGCGCGCCATCGTGGCTGTATCTTGGTCGTTTATTGGTATTCGAAAAAACAGTGAGTTTCAGGAAGACCTGGCACAAATCACCCCTTTGCATGTTTTGGGTGTGGGTTTGGTGGCGGGTTTGTTGTTTGTGATCGGATTGATAGTTGTGGTCAATCTGGTGGTTGCGAAATAAAAGGAGTCGAAATGAGCAGCACGTCCCATGGCACTACGCCGCATTACTTTGTTCCCGAGCCATCGCCCTATCCGGCCTTAACGTCTCTGGGCTTGTTTTTTGTCATCCTGGGCGCCAGCCAATGGGTCAACGATATCGACTGGGGCAAGTACTCTTTGATGCTAGGTATGGCGATTTGGCTGGGCGTGTTGTTCAAATGGTTCAGCACAGCCATCGCTGAGAGTGAAAGCGGCCAATACGGCCACAAAGTTGACCTGTCTTTCCGCTGGAGCATGAGCTGGTTCATCTTCTCCGAAGTGATGTTCTTTGGTGCTTTCTTCTCGGCACTGTGGTGGGCCCGTATTCACTCCGTACCCATGTTGGCCAACCCAGAAAACGCCTTGTTGTGGCCAGGCTTTAAAGCCGTTTGGCCAAGCGTTGCAGCTGGCGTGACTGCGTCGCCTGCAGGCATCATCGAACCCTTCCAAACGATGACGCCCTTTTGGTTGCCCACCATCAACACCGCTTTGTTGTTGAGCTCTGGTGTGACACTCACTATTGCCCACCACGCTTTGATCGCCAACCAGCGTGCCAAAACCATTGCGTTTATGTGGCTGACCGTGGCTCTGGGTTTTGTGTTCTTGTGCGTGCAAGGTTACGAATATTTCCATGCCTACCATGAGTTAAACCTCAAGCTCACTTCCGGCATGTATGGCTCAACGTTCTTTATGCTCACGGGATTCCATGGCTTCCATGTGTTTCTTGGCATGTTGATGCTGCTGTTCATCACCTTGCGCTTGCAAAAAGGCCACTTCACCCCTGAAAAACATTTTGGTTTTGAGGGTGCTGCTTGGTACTGGCACTTTGTGGACGTGGTGTGGCTGGGCTTGTATATTTTGGTGTACTGGCTCTGAGCGAGTCACATCAAGACAAGGGCCGCTTTTGCGGCCCTTTTGTTTCAAGGCTTAAACGGGCGTCAAAGGGATGCCGCTGGGCTGAATCCAACCCATTTTCCAAGACAGCAAAATGCTGATGAACAACACCACAGAAATGCCAATTCGAAAAGCCAAGGCCTTGGCCATGGGGGAAGCCTTGGGTGTGTCTTCGTTGTCCGATTTGTTGCGAACCATGAAAAACAAGGCCGCAGCAAGGCTGGCCAGAATGCCTAAAAAGGCCAAAGCAATGAATAGTGTCATACCAGAGATTATCCTTTGACTTCGATTAGCCCCACCCATGCACCGTCTTTACGAAGCCGCTTGTTCTGGGCTGCGTTGGCGGCGGTTTGTGTGGCTTTGACCCTGCGCTTAGGTTTTTGGCAACTTTCTCGCGCAGAGCAAAAAATTCAATTGCAGCAAGCTATTGATCAACAGGCCCAGTTGCCCCCGCTAGACCTTGCGCAGCTTCATGTTGACCCGTCTGCTTGGGCCCAAACCCATAGGCGGGTGGTGTTGCAGGGCGAGTGGCTCAACGATAAAACTGTGTTTTTAGATAACCGTGCTCACCGCGGGCGGGTGGGTTTTTGGGTCATGACGCCCTTGCGGTTGAAAGCCGGGCAGGTAGTGTGGGTGCAGCGTGGCTGGGTTGAGCGTGATGCCCTAGACCCGCGCAAAATGCCTTTGTTGCCGCCACCAACCAACAACCAAACCGTAGAGGCCCGCATCGCGCCGCCTTTATCGCAAATCTTCGAACTGGGTCGATCTGAACTCAGCCCTGCAGAGAAACTTCCCCAAATCAGGGCTAATTTAGACCTCGCCCAAATGCAAGCGCTGGTGCAAGACAATGTGCTGGCGTTGGTGGTGCAAACCGGAACCGATAGCGACAGCTTGCGTCGGGATTGGTTTGAGGTTGGCGTGACGGCAGACAAAAATCGGGCTTATGCCTTTCAATGGTTTGCCCTCAGTGCGCTGATGGCATTTCTGTACCTCTGGTTTCAATGGATCAAAGCCTTGCTTTATGGCCGACAAACAAACTGATTCTTCCTCGCCCCAGCCCTTGGGTTTGACGGTGTATGACTTGCCCGAACCTGGCGCGGTCGCTGATGCCGATGCACGGCAAACCACGGGCGGTCGCTTACGCATGTTGATGGTTTTGCTGGTGTGTGCCGCGCCCGTCATCGCGTCTTACCTCACTTTTTATGTGCTTCGTCCCCAAAGTTTGCGCAGTTTTGGCGAATTGGTTTTGCCGGTGGTGGCCATGCCAAACATTCAAGCCACAGATTTAAAAGGCCAGACTGTTCCATTGCGCAGCCTGCAAAAGCAGTGGTTGCTGGTCAGTGTGTCGGGTGGTGCTTGCGACAGCGCTTGTCAGCAAAACTTGTATTTGCAAAGGCAGACACGCGCAGCCTTGGGGCGAGAGCGCGACCGCACCGATTGGGTCTGGCTCATCACCGACGATGCACCTGTGGACACGGCCTTGCTTGCCGGCTTGCAAGACGCTGTTGTCTTGCGGGTTTCACCCGCCGACCTTGCCCAGTGGCTCAATCCCCAAGCTGGTCAAGCCTTGCCTGACCATCTTTATTTGGTGGACCCGCGTGGCGACTGGATGATGCGTTTTCCTGCGCACTTGCAGGTCGACCAAGCCCCACGCATGCGCAAGGACTGGGAGCGCCTTTTACGCGCAGCAGCTTCTTGGGACAGAGCGGGTCGCTGACAGCATGCAAGAAGTCGCTCTCTTTAACCTCGAACCGCTGCTTAGATTGCTGCTGCTGGCCGCTGTGGTGGCCTTGGGACCACTGTCTTGGGTGTGGTTGCGACACCGCCACCATGATGTGCCTCAACGCGTTCACCAACTCACCGCCTTAACGCTTTTTCTGTGTTTCGATTTGGTCTTGTTTGGCTCTTTCACCCGATTAAGTGATTCTGGCTTGGGTTGCCCCGATTGGCCCGGCTGTTACGGGCACATGTCGCCCGTGGGTGCGACTGTGGCTATTGATGCCGCGCAAAGCGCCATGCCCACAGGACCTGTCACCCAGACCAAGGCTTGGATAGAAATGATTCATCGCTATTTGGCGATGACGGTGGGTGTGCTGATTTTGACGCTGGCGGTTTTTTCTTGGAAGCGCGACCGGACCCTGTGGGCTTGGCCCAGCCTCAGTTTGTTCTGGGTGTGTGTCCAAGGCACTTTTGGCGCATTCACCGTCACCATGAAACTGTTTCCCGCTATCGTCAGCTTGCATTTATTGGGCGGCATGTTGTTGCTGGTGCTGCTGTTGATGCAGTTGCTGCGTCAGCGGCATGCGCCTTGGGCCGAGTCGCGCTTGGCTTTGCCCACCAGCGTGCGTTGGTGCTTGATGGCCGCTTGGGGTTTTCTCTTGTTGCAAGTGTTGATGGGGGCTTGGGTGAGTTCCAACTACGCGGTCATGGCTTGTGACACCTACCCGCTTTGCCAAGGTGCTTGGTGGCCTGAGATGAATTTCGATAAAGGCTTTGAGTTATGGCGGCATTTGGGTGTGGATGGCCTTGGAGAGGCTTTGCCCTTTCAGGCCTTAACAGCTATTCACTTCATTCACCGCTGGCATGCGGTTCCCGTGGCCTTGATGCTGCTGGGATCGGCTTTTTTGTTGCATAAACATGGCCTGACGCCTCAAGCCAAAGGGCTGTGGTTGTTGGTCCTGCTTCAATTCATCACCGGTGTTTCCAATGCTGTTTTAGGTTGGCCCTTGCTGGCTGCCTTGCTGCACACGGCCAGCGCGGCCGGTTTGCTGATGTTGTTAAGCTGGGCTTTGGGGATCACCGAGTCTCGATCTTCAAGGCATATCGCCACGACTTTTTCAAGGCCTGATTGATGAGAGCGCTTTCCAGTTTCATGCCCGAACGTTGGCAGCAGTTCAATGCCCTCACCAAACCACGCGTGATTCAGTTGATCGTGTTTTGTGCGCTGATTGGCATGGTGCTGGCTGTGCCCAGTGTGCCTTCTTGGCCCGATGTGCGCTTGGGCGCCATTGCGTGTTTGGGAATTTGGTTGGTCTCGGGGGCTGCTGCCGCTTTCAACTGCATTGTGGAAAAAGCCATCGATGCCCGCATGAAGCGCACGTCTTGGCGGCCCACGGCCAAAGGCGAGTTAAGCGACCGCGACACATTGTTGTTTTCAGCCGTTTTGTGTGTCTTGGGCTCGGCCATTTTGTACATCTGGGTCAACCCCCTCACCATGTGGCTGACCTTTGCCACGTTTGTGGGCTACGCCATTGTTTACACCGTCATTTTGAAGCCGCTGACGCCGCAAAACATCGTCATTGGCGGGGCATCGGGCGCCATGCCGCCGGTGTTGGGCTGGGCCGCCATGACCGGCGAGGTCAGTCCAGAGTCCCTGATTTTGTGCCTCATTATTTTCTTGTGGACTCCACCGCATTTTTGGGCCTTGGCCTTGTACCGGGTGGAGGATTACCGTAAGTCGGGCCTGCCCATGCTGCCCGTCACCCACGGCAACGAGTTCACACGCTTGCAAATTTTGCTCTACACCTTTGTCTTGTTGGCTGCTTGTTTGATGCCGTTCATTTACGGCATGAGCGGCTGGTTTTACCTCGTCATCGCTGTCATTCTCAGCGTGATTTTTTGTGCCTATGGATGGGCGCTGTGGCGCAACTATTCAGACGAGTTGGCCAAGAAAACTTTTAAGTTTTCCCTCTACCACCTGAGTCTGCTGTTTCTCGCTTTTTTGATTGATCATTATTTGCCGGGGACCGTATGAGACGTTTTCTAGGCTTGTGCTTGGTGCTGCTGCTGCTGGGGTGTTCGCCCGAAAAGCCACGTTTTCAGTCCATAGATTTAACCGGCGCAGACTATGCCAAAGGCTTTTCTTTGCCCGATCCCACGGGTCAAACCCGCAGTTTGGCGGACTTCAAAGGCAAAGTGGTGATGGTGTTTTTTGGCTATACCCAGTGTCCCGACTTTTGCCCCACCACCTTGAGCGACATGGTGCAGGTCAAGCAAAACTTAGGCGCCCAAGGCGACAAGATGCAAGCAATTTTCATCACTTTGGACCCCGAGCGAGACACCCCTGAATTGCTGCCAACCTATATGAGCAATTTTGACCCCAGTTTTGTGGCTCTCATTCCCTCTTTGGCCGAGCTACCGGCCTTGGCCAAAGACTTCAAGATTTATTACAAAAAGGTGGAAGGCGCCAAGCCGGCCAATTACACCCTAGACCACTCGGCGGGTACCTACATATATGACACCGAAGGGCACTTACGCTTGTATGCCCGCTATGGTCTGGGTGCGCCGGCTTTGACCGCCGACGTTGAACAACTGCTTAAGTAAATTCCAGCAAAGCGGCTTTCATTTTTTTCATGGCAGCCACTTCAATTTGGCGAATGCGCTCAGCGCTCACGCCGTATTCGGCGGCCAATTCGTGTAGGGTCATTCCGCCTGAACTGTTGTCGTTCACCTTCAGCCAGCGCTCTTCCACGATGCGACGGCTGCGGGGGTCAAGCGCCTCAAGCGCTTGGGTGATGCCGTCACTCGACAACATATCGCGCTGATGCGCCTCAATCATGGCGGTGGGTTCGTGGTGGGCGTCAGCCAGATAGGCAATGGGGCCAAAGGCGTCTTCGCCGTCGTCGCTTGCCACCGGGTCTAGCAGCACATCGCCGCCGGCCATGCGCGCTTCCATCTCAATCACTTCTTCGCGCTTGACGTTTAAATCTTTGGCGATGATGTCAATTTGCGCGTCGTTCAGGCCATCGCGGCGTGAGGCATCGTGGTCTTCGCCAGCTTCTGCGCGAAAGCCTTGCTTCATGGAGCGCAGATTGAAAAACAGTTTGCGCTGCGCCTTGGTGGTGGCGAGTTTGACCATGCGCCAGTTTTTAATGATGTATTCGTGAATCTCGGCCTTGATCCAATGCATGGCGTAGCTGACCAAGCGCACGCCTTGGTCGGGGTCAAAACGCTTCACAGCCTTCATCAAGCCCACATTTCCTTCTTGGATGAGGTCGGCGTGGGGCAGGCCGTAGCCCAAATATTGGCGGGAGATAGACACCACCAAGCGCAGGTGCGACAAGATGAGTTTTCCGGCCGCGTCGAGGTCGTTGTGGTCTTTGAGTTGACGGGCAAACGCTTGTTCTTGCTCTAGGGTAAGCATGGGCAAGCGGTTGGCTGCTGATATGTAGGCTTCGATATTGCCCAAAGGGGGTACCAAAGCCCAAGGGTTGGTACTGACTGAGGACTGGCTGGGTAAGCTTAATGAAGTCATTTGGGGTCTCCTAAGGGACGCGGTGGTTCTATATTAGCACTCTCTAGGCTTGAGTGCTAAAAATATCTCGGGTTAACCCGAGGGGGCGGCCATGGTGAAATCTTTAGTAAAGTCGACACTGACGTAAGGTATCGGGAAATCACCATGAAAAAACCGCTTCGGATCTTCATATATTTAGTCTTTTGCTCAGCCACACAAGTTCATGCTGCACCCTATCCCCTGGGCAGCATGAGCTGTGATGACATCGGTGCGTTTGCCAGCCAAGCCATGCAGTGGCGTGAAGATGGTGTGAAGTACAAGGAAGCCAAAACACGGCTGGATGCGCTCAGGCCTGACGAATCGGTTGAGAAAAAGAATATGCGCACAGTCATGCAACTGGTTTTTGGAAATTACGGTGACAGCTGGACGGTGGAAAGTGCGGGTTCGACCATGAAAACGGATTGTGAAAGCGGTCGCTAACACGCGCAAAAGCGCAGCTAAGCCCTAGGCTTGGGTTTAAAGCAAATCAGTGCCCGCAAATATTAAAAACAGTGTCAAAGCGTTTCAGCGCGGCGTTCAGCAGCTTGGTATGTCCAGTACCCCAAGGGTGCGGTCGTGCATTTCGTTGTTTCCAATCGAATGACTTGGGCTGGTGAGTCAGCAAGTAGCCAATCTCACCTTTTGCACCGTGGGCTGCAATCGCAAATGGATTGTCAGCGTGTTGAGCGGAGTGAGTCATTGGGAAACCCATCACTACGCTGGTTTTCTCTGCAAACGACTGAGTTGAAATAACGAGCATCGGATGGTCATTGGGCATTTCAACGCCCACATGGGGGCTGTACTGAATAAATATAATTTCAGCACGCTCAGGCACCCACAACGCAGATTTACGCGTGGCCATCAAGCAAAGGCCTCAACGCCCCTTGGTGCATCAGCCATCAATTCACCACCGTGCTTTACGGGATCGAATGCTGCCAACATCTCGTCAAAAGTGGGCTCTGTTTCTGCCTCAATCACAATTCGACCGGGCTCAACTGTGACACGCACAGGGGTTCCTTCAACAACGCCTGCGGTCTTTGCCATAGGCTTTGTGAGTCTAAGAGCCAGACCATTGCCCCAAACGCTTATTTGGCTGATGACAGAACTCATTTGCATGCTCCTATTTGTTGGAACAAGTGTATAAACACTTGTTTATCGTGTCAACAAATGTGTCAACGTCCGAACAGCTTCCCCGCAAACACCGCTTTGTCCCCCAAAGCCTCCTCAATTCGCAAACCCTCGTTCCATTTGGCCATGCGCTCAGACCGCGCAAACGAGCCCACCTTCAGCTGCCGCGTGTCCCAGCCGGTGGCCAAGTGAACGATGGCGGTGTCTTCGGTTTCGCCCGAACGGGCCGACACCACCATGCCCCAGCCGGCAGCGCGTGCCACCTCCATGGCCTGCACGGTCTCGGTGATTGTGCCAATTTGGTTGGGCTTGAGCAGCACCGCATTACAGGCTTTGTCTTGTATGGCTTGAGCCACCAAACTGGCTTGGGTCACCAAGTAATCGTCGCCCACCACCTGAATTCGTTGGCCTACGGCGTTAGTGAACGCCTGCATTCCAGCGGTATCTCCTTCGGCAAACGGGTCTTCTACCGAGATGATGGGGTATTTGTTCACCCAGCCCAACAGCACTTGCAGCCAAGCTTCGCTGTCAAATTCTTGGCGTTCTAGACCCAGCTTGTAAGCGCCGGCATGGCCAAATTCGGAGGCGGCAATGTCCAGCGAAATAGCCACTTGGTCGTAGCGGTAGCCCGCCGCGTCAATGGCGCGGGTCAAGGTTTGCAGCGCTTCTTCATTGGAGTCAAAGACCGGCCACCAGCCGCCTTCGTCGGCCACGCCGGCGAGTTTGCCCGCCGCCGCCATGAGCTTGCCCGCCGCGTGATACACATTGGCCACCATCTCCAGCGCCTCGCTGAAACTTTGGGCACCCACGGGCATGACCAAAAAATCTTGTATGTCCACGCGCCGTCCAGCATGCGCACCGCCGCCAAAAATTTGAATCTCTGGCAGGGGCAGGCGCACCGGTTTGTCGCCAGCCAAATAACGCCACAGCGGCAAGCCCTCGCTGGCTGCAGCCGATTGCAACACCGCCAGCGAAGTGGCGATGGTGGCGTTGGCGCCCAAGCGGCTTTTCAGCGGCGTGCCGTCAAGTGCAATCAATACCTGGTCTACCCGCGCTTGGTCCGTGCCATCCATTCCTTGCAGGGCTTGGGCAATCGGCCCATTCACCTGCGCTATCGCTTGGCTGACATCCAAACCGCCCAGCAAGGGGCCGCCATCGCGCAACTCCAAGGCCTCGCGGCTGCCGCGTGAAGCGCCTGCGGGTGCCACGCCGCGCCCAAAGGCACCGTTGCTCAGTTGCACGTCCACTTCTATGGTGGGGCGACCACGCGAGTCCCAAATACGCCGTGCATGCAGGTGTTGAATCGTGGTGCTCATCAAGGTGTCCAGTGTTGTCGCAGGGTTTGCAAAAGGGCGGCGGGTTGCAGCAAAAACGGTTTGGCAAAGCGTCTGACCTGCTCGCGTTGGTGCTCGGTGGTGATGTATTCCACCGGCGACTTGCCATCCACCCGCGCCAACAACAGGCCCGCCAGCAAAGCGCAGGTGCGCGCTTCAAGTGCAGCGCGGTCTTCCCAGTTGACCGCAGACAAATAGCTTTTGGCCAAAGCATCAAAGCAGTCAAGGTAAGCCGCGTGGTGGGCGGGCTTCCATAAGCATTTGAGCAGCAAATGGTTGAGTACAAAAGCCAAGTCAAAAGCCGGGTCGCCGTACCAAGCGCATTCGGCATCCAAAAACACGGGGCCGTGTGGGCCGACCAAGATGTTTTTCGGGCTGACGTCACCATGCACCAAGGCGTGTTTGTGCTTTAGCGTTTGCTTCACCAAGCCATGCAAAGCGTCGGCGCAATCGGGGTGGCGCAATGCAGTTGCATTGAAATAGGGGTCTAAGCGAATGGCGATGAAATCTGCATCATGGTCAAACGCTTGGGCTAAATTGGCTTTGCCGGCACTGGCTGAATGCAAAGTGGCCAAACACTGGGCAACTTGCTGCGCTGTCTGGGTGTTGACCACACCAGCTTGTAACTGGTTCTTCCACACAGGGTGTTGCTCGGGCGGCAAAAAAGCCATGGCAAACAGGTAGTCTTCTGGGTCTTCGCCCAACAACGCCGGGACCGCATGGGGCAGGTGTTGGGCGGCAAACCGCAACCACGCCACCTCGTGTCTGTTGCGCTTGACCGGCGCTTCCCACAGCGCAGCCACCTTCAGTTGTGGCAAGGCGCGTTTGAGGCAAAAACTTTGCCTTGGCGTGTCCACCCGCACTATGAGGGAGGACACCCCGCCAGTTAAGGCAGTGAACGTGGGTGTTTCATGGGGCAGCAGCAAGCCCATGCGTTGCAGGGGGGCAATTAACTCGGGGTAGGTATGAGTCAATGTGTCAGGCCTTACCAAGCCACATTGAATTTTTGTAGCAAGGGGCGCAATACAAACAGCGGGCCTACCCACAAGTACTGCACATCTTCAAAGAAGGAGGGTTTTTTTCCTTCAAGCTTATGGCCAATGAATTGCAACACCCACGCGAAAACAAAAATGGCTATGCACAGCGGCAGGCGAGCCTCGCCCATGGCGTGAACCAAGGCCAACAGCAAGACTGTCCACAACCCCATCGCCATTAAAAACACGCCAGACAAACGGGCGTAGTACACCATGCTGGCCGCCATGAACACATAGGCCAGCCATGGGTGAATGGAAAAAATCAAGCCAATCAGGCTCAGCATGATGAGGGGAATGGCAATGAAATGGATGCGCTCATTCACTGCATGCTGGTGACTCTCCCCGTAATGCGCCAACAGTTGGTCTATGCGCCGCTCGGGTAATGATTGTTCCAAGGTTTCCATGGTCTTTCTCCTGAACATTCAGCTGATCAATGCTTGGGCGAATTCCTCGGCGTTGAAAGCCTGCAGGTCTTCCAGCTTTTCGCCTATGCCAATGAAATACACCTTCAGCGGCTTAGGCGCTTGGGTGTTGCGTTGCTGCGCCCACAAGGCAATGGCGGCCAGCACGCCGCCCTTGGCCGTGCCATCTAGCTTGGTGACGATCAAGCCCGTGAGGCCCAGCGCTTCGTCAAAAGCTTTGACTTGTGCCAAGGCATTTTGGCCGGTGTTGCCGTCAATCACCAGCAACACCTCATGGGGCGCTGAGGCATCGGCTTTTTGGATCACACGCTGAACTTTTTTCAACTCATCCATCAAATGTATTTGGGTAGGTAATCGACCCGCTGTGTCTATCAACACCACATCACGGCCTCGGGCCTTGCCAGCCGTGACCGCGTCAAAACTCACCGCTGCAGGGTCGCCTTGGTCCTGGCTGATGATGTCGACTTGGTTGCGGTCAGCCCAAACCAACAACTGTTCTTTGGCGGCTGCACGAAACGTGTCAGCTGCAGCCAGCAGCACACTCAAACCCGCATCACTCAAGTGGCGGGTGAGTTTGCCAATCGAGGTGGTCTTACCCGCCCCATTCACGCCAGCCACCATGATGACCGTGGGTTTGTGCAGCGACAGCGTCAACTCCCCTTCAAGCGGCAGAAGCACTTGGGTCAATACCTCGGTCAGTAAGACCTTCACTTGCTCGGGTTGGGTGCTGCCAGTGGCTTTGACGCGCAACTTCAAGGCTTGCAACACAGCTTGGGTGGCGGGCATGCCAGCGTCAGCCATTAAAAGTGCAGATTCAAGTTCTTCATACAAAGCCTCATCGATGACTTTGCCGCCAAACACCCCTGCGATGCTGCTGCCCGTGCGTTGCAAACTGCTGCGTAAACGGCCCAGCCAGTTTTGGGCGGCGACTTGTGCGGGCGAGGTGCTGCTCTCGACTAAGGCCGTTGCCGCAGGGGTCTTTCGTTTGAACAAACTGAACATGAGGGGGAGGTTTCTAGAATGACATCTGACTTGCCAAAAGTGCAAGCCTACATCTGAGGCATTCTATGAAACCCTTTTTCCAACTATTTCTTCGCCCCCCTGGTCGCTGCATGTTGGCGCTGGCGCTGGTGTTGACGCAGGCGTCTGCTCACGCACAAAGCACATCGCTTGCCCAACAATTCACTTTAAGCAACGGCATGACGCTGATCGTCAAGGTGGATAAACGCGCACCCACCGCGGTGCACATGCTCTGGGTGAGGGTGGGTTCCATGGATGAAGTCGATGGCGTCTCAGGAGTGGCGCATGTGCTGGAGCACATGCTGTTCAAAGGCACGGATACCGTCAAGCAAGGCGAGTTTTCGCGCCGGGTGGCGGCCTTGGGTGGTCGAGAAAATGCTTTCACCAACAAAGATTACACCGGCTACTACCAGCAAATTCCGGCCAAGCGCCTGAGTGAAGTGATGGCACTTGAAGCCGACCGTTTTGCCCACAACCAGTGGCCAGACGCTGAATTCACCAAAGAAATCGAGGTAGTCAAGGAAGAGCGGCGCATGCGCACCGAAGACTCACCCCGTATGTTGATGTACGAGCAGCTCTATGCCACCCAGTTTGTGGCCTCATCCTACCGCCGCCCCATCATTGGTTGGATGAATGATTTAGACGCCATGACGCCGCAAGACGCTCGCGATTTTTACCGACGTTGGTATGTGCCGGCCAATGCCGCCGTGGTGGTGGTGGGCGATGTGGATGTGGCCGAGGTGAGGCGTCTGGCTGAAACCACCTATGGGATGATTCCCGCTGGCGTGGTTCCCAAGCGCAAACCTCGCGAGGAGCCTGTACAAACCGGTACGCGCCGCGTGCTGATCAAAGCGCCCGCCGATCAAGCCTATATCGCCTTGTCATGGAAAGTCCCCAACTTCTCGGGCTTTGAGGCCACCGACGACAACCTCGATGCGCTGGCACTGACATTGTTGTCTGCGGTTTTAGATGGCTACAACGGCGCCCGCCTAGACCGGGCCTTGGCGCAAGGCGAGGGGCGCTTGGCAGACAGTGCGGGAGCTTCTAACACCATGAGTGGGCGTGGTCCTCAGGTGTTCATGCTAGACGCGGTTCCCGCCAAAGGCAAAACCCCTGAACAACTCGAGGTGGCATTGCGTGCCCAAATAGCGCGAATTGCCAAAGAGGGCGTGAGCGAGGCCGAGATGCGGCGCGTCAAAGCGCAGTGGATGGCGTCCAATGTTTACCAGCGGGATTCCATCTTTAACCAAGCCCGCGAGCTGGGCAGCGGTTGGATTGAGGGCATGCCTTTGGACAGCGCCGAGCGCATGCTTGAAAGCTTGAACACCATCACCGCTGCCCATGTGCAGGCGGTGGCAGCCAAGTATTTTGGTGACGACACATTGACGGTAGCCACCTTGTTGCCGCAGACGGGAGCGAGGGCCTTCCCGCGCAAACCCACAGCACCTTCGCGTCATGGGGAGTCCACACGATGAAACGCTTTGCTTGGGCTGTTGTATTTCTTTTCCCCTTGGCTTCTTGGGCGGGCATTCCTATCCAACACTGGACCCTACCCACGGGCGCCAAAGTGTATTTAGTGGAGGCGCCTGGCATCCCTATGGTGGACGTGCAAATCGAGTTTGACGCCGGTGCCCGCCGCGATCCATCTGGTCAAAACGGCTTGGCCGTGGCTACCTCTCGCATGATGGCCAAAGGGGTCAAGGCCACCCAAGGCCAAGCGGCCATGGATGAAAACCAGTTGGGCGAAGCTTGGGCCGACTTAGGCGCCATGGTGGGGGCGAGCGCCAGCGCCGACCGCATGAGTTTTTCGCTGCGAAGCCTCACCCGCCCCGAGTTGCTAGACTCGGCAGTTGCCTTGGCCGCCAGGCAGTTGGCTGCGCCCAGTTTCCCCACCGATGTATGGCAAAGCGAGCGTCAGCGTTGGGTCGCGTCCATTCGTGAAGCCGACACCAAGCCCGCCACACAAGCCGGCAAAGCTTTCAACCAAGCGGTGTTTGGTGCGCACCCCTATGGCGCGGAAGTAGATGAAGCCAGCCTGCAGCGCATAGACACGGCAGCCATGGCGCAATTTTTGTCTCGCTATATGCTGTTGTGCCAAGCCAAGATCAGCGTGGTGGGCGCTGTCAATCGCGTCCAAACCGAACGTTTGCTCACCCAGTTGCTCAGTGGCTTGCCACGCCAAAGTGCTTGTCCGGCATTGCCGGTGGTGGCTGAAGTTGTGCCACTGACACAAGCAAAAGTGTTGAGCATCCCGTTTGAATCGGCACAAGCCCATGTGTTCATTGGACAGCCTGGCATTGCCCGCCAAAACCCCGATTTCTTTGCTTTGACGCTGGGTAACTATGTGTTGGGCGGTGGCGGTTTTGTCTCGCGCTTAACCACTGAAGTGCGCGAGAAACGTGGCCTGAGTTACAGCGTGTACAGCTACTTTGCACCCGGTCAACACGCGGGTGCTTTCACGGTAGGGCTGCAAACCCGACCTGACCAAGCTGCTCAAGCCGTGCAAGTTGCCAGCGATGTGCTGGCAGAGTTTGTTCGCACCGGCCCCACCGAACAAGAAGTGCAAGCCGCCAAAGATTTCTTGATTGGGGGTTTTGCCCTGCGCATAGACAGCAATCGCAAACTGCTGGACAACCTCAGCAACATCGCTTGGTTCGACTTGCCTTTGGACTACCTCGACACCTGGTCGGCAGAAATGGACAAACTTACCGCCGCACAAATCCAGCAAGCTTTTGCCCGCAACCTGCAACCCCAGCGCATGGTGAGCGTCATCTTGGGTGCCAAGCCTTGAAGCCTGGCGAGGTGCGCATCATTGGCGGCGAGTGGAAACGCAGCAAATTGCCGCTGCCGCGCTCTGTCGATTTGCGCCCCACACCCGACAGAGTGCGTGAAACCTTGTTCAACTGGCTAGGCCAAGACCTGAGCGGCTGGCATTGTGTGGACGCGTTTGCCGGCACCGGCGCTTTAGGCTTTGAAGCCGCGTCTCGCGGTGCGGCCAAGGTGCTGCTGTGCGATGTCAATTCGGTGTGCATCGAGGCCATGGCCAAAAGCCAAGCCAAGCTTGGCGCCAGCCAACTGCGTTTGGTGCGCAGCGATGGTGTGGCAACCCTCAGACAACAAGCCCCGCAAAGCGTTGACTTGGTGTTTTTAGACCCGCCTTACGACTTTGCGCACTACCCTTTGGCCTTGGCAGCGGCGGCGGCTTGCATCAAACCGACAGGGCAGATTTACCTGGAAGCGGCCAAAGCTTGGGGCGCAGATGAGCTGGGCGCTTGGGGTTTGCGCGTGGCTAGGCATTTGAAGGCTGGCGCGGTGCACGCCCACTTGTTGCAGCCAGCGGCATAATGCCCCGACCCTTTGCCGATAGGAGCGCTGATGTCCGCCCAAGTCATTGCCTTGTACCCTGGAACCTTTGACCCCATCACTTTGGGTCATGAGGACATTGTTCGGCGTGCGGCTCGCATGTTCGACCAAGTGGTGGTTGCGGTGGCCAGCGCCCACCATAAAAAAACCATGTTCACCTTGGATGAGCGCTTGGCCATGACCCGCGAGGCTTTGCATGACTGCACCAATGTGCAGATCAAAACCTTTGACGGCTTGGTCATCGATTTCGCTGCCAGTTTGGGGGCCACCACCATGGTGCGCGGCATTCGCTCCATGACCGATTTCGATTACGAGTTTCAGCTCTCAGGCATGAACCGCCGCTTGGCACCCAAGATAGACACGGTGTTTTTAAATACGCTGGATGTGTACCAGTGCATCTCCAGCACCTTGGTGCGCGAGGTCAACAACTTGGGCGGCGACGTGACCCAGTTTGTTTCGCCCAGCGTGCTGCGCTTTATGCTGACCAAAAAAACGGCTTGAGGCAAGCATGGCTTTGATGATCACCGATGAGTGCATCAACTGCGATGTGTGTGAACCCGAATGCCCCAACAACGCCATTTTCATGGGCGTGCAGATTTACCAAATTGACCCCGCCAAATGCACCGAATGCGTGGGCCATTACGACGAGCCGCAGTGCGTGCAAGTCTGCCCCGTGGCGTGTATTCCCCTAGACCCACAGCATGTCGAAAACCATGACACGCTGTGGTCCAAATACCAGCGACTGGTCAATCAAGCGGCTTAAAACCTACTCAGTTGCCGCTGTTTTTCGGGTCTTTTTCGCTTTGGCTTTTTTCTTTTTGGACTTGGTTTTGCCTTTTGCTTTGGCTTTATCCATGGCCGCGTCCGGCGCTTGAGCCTTGAAGGCCTGAGGTTTGCCTTTGTCAGCCACCTTGTCCGATTGCGAGTCTTCGCAAGGCTTCATTTGCCCCTCGCGCTCGCACAGCAGTGCCGGTTTTTCTTTGGGTTTGGCGTGAAGAGCAGGGTGGTTTGCCAGCGTCAGGCTAAGCAGGGTCAGGCCCAGTGCGCGGGCCAGTAGAGGGTTGTGTTTCATGCGAATCGCCTTCCTTTAAAGGGGAGGCCGCCGCCGGACGTGGCGGTTTGGGCCTAGGCGGTTTGCTGGTGTGCACCATTTGCATGGCTTTTTCCATCTCACCGCTTGCCAAGCAGGCTAAGGCCTGCAGGCTGCGGTCAATGGAAGTGTCAATCAATATTCGCTGTTCTGGTGCAGGTTTCTTCAAAACCCAGTGAATCACTTCCGACTTGACACCGGGGTGGCCAATGCCTAAGCGCAAGCGCCAGTAGGCGTCTGTGCCCATTTGTGCGTGGATATCGCGCAAGCCGTTGTGGCCGGCGTGGCCGCCACCGAGTTTGAGCTTGGCCTCACCTGGCACCAAGTCGAGCTCGTCGTGGGCGACCAGCATATGTTCGGGGGCTATTTTGTAAAACCGCGCCAAAGCCGACACGGATTTGCCCGATAAGTTCATGAAGGTCACCGGCTTGAGCAGCCACAGCGTGTGGCCTTGGTAATTGGCTTTGGCCACCCAGCCATGGAAATTTTTGTCGGGCAAGAGAGGCGCTTTAAGAAGTGCGGCCAATTGGTCTATCCACCAAAAACCAGCGTTGTGGCGGGTGTGATCGTATTCTGCGCCGGGGTTGCCAAGGCCTACAAACAATTTAATCATGTGCGGATTATCTTGCTTGTGAATGCCAGGCACAAAAAAGCCCGCGTGAGCGGGCTTCTCATCAAGGCCTTTTAACGCCTAGATTATTTTTTACCCTTGCCTTTGGCGGGTGCGGCAGCAGCAGTGGCAGCAGGATCAGGCGCAACTTCTTCTGCAACGGTGACCACGCTGACCACCACAGGGTTGTTTTTGCCGTGAACCACAGCTTTGACGCCCTTGGGCAAGTTGATGTCGTTGACGTGCAAGGATGTGCCTTTTTTCAGTTCGCTTAAATCGACGGCGATGAACTCGGGCAAATCAGCTGGCAAGCAGTTGATTTCCAGCTCGTTGATGACGGGGTTGACCAAACAAGCATCAACTTTCACAGCGGGGGAGTTTTCTTGACCGCTGAAGTGCAAAGGAACTTTCATGTGCAAAACCGTATCGGCTTCCACGCGTTGGAAGTCGATGTGCAGCACCAGCTGTTTGAAAGGGTGGTATTGCACATCGCGCAACAACACTTTGGAGGTTTGCCCAGCGAATTCCATCTCAAGGATGGTGGCGTGGAAGGCCTCTTTTTTCAATGCGTGCCACAGTGCGTTGTGGTCGAGTTCGATGGACTGGGGCTGATGCGCCTTGCCACCATAGACGATACCGGGCGTGCGGCCGGTGATGCGAAGACGGCGGCTCGCACCCGTCCCCTGCTTGCTGCGCTCAAAAGCGACAAATTTCATTTTCTTCTCCTGATGAAGTCCACCGCGACCAGTGTGACTTCGGTTTCAATAAAGGGCTGTGAACAGCCCCACTGTGTTGTCCTAAGACCCGGGCCAGCTTTAAAAAAGCTGATCCTGATCGGAGAACAAACTCATGACCGACTCTCCTTTGGCGATGCGCTGAATCGTCTCAGCAATCAGCGGCGCCACAGAGAGTTGGCGAATTTTGGAACATGCCAGCGCTTGCGCGTTGAGCGGAATGGTGTTGGTGACCACCACTTCATCAAGGGCTGCGCCGTTGGTGATGCGATCTATGGCGGGGCCCGAAAAAATCGGGTGGGTGCAATAGGCATACACCTTTTTGGCACCGCGCTGTTTAAGCACTTCTGCGGCCTTGACCAAAGTGCCAGCGGTATCAATCATGTCATCCATGACCACGCAGTTGCGGCCTTCAATGTCGCCAATAACATGCATCACTTCAGACACATTGGCTCTGGGTCGGCGCTTGTCGATGATAGCCAAGTCGCAATCCAACTGTTTGGCCAAAGCGCGTGCGCGCACCACGCCACCCACGTCAGGCGAGACAACAATCAAATCATCATAATTTTGCAAGCGCAAATCGCCCAGCAACACGGGTGAAGCATAAATATTGTCGACAGGAATATCGAAAAAACCTTGAATTTGGTCGGCATGCAAGTCCATGGTCAGCACCCTCGCTACGCCCACGGTTTGCAGCAAATCGGCAACTACTTTGGCCGAAATAGGCACACGGGAGGAACGCGGGCGGCGATCTTGGCGGGCATAACCGAAATAGGGAATGACCGCGCTGATGCGTTCGGCTGAGGCGCGCTTTAAAGCGTCGACCATGATCAGCAGTTCCATCAGATTTTCATTGGTGGGGTAGCAGGTTGACTGCACCACAAAAACGTCACGGGCTCGCACGTTTTGGTTGATTTCGACCGTGACTTCGCCGTCCGAGAAACGGCCCACCTCAGCCGCGCCTAGCTTGATGCCCAGGTGCTCTGCGATTTCGGCGGCCAAAGCAGCGTTGGCGTTGCCGGTGAAAACCATGAAATCGGAGGGAGCGTTTGACATGGCTGGCGTGAGTGGTTGAACCGTTACTTACGGCGAAGTGCAAAAAAGGGTGGCAGGGGAAGAAGGATTCGAACCTTCGCATGCTGGAATCAAAATCCAGTGCCTTAACCAACTTGGCGACTCCCCTACACGGGAAACCTGTTTTTCAACACGTTTCCAGCTAATCGTCGCAGGAGACCCATCGGTGCAAAGGATGGACCTCCAAATTGCTGCAAATCTGCAAAATCCATCCTTCGGGAGGGTGGGCTAACACCGTAGAAGGGCCGATTTTGGCAAACACTGCGCTACCTGAACCCGTCATCCTAGGCTGCAAACTTTGGTTTTCTAGCCAATTCAGGGCTTTGGAAACCTCGGGACACAGCCTTTGGGCAACAGCTTGCAAATCATTGCGCCCAAAGGCGTAAGGCTGTGCAGCAAAGTCGAGCATTGTAGCAGGCTGCGTATCGCGAACCAGCGCTGCGTCTTGAAAAATCGTGGCCGTTGACAGACCTTTCTGAGGTTTGAGCACCACAAACCGCGCCGCCGGCAGATCGATGGCTTGGAGTTTTTCGCCAATGCCTTGAACCCAGGCGTTGCGACCACCTAGAAAAAACGGCACATCTGCACCCAAGGTCGCACCCAGCGTCATCAAACGCGACATCGGTAAATTTAATTCCCATAATCGATTCAATGCCAGCAAGGTGGTGGCTGCGTCCGATGACCCGCCGCCTAAACCGGCCTCGGCGGGCAGATTTTTTTGCACCCGAATCAGCGCACCCTTAGAGGTGCCACTGGCCTGTTGCAGCGCTTGTGCTGCCTTCAAACTCAGGTCGAGTGCGGGCAAAGGAGTGCTCAGGTCTTGGCGCAGCAATTGACCGTCTTCTCGCAAGTCAAAGTGCAACTCATCCCACCAATCAATCAACATGAAAGCTGATTGCAGCAGGTGATAACCATCGCTGCGCTGGCCAGTGATGTGCAAAAACAAATTCAATTTGGCGGGTGCAGGGACGTGGTGCAGGGACAGCATCGCAAAACGCTTTACGCAGGGTCTAGCAGCAAGGTGAGTTGCAAGGCGGGCTGAGGTTGTTGGCGTTCGGCCCATATACGGCGGCCTGATTTCAAAGCTTCGGCTTTGATTTGCCATCCCGCCACAGACGGGCCTGCGCGGTCCAACCAGGTAAGCAACTGCGGCAAAGGCAAAGCGGCACCCGTGAGGCGTTGGGTCAGTTCATCCATAGATGCAAATTGCTGGACCTCGCTGCCTTGTTTCAGAGTGGCACCTTGCGGGTTCCAACGCACCACGGCAAAGGTGGTTCCCAAAGGCGAGAGCAACTGAAGTTGACCTTGCTCGGCGTGTCCAGACATCTCGAATGCTGTGCTGAATTGCTCGGGCGGGTTTTTAGCTATGCGCATGGTCAAGCGGCCTTCCCAATGCCCTATGGGGGTGGCAAGGGGGTTGTTGTTATCCGCTTGACGAGGAGGTTTAGCGCAAGCACAAAGCAAAACAAGCAGGACAGCGCTCAGCGCACGCCCGCACATTTTGCCCAATACCATCAGAGTTTGACTTTCAAGCGCTTGAGGGTTTGTTGCAAAAGTTCATTGTTTTGGTCTACGGTCATGGCTTGGCGCCAAATTTTGCGAGCCTTTTCTTGCTGCCCCAAACTCCAGTGCACTTCACCCAAATGTGCGGCGATTTCCACGTCGGGCCGATTCGAATAGGCACGCTCCAAAATAGCTAAAGCAGAGAGTTTGTTGCCCATGCGAAATTCAACCCACCCCAAACTGTCAACAATAAAGGGGTCTTCTGGGGAAAATTCAAGCGCTGTGACGATCAGTTCTCTGGCCTCGGGCAAACGGATATTTCGGTCTGCGAGTGAAAAACCCAGCGCGTTGTAGGCGTGTTGAAAGTCGGGTTTGGCCTCAATGATGCTGCGCAACAGTTTTTCCATCTCGTCGAGGCGGCCTACTTTTTCAGACATCATGGCGACTTCGTAGCGCAAGTCCAAGTCGGCGACATCTTCTTTGCTGGCTTTGAGCAAAACTTGGTAAGCGTCTTCGTATTTTTTATAGTCCCGAAGTAATTTCACTTCGGCTTGCAAACGCCCGCGCTTGGCTTGGGGTGTGTTGGTGGGCAACTGGGCAATCAGGGCGCGTGCTTTGTTGATATCGCCTTTGCTGGCAATCAGATTGGCTCTTTGCACTTGGACTTGCGTGAGTTGCTCGGGGTCGTCGATTTTGTTAAGCCAAGATTCGGCTTCGGCACTGTTTTTGGCTTTGAGAGCAATTTGGGACAGCATCAAATAAGCCTGTGAAAGACCGCGAACCTCTTGCTTGTCTTTTTCCAAATCTAAGAATCGCAACAATGAAGCTTTGGCTTCGGTGTCTTGTGCCTGCTCGGCTTGCACCGCGCCCAGCAGCAGCCAGACATCCGAGAAATTGGGCATGTCTTGTGACAGTTTTCGCAACTGAACCAAAGCGTCATTGAGGCGCTGGTTGTCAATCAAAACGCGTGCATAGCTGAGTTGCAAATTTTGTTGGCCGCTTTGTTGCAAGGCCTTGAGCACCAAGTCCTCAGCCTGGGACTCACCCAAGGAAAACAATTCCAGTGCCAACATGGCGGGTTCAGGTGAGGCTGGAGATTTGGCCAAAGCTAATTTGGCGGCTTCAATAGCTTGGGGCAGTTTTTTGGCCCAAATACGCATGCGGCCAATGGTGGTCCAAGTGACCGCGGCGGTGCTTTCTTGGCTGGTGAAGGGGTTGAGCGCTTGTTCAACCACCGCATTGGCCAGTTCTTTGTCTTTGACTTGTGAATAAATTTGCGGCACACCCAGAATAGCTTCAGCTTGTTGCTCGGGGGGAAGCAAACTGATGTTTGAGCGCAAAGTGGTGACGCTTTCGGCCAACTGGTTCAAGGCAATTTGAATTTGCAGCACATAGCTGTTGGCTTCATGCGATTTGGGAAAGGCTTTTTTCCAAGCTTTTGCACTCTCTAGGGCCGAATTGCCCGAGCGAGCAGCCAAGGCGACTTCAACAGAGCGTTTGTAAAGCGCTGGGTCACCGCTTTTTCGGGCAGCTTCAAAAATCATTGAAAAGCCTGCAGTGGGGTCGCCTTGGGTAATTTGCATCTCGCCCAGCAAGATCAGCATCAACCACTCGGCACTCAAATTGGAGTTCTCCACAGCCGCCGGTGCGGTCTCGCTTGGGGAGGGTGCTTGCTGCGCAAAGGCCGTGTTGATGGGAGAGCCCATAAAAGCCAAGGTGGCCGCAGCGGTCAGCAAAGCACTGGGCAGATTGTTTATGCGAAAGTATGTGTTCATCTGCGAATGATAATCGCTGCATTACCTGGCCTGCTCGCTATGCCCGAATTACCCGAAGTTGAAGTCACCCGCTTGAGTTTTGCCTCTAGGATTGCCGGCGCTCAGGTTTTGCAGGTGGCCATGGGCAAGGCTTTGCGCTGGCCCTTAGGCTGCAGCGTCGCAAGCTTACAAGGCCTAAAAGTGCTTGGCGTGCGCCGCCGCGGCAAATATTTGTTGCTTGATCTAAGCCAAGGCCTGTTGTTGATTCACCTTGGAATGTCCGGGTCTTTGTCTTTTGGTGAGGCCTTGTCCCCGCCCGGTGCGCATGACCATTTCGATTGCCTCACCGACAAAGGGTTGTTGCGCTTGCACGACCCCAGGCGTTTTGGGGCGGTGGTTTATGCAGACAGTCAAAACAGTCCTGTCGCGCAGAAGTTGCTTGGGCATTTGGGCGTCGAGCCCCTAGAAGACAGTTTCAATCCAGAGCTGTTTGCCAAGGCCTTAAAGACTCGCTCAACAGCCATCAAGCCCTTGCTGCTGGCGGGGGATATTGTGGTGGGTGTGGGAAATATTTACGCCAGCGAAGCGCTTTTCATGGCGGGCATTCGCCCGACAACCCGCGCTGCACGTCTTAGCAAGCCTCGCGCTTTCAAGCTTCATTTAGCCATCAAACAAGTGCTGCTGGCCGCAGTGGCTCAAGGCGGCAGCAGTTTGCGAGATTTCTCCAACGCGCACGGACAAAACGGCTATTTCCAGTTGCAAGCCATGGTTTACGACCGCGCCGGCCAAGCTTGCCGCGTTTGCGCTGCGCCCATCAAGCGTTTGGTGCAGGGGCAGCGATCTACTTTTTACTGCCCTCAATGCCAAAAGCCTTGAACGCCTCTGCCAGTTTTGCCAAGCGTTTGCTGGCTTGGCAAAAGCTGCACGGAAGGCACGATCTGCCTTGGCAAGTCACTAACGACCCCTATAAGGTGTGGCTGTCAGAAATCATGCTGCAGCAAACCCAAGTGGTGACGGTAATGGGCTACTACACCCATTTTCTACAACGCTTTCCCACGGTTTTCGATTTGGCAAAAGCCAGCCTCGACGAGGTTTTGGGTCTGTGGAGTGGTTTGGGTTACTACAGCCGAGCGCGTCACTTGCACCGATGTGCGCAGGTGGTGGTGCAAGAACACGCGGGCGTGTTTCCTGCCAGCAAACAGGCTTTGCAGTTGTTGCCAGGCATTGGCCCGTCTACTGCTGCCGCCGTTGCGTCTTTGTGCTTTGGTCACCGCGAAGCGATATTGGACGGCAATGTCAAAAGGGTGCTGACAAGGGTCTATGGATTTGCCCTTGATTTGTCACAAGCTTCCAATGAGAGAGCTTTGTGGAACATTGCCGAGCAGGTGTTGCCTGAGCACTGCCGCAATATGCCCGCCTACACCCAAGGCATGATGGATTTGGGCGCCACTTTGTGCCACCGTACCCGACCCGCTTGCGAGCGTTGCCCTATGCTGGGCTTGTGCGTGGCGCAAAAAGAGGGTCAAGCCACACATTACCCCGTCAAGCTTCGCAAGCTCAAACGAAGCGCTGAATCCATGTGGTTGTTGTGCGCGCGCACCGAGGACGGCGCGGCGTGGTTGCAACAACGTCCCCCCAAAGGTGTCTGGGCCAGTTTGTTCACTCCACCAATTTTCAACAGCGAGCAGGACTTGCTGGCTTCGCTTCCCCCAAACCTGCAAACCCAAGTGACTTGGACACCGGCTTTTGTGCATGTGCTCACCCACAAAGATTTGCATCTGCATACCGCGCATTTGGTGCTCAGCAGTGAGAAAAACTTGGGGCCAGGCCAATGGTGGTCGAGCAAAGACTGGCCAACAAAGGGCTTGCCAGCACCGGTGCGGCAGTTGTTATTGGGCTAGAACGTATCGAGTTCGCGGTGGCGCTTGAGGCTCACCCAATGAGCGATAAAGCGATGGTGCAGGGATTCAACCAAAAATACCGAGCGGTGTTGCCCACCCGTGCAACCGATGGCCACAGTCACATAGCTGCGGTGGTCATTTTTCAAAGAGGGAAGCCATTCGTCTAAGAAATTGCAAATATCCGTTTGCATTTTTTGTACCGGTGCCAGTTGAGCCAACCACTGCGCCACAGCGGCATCGCGGCCGGTTAAAGCTTTGAGCTCGGGCTCGTAATGCGGGTTGGGCAGCATGCGCACATCGAAAACAAAATCTGCATGCACAGGAATGCCGCGCTTGAAGGCAAAGGACTCAAACATCAGGGTGAGTTCAGCGCTGGGCGCGGTCACCAATGAGTGAATGTAATCTTGCAACTTTCCGGCACGCAACAAACTGGTGTCGATGATGTGAGACTCTTCGCGTAAATCCGATAAAAGCTGTCGCTCGAGTTCGATGGCTGCGGCCAAATCGAGGGTAGATGCAGCGGCGCTTGAGTCGCTGCGCGACAAAGGATGGTTGCGCCGTGTTTCAGAAAAACGGTGCACCAGCGTGTCAGTGTTGGCGTCCAAAAACAGCAGGCGCATATTGACTTGCCGGTCTCGCAACTGCGTCAACTGCGCGGGCACCAAGTGCAAAGCATGGGCGCTGCGCACATCCACAGCAATAGCGACTTTGGCTTGCTGTGTGGGGTCTTCAAGTTGCACAAAGGGCAGCAGTAACTCGGGGGGCAGGTTGTCTATGCAGTAATAACCAGCGTCTTCCAGCGCATGCAAAGCAATGGACTTGCCTGAGCCCGACATACCAGTGATCAAAATAAGTTCGCGGATCATGCGCGGGCTGCCTTGGGCTTGGGTGGTGCTTGGGTCATGGCTTGCAGCATTTCGCGGGCATGGGCGTGGGTGGTGTCTGACAGCCGCTCACCACCTAACATGCGGGCAATCTCTGCCACCCGTTGCTCGCCCATAGCCGGCGTAACCATGCTGGCCACACCTGATTTGTCAGCGTGTTTGGAAACCACCCAATGGTGGTCCGCACAAGCGGCCACTTGGGGTAGGTGGGTGACAGCCAACACCTGCCGGTCTTTGCCCAGTTGCTTCATCAGGCGGCCAACGGTTTCAGCAACAGCGCCGCCCACACCGGCGTCAACCTCGTCAAAAATAAGGGTTTGCGCCGTTCCCAATTGGCTGGTGGTGACGGCAATTGCCAAAGCGATGCGGGAGAGCTCACCCCCCGAGGCCACTTTGCCCACAGGTCTGGGTGTGCTGCCGGCATGACCGGCGACCAAAAACTGTACTTCTTCCAAGCCATGGCTGGCGGGTTCATCAAGGGCTTGCAATTGCACTTGAAATTGACCGCCTTGCATGCCGAGGTTTTGCATGGCTTGGGTGATGCTGGCTGCCAATTTGGGAGCGGCTTTTTGACGGGCTTGCGATCTTTTGCGGGCCTCTGCCATGAAAGCATTTTTGGCCTTTTGCTCAGCAACCTCCAGGGCTGCCAAATCGGCTGCGGCGTCGAGCTTGACGAGCTCTTGCTGCCAGCCCAAATAAAGCGCGGGCAACTCTTGAGGCGTGCGCTTGTAGCGGCGCGACAAAGCCACCCACAGACCCATGCGGGCGTCGAGTTCGGCCAAGCCTTGCGGGTCTAGGTCGGCTCTACGCAACCAAGCTTGCAGGCTGTGGGCCGCGTCTTCGGCTTGTGCCAACGCAGAGCTGAGTTGATCGGCCAGTTGTTGGAATTGGGTTTCGATACTGGACTGCTCTTGCAAGGCTTTCACAGCCTGTGCCAAATGACTGTGCGCCGCGTCTTCTTCTTGTAAATGCGTCAAAGCACTTTGGGCCGCGTCCATCAGTGACTGCGAATGCGATAAACGGGTGTGCTGGGCGTTGAGGTTGTCCCATTCATCGTCGCCAGGAGAGAGTTTGTCGACCTCACTGATTTGCCAACTCAAACGCTCGCGCTCTTGTTGCAACTGGTCTTGTGCTGAGCGGGCGTGCTCCAAGGTTTGCAAACTCTGACGCCAATCATTCCACAGCGTTTGCAAAGCCTGCGCTGGTATTTGCGCATAAGCGTCTAACAAGTCGCGAACGGCGCTGGGGCGGGTGAGGCTTTGCCAAGCATGTTGGCCGTGGATGTCTAGCAGTTGATCGCCGATTTCGCGCAGCTGGGTGGCCGTGGCTGGACTGCCGTTGATCCAAGCGCGGCTTTTGCCTTGCGCATCGATGCTGCGTTTGAGCAGCAAGTCATCGGCCGCTTCAAAACCATTGTCTTGCAGCCAGGCTTGCAAATGCACAGGGGTGGTGAATTCTGCGCACAACTCGCTACGCGCCGCGCCATCACGCACCACGCTGGCTTCGGCGCGCGCACCCAGCACCAATTGGAGTGCATCAATCAAGATAGATTTACCCGCGCCTGTTTCGCCACTGAGCACGGTAAAGCCTGCGCCAAACTCAAGCTCGAGTTGTCGCACGATGACAAAGTCACGCAGGCTGATACGTTGCAAGCTCATGAACCACCCTCATTCCAATGCAGTTTATGCCGCAGTGTGTCAAAGTAATTCCAACTTTTGGGGTGAAGAAAGACCGCATGATGCGGTGATTTACGCACCACAACTTTGTCACCTATCAGCATAGACGCCATCGATTGCATATCAAAGTTGGCGCTGGCGTCGCGCCCGCCCACCAATTCGATCGTGATTTCCACATGGTCGGCCAAAACCAAGGGGCGGTTGGAAAAAGTGTGCGGCGCAATCGGCACCATCACCAAACCACCCAAAGAGGGTTGCAGCAAAGGACCGCCTGCCGACAAAGCATAAGCCGTGGAACCGGTTGGGGTAGAGATGATCAAGCCGTCAGCGCGTTGGTTGGCTACAAAATGTCCATCGACCGACACGCGCAGTTCAACCATGCCTGAAGTAGCGCCTCGGTTTATCACCACATCGTTTAAGGCCAAGGCGTCAAACACACAATCGGGACCACGCCACACTTGGGCATGCAACATGATGCGGTGATCTTCTTGGTACTGGCCTTGCAGCATGGGCAGCAAGCTGGCCTCCATGTGGTCCAAGGGGATGTCGGTGATGAATCCCAATCTGCCTTGGTTGATACCCATCAAAGGAATGCCGTGTGGGGCCAGTTGCCTGCCAAAGCCCAGCATGGTGCCGTCGCCGCCCAACACCAATGCCAAGTCACATTCACGCGCAATGCCGGCCACATCCATCACCGGACAAGAATGCGCGCCCAAATGCGCAGCGGTTTCTTTTTCCACCACCACTTCACTGCCTTGACGGTGCAAAAAATCCACCAAGGAGGCCAAGATAAGTTTGCTAGGCGCGGCAGTGACGCTGGGGGCGGAAGAGGCGTGGGATTTGCCGATGACGGCGATTTGGCCAAACTTGGAATTCATAGGCCAAATTACATCATTAAAATGCCACAAAAGGATGACCATGCTGGACGATCGTGCCAAGTTGTTGCTCAAGACCCTGGTAGAGCGCTATATCGCTGATGGCCAACCTGTGGGTTCGCGCACTTTATCCCGTGCCAACGGCATTGAACTTTCCCCTGCGACGGTGCGCAATGTCATGGCAGACCTTGAGGAAATGGGTTTGATCGTCAGCCCCCACACCTCGGCGGGGCGTATTCCAACGGCTCGCGGTTACCGTTTGTTTGTCGACACCATGCTGACTTTTGATCGGCAACATTTGCAGGCACCCAGTTTGGTGGCGGAGCAACCGCAAAAAGTCATCACCAGTGCCGCGCAGTTGTTGTCCAATCTGTCCAATTTTGTGGGTGTGGTCATGGCACCTAAGCGCAGTTCGGTGTTTCACCACATTGAGTTTTTGAGGCTTTCCGATAAACGCGTCTTGGTCATCATCGTTACGCCTGAAGGCGATGTGCAAAACCGTGTGATATTTACCGACGCCGATTTTTCGCAAACCCAGTTGGTTGAAGCCTCCAACTACCTCAACGCCCATTTTTCTGGCATGGCCATCGATCAGGTACGCGAACGTTTGCAAGCCGAGGTCGACAGCTTGCGCAGCGAGATAGCGTCCTTGATGCAAGCCGCAGTCAATTTCAGCTCCGAGGCCTTGGTGCAAACTGAAGACGAGGTGGTGATCAGTGGCGAGCGCAATTTATTGTCGGTGTCCGACTTCTCTAGCGACATGGGGCAACTGCGCCGCGCCTTTGATGTGTTTGAACAAAAAGCGCAGTTGATGCGCTTGCTTGATAGCTCCTCACAAGCCGAGGGTGTGCGAATTTATATTGGCGGCGAAAGCCAGATCGTGCCATTTGAAGATTTATCTGTGGTGAGCGCCAATTACGAAGTCGATGGTCAGGTGGTTGGCACATTGGGGGTGATTGGCCCCACGCGCATGCCTTATGAGCGCATGATTCAAATTGTGGACATCACCTCTAAATTGATCAGCAATGCGCTCAGTCATAAAGTTAACTAATGGCTTAAATCAAAAATCATTACCTCGATATTTAATTTATCTGGCGTTAAGCAATGAACTGTTTTTCGTGGGTATTTGTGTAAATTAAAGAAATGCTGTGGGTGGTCGACATGGTATGTGAAGCACCATAGGCAGGTTCACATACAAAGGCAGTAATGAACGCGCCCCAGACAACGCTTGATGAAATTGAGCCAGACGAACCCATAGAGTTAACGCCATTTTTATCATTGGCTGTAGCTTTGCTGTACATGCTCATGGCCGATGGGGAAATTGACGACCATGAGTCCAGCCAGCTGCAAGCCGTTATTGGCGGCAACCAAGACGTACTTGAGTTGGCTTATGAATATGTAGAAACCATTTCCCTAGATCAGTTCCTCAAGGATTCGGTGCCCGTACTCAGCAACGAAGACAAGTTGTGTATTTTGTGCAACTTATGTGATTGCTTGTTGGCCGACGGTGTTTGCGAAGCTGTTGAAGAAGAGTTGTTTCAAAAAATTTGCGGTGCTTTCGGTTACAGCAACAAATCTTTCTCCACTTATTACAGCGCCATCGCGCTAAAAAATGAAAAGTCTTTGCTTGGCCCTTTTCAGCCAACGCTTTTAGATGAGGGGGTGATTACCCCGCATTTGGCCATAGCTGTTTCTTTGCTCTACATGATGTCGGCCGACGGCGATATTGCAGAAGAGGAAATTGGTCAGTTGCAAGTCGTCATTGGTGAGTTTGAAAACTTGCAAGCGGTTGCCATGAAATATGTGCGTACCGTCAAGATGAACCAGTTTTGTAGCGATGCCAGCAAAGTGCTTAATGCAGATCAAAAATTGCTGATATTGGCCAATGTGTGCGACTCCATGATGTCCGATGGCGTTGTCGCCGATATTGAAAAGCGCCTGTTTGAAAACATGTTGGACGCTTTCAATGTTACTGACAAACAGTTCAGCTCTTACTATGCACCCTTAGAGATCAAGAACTTCAAGCCCTTTGGCTCTGATGAAGAAGTGAAATCTTTGCACACCAGAAAAAGGACACGCAAAAAATCCAAAGACAACAGTTTTGGCATGAATCTCACGCAAAAGCACAGTAACGCAGCGCACGGTAAAAGAGAAGTAAATGATGCGGCCAATCAAGGCGACTGGCAAAGCCAGGAAACGCACCAGGGATTGAGCGAGATTGTTTCTCGCACCATGCAGGAAAACATTCAACAAGTCACCGATTCATTTGCTGACCAAAAAGATGTGGAGCAAGTTTCCAACAATGCCACAGAGCAGATACGACAAGAGGCTTTGGAAGAAGACGGCGGTGATCTCAATTTGCAAAAAGTCAAAGACACCGCACTGCTGTCCAATGTTCAAAAAATTGGTGCCAACGGTTTTAAAGCCAATCTACAAGGTCTGGGTGCCACAGCTTATAAAGACAATCGACAAGGCGGCGAGTTCTTTGGCTTCGTGTCCGAAGCGCCCAATTTGATTTCAGAGATTCGGGTAGATGACTTGCAAAAAAATATTGGCCAAGTTCACGATAAATTAGATCGCATCAAATCCAAAGGACCAACGAAAGTTGAACCCAAACCCGTCATCACAACAAGCCCAGTCAATTCGGTTGTTGTTGCAGTTGCAGTTGACGTGGAAGTTCAAACGCCAACACATATTCCCAACAATTTGCCTGAGTGGAACTTTCAGCCAGTTGAGATGACCAAAATTACGCGGCCGCTTCGCAAACGACTGACTGCGACCGAAACCACTACAAATACCTCAACCGAAGCCTTGGCAGAGCCTTCGGTTGAGGTATTTGTGCCTACAGAAACGGCGGCTCCAACTATTGCTTCAAGCGTGGCTGAGATTGCAACTGAAGGTGCATCCAGCAGTGCACCGCGAAGTGCCTCGCGTAGTCAATCCCGTAGTCAATCCCGTAGTGCACCCAATAGCACTTCCGCCATTGCCAAGCCACGAAGTAAAAAATGGTTGAAGTTATTGGGTGGCGCAACACTTGTCTGTGTGCTGCCATTGGGTGTTTATGGTTACGGCGCACTTTACCCAACGCTCAGCTGCCAAGGCCAAGAGCAGCAGACGCGCTTATGGACAGCACAAGGAGAGGAGAGTTTGACATCGTCTACACAGGAAGATCGGGTCGCTCAAACCCATCGAATTGAAATTCGACGCGGCGAGATTTACTTGGATAACCACCGCTTTCCCCTTTACAAAGAGTTAAACCGAGACAACCACTTTGCAGCACAAACCCCATCGGGTTTTCATGGAAGCTATTCCACCCATTCGGTTGAGACCATGGCCTATGCCTTCGATTTCAGCTCCGCCACGCAATCGCTGAAAATTTACACCCACTCTTCGGGCTTACGCTTTATCGATGGCGAGGTGGGCCAAATGAAGTTATCTGCTGTGTTTACGGGTCAATGTGAAAAAACTTGGCTTTAAAGCTGTGAATACCCGTTTTGTCTTTGTTTGTCTGCCAATATGTTTTTTGCTTGCTTGCTCTAAACCCACAGGCAAAGAGTATTTTTGTGAAAACTATTCGCAAGACAGCACAGTCAATTTATACAGACAGCAAATTGTTCGCCTCAGCAAGCAAGAAATATGTGTGGTGTGGCCACTCGACACCCTTCAGTGTGCCAATGCTGGAGAGCTAGGCATGACCAAGTGGGTGGAGGGTATTGACGCTACCAAGCAAATGCGTGGGCATTTACAAGCCACGTTTTCGCCGGAGCAGGTCACTTTAGATTTACTCCCCTTTGTGCGTGACATGGGCGATGTATCCAACGGCGTTGCGTCTCCTGCAGAGCAGCTGCAGTTTATTTTTCGCTTAAGTGATGCAAGCTTGCAAATGTCCTCGGGTCAGTCCGAGCAAAAAACAATCAGCTTTGCTTGCAAGCCCTGGGAAAAGCAAAAGTGGTGGTCTATTTACTGAATACAATGGGCTCAAGGGCCTATAGCTCAGTTGGTTAGAGCAGAGGACTCATAATCCTTTGGTCCCTGGTTCGAGTCCAGGTGGGCCCACCACTCATTCCTGATGAAATAACTTTATGAACAAATCTATTGTTGCTCAAATCAAAAACAAATCTGCCATCTACTACGCCGTTGGTATTGCGCTCTTCTCAGCAATTGCAGTTGTGATCATCACGCTGGTGATTCTTGTTGACCACAACAGCTAATTTTTCTTCACATAGGTAGTTCGCTGATGGATTACGCACTACCTGTTTGGGTGCTGGACCTGGTTATTGCGTTTTTTCTGCTGGAATGGGTTTGCCTTTATTTTTATTTCAAGAGGCACCCAAAAGGCTTGAACTTAGGGGATATGAGTTTTGCCTTGGCACCGGGTTTTTTTCTGGTCTTAGGTTTTCGTTTCACAGCTGTAAATTCCATATCTGTTATCTCACTCGCCTTTTTATTTTTTGCAGGCGTATTGCATGCATTGGATTTGTATTGGCGTCATCAAAATGCCAAAGTCAAACAGAGTCTCGATGTGTAAGAAGGTTCAATGTGACCTTGGGTCTTATTTTGTACATGTTATGATCTGCGCCCAGTGCGGCTGTAGCTCAGTTGGATAGAGTACTTGGCTACGAACCAAGGGGTCGTGGGTTCGAATCCTGCCAGCCGCACCATTTATTTTTATGAGCAAAGCCTTTACCCGCAATTCCGACCCAAGCGACCAAGGCGATGAAGACGAAGACGCTTCTCCTTCTTTGCCCAGCGGCAGCAAAAACTACATCACCCCTCAAGGCTACGCCCGCATGCGGCAAGAGTTGTTCAGCCTCATTGACGACGAGCGTCCTAAAGTAGTTGAAATCGTGCATTGGGCAGCCAGCAATGGCGACAGGTCTGAAAACGGTGACTACATTTACGGCAAAAAACGTTTGCGAGAAATCGACAGGCGCATACGGTTTTTAACCAAAAGGCTAGAACTGGCTGTGGTGTCTGACCCCACTGTGCACCATGGCCTAGACCAAGTTTTTTTTGGCGCAACTGTCAGCTATGAAGACCAAGAGGGCAGCGCTAACACCATCACTATTTTGGGTATTGATGAGGCCGACAGCTTGAATGCACAGGTCAGTTGGGTCTCACCCATCGCCCAAGCCTTGCTTAAATCGCATGTAGGCGATGTGGTCAAACTTCAAACCCCAAAGGGCTTGCTAGAAATAGAAGTGATCAAAGTGGCTTATCCTGCGCCCGCTTAACAACAAGGTTGGTGTCAAGCCTGTGCGCGTTGTGAAAAAGCTCTGCTTGCTTTGCTGACAGCAGGTAAGCGTTGCAAACTTGCCAGTACCGATTGCAGATGCGTAAAGTCTTGCACCGCAACCAAGAAACGTAAATCGGTAGCTTGCTTGCCGCTGACCTCATCAACCATGCTGACCAACTTAATGTCGGCTTCAGACGATGTAATGGCAGCCGCGACGCTTGCCAACACACCTTTGCCGTTGAGTACGGTCACCACAATGCTTGCTTCAAAACTGCGTACGGGTTCATCTGACCACTCAACCGAAATGAAGCGCTCGCTGTCCTTGGCTTTAAGGCGTTGTGCCACCTGACAACTCTCTAAATGGATGACCAAACCTTCCCCGTGACCCAAGTAACCCAAGATGGGGTCGCCAGGCAAGGGGTGGCAACACTGGGCGTATTGCACCGAGGCATTGTCGCTGCCATCCACCACCACACTGCCTTGAGACAAGGTTTCATGGGAGGTAAAGCGCTCCATACTCAACAGTACAGGGTCAGGGCGCTCGCCCAAGTCCCCTAGCAACTTCACCAAGCGTTTGGCCACAATAGAAGCGACACGCTTGCCCAAGCCAATATCAGTTAGCAATTCGTCAAGATTTTTGCTTCCGGTGAAGCGCAATAACTTTTCCCACAAAGTTTTATGTGTTTGATCGGTCGCAGGCAGTTGGGCAAATCCTTCTGCCCGCAATCCTTGGAGCAATAATTTGTCACCCAAGTCTTTTGACTCTGACTGAGCGCGGGTTTTGAAGTAGTGGCGAATTTTGGAACGCGCCCTACCGGTTTTAACGAAACCCAACCAAGCTGGGTTGGGCGTGGTGTCTGTTGAGGTGATGATTTCAACCACATCTCCATTGCTGAGTTCGCTACGCAAGGACACAGGCTGGCCATTGACAGTGGCACCCAAGGTGTGCTCGCCCACATTGGTGTGAACAGCATAAGCAAAGTCGACAACAGTCGCACCTCTGGGCAAGGCCATGATGCGGCTCTTAGGGGTGAAGACATACACCGCGTCAGGGAACAGATCAACCTTAACGTGGTCCCAAAACTCAGCAGCGTCCCGCGTTTCATCTTGAATGTCGAGCAAGGACTGCAGCCACTGCGTGCCCAGACGCTCGGCGCGTTCATGACCGGGGTCGCTGGTCTTGTACATCCAGTGTGCGGCCACACCCGACTCGGCAACCACATGCATGGCTTCGGTGCGCAATTGGAATTCCACATTGATGCCTGCAGGACCTACCAAGGTGGTGTGCAAGGATTGGTAACCATTGACCTTGGCAATCGCAATATGGTCTTTGAACTTGCCCGGCACGGGCTTGTAGAGTTGATGCAGTATGCCTAGGCCGGTGTAGCAGTCGACCAAGTTGGGCATCAAAATACGCATGCCGTAGATGTCAGTGACTTGCGCAAAGCTCAAATGCTTTTGGTCCATTTTTTGGTAGATAGAAAACAATGTTTTTTCTCGACCAAAGATATGAATAGTTAACTTGGCATTTTTGAAAGCGCCTTCGACATCGCGTTGCAGTTTTTGCAGCAAATCACGGCGGCGACTGCGGGCCTTCATCACGGCTTTTTCTAGCACCTGATAGCGCCAAGGCCGAAGGTGGCGAAACGACAAGTCTTGCAGTTCGCGGTAGGTTTGGTTAAGTCCTAATCGATGGGCAATCGGCGCGTAAATTTCTAAAGTTTCACTGCTGATGGCCTTCCAGCGTGAACGTGGCATGGCTTCCATGGTGCGCATATTGTGGGTGCGGTCGGCAAGTTTGACCAAAATGACTCGCACGTCTCGGGCCATGGCAAGCAGCATTTTGCGAAACGACTCGACTTGACCTTCTTCTTTGGTCTCGAAGCTGAGCTTGTCTAATTTGGTTAATCCGTCGACCAGTTCGGCCACATTGGCGCCAAATTTTTCAACCAAATCGGTTTTGGTGACACCACAGTCTTCCATCACATCATGCAAAAGCGCCGCCATCAGGGCTTGGCTATCAAGTTTCCATTCAGTGCATTGCAATGCCACAGCAATTGGGTGGGTGATGTAGGGCTCGCCGCTTCTGCGGCTAACGCCAAGGTGCGCCTCATCCGCAAATCGGTAGGCGCGTTTGACTTGGTCAATACCCTCAGGGCCTAGGTAATCAAGTTTGGCCTGAAGCAAAGCAAAACTAGCTGCCGCAGCAGTGCTGGCGGGCGTTGCAGGATTGAGGGTTTTTTCGGCAGAAACCATAGGGTTCTACTGTAGCGTTTTGTAGACCCTATAGAGAAGGGCTCAAAAAAAAGCACTGCCGTGGCAGTGCTTTTATGGGGAGGGACTAAGCTCCCAGGGTGCGAGCAGCTTAACCGGGTACTTTTTTAAGCATTTCAATGCCAATTTTGCCGGCGGCAATTTCGCGCAGAGCGGTGACACCGGGCTTGTTCTTGCTCTCGATTTTGGGCGTGTGACCTTGGGCCAGCATGCGGGCGCGGTAGGTGGCGGCCAGAACCAATTGGAAGCGGTTGGGGATTTGTTCGAGACAGTCTTCAACAGTGATGCGTGCCATGGTGGTGCTCCGATGTTCAGTTGAGTTTCAAGGCTTGGAAGATATCGCTTCTAAGGGTGCGTTGCGACGCGTATTTGAGGCGCTGCGCATGAACGATAGCTTTAAGATCGAATAGGGCTTTATCAAAAAGTTGATTAATTATAACGAAGTCAAACTCGTGAGCCTGCGCCATCTCGGTGGCGGCGTTGGCCAAACGGGTTTCAATCACCTCTGGCGCATCTTCACCCCGGCGATGTAAGCGTGAGCGCAACTCTTCCCAACTGGGTGGCAAAATAAAAATAAGTACCGCGTTAGCAAACAGGCGTTTGATTTGAATAGCACCCTGAAAGTCAATCTCCAAGACAACATCCATGCCTTGCGAAATACGATCTTGAATGGTCTGGCTGCTGGTGCCGTAACGGTTGCCGTGCACATAGGCCCACTCTAAAAAAGCGTTCGTGGCAACCATCTCGTCAAATTGAGCATCATCAATAAAGAAATATTCGCGACCATGAAACTCTTGCCCGCGTGGCGCACGTGTGGTGTGCGAGACCGAATGTTGAACCCCCGCATCAAGCTCCATCAGGGCTTTGACCAAGCTCGATTTGCCGGCACCACTGGGCGCCGCGACCACAAAAAGGTTTCCTGGGTAAGTCGTCTTCATTCAAGGTTCTGAACTTGTTCGCGCATTTGCTCGATCAGCACCTTCATATCTAGCGAGATGCGCGTCATCTCGATGGCGCTGGATTTAGAACCAAGTGTATTGGCTTCGCGGTGCAGTTCTTGAATCAAAAAGTCCAGCCGCTTGCCCACACCTTCTTTGTGCATCGATAGTTGTAGCAATCGGGCAATTTCATCTAAATGTGTTTTCAAACGGGTAACTTCTTCGGCCACATCGGCGCGCACCGCAAAACTGGCCGCTTCTGCCAAGGCGCGTTCGTGGACGGATTCAGGCAAGGCTTGGGCATCCACCAGTGACATCGCTTCACGCCATCGTTCTAAAAACCGTTGGCGTTGGGTTTCAACGGTTTTGGGCACCAAGGGCAGGGCCAAGTCTGCCAAAACTTGTAATTGCTGGGCACGCTGAAGTAAATCTTGCGCAAGACGCTCACCTTCACGCTGCCTTGCTTCACACAGCTGCGACACCACTTGCGTTCCCAAGGCCATGACGGGGCCCGTCCAGTCTTGGCTGGGCATCAAAGGTGCATGGCTGAGCCGTATGACATCAGCCACAGACAGCAGTGCTGCATCATGCATGGTGCTGCGAACCAGTTGTTGTATTTCCAAGAGGTTTTGCAACAGGGCTTTGTCTGGGCTTGCCACAGAACTGGCTTGCGCGGCTTCTAAATGGGCGCGCAGTTCAACTTTGCCCCGCTTGATGTGTTGACCTATGAGTTCGCGCAATGCCGGTTCGTGTTGGCGCAATTCCTCAGGCAAACGAAAACTCACATCTAAAAAACGGCTGTTGACCGAGCGAATTTCCAAGCCCAAACGTGCACCTTGAGAGGTGCCCCCAAGTTCCAGCGTGGTTTGAGCACTGGCGTAACCGGTCATGCTTTGCAAGGACATAGGTAGCTTTTCGTTAAAGCGCCATTATCTCTGTCAGGCACGGTGGGCTTGAAGGACAATAGTCTCCATTCAAACACCAAGGTCTATTCCCCTCTATGAGCTCCATACCTTCCCGTCTTGAGCGTGCCAATGACGCATTGCGTTCTGTGCGCATCACCCGCCACTACACCATGCATGCCGAGGGCTCAGTTCTGATTTCGTTTGGCAACACCCAAGTGTTGTGCACCGCTTCGGTCGAAGAAAAAGTGCCGCCGCACAAACGCGGCAGTGGCGAAGGCTGGGTCACGGCCGAGTACGGCATGTTGCCGCGTGCCACCCACACCCGTAGCGACCGCGAAGCTGCCAAGGGCAAGCAAAGTGGTCGCACCCAAGAAATTCAGCGCCTCATTGGACGCTCTATGCGGGCGGTGTTTGATTTGAAAAAATTGGGTGAGCGCACCATTCAACTCGACTGCGATGTGTTGCAAGCCGATGGCGGCACACGCACTGCTGCCATCACCGGCGCATTTGTGGCGGCACAAGATGCGGTCAATGGTTTGTTGGCCAAAGGCCTGATTACTTCGTCCCCCATCACCCACCATGTGGCGGCTATTTCTGTGGGTCTGCTTCACGGCACTGCCTTGTTGGACTTGGAGTACACCGAGGACTCGGTGTGCGACACCGACATGAATGTGGTCATGACCAGTGACGGTGGTTTTGTGGAAGTGCAGGGCACGGCCGAAGGCGCGGCTTTCACGCGTGGCGAAATGGACAGCTTGCTTACCTTGGCCGACAAAGGCATTCGCGAACTCATTGAGATGCAAAAAGCGGCTCTGAGCGCATGAGTTTGTCTCCTATGCGTTTGGTTTTGGCGTCTAACAACCAAGGTAAATTGGCCGAGTTGCAAACCTTGTTTGCGCCTTTGGGCATAGCGTTAGTGGCGCAAGCCGAATTAAATATTCCAGAAGCTGATGAGCCTTTTCACACGTTTGTAGAAAACGCTTTGGCCAAGGCGCGACATGCCAGTTTGCACAGCGGCTTGCCAGCCATGGCCGACGATGCCGGCTTGTGTGTGGATGCTTTTGGTGGTTTGCCAGGCGTGCAAACCGCTTTTTACTGCACCCAGTTTGGTTACCCCAAAAGCGATGACAACAACCGCAAAGCTTTGCTAGTGCAAATGGCCGGCCTCACTGAGCGGCGTGCAGCTTTGGTCAGCACCTTGGTAGCGGTGCGCAGTGCGCAAGACCCCGAACCCCTGATTGCCAGCGGCCGCGCCGTGGGCGAAATCACCACCGAGCCACTGGGTGACAAAGGTTTTGGTTTCGACCCGGTGATGTGGATTCCCGCTTTGGGCAAAACTTTTGCCCAAATGGCAGACGCAGAAAAAAATGCTTTAAGTCACCGTGGCCAAGCGGCACAAGCGATGTTGGCTTTGATGCGTGCGCGTTGGTTCACATGAATTTAGACATTCAGCATTTGATGCGAGCTGGCACCTTGTCCTTGCCCAGCTTGCCACCTTTGTCGGTGTATGTGCATCTGCCTTGGTGTTTAAAAAAATGCCCTTATTGCGATTTCAACTCGCATGAAATGCCTTCAACCGAATTGCCCGAGTCTGCTTACCTCGATGCTGTGTGCGCCGACGTAGAAGCCAGTTTGCCCTTGGTGTGGGGCAGGCAAGTGCACAGCGTGTTCATTGGCGGCGGGACGCCCAGCTTGTTTTCCAGCCAAGGCATTGCGCGTTTGGTCAGCGATTTACGCGCTCGGCTCAATATGGTTCCCGATTGTGAAATCACCCTCGAAGCCAACCCCGGTACTTTTGAAAAAGACCGCTTTCATGCCTTCAGACAAGCCGGCGTGAACCGTTTGTCTGTGGGGGTGCAAAGTTTTAACGATCAACATTTGAAAGCTTTGGGGCGGGTGCATAACGCCGATCAGGCATTCGCTGCGGTAGAGGAAGCCGCCAAGGCCTTCGAGACATTCAACATCGATTTGATGTATGCCTTGCCCGGCCAAACCATGGCGCAACTTGATGCAGATGTGAGCCGCGCCTTGTCGCTCAAGCCCCCGCATTTGTCCATTTACCACTTGACCATAGAGCCCAATACCTTCTTTGCCAAGCATCCGCCTGCAGACTTGCCCATTGAAGACACGGCTTACGACATGCTGGACCACATCACCGACACAACACTGGCCCAAGGCTTACAGCGCTACGAGGTGTCTGCTTATGCGCAGGCAGGACACCGGTGTTGGCACAACACCAACTACTGGCAATTTGGTGACTACTTGGGTGTGGGCGCAGGTGCGCACAGCAAGATCAGCTTTGCCCATAGAGTGATGCGCATGGTGAGGTACCGCGACCCCAAGCTGTACATGCAAAAAGCCATGGCCGAGGGGGCAGTCACTTCGGTAGAAGAAATTTCGCGTGCACAACTGCCCTTCGAGTTCATGCTGAATGCTTTGCGCCTTAAAGATGGGTTTAATGTTCAAAGTTTTCTGGACAGAACTGGCTTGCCAATAAGCGCCATAGCTGCTCCATTGGACAAGGCAGTTGCCTTGGGCTTGTTAAATCGGGATACGCGTCAAGTGCGGCCCACCGAGCGTGGCTTTGATATGTTGAATGATTTACAGGCTTTGTTTTTAGCCACCTGATAGAATTAAATAGCTAAGACCGCACGATAAGGAAGCGTGGCAGAGTGGTCGATTGCACCGGTCTTGAAAACCGGCAACGGGCAACCGTTCGTGAGTTCGAATCTCACCGCTTCCGCCAGAAAGTATGCTTAAGTAGTT
>Ga0209188_1000085_pt1 | contig 107984 bp, 153 predicted proteins | sample C_130625_EF_Meta_FD_187307 | JGI IMG/M metagenome (GOLD analysis project Ga0209188, IMG submission 187307) | Freshwater microbial communities from Lake Croche, Canada to study carbon cycling - C_130625_EF_MetaG (SPAdes) (version 2) | ecosystem: Environmental > Aquatic > Freshwater > Lake...
TTTTTCCCAGCCACCAAGCACTTACGCTTTTTTCAAATAATAATACAAATGCTCCTGGATATTCAACATCAGCAGGAAGTTTATCAAGTCTGGTTGTATACATCATTCCCATTTCTGCAAATGTGTAACACTCTTGCCATTTTTGAGATCTTTCATAAAAACGGGAAAGTAAAAAGTAAGCTTCTGGTCTTGCAGGCATATATTGAATAGCTTGAAGCAGAGCATTACTTACACTATGCTCTCTTCCTGATTGATCTTCAAAACAATGGGCCATTTTAATTAAAGATGTATAAACAATTACTGGATTACTTTCATATCCATATTCTGCTGCTCTTAAATAAAATGATACGGCAGAAGCTGTTTGCTCTAGCTCCTCGTATTTTTTAGCAATCTCAAAGTTTAATACTGGATTAAACATATCGTGAGATGCTGCTTCAATTAAACTCTCAATTGAATTCATATGACAATGCCTCCTGCACCATTTCATTTAATATTACATTTGGAACCTTTAATATAAATGCTGCATTATCTTGAAATCCAAATGAGATTAGTAGGTCCCCGTTTAAAATTGCTGCACCTGCCGCAAATTCAATTCTTGCATCTAAGAAAGAAAAAGGTTCTGGTGAAATTCCAACAAGGTTTAGGTCATCATCCCAAACACATAGGCGATGACGATAAATGCCATCTTTTTGACTTAAATAATTATGAAACAGATTTACTTCATGTGTCACAGAAAGATATAGGTTGCCAAACTTAATTAACTGAGAACCACCTCTTTGATCTGCAGGAACTTTAAGACTATCTCTATGAAATACCTGTTCGCATCTTGCTGGTTCATCTGGATAAGTTCTTACAAGCTCTGTAGGTGCTGTCCATTTAATAAAATGATAAGGCTTATCTAATACTGGATACCAATTCTTTTCGCAATATGAATTATCATTACCTGGAGCGGGAATTCTAAGACGTGACACTTCCTTAGCAGTAAAATTATCCATATCAATATTTAACTCAGATAGTTCCATACGCCCTACACCATTTGTAGTGGTATCTCTGCGAACACCGCAAACATAATATTTATTATCCCATTTAATTAAACGAGCATCTTCTAAACCAACAAATTCCCACAAAGGTTCAACATCTAGTTCTGAGGTATCAATAAGTGTGTGATTAGTAACCATAAGGTCTTTGTCAAGCTTCATCAAATAGTTAGTTGTTCTAAGGTTAATATCTTTTTCTGGATGAAGATATGACAATGGTCCCCATCTTGACGGGAACTTCTGAGTATTCTCTGAATGATAAAGTGTGTAATTAACATGGCGTAGATTGACTAATATATCTCCATTGTCATCTATAAATATTGAGGGATTCATTAATCCCGTACCTTTACTTAAACCTTCTTTTATAACCAAAGGAGCTAATTTACCACCGTTTTCAACGGCTTTTTGAACTAAATTCATAGTTTAAGTATACCTTACTATATATGTTTTTGTCTAGTTATTACCAGACTAGGGCTCTTGTTAATTGGTTTCCTGAACCTTGTAGTAAATAAAGAAACTTATTACCTGAAACATCTTTAATTATTTCCATAATGTTTCCAGTAGTAACAGTCTGAGTAAGCATCGTTGTGGTTCCAATACCCTGAATTTGTTGTGTATTCAAGTTATAAGCAAGAACACGAGAAACACCACCGCTTGAAGTACGAGTTAAATAAATTGTATCTGAACCATCATAGGCATATACAGATCCTGTCTGCCAAATTTCAGAAAGACCACGAATATGTGGAGTAAGTATCCATTTGCCAGCAGCAATATCATAAATATCAATTTGACCTGTTGTATTACCGCCACGAACAGAATAAAAATAACGTCCTGTTTTTGCGGTATCAGTTGATCCCCAGTTCCACAGTAATGAAGAAGCTGCACCACGAGTTGCTGGTGCAACAATGCAATATGCTGTTTGTGTTGTTGGTGTAGAAGTTGCAGCAGATGTAAGAGTTATCTGATTTGATGTATTAGATGTAATTGCTGATTCAAATCCAAGGTTTAAACCTGCTGTGAAACGAAGGCGTTTACCAGCATAAAAGTTAACTGGCCAAATGTGTGCTGTGTCAGAAAATACGGTTGTAGATGTACCTGTAGTAACAAGTCCCCAAGAATCGGCAATTTCATATTTTGTTGTTGTATCTGGAGTAAATGACTGGGTAGCAAATGTTAAGGTAGTTGCATCATTTGCAGTAATAGCAATACGACCAGTACTACCATAACCAGTTCCCGCTTCTATCTTAAAATAGTAACCTACCCATTGTCCTGGAATCCAAGATTTTGTAGTATCAACCAAAGTTGTGGTTGAACCGCTTGTTGCCCAACCATTGTAGCTTTTACCTGCATGCTTATATTGATCATCAGTACCAAATAATTTTGCATCAGAAATCCAATATTTAGAAGTACCATTTACAGCTGCGGTAATTGTTGTTGATAAAGTTAGAGTAGTTGCTGTATTTGCAGTAATCCAAGAAGTCTGAGTTGTTGGATTAATACCAGAAACTGCAATTGTAACAATACGACCAATATGTTCATTTGTTGTCCATGATGCATCACAATCTACAAGAGTTGTTGTTCCTTGAGTTGCTGCTGCAGTAGGGTTTGTTGTACTTGAAGGTGCAGAAACACTAAAACCATTAATTGCATAAGGTCCAATAATAACAAAAGTTGCATTGAAAGTAGTATCAGTTGCATTACCTGCAAGCGTTACAGATTCGCCAGGCTTGAAAAAATGGTTGGATGCAGTTACTACGTTAGCTGTAGGTCCTACAGCAGTAATGCTAATAGTTGCAGCAGTTCCAGTTCCACCAGTTGTTGCTGATGTAGAAACTGTATAACCAGTGGTTGATCCTGAGTTAATTAAAGAAACTGACAAAATAGCACCATTAGATGCAACGCTGTTGACAATTACTTGAGCACCTGCACCACCAGTTGAAAGTGTTAATATATCACCAATAGAATAACCTGTTCCAGCTGCTATTGGAGTAGAAGCAACAGTAACAACTCCAGAAGCAATTCTTGTAATAGATGTAACACCGATAGGTTGCCAATTGCTAAGCTTGGCAGTCTGATTAACTGCTATACCTTGATCAAAAATTTCAGCATTAGACCAATTATCGGTAACAACGTCATATTGAAACATAGATGCGTTACCACCTGCAATCATCCAAAGCTTATCTAAGTTTGGGATTACTTCATATGTTGAAGTTGAATCTGGTGTTGTATCCCAAATTGGGGTTACAGAAAATGTAGTTGCAGTATGTCCGACAATACGACGTTTTTGACCAATTCCCGTTCCGCCTGTAATATTTATTACATGGTTAGCATAACGATCTGCTGTTAATGCAAGTCCTGAATCTGCTAAAGTTCTAGAAGTTGCTGATACTGTTCCAACTTTTGTTACATATGGAGTACCAATTCTTCCAGTGCGTTCAAACGCAACATCAGTGGCAAGTGCTGCAGATAAAAAGTTTTGTGGAGTTGTTTTTTGTGTCCACATATCATTTGCAATATCATAATAATAAAGGTTAAAGAATGGTGTAGCAGCTGCTGATGTAACCATATAAATACCACCAGTTCTTGTAGTAAAGAACGATGTATCATCTGGTGTTGTTGTCCAGTTGTTGTTAACGTTAAATGTTTGAGATGAAATTGTATAGTTAGCTTGTGCACCTGCAGTTACTACTGGCAGTGCATATGGTGATGTTGCTACAAATACTTGTTGACCCCAAGGGTCGTGTGGTTGTAAGTTATAATCTGAAAGATAAAGAGTAGTTGCATCATTATATATAACTCTTTTATATTGTGTAGCATCTGTACCAAAAGTAATACCCACTGTGTACCCAGCCCACTGATTAAAACGCCACTTTTTAGTAGAATCTCCAAGAGTTGAAGTAGTTGTTGAAGTAATAAGTCCAGAATCAGCAATGTTATCGCTTACCCATGTAAGAGTTCTTTCTTGTCCCTGCCCAGTTCCGTATTCAATGCTCATAGTTTCACCAGATAAATTCTGAAGACGAAGACCACCAATAGTTACTGTTGAAGATGTTGCTGAAAGAACACGACCATGAAAGCCACGACGTTTTGTATGTTTAATGTTAAGAACAGTTGATCCTGCTGCGGGGGAAAGGGCAAGCTGTTGCCATGTATCTTTATAAGTATCATATCGGTATAGGGTCTGAGTAGTATGATAATAAATAAAACGATCAGTACCATCTTCAATTGTAGACATAGCAGACAAAGCAGATGATGCTGCTGGAGCCTGGTTTAATAGTTCCCAAAATGGTAGATCTAATGTATTAACTAATGTGTTTGCCATTTAACTTACTCTTCCCCTAATTGCTGTATTGTATCCTTGACGACTAATATCGTGTATTTGTGCAAATGCGTTTGTTCCACCAATTAATGTTTGGTTGGTTAGTGTTCCAACTGTAGTAATCGTTCCAGCAGTAATTGATGATACTGTACCTACTGTTGTTACGTTAGCCAAAGTTGGCAAGTTTGTAATGTTTGTAACAGTACCAATAGTACCACCAGTAATATTATTAATATCAACGTTAAGACGACCAGTAGCATTTGTAACTAAACCAAGTGGTTTTAAAAGCTGAGCAATTCTTTGTAGTGGTTGCAAGATTTGCTGGAATAGAGAAAGTTGTGTATTAGTTTGCTGTGTAGTGGCATCTAATGTTAGATTACCAAAGGCATTTTGTAATGGCATTTATTCACACTCCCCGCTTATATTTTATAACTAATAATAACATCATTTTTATATTTTTCCAAAACTATGTGTTAATCCATAACGTATAATTTGATCCTGTATTTTGCCACCATAAATATTGAACTCCTGCAGCTACGGAAGGTTGAGTTGGTTGTATATATGTAGCAATACCCGCTAACGGTCCCTGTAATCCCTGCACACCTTGTGTGCCTTGTATACCTTGTAATCCTTGTACACCTTGTGTGCCTTGTGTACCATCGTTACCTTGTAATCCTTGAGTACCTTGCACACCCTGTGTGCCTTGCACACCTTGTGTGCCTTGTAAACCTTGTAGACCTTGCGTGCCTTGCACGCCTTGAGTACCTTGCACACCCTGTGTGCCTTGCACACCTTGTGTGCCTTGTAAACCTTGTAGACCTTGCACACCTTGTGTGCCTTGGAGTTGAGCGTATCCAAACCCCTGTAAACCTTGTGTACCTTGTAAACCAGTATCACCTTTATCACCCGTTTTTGCAAAAGTAATAATTATATCTTCATTGTTGGCAAAAGTTCCATTACCAGAAACATAAGAACAACCAACAGTAAACCATCCAGTGTTATCTACTGTAGAAGATATTGTAAACAACATAAATGCACTTGAATCAAATTTCTTAGAAATTCTAAAGTGACCTTTAATTGTTGATGTTGAATTACCAATTGTATTTAAAAATGAAGTTAAGTTTGTAGAATTATCATCACTGTTATCTAAGTAGATTTGTGTAGCACTTGCAACAACTATATTATTAAGGTTTAATTTTCCTATGCCTGGATCAGCATTAGTTGTAGCAGTTGTAAAAGTATAATCAAATGATGCCCCGCCAAAGTTACCGTCTCGTCCTACTACACCTTGAGTTCCTTGTACGCCTTGCGTACCTTGAACACCTTGAGTTCCTTGTGTGCCTTGAGAACCAGTTGTACCTTGCACACCTTGTGTGCCCTGAGAACCTGTTGTGCCTTGCACACCTTGTGTGCCTTGAGAACCAGTTGTACCTTGCACACCCTGTGTGCCTTGTAACCCCTGTATACCTTGTGTACCTTGCACACCTTGTGTGCCTTGAACTTGAATACCTTGCGTGCCTTGCACGCCCTGTGTACCTTGCACACCCTGTGTGCCTTGTATACCTTGTACTTGAATACCTTGTGTGCCCTGAAAACCCAAAGGACCTTGAATACCTGTAGGACCTTGATATCCCGCAGAAGATATGGTTACTTCATTATTTATTTGTTGTACATAAATATTATCTGTCATTATAGTATGGTGTTAGGCCTAACTTGAAACCATCCTTGTACAAGAGTTTTACGCCTTAAACTTCCATCTATAGATATGATTTGATATTTGGATTTTGGTAAATTAAATTTATTTGTTTGAGCTGGGGTTAACTCAACATGAATAACGCCTGTTCCAGTGACTGTAATTCCGCTACCCAAGCTTGCGGTAGCACATAAAATGTTTCCGCCTTCTTTATCTCTTACTTCCATTAAAAAATTATATCCGTTAAAATTTATTAATGTTCCTACTGAATCTTTAACAGTTATATCAACAGACCAAGTATCGTTTTGGATAATATCATAATTAATTTCTTTAATAGCCATATCACACCCCTATAGGTTATATTTTACCATTTATTGGTTAATATCTACAATTTCACATTCCCCAGATACACAAGCCAATGCTTGAGATCCAGTAGTTGAGTCTTCTAGCTCATATAGTGATAATGCTTCCCAATTTATGGCTTTTGGCATTTTTGCAACAAGTTCATCATAAGCTTCTTTTTCAACTTCTTGATATGGAGCTTGAGCATATGTATGATCAGAATATGGAAGAAAAGAGATTCCAGAGCATTCGTCAAAATGCTTATAAACCCATGCTCCAACTTCCATCCATTCATCTTCTTTAACAGTAATAGTTACAGAAGGCTTATGCTCACACCAATGGCGTTGATATGTAAGCCAAATTTCAAGTTGTTGAATTGCATTAACTTTATTTCTAGTAATAGCATTTGAAGGTGCTTTTACTGGAAATGAAAATACAGTTGTGTCATTTGGTTTCATTACATCATCTTCTGCAGGAATACCTGAATCTTTTAAGAATTGTGTAATTGGATCTTTCTTATCTCCACGAACTGTTCTAATATAGTATTCTGAATGCCAAGGATGCATTCCTGAGCTTACCCCGACCAATTGAGATACTGTGCCTGATGGCTTAACGCAAGTGATTGCGGCAGAAGCGGAAATCCCAATTTTTCCAGCTTCTTCAATGTTTGTAGCAACAGAATATTCACGAAGTCTATCTAAGACTTCACCAAGTTTTGCCATGCCGTCTTGACCTGAAAAAAACTTATTACCAAATTGTCCAGTAAGTGAAACTCCTAGTAGGCGTTCTTCTTCTGTATTATCTTTCCAAATTTTACGAATATACTTGAAGTCTGTAAGTGTTGATTGCCATGTACCTAGGATCGTTGCAAGGCGAACTTTATTTGCAACAGTTTCAGGTGTATCTTCTTCACGTAATACGACTTCTGAAAGATTACAAAACTGATAAGGACGTAGAATAATTTCTGAGCAAGGATTTGTTCCGTAATGAATTTCTTCAGAACGACGACCATATTTGGCTGCTTGCTTTTGGGCTGCTGCCACATTGTAGATACCTCTTTCACCCGATTTTGAATCATAAAGCGATTTCCATTCTGCTATAAATTGTGCCATTTCTGGTTTACGTGAATATGCAACAGAATTATTTGCTAGGGCACGTTGTGCATTTGATTCCCACCAATTACCAGCTTTTGCTGCTGCCATCTCAATATCATTAATATTAGAAAGAGAAATTAATGCTGAACGACGTACGCCTCCAACAACTACAACTTCTCCAATCTTACACATAATGTCGTGAGCTTCAATTGGCTTAAGTTGACGACCAAGAGCTCCCTTAAAAATTTTAATTGTAAAATCAAAAAGATTAACTAGCGGTTGTGGTCCAGATGATCTTCCGCCCATAGTTTTAAGACGAGCACCTGAAGGACGAATTTTGCTAATATCAATTTGTGGAATTTGTCCTGCCCAAAGAAGTGAAAGAAGTTCACGGTACGCTTTAGCCCAACCTTCTTTAGAATCCCCAACAGAAATCAATGTGTTTGACTTTTCTAATATTTCTGGAAGGGCGGGAAGTTTATTAACATACTTATACTCAACAGAGAATCCAACACCAGTACCACACATAAGAATATACATTGCTTCATCAAATGATCTAGGATTATCTACTGGAATAAATGAGCAATTATAACCTGCAACATTTTCTCTTTCTAGTGCTGGTCCTGAAGTCATTACAGAACGCATAGACGGCATAACATTGCGATTAAATACTGCATCTTTAAGTTCTGTTACAAGTGCCTCATCTGCTACATAACCATGATTATCACGAAGATGACCTTGCATAAAATTAAAGTAGCGGTCTACTGTTTCACCCCATGTCTCACGACGATTTTCGTTTTCTAACCATCTTGCATAGCGAGATAGTGCGATAAAGTTTTCATATGGGTTTTCAATAGTTCTAGACATTTAATATAGTTCTCCTCGGATTTTTTAGATAGACTCCTAGTGTATCACACTAAAATTTTAAAAATGGTCTTTTTGTATTTTTTTCAATCTCTCAACTGCAGGTTTAGACACTTTTTCCCAGTTGTAATCTTTATGAATTAAGAAAGCATTTTTGTAAGCTAAATCTGCGTATCTTTTGTAATCTTTTGTAATTTGTTGCATGCAATCTTTTAATTGTGCATAATCTGGTTTTAACATTAATCCTGGATGCGTAGATTGCCAAGGTGAGTCCCACCATTTAGAATCTAACGGCATTGTTATGTATCTTGAATATGTTGCCCAACCTGCTGTGCATATTGTTGGAATGCCAGATGCCATTGCTTGTAATGGATTAAAACCAAAACCTTCACCCCAAGATGGATAAAGAAAAACATCGCACATGTCATAAAGACCGTTCATCTGCTCTACACTTAATTCTGATTCAATAATTTTAATATTTTTATAAAAAGCACTTGGGCTTCCAGAAATTTCTCCAGTAATAGGGTCATAAACTCTTGTAGTGTTTAATCTACTGCATTTTAAAATTAGCTCGTAATCTGGATTGTCTCCATACGTTGCAATAAAAGCATCTACAACCATCTGCCCGTCTTTTCTAAATGAGGGTTCGCCTACATGCAAAAATCTAAAAGGGCGGGATTTATTGAGTTCACGTTTCTTAGGAATCCAACTATCATCAATACCGTGTTCATAAATAAATATTGGTTTGTTAGTGTGCTTAGAAAAAATTTCTGCATTCCATTCGGATGTTACCCAGAGTTCATCAATTACTTGGTTCAATGGAGTTGCCCATCCCCAAAGTAATTCTGTAGACTCCCAAGGTGTATAACCAATTTTGTATTGATCTTTAGCAAATGTATAACTAGTTGGTTGAATAAAAGAAATACCAATATTTGGTTCTCTTGATTTAACAACACATTCTATGCCCAGCTTGTTAAATGAATTAAATATATGATTAGATGCTTCTCCGTAACCTACGCTACGATCCATAAATTCTGGAGCACCAGTAAATGAGACTTGCATAACACTCTTTTCGGGTTGTTTTTCTTAGTATATCATGATAGACTGGATATTACTACTCTTACCCCAGGAGGTTCAAAATGAACAATGAGAACAAAGCAAGGATAAGGACAGCGTGGACAATGATATGTGTGATGATTCTCACACTAATTTTTGGTGTGGATCAACAAGCACACGCTGCAATGAAGGAAGCAATAGTGTATAATAAAAATATATTATATATTAATAAATATAATAATTTAGTTAATATAAAAGATATAATTAATATAGATTATAATAATATATTAAATAAAAGAATGCATAAAACTCTTTATTTAATTAATGATTTATCTTCTAGAAGCACTTTTTTAATGCCCGATTATAGCCACGAGCTAAATCTAAAAACAACAAGAGTAGACAAGCGGGTAATAATCTCAAGACTAGCAAATGCACTTAAATCCACTGAAACAGGTGGAGCGGGAGCGTATTATCGCAAGTCCAGATCCAGTTCAGCATGTGGTGCGTACCAATACATGCCTTCAACATGGAATAACTATAAAGGCTACAAGGATGCTTGCCATGCCCCAGAATGGGTTCAAGATCAAAAGATAATTTTGGAATTGAACGCTACTTACAATAAGTACCATGACTGGGAAAAAGCAATTGCAGCACACCTATTGCCCTCCCGAGCAGGAAATAAGAGCACTTGGAACAAACCAGTTCCAGGAAATCCTACTGTTCGGCAATATGTAAATTCTGTTTTAAATAGGGCTAACTTAGTGACCGCATAATGCGAATACAAGTCTTTTCAGAATACTTACAATTAGCACAGGCGGGGAGGGTAAACTTCCTCGCCTGTCCTATGCACCAAAATGAAGAAGCGATCTTCCCATTGAGCCATCAGCAGGAAGAAGAAAAAATCGTGCTACACTGTTTTGCATGCGGGTATAAAAATACCGCTGGCTCCACTTTATATAATAATTTAATTGAAATTATAAGGGCGGAAATGAGTGAGCCCGAAAAAATGGATTAGCATATGGCAAAAATTAGTATAGAAAGAGCCTACATAGAGGCTCACGACGACGATGTAGATAATTTTAGTATAGAGCTTAGCTGTAATGATATAATCGTCGCAAAGAGCCCTGTAAGCCCCGCAAAATGGCTTTATACAATGACCAACGATGACGGAGATTTAGTAATAAACCATTCGGCGGGAATGGAAGGCAATAAATGGGACCATATAACCAAAGAGATCATAGGAGAAATAGATAATGGGTAATTTAGGCGAAGAATTAGGCAATACTGACGCTATCTTAGAAATTCTAGAGAATTTAAGAGAGTTATCTGGTGCAATGTTTATTCAATCCCAGCGAAATTATGATATGTTAGCTTTGATTGGTGAGAAGCTAGGTGCTGATGTTGATTCTATGTTATTTAAGCACCAACAAGGACAAGTCCTTGCTCCCCCGCCTTCTTTTATATTTGAAGATGAGCAAAATACCAAATCTGAAGAGTAAAGTTTAGGTTTAGAGTTTATAAGTGTGACATAAATCACATATTTAGTGATCTATAAAGTTAGAAAATGTCATAAGGATAATAATTACAACTCCAACTGCTGCTATAAAAGTATTCATAATAAACTAGTTTAACATATATGTGATCTAAGTCACATTTTTATGCTCTTTTAAGTGATTTAAGAGTGTCATGTGAGCAAATTTAGATCTAGACTCGATTTCTTTCTTACAAATATCACATATAACTATTCTCATAGCTCAATTCTAGCAGTTCCCGCCATTTTTGTCCATAGCTATGTTACTAATGAGTATTTTACTTTTGATCAAAATGTTAATGGAATTTTAATTTGTATGATTCCATTTTCAAAAACCTTTTTTGAAAAAAAATAGTCCGCACATAACGGTCAAATCGAACATTTTGCACCCATATGTGGGGTAGATCACATAAATTTTTTGCGACACGCCGTGTTTAGACTTGATTTTTCCAATTTAGTGTGCTAGTATTCTACTATAAAGAAAATCAAGAAAGGTTCTTGATAAAGAAAGGAGTTCTAATGAACTCACTAACAGTAGTAGTAGAACCTACTCATCCTATGGCTAGTAGTAATACTAAGTCTAATTCCATCTTCCGCCTTGCTAATGGTAACTACATTAGCCGTATGGCGTATGTCCATCTAGTAGCCTCTGAGGGTCTTATCTCTCACCGCTATCTAACCCCTAGCGAGTCCCAATGGGTATTCGCTAATCGTGTGAGCTAAATCACATAGACACATAGGGCGTGTCGCCCCCTATTTGTCAGACCCCCCTGCTATACTAGCGACATAACTAAATAAGGGTAGAAAAAGTAAATAGGCAAAATCCCTGCCAGTAGAAAAATCTTAGGTGAGCCCCTAGCAATAGGGCAAATAATCCTAAGCAACAAAAAAGAATCTAACAGAAAGAAGATAAAGAATGAAAATGAAAATAGAATACTCACTATGGGATGGTGCTACACTACTAGGTGTAGGATTCATAGCGTCTAGTGCTGATGAGATGAATAAGACAGTAGCCGAACTACAAAAGGTTTCTAAAAATGTAGTGGCACACTTGCGAAAGGTAGAAATAAATGACTAATAGAATAATTACTACCCTAGTGCAACTAGCCCTCTTGGGTGTTGTCATACCCCTATGCTATGCTATCTATCAAGACCTCAAAAAGAATGGACTAAACTAATGTCATACACTTACTCTTGGGAAAGAACCTCTACTCTATCCCCCCTCGATTTCATTTCAGAACAGAACGACATTTGGGAAGAAGAGAACTCAGATGAATTCTCATTCATAGCGACCCCCGATTTCGACCCAGACGAAATCCTCTAAATTTGACAAAATGTCAGACCCTAGTGCTATACTAGGAAAATCACCACCTAAAAGAAAAGGACAAAAAAATGACAGTAGCAAATAAGACATACCAAGTAGGCGACCTCTTCACAACACAGAAGAGCGGAATTACTGGAGTCATCAAAGCAATCGAGCCAAAAGACGCAAACCGCACAGTAGTGCTTCTTGATGTTGATGGCGAAGAGCGTTTCACCACAGTAACAATCTAACCTTAGCGAAATACGCTAAAAGACCTGAGCAAGTCTATTAAAACTGCTCAACACAAAACCCAACAAAAAGAAAAGGACATAACAGAATGACACTATCAGGATACACATACCAAATCGGAGACCTCTTCACTACTAGCAAGACAGGCGTTACAGGTCGTATCGCTTCTTTCTCCCCGATTTCTAATAAGGTAACTCGCGTTAGTTTAGTTTTAGCAAATGGCTCTCGCCGTTTTGCTATGGTAAAAACAAGCAAGTAACTAAAAAGAAAAGGACACATAAAAAAATGATGACACGCAAAGACTATGTAGCAACAGCAGAAATTCTAAACTCTTATGGTGATGAAATTCCGCAACAAGTATTCGAAGATTTAGTCTATGATTTTTCTCAGATGTTCGCAGATGATAACGAGAAATTTGATAGCGATAGATTTCACGAAGAAGTCTACAAAAATCTAAAACACGAATAAAAAAAATAACCTGAGTAAGTTATAAAACTGCTCGCAGCTTTTTTATTCACGATCATGAATAAATATGCATTCGAACGTTTGTTCGAAAGTGCCGACGCTGACGGCGTGTCGTCCACATGACTTAAGTCACATTAAATTTTACGCTCAAGTTATCCACATGATGTAAGTCACATTTTGAAATGTCCGATTTGTCATAGTTACCCGTCAGTAAATGTCAGACCCCCCTGCTATAATTACAGTATAAAGAAAAACAAGAGGTAAAGAAATCCTCTAAAGAAAGGTGGTCTAAAATGACTACATTTACACTAAACACTCTCCCTGTAGAGTATGCAAATAAAATTGTTTGCTGTTTCTGTTCACAATACGCTAATGAAAATTTCTGCGTATCCTGTAATGAATACAAGGGTCTAATGACTCTTGCAGAATTTATGTCCTACTATGAAATAAGTGAGTGGGTAAAATAATGGGTTACATTGAAATTTTTCGTATAAATGAAGAGGGTGCTGGTTGGGTAGATTTATCCGAAGCCACTCCCGCTGAAATGCTAGACATTGAAATTGGTTTATTTCAAGAGGGAGCCCTCTAATGAAAAAATACACATTTGGTGTTTGGTTAGACATTGATGCAGAAAATGATGACCAAGCGTTATCAATTTTTGACAATGTAATAAAAAATAATTTTGTTTCAGATTCTTATTGTTTTGAATGGAAAGAGGTTGAATAATGGAAAAAGATATTTTTGGTTTTGCAGATGCAATTCAATTGGATCATCTTAATGATGAGCAATTAAAAATTGTTGAAGAAATTTTTAAAGATTTCAAATAAAATTTTTGCAGTGTAACAGCTGCAAAAAAATGCCGACGCACTCGGGCGTGTCGCACACGCTTACGTAAGATGTGATTTTTCTCACAAAGTTCACGCTCCAAATAGTGAGACTACTACCCAGTATACTAGACAGTAGCGGTTTTATCTGTTATACTTCCAGTATTAGAAAATAAAGAAAGGTGGTCAAAATGACTACACTAAATGAAACACTATTCTCAACAATAGTCCACGAATACCACAATGGTGGTGTTAAATCGTCTTATGGATTAGACGCTTATACTCGCAAGGAATTGCTAAAGTATCTATTCTCATCTAAAGGGTGCAATTGCATAAATTGCCTCTAATGTGAGATAAATCACAAATAAATAATTTAGACACACCCTCTAAATCCCCCAAAATGTCAGACCCCTCTGATACAATAATCGCATAACAAAAAAGAAAAGGAAGTGCTAAAATGGCAACTTATAAATACGACATAGAAACCTTATTAGAAGGTAAATACTATCGCTCACTAGGGCGACATAGAGATGGAATAATCCAATCCGCAGAAAAGCGTGATAATGTATGGTATGGCTCAAACTTTCAGGCTTATACTGTAAGAGTCCGACCAACTTATAATCCCGAAAAAGTTTCTACTTGGGGTTCAGATTTTTACGCAACAATTTGCGTTCAGATTGAAGATAACTAATGGAAATCTTTATCTGTTCTAATTGTGATACGCTTGCCACTGTGTCAGTGGCAGGTGATACAATAGAAATAACAAAATGTAAATGTCAGACAAGAAAGGACAACTAAATGTCAAATATAAAAAATGCGTTAGAGCAAATCGTAAATTGCTCAGATTGCTATGGTCAAGGCGTAACTGGCTGGGTATCTCCAGACGGCGACTATGATTTTGATTATTGCGATTGCAACCCTTACAACATTCCCGCTGATGAGGTTGCGGAATACCACCAATTATTTTCAGGAAGCGAGGCTTAACAATGTATAAAATTACAGTAACCTATGATGAGCAGACCTCACCTTATTGGTCAGGACAATACTCAGATGAATTGCAAGCACACAAAGAGTTTGCAAAGTTTATTGACTGGGGATTTGCAGATAAGTATTCTACTGTAAATCTCTACACCCCGTCAGGTAAATGCTATACCAAAATTTTTTATCGTGAAGGCAGAAGGGTCGTAGAGCGATGAGCGATGTAATGCGTAAATGGGAACCTGCACTAACTAAAGAGGAGTGCAATAATAAAGAATTAGGAAATTGCTACTGTGGCAAGTGTGAGGAATAAAATTATGGAAAAAGTAAAGCGAATTCAAGAGTTGCGTCGCAGTAATGCTGCGACTGCAATTCCGTCAAAGAAAAAATATAATCGCAAACGCAAATATAAAAATAAATTTGAATAGCTGATCTAAAATTTGCGTTTTTATGCGTAAATAATTTGGACATAACGGACACGGGCCGACGCAGTCGGGCGTGTCGCATTACGTGTGAGATTTGTCACATGATTACGTGTCTCATTACGTGAGAATTACGGCGTGTCGTGTTGAATATGTCAGTCTAACCTGCTATACTTCCATTATCAACAACAAGAAAGGTAAACTCATGAACTTAGATGAATTCAAGAAGCATGTCGAAGAGACACGCAAGCAATCAACAGTGGAAGCAATGTCAGTGCTATCTGCTACAATTACAACTCCCAACAAGAAAGAGGCAAACTAATGTCTATTGCAACTGCAATGAAAATCCAGCAGGCTTCAGCCGAAGCCCTTACTTCAGATGAAGTAATGTCGTCAGCCCGTGATATGGCAATGGAATTGTGTGAAGGTGACTTCAGCAAACTAAATCATATTGCAGAACTAATGTTTCGGTATTCTGCAACTCTCTCCGCTATGACCGCTACAACCGTTGCATATGCTTGCCTAGGTGAGCAACTTATGTCTAATATTGCAGACGAAATCCGTGAATTTGATACAATTACCCAACAAGTAGAAAGTGAAAATAACTAATGAAAATGCATGAACTAAACACAACTGGCTGGAATTCTTTTCCATTTGAAGTGGATGGCGTAAAGTTTATTTCTAAAGTTTCTCCAACTTCTCCCTTCATGCCAAGAATTGCAATGCTCCCCGAAGGTGCGTTTATTGCAATGAATAAATCCGCAGTGCTTGACTTGATAGGTAAAGGCTTATCTCGTGAGGAAATTGCACAAGAACTATATCGTATCAACGCAGATGGCTCTCACGCCGTTATTGAATTGGCAGGTAATTAATAATGGGAAGCAACCTAGCAAATGAATTAGCGGATGGTACCTTGGGCCTAGATATGGAATCTGCAATTGCAATGCACTTGCGAGGTAACCATTACCCACCCGTCCCGTACTCTATGGTGCAACCTTGCATAGATGCAATTGACGCATATTGGGAAGATAGCCAGGAGCGTTTAATTGAATTGCCTGAAGGCGTATCTTGGCGTGGAAAAAATAGTGCTCCAGCATGGGCATTAATTGAATCGCATCACTTAGATGCATGGTGTCAAGATGACTTTGCAGGTGAAGACTATGAGTAAAGGTTTATTTGAAGTATTGGCCGAATGGCATCCTGACGGTGACTTTACTGAAGAGGACCTATGGGAAGCTATAGCTGAATCTGAAGGTGTTGACGTAAATGAAATTTCTGATCGAGATCTAACGGAGTTTATTTAAAGAGGGGTAAAATAAAATGGATAGCATTGCAGCGTATGTATTGGTGTATGGGGCCATCGCTGTAGTGCTATCTATTTTTTATTTTGTATTTCATAAATAAATACGGCGTGTTGCCTTGACATTTCCGCAAAAAAATGCCGACGCAGTCGGGCGTGTCTGTGTATTACGTGTGGATAACTATTACGTGTGAGATTTCTCACACTGTCAAATTTGGACATTATGGACAAATGTTTAGTTATCTTACGATTCAAAATGGACAAATGTCAGTGCCCCCTGTTATAATAAGTCTAACAATCAAATAGAAAGAAGGAAAAACCTATGTCAGTTCAATCACCTGTGGGCAATCTTGCTCACCAATCCGAAATCAACGATGGTTCTGCAACGCTTGCAGTAAATCTTCGCACTAATCCCGCTTGGCACTCTTTCGCCAATAAAGTATTCACGCAAGATGAGGCTGTTACAACAGCACAAATGTTGCAGGGTGCTAATCTCTCTAATTGGAATGTGCAATTAGAATCTGTTTCAGATTTGCTACAACCTAACTACACAACAGTTTCAGATAACTATCTTGTAGTTCGTGATAATCCAACAACAGCAGGACAAAAAGATGTTCTCTCAGTTGTAGGCTCACGCTACAAAACAGTTCAGAATGAAGATTTGTTTGCGTTTGCAGATAATATTCATGATGGAAATCCTGATGTAGTTTGGGAATCTGCGGGTTCTCTAAAGAGTGGTCGTGTGGTCTATGGCTCAATGTCAATTCCCCGCACTATGATTCTTGACCCTAATGGTGCAGCAGATGAGACAAAACTTTATCTCATCGTTTGGACTTCACACGATGGTTCAGTTGCGGTTCAATCTGCAATCACTCCAGTTCGTGTTATGTGCCAAAACACTCTCAACCTTGCAATGAAAAAGGCTAAGCAATCTTTCAAGATTCGCCACACGCAAACAGTAGATGGAAAAATTGCTGCTGCTCGTGAGGCTCTTGGTCTTACTTTTGCTTACATGGACGAGTTTGAGTTACAGGCGAAAGAATTATTCTCTCGTGAGGTAACTAACGCTCAGTTCTCAAAGATTGTAAACTCAATTTATGCTAAGCCTGAAAAGGACGCTAAGGGTTCAATCAAGAAATGGGAGAATAAAGTTCTCCTTGTTGATGAGTTGTATCATAACTCACCTACCAATGCAAATATCAAGGGCACAGCGTGGGGTGTTGTAAATGCACTCACAGAACGCCTTGATTACTATCGCACTGCTCGCAAGGGTAATGGCGATTCACTAATGGCTGGTGCAAGTGGATTTGACCCAGTTGTTACAGCAGAAAAAAATAAAATTGTAAAGCAAGTTCTCGCTCTTACAAATTAAAAAAATATTCCTGAGCAAGAATTAAAACTGCTCGCAAGATTCCATAGATCAATTGGTTAGATCGCTACCCTGTCACGGTAGAGGTTGCGGGTTCAAGTCCCGTTGGAATCGCAAAGCTTCTAATTTATAAATATGCATTGCAATGCATAAATATGCAGCGGGCCGACGCAGTCGGGCGTGTCGCCCATTACGTGACCATTATCACATTACGGGAGCGTCTCAAATACTGGAACTACTGACGGGTAAGTAGAACTATGTCAGTCCTATACGCTATAATTGCGATATGACTAACTGGTATAAAAAAGATTATGTGTGTTCAATTTGTGATGCACTAATTGAAATTACAACTAAATCAAATACACTTAGAGATAAAAACTGTTTTGAGTGTCAGGGCGACCTAACACTTTTGTCAGTCCTAGATGCTACAATATACCCAACCGAAAAGAAAGAAGAACAAATTATGGAAACAACAACCGCACCTCAAACAATGACTCTCAACTGGACTGAAAATGATGTTGAGCGAACAGAAACTTATACAGAGTCAGATGTTCGTGCTTTGGTTTATCGTGATAAATCTTATCAAACAAAAATGAACGAATACTATCGTAAAGAAAGCCAACTACGCACTTTGCTTGAAGAAGTTTATGCAGACTCATCAGAGCAAGATACACTTTCACAAATTGCAGAAATCTTTGATGTTCCACTAACTAAGGAAATTGAAGTAACCGCTTGGGTTCGTGTTGATATGACTATTGAAGTTGATATGGCAGACGGCGACTATGACATTGAAGATATGGTTCGCAATAACCTAACTATTGACTCTTTTGGTTCAGAGATTAGCGTCAATGACTATGATGTTGATAGAGTAGAAGAAGGTGCATACTAATGGCTGTTGCAATAGTTGAAGTCCCGTCAAAAGCTCGTATGTCTAATGGTTTGAGCAAATGCTTGAACTATGGCATTGAATATGAGATGCTAGAAAATATGCAGGTTGAGATCACCTGTGCAGATGAAATAAAACTGGCAAAGATTATTGCAGCCTTTGGGGGTAAAATCCTAAGTGCTGTAAATCACAAAGAAGTCAGGGTAGGTATGCCCAAATACGAGGCATAATGTCAGACCCCTACGCTATAATAGGGGATAACGAAACAGGGGCAGTTTGCTAGAGTTCTAGCCCAATGTCGTAAGTAAGAACTAGCACCTAAGTTTATGTCAGACCCCTCTGGTATAATAAAACCTCCAACCCAACTAACAAAGGAAAAAAATGAGTAGAGCAATCACAGTAAAGGTAGCAACACCAAAGGTAATCAAGGCTTTGGAAACAAAGTTGGTAACAATCAAAAAGGACTATGCTGAACAATCAGCAAATGAAGCCAAGTATGAAAAGTCACGGGAAAAATGGCGTAAGGAAGTTGGCGAGTTTGCTATCGCTAACATCAAGAAGGCTGAAAACTTCCGCACAAACTATCGTTCTTGGAACAACACTCTTAATGTTGATTTTGATTTGATTGTAAAAGAAACTGAGTTCCCAGCAGAGCCACAGCGTGATTTTACAACAATGCACCAACACACATACAATGAAATTGTAGAGGAAATTAACAATGCCCTCTCTATCTTGCGTATGACAGATGAGGAAACAGTAAATGCTTCCACTATGAAGCAGATTGCTAAGTATCTCTAATTAGATAACTTCTCTTGGGTGGGGGGTCATTGACTCCCCACCCCCAATCTGATAGGATAGGCAAATGACAAACTTCATAATTCTAGGCGTAATCGCAATCGCAATTCTAATCGCAATCGGGGGTGTAATGTAATGGGAGCACGAGTCAATTTCGTATTCAAGACAGATGAGGAACTTCCAAACATTGTGCTGTATTCACATTGGGGCGAAACTTCTTGGCGTGAAGATTTGGCACACGCTTTGTTATTCGCAAGCAAGCGGCTAAACATTGGTGATACATCATACGCACTTCGCAACATCATAGACCAACTAACTAAAGAGGGACGGGACGAGGAAACTGGTTTCGGAATCTATTTAGCAAAAGCAGACCAAGATTACTTTGACACAACAGTAGAAGTAAATCTAATCACACAAGAAGTTTGTGATGATGGTAATTGGCACTCGTTTGATTCATTCATTGAATACCAACAGGAAGTCAAGGAATACCATGTTGGGGTATGATTTAGAAGATCTAAACATCATGTCTGACATGGTAGAACAATCAAAGCTTTATATTCCACCTGCACAAGAAGGAATCACTATTGGATTAAACATGGTGAAAAGCTTTTTGGATGGGCTTTGGGCAGAAGGATATTTTGATTAAATAGCCAGGCGTGTCCCACTTGACAAAGTGGGCACAGCCGTGCCGACAAAAGCATACAAATCGGACATTACGGATATGTATATTTAATCACGGGATTATGAAGACGTGATATTTATCACATGAAATATATCTCATATAATGAGATGCTACTAGACAGTAACCTTTACGATATGGTATTATGAACCCTATGAATGCAGAACTTTACGAAATTGATTATTCATGTTCCCCAGGTGGAATAAACATGTGGGGTTTAGATATAAGGGATTCTCTATATCATAGTTCCTATGCTGAATTTCGGAATCCCGCCCAAGCTTTGAACTGGATGATCAAGAGGTATCCTGAATCAGAGATTAACCTATCAATCAGGTCACTTGGCTGGTACTTTAAGCAAGATGCTATTGAAAATGTCAGTGCCCTCTGATACAATAGGACAATAAACCAACGAAAGGAAACAAAATGGCTGGATTTTATGTATCTGCTAAATACTACATTGAACTACCCGAACTCACAGATGAGGCAGGTATTATCCAAACTCAAATGGACATTGAAGCCCTATCATCAGTAAATGCAGAAGGCGACTTAGTATTCAACGAAATCGCTTATGCTTGTAATGAAATCATCGCTGAATTAGATTCAGATAACTAACCCCAACTAAGAGAAAGTAAGAACAATGCCAAACTGGGTATATAACACATTAACTATACAAGGTCCTAAATCAGAAGTTGATATGATTAAGGATAGATTGAATAAACCTTTTACATTAGCACAAGAGACATATGGTATGGGTGATATTTCATCTTCTGGATTCCCGACCAAAGTTACACAGGTTAGTTACTCTAATCCTGTATTCTCTTTCTTTAATATCCATTCGTATAAAGACGACGGTATTACAGATGAGGAATATGCTTGCCAACCTACACGGTCTGGGGCAGATATGAAAGACCCTAATTGGTTTGCACAAGAAGTTGCACATGCAAAAACTCAAAAAGACTGGTATTCATGGAACAACTCAAATTGGGGAACCAAATGGGATGTAGCCGTTCGTGATGAAGATGAGTATCCAAATACGGAGTTACTTGAATATAAATCAGAAGGCGAAGATAACTGGCTTGTCTACAAATATGAAACAGCATGGTCACCTGCTGTAACTATCTTAACTAAACTATCTAATCTTGTTCCTAACTGCCTGCTTACTTTAGAATTTGAGGAAGAGACAGGTTGGGGTGGGGAGTATGAGATTGTTCGTGGTAATGTAAAAGAACTAGTTGAATATGATAATCAATGCAGAGATTGTGATTCATATAATACATTAGATTATTGCGAAAATGAATGTGGTGAAATCTGTAGTAACTGCAATTGGCTTGGCGAGGCAGACCTTGAGGCTGTAGCAGAATGTCAGACCCACAGTGTATACTTGGAAACCAAAGTCCCTGAATATCGAAAGGTAGAATCATAATGGAAAAGCAAGAGTTGGCACCACATTTACAACGTTTGGTTAATTACAAGATTAACCCACTAGATATAATGCACGGTGAACTTAAGAACCTAATGCTTATCTGGGAGCAAGAGTACTCAAATGCTGTTGAAGTTGAGGAAGAGAATGACTACTCTGACGCAATGGACGGGTTTGAAAGAAAATATGCAGAAGGCTTCCTTGACGCTTTAACTGCACTATATAAAATGACATATGACCTAAGTTTTGCAATTGCTGATAGGGAGGCAAAAGGATAATGGGAATGTATGATGAAGACTGGTGTTGTGAATGTGGGAAATCTATTCCCTATGGCGATGTACTATGTGAGGAGTGCTAAATGGATAATGAATTAGATCTACAAGATGAAACACGTATGTGGGATATCTATGATAAGTTACAGACTATATCAGCATTGATTACAGACCTTCCTGTATTCCCGTCCCTGGTTTGGGTATGGACCTGGGATATAGTTGTTGACAAGTACAAGAATCATTTGGAAAACGTTGATGATGAATATGTTATCAAGCCTGGCCTTGAGATGCATGATATATTTAAAATGTTCTGGGAAGATGCAGACAAGAATGGCTTCACACTGGAGTATGGAACAGAAGACCTAGACGAGCACATATGGGACTGGATGATTGATAGAGATATCGTTATCCCCGTAGAAGACCTTGAGGAGGAAGAAGATGAAGATCAGTGATCAGCATCTAAATCGTCAGTTGGCACTTGCCCAAAAGCTTTTATGGGGTGGGTCCGAGACTGAGAATATCGCAGCTCATAACATCATAGCCAAGTTACTTATTGATTTAGGAGTTGACGAGTTAGAAGATGATATGATACCATTGTCTTTCGAAGAGGAGTATCCATAATGGCAAGCGTTGACCAAAAACTACATGACAAGATTACTGCAGGGTTGGCGGACCAAAGAGTTAGTCCCGCTATTCTTGCACTTAAAATGACAAGAGAAAACCGCTACGTAAATGAGGCCATGTTAGGTTATTTAGTTAACTATGTAATCCTAATGGCTGACCAAGAAATGGTACCAATGCCACTGGTAGAAATTCACCAGATGTGTAAGCAATTAAAGTATTCCCTAGAGGAGTTGGGCCTTACGGGAATGGTCAGAAAAGATGAACCAATGAATGAGTTCATGCTGACATAACGGGCGTTCAGGCTTTTCCGCCAAGTCCAAGAGAGACCTCCACATGTTGGGTGTGGGGGTCTCTCGCATTTCCAAACGCAGGAGCAGGCGTAGCTCAGATCCAGACATTACGAAGGGGCGGGAATTTCGCTGGAACTTTCCAGACATTACGAACATACCAAATAATACCTGGAGAAACATATGTCTATATAAATGTATATTCAAATATGCAGACATTACGAAGATGCATAAATTTCGCTGGAAGTCAAGCATATAAAGTGTGATGTTGATCATATAATGTATACAAAAATAGAGATACATTAAATGTGATCAAATTCACACAATATATCTCAATATATGGACAAAATAACCCTATTTTGTGTACATTTTGTCCTATTTTGTCCAATTTTATAGGCATATTATGTGTGATATTAATCACATATTTTATGCGTATATGGACTTGACATTACGAACGCCATCATGTATCGTTCTATAACATGGTTTCACGTGAAACATATAATGAATTGTTAAATAAATAATAACTACTGTATTTATTCTCCACAATACTCCACTTTACTCCACTTTAAACCATAGAATATAGCTTATATAATGTATATTTATCTTATTATAGTTTAATTGCTTCACCACAATAAGCACAGATAAGTTTTTGATCTACAACTGTTATCTTGTGCTTACATTCGGTGGGAATCTTTTTTAAATAATCCATATTTCCTTTACTTATCATTATCTAACGGAACAACTGCAATTAAAATCAATATAATCACTGCAAGTATTACGAAGCTCATGGTTTATCCTTAATGTATTTGTGTTCTAATTCTAACTCTTGTTGATTAGCCCATAGATTATTCTGATAGACACTAGACTCATATTGGGGAAGGCGGGATTGGGCTAGAGATTCCTTTAATTGCCTATTTTGCTGTTGAAGCAACTTATTGGCAACATCTAGGTCGGATATGGTCTTACGTAGGTCTATATTATCTAGCTGAATTTGAGTGTAATGTTGTGCATTTGAGCTCTTATTGCAGTATTCATTATATAAGTCAAAAAAATCTGTTTCTAGAATATCTAGATCATTTTTTATTCTCTTAAGCTTAGCTTCATATCTATGTATACCTAGTACTATTACTATAGTATAAGGGAGCATTATGCCTAGTATAAGCCATTCAGTATTACTTATCATTCCCGCCCTTTGCTACTTTTAGAGTATCCCCGCTGTGCAGGGCTACTGAGTCTATAATTGAGACTTTACGACGGGTTACATATCCACCCTTATCATCTAGCATAGCCTTAGCTTTCTCTTCACTATCAGCCAATACTTGGACAATCATCTCTACCTTATATGTATAACAAACTGTCTTTTCTTTGGTTTCCATTTTATTCCGCTCTCGTATCTGGACTTCTCATATAGAAGTTTAAATCCATTGTATTCCCGCAAACGCACTGATTATGATGCTTATCAAGGACCTTATGGATCTCCATCTTTACCTTGTATCCGCATGTGCATTCGTACTCATATGTGTGCATGTAACTCATTCTGGGTTATATCCTCCACCCTTATATGGTCCTAACAAAGCTTCCATAAATAGGTTAAATTCCTCATCTGTGACCTTATTTTCTATGGGTAAATTGATTATGTTGTTTTCCACTTTTTCGCTCATTTCTTCTCCCCGTATATGCAACTATTACAGACTATCTTATCATTATATTTTATTCTGTTTGACTTGCCACATGAGGGACAAACAAACAATACTGTTCCATTATTTTCGCTCATTTAATGTCATCCCAAAAGGCAACTAATAGGAATATAATTGGACCAAATATTACTGCTGCTTGTATCCAGTTCATTTTTGTTTCTCCCAAACTAATTTACCATCTTTATATACAGGCCAATAGCCTAAAGCTTTCCAATCCATCTTCATTATACTTGATTCTTTAGGCATCTTTACTTCCAGACCCGCCGTCTTGTACCTTCTTCATATAATCTTGCATAAACTTTACTTGGGCTACCATGTGGTGCCAATCCCGTTTTTTATTAGCCCTGATTATTCGGGCTTTGTTTTTTGAATCTCTCTTTAATCCCCGCTGCGATGTTTTTACGTTGTTCTTTTTCATATTTTTTGCCTAACTTCTCGTATTGTTTATATAATTCGCCAAAGTGCTTTTTAGCCATATCATGATCGTGTTTTTCTAGTTTCCAAAGAAAAAAGAAATTTATTGCCAACGGCAAAAATAACCAACCCATAAATTCAACCACCTTACCATACCGTATTAATTATACCGTATTTGGGTAATCCTGACAAGGCAAATATCCTTCCTGCTTTTTGCTCAATCTTTCGGTCTTACAATCTCTATACACTTATTTACCCATAAATGAGCCATTATGGACTCCATTGGGGTGCCATCCACCTTGTATTTAAGGACTTCAAGCTGCTTAACTAATTCTTCTCTCAACTCTCGTTCATTCATTCAAAATCCACCTGTGTTTCAAACATACTATTATCCATATCATCATCCATCGCGCCACATATAGAACAAGTTACCTGCCCATCTAAATCTAAATTAAATATGCAATCGTGGGTCATTTGTCATCACTTTCCCAGACTTCTAGACATTTCGTACATTGGATTTCTGGCTCTTTCATATACCAAGTGTGATCGCATTTTTTCATTGTTTGTGCCTTTTTTATTCCCATTCTTAACTTTTTTTTATCCATCTTTTTCTTTTTGCTCCTTTAACCATGCAGATGCTGCATATTCATTATAACAATCAATGCACACCTTTTTATCCCCTAATGGCATGTGACGCTTCTTTAAACTCCCACAATCGGGACAACGATTGTATGCACCCATTATTTTTTCTTTAATGGATGAGTAGGCCAAAAGTATAGACATTTTGGGCAACATGGTTGATTATATGAACTGTTCAAAGATTGTTTAAATCCAGCATACGCTATTGAATCTTTATTAAATAGATTAACTTGATGAGTAGTAGTTACACGTCTAAGTTTTTCTACATCCTCCATCCAAGATGGAATGTTTTCACCCCATTGATTACCATATTGTCTTTTAAGTTCTTTAATGTTAGCTGCATTTTTATCTGTCTTGATACCCCGCCAATTAGCTTCATAAATCATGTGATCAAGGTAGGCAAGAAGTTCTTTCTCTGAGCCTTTCCACATTAGTACTGCAGGATGATTACGCCAAGCACCTGAAGGCGAAGCGTTAGATAATACTTTAAGAATTTGATATCCTTCAAGTATTTGTTTATTTAATCTTTTATTATCTAGTGTTTGAGCTGAGGCTTCATAATCACCATAAGGAAGGAATGTTTGCATGACCTTAGTCTACCATTTACTATTGTGTCTTGTCAATAGGGTATTCAGCATCAAATCTAGTTTCTTTACCCTTGCCCCATTTTTCCCAATAAGGAATTCCTTCTTCATCAAAATCTGATCCAAGGGCTTCAAGAATTTCTTTATTCTCGTCCATAATTCGTTTGATGTATGCATCAAAACCAGATTCAGTACTCATCTTTATCTATGTCCTCTTCCATGCTCCACTCAAATGTAGTTCCCCATTTTAAATATTGAATAAGAAATATATGTGAAATTTTTCCCATAATGTTGCTATATGTACGTTTAAACCAATTAGGATGTTCGTGTTTGATCCAATCAATATCGTTATTTTCTTTTGGCAACTTTAGGTTTCCTATCTTCAATAAATTTTATTACGGCATCAATACCTTCTGAATAAGCTAAGGCATCATCTTTAGCAAAATACAAGTTTCCATCTGCATCAAATGATGAGCCTCTGTATACAAGATACTCACGTTTGTGCGTTAAGAGTGCATCTATAATTTGATCCCGCTCCCATTGTCTTGATTTAGCACAAGTGCTACAAGGACATGGGGGTTTATTTTCTGTTTTGTTTTCAATTTTAAGATCAACATCTGTTGTTTCTATAATATATTCTTCGGCTGCTTTAATGTCCACGCTTAAGTGTACCATCCAACTTATGTTTTTGTCAACACAAATGTTATAATTAAATAGTTAAATATGCTTTATTTGGGGGTCAAAATGACCAGAAAGATTAAATTTCATATATTCTTAGTTAGTCTATTATCAATGGGATGGATGTTTATGGCTCCCGCCCAAGCTGATGGTCAATCTATCGGAGCACCAACTAATTTAACTATTACAGAAACTAATACTTCATTTACTCTTACATGGAATGCACCAGAATCTGGCACAGCAACAGTTCAACCAGAAAGATACGCTATTATGTTTAGCGGAGGTGGCGGTGGTTACGGAATTGCAACAGGAAATGGTGGAGACGCATCTGCCCTAAAAACAACAATGACACTTCCTAAATCTTTTTTAGATAGCATTTGTCCTGCAGGAACAGTATGGTCATTTAGTATTAGATCTGACAATGATACACTTCATGCTTATTCTTCAGCATCAAATATTGCAAATATTTCTACCGTTGCTCCTACACCTACACCCTCTCCAACACCTACTCCAAGTGAGACTGCAACCGTAACAACACCCACACCAACGCCCACACCAACGCCTACACCCACACCAACGCCTACACCCACACCAACGCCTACACCTACACCAACGCCTACACCCACACCAACGCCTACACCTACACCAACGCCTACACCCACACCAACGCCTACACCTACGCCAGTTGCAACTCAAACACCACCACCTACACCAGTTGCAATAGAGCCATCTGGACCAACGGCAGCTGAAATTGCGGCACAAGTAGCAGCCCAGTTATCTGCTCAACAAGCAGAAGCGGCAAGAATACAAGCAGAAGCAGCAGCATTAATTGCACAACAAGCAGCAGCAGCGCAAGCCGAAGCAAATAAAATTGCAGAAGCGGCAGCAGCAAAAGCGGAAGCGGATAAAATAGCAGCGGAGCTTGCTGCAAAAGAAGCAGAAAATGCTGCAGCAATTGCGGCAGAAGAAGCAAGAATACAAGCAGAGATAAATGCAAAAGCTGAAACCGATAAGATTGCTGCAGAAGCTAAAGCGGCTGCACAAGAAGAAGCTAATAAAATTTTAGAAGAACAAATGGCACAAGATGAAGCTGATCGTATTGCACAAGAAGAAGCAAATGCTCAAGCAGAAGTTGATAAACAACAAGCTGAAGAAGATAGAATTGCTCAAGAAAAAGCAGATAAAGAACAACAAGTAATAGATGCTAAGGCAGAACAAGATGCAAAGATTGCAGAAGAAAAAGCAATTCAAGCAGAAGAAGATAAAAAAATTGAAGAGCAAACTGGTTTAAAACCTAATAATCCAGATCAACTTTTAGATACTGTAGTTAAAGAAGCACCTAAAGAAGTATTGGTAGCACATATACAAGTAGATAAAGCAGGTGTAGAAAATGGTGGTATTGAATTTTTTGGTACTAAGTCTGCACCTCAAGTAGTAGGAGAAAATGGCAAACTTACTCCTCCCGCCCCACCTCCAGGATCAGGTCTTCCTATTCCTGCAGATGCAATTACAACCACTGCTACATTTATTGGTCAACCTGGCGGTACAACATTTAATGCCCCTGATATTGCTGTGCCTGTATTAATGACGTATGTCTGCGAAACAATCACAAAAGATGGCAAAGAAATACATTTAGATGTAAACGGAGAAGAACATCCGATTTCACAATGTACGTTCTTACCTGCAGCACTTAATGCTATCCCAGGAGCTGGGCAAGCAGTGCAAGCAGTAGGTGCAGCCTACACAGCAATGGCTAATATTGGAAACGATATGTCGCCTATAACAAGAAAAAAAGCTAAAAAAATACTGGTATTGACTGTAGTGGTCGCTGCCGTTAGAAGGAGGTTCGGATAATGAAGCAATTCTTTAAAGATATATCTGCAGATTTTTTCAGTGAGATTTGGACATTTGTTGGATTATTTTCAGCATGGTTGGTTCTCACTGGATCTGCTAAAACAGTAATTGGAAAAGTAACTTTAGTGTCTTTTGTTCTATGGATCATCACACTAAGATTACGTAACCCAAAGGAAGGAGAATAACATGAACGGCGTAAAAAATATTAAAAATATACTAATGCGTATTGTTGCAGTATTTGCTGCAAATGGCCTTGCTGTTATTGGTGCTGGAGCAATTGCAGGTATCTCTACAGCAAAAGCAATCACTGTAGCTGGACTTACAGCAGTAGCAGCGGTAATTGAAAAGCTAGCTCGTGCATTTATGGACGACGGAAAGCTAACTGCAGATGAAATTAATTCTGCATTCTCAACAATTGATGCAGCAGAACCATCTGTTGCAGATGTTGAAGTTGAAACACGCAGAGCAAAAGCAAAGAAGTAAATAGAAATAAAGAAGGGCTATAGCGTTTATGCTATAGCTCTTTTCTATTGTTAAATAATTATTCTGGTAGTACTAACTTTGTTGGTACTTGCTCTGCTTTAATCATCATATGATCATTAAAAGCTTCCATAAATCTGTTAATAACAAATATGGCATCACTTGCTGCATTTTGTGCTGCTTCAAGTTCTTGCTCTTCTGTAAATCTATCATCAATTGCCCATTGTTCTAACAATTCTCTTGCTACTTCTGTTGCAATATCTTCTAGTTCATTCATTGACAATGGAATGTCAGCCATAATATCTCCTTTATTAAACCAAAGAGGACGGGACAATTAAATTCCCGTCCCCCAAGGTGAGCTTGATTACTTCTTTAGTGCAACCTTAGCCTTTGGATGAGCCTTGTTCCACTTTGTAGCAAGAGCATTGTACTCTGCCTTATATGTTGCTGTTGCAAGATCTGCTGCTGCTGATGCAGTTGTTGCTGCAGTTGCTGCAGTTGCCTTTGCATCTGCAAGTGCCTTATCTGCTGCTACCTTATCTGCTGCACGTCCAGCCTTTTCTGCTGCAAGCTGTGCTGTAATTGATGCCAATTCTCCAGCAAGGTCACGAACTGAAATTGTTGTAACTACTGAGCCAACTGGTGTTGAAAGACCTGTAACCGCTGCAGCAACTGTTGCATAAGCAGTAATGCTTACTGAACCTGATGCTGGAAGAACGATATCTTGTGTCTTTGTTCCAATTGTTGCTGTTGCTGTATCAGTTGTAAGGGCTGTAGCAGTTGCTGCTCCATCCTTTGTAACCAAAGTATTGATTGTTGCACCAGACTTTGCGTTACCGAATACATCGTATCCTGCAACTGTGATCTTCTGTGTTGTACCTGCTGCTGCTGTTGCAGGAGCTGTAAGAGTAATAGAGTTCAAAGCACCTGCGGTACCTTGTACATAATATACTGTTGTGTTTCCAGCGATAGTCACTGACACTGAGCCAACTGCTGAAGTCTTTGTGTAAACAAAAAATTCTGCTGTTGTTCCTGTTCCTGTTGAAACAGAAAGTGATGCCGAACCTGATGCTGCAGTAACAGGTGTTGCTACTGTTGCAAGTGCTGGTACGATTGTTGCGTTTGATGCGACTGCAGATACTGTTGTACCTGTATCAAGTCCTGTAACTGCAATTTTAAGTGCATCTGCTGAATCAACAGAATTATCTGCTGGAACTGGTAGTGCAATTGCTGTTGCTGAAGTTGCTCCAGTTGTCGCTGCTGCTGATCCGCCAACTGTTAGTGTTGTTGATACTGCTGCGTTTGCTGGAAGTGTTGAAAGTGCACCGAATGCTACTACTGTAGCAACGACTGCACTGATCTTCTTGAACGTGTTCATTTTTCTCCTATAGTTTAGTTTATTTTATCCCTGATCAGGATTATCGTAACGGGTGTTACGAATTCTTATTTATCTTCTTGGTTTGCTTTACAATCTGAAATGGTCCAGATGTATAAATATCATTATCTGCGGCAACCTCTAAAGCTTTTTCTACAGATGCCCCTACTGATAATGCTCCTATGGCATATTTTGAGCCGTTCCCGACCCCATATATGCCCGTATCATTCAATAATACACTAAAGTCATCACCTATGTCAAATAGCTCTCCATCAAAGGCTATAAGCATACTAAATCCTGAATCGTCATTAGGTGTTGGTTTCCAACCATTTTCTTCCAAAGCTTCTCGCATTGCTGGTACAAATTTAGTAATCATAAATTTGTACATATTCTTTCTTTCAGCAACAGTAGGAACTGGAGGTTTAAATATGTGTTGAAGAATATCGCAAGGAGTAGAATCTCCACTACCTGCAATTAAATATCCATTATTTTTAGTAATTTTTTCCATGATTAAACTATTATGTCGTCTGTCATCATCTGTAACTTGTGAGTCTGCCCCAAGTGTTACGGTTCCATTTTTACACAATCCAACAATAGTTGTCATTTCTATCCCTTTAATTAGTTATCTGATGTGTCTGGTTTTGCAGCATCTGCTGCTGTAACATACTTTTTATAGGCTGTAGGCCAATCTAAGATAGCCTTTTGAGCATCAGCCAACTTAAGTGTACCTGCACATACCAAACGCTTTAGAGCAGTCTCTACAACGTCTTTTTTACGTGCACCATTGTCAGCATATGGTTGAGGCCAAAGGTTCTTTTCGCTTGATGGATCTCCGCCAAGTTGAAGTGAGATTAAATGATCTTCTTCATATCCTCCTGAAGTTGCACCCCAAATAGCAACATAAGACTTATAGGTTGTCTTAAGTTGTGTATCTTTAAGCTTGTTTGTGTACGTTACTGTTGGACGAATTGTTGCTGTCCATCCAGACTTACAAACTGTTGTAGCAATATTTGATTGTGTAACTGAAGGATTCAATGCTCCTGGAGTTACCTTCTTATCCTGAACAACCCAATCTGGTTTCTTTGCTGTAGTTGCTGCAATCGCTGATGTACTTACCATAGTAAGTCCTAAAGCAATAGCAATCATTAACTTATTACGCTGCATTTGTTTTACCCATTTCTGCCAGAATAGCATCTGACGTTTTTCCTATAATTTTTTTGTTAATTAATCCCTTATTCATTTCAAAAATTTGGGGAATACTTTGAATACCATACTGATTTAAATACTCTGATCCTACCTTATCTACATCTACTACATAATACATAGTGTCTGCATCAATTACCGCAGCTTTAGCATATTGTGGTTTTAATTGCTTACATGGTCCGCACCATTCAGCACTAAAATAAACAACAGCGTTGTCCTGATTAATAATTTCTTCCATGTCATTGCTAATTTTTAGCATACTACCCTCTTTTCTAAGCGATCAATTCTTCGGCATCAATAATTCTGCCTATATAACGTCGCTTAACAATATAATCTTTTACTGAATCTACGCCATTCTGCCTACCACTCAGAATAATAACCCATCTAGGCTCAAATTTAGCATCTATGCAGGTTTGACACATTAATAGTGTCACTCCATTAATTATATCGGACTTTTTAGGGTGAAGCTCGTTTTTTGGCTTTCCGCAACTAAAACATTGCATTATAAATCTTCTTCCATTTCTTCATCTTCGTAGTCTTCAGTTTCTTCAATGTAACTTATTCCAAATTCATCAACAACAAAAAAATCTTCATTGTCAACTTCAATTCGATAACCTACACCATTATCAAAATATTCTACTATAGAATAGTAACTATTTTGGGCGATAAGAGTTCCATATATGTCCTCATCTGGAATGTAGACATATGTAACAGTTAAATCAGGTAGCTCTTCGTTGTTTTCTTGCTTGCTCATCAGTATATTTCATCCCCTCTATTTCACATGGTGTTCCATAAGACATGATAAGATTTCTAATCATTAACAAATACTCCATCAGTTGCATTCGTTGACTTTCGTTATATTCCATGATATTGCTTTCATACACAGTTAAAGCAAGATAGTTTGGTCTTGCTCTAACATCTAGGATAAGGCCTTTGACAGGAACTTTAACATCCCTTATTTTTTTTGCCATATCAACCGTGTACGATATTTTTACCATGTGCCTTTTTTAACTGCTTCCATATCTCAGGATCTTTATGTGAATTATGTTGTTTGTCTGGTCTTCCAAGGTCCATGTAGACCCCGCCCCAAACTCCTTTTTCTTTGTTAATCACGCCTTGTGCGTGACACATTTTAATTACAGGACAATGTAAACATACTTGATCAGCTTGTTTAGCTAATTCTTTATCTGCTTCATAATTATCGTAGAACCAATCAATTGGCATACCTTTGCATGCTGCTAAGTGATACCACTTAACATCTTGCTCATCTAAACCTAATTGACTAAATAAATCTGGCATATTTGTCGTTTAATTCCCATGTGCCAGAGGAAGTGACTTCATATCGTGAGGAATAACCCCATTGATTATTTCGAAACATGCCATTTTTTTGCATGTAACCGTTGGAGCCTGGTGTCCATTTTACAATGGTGTAACCATCCCAGAAGAAGCCATTCTTCTTATTCTTGTTTACAAAACTATGTGCTTTATCATAATTTAATACAATCTTTGTCATTAGATATTACCTTCTTTTCCAAATAAATGTCGCCAGTTAATAAAGTAGTATTTACTTCCTGAAGCATCTGTTACTTCAGTGGCGTTACCTTCATTATATATTACTACATCCCCGAATGTCAAGGGTATTTCGTGTTTGTTCCCTGCGTTATCGTAATCACCTGTACCAACAGCAATTACTTTTCCACGCTTTAATTCGCTATCAAGAACTGATGCGGATAATACAAGTCCAGAGGCTGTCTTTCTATCTGCCTGCTCAATTTCTTCAATCAAAAGCAAGCTTCCAAATGGTTCAATATCTGTCATTTTATTCCTTTAATAGTAAGTATAGTGTTAATCTATTGTATCAGTTTATACACGCTTGTGTCAAGCTTATTTTTTAATATATCTGTGTGGAACTGCATATGCTTCTAACAATTTTACACATGACCTATTTCTAGGTGAGTCTCCAAAAACAAGGGCAAAATCAGGCATAGCTTCAATTAAAGAATGATCTGCTAAACCAGATTTATCTTTGATTATTTCTTCTTTGATCTTATAACCTTTTTGTCTGAGAAACTTTTCTGTCTTACCAATGTATTCTGTAACCATATTTTCTGCACCCCGCATACCTGTGTGAACAAAAGTGTACTCTGTATCTTCAGGATAGAAATGTTTACGGTCATCAATCAATACTGTAAGTTGACGGATTAGATCATTGTAATCTGACCAATCTTTGCTTCCAAAAACTATTACTCTCATTTTTTCCTTTCTGAAATGAACAAGGACGGGGTTACCGTCCTTGTTCATATATATACGTATATATAATTAATTACTTACGTGGTGCAAATGCTCCGCCCCATAGGGACTTCTTCATTTCCGCCTTTTCATCTTCTGGAGTTTCTTTTGCTGCTTCCGCTGCAGATTCTTTTTCATCTACTGCTTTGCCCATGCAATCGCACAAATCCATTGACTTTCCGCAATCTTGGCATGTTGCTGCTTTTGCAATTTCATCTGCTTTTGCTACTGGAAGTGCTTGTCCGCATTCCTTGCAAGTTGCAGCCTTTGAAATTGTTTCTTCTGTTGCTTCTGCCATCTGTGCAGATGTTGGAGCAATAGCTGAAGTTGCTGAGCTATCAAATGTTGCGTTGTTTGGAACAACTCCATCATTATTTGGTGCTGATGCCACTGCAACTCCGTCTGTTGGACGAGTTTCCTGATTAATCAGTGGACCACCTGTTGCGTTTGAAAAAGACTTTGTTACCGCAATATCTCCTTGTGGATCTGGTTCTGTTGTGTTTGACACTATACTACCTCCTATACTTGAATTTGTATTTGTGTTAGCATTTCCTCTAACATAGTTTTCAACTGATCTTTCATCTCGTTCCTCGTTAGCCGAAGATGAAGTACCAATAGCTTTGATCATGCTAACAACTTCATTAAAAAATTGTTTGCTATTCATTATGCGTGTGAGCCTGCTTCAGTTGTTGCAATTGGTCCACCTGCATACTGTGGTGTTGTCATTGAAACATCTTTCCCTGTGAATGGGCTTCCTGTATTCATTGTGCTTGGGTTATGCACTCCTAGGTTAGAAACTGCTGGAGCTGCAAGTGTATTACCTGAGCCTGCTTGTTCTGTTACTGGAGTTGCTGTTGCTGGTTGTTCTGTTCCTGCACCAGCTACTTGTTGGTTGTTATCCATTTAAATCACCGCCTTATGGTTAATTATACCTTAATATTCTTCTTCTTCAGAACCATCCATGTCAAATCCTGCATCTTCCAAAGCCTGCCTGCCTTCTAAAGATACGGACATTTGAGCGTTAAGGTTTTCATCATAACTTATCTCAATAAGCCCTTTTTGATATAAATCAATAAGAACTTTGTCCATATCATCCATCATAGCCTGATGTAGTTCTGGCATTACTTCTTCTAGTACGTTCATGTCAAACTTATAGACTGGTTCCCCATCTTCATCAATCCCGTCAAGAATTGCAGCACCTTCTTCTATAAGGTGCTCCATTGCTTCACGATGCTCTTCATTTGATGGATCGTATTCCATTTTTATCCTTTTACTTATAATCTGGATGACCGAAGCCTACAATAAATTGTAGTAGTCCTCGCTTATTTGTTTTGTAAGCACGAATTCTTTCTGCTGCTTCTCCGCCATTTGCTTGACTTCCAGTAGCTTTATGTTCTGGACTTGTATTTCCTTCATAAGTTGTTACAGTTCCATCACCATTGTCTTTTACAACAATGCCTACATGCTCTACTGCATTCCCGCCTTTAACAAAGTCAAAATAAACAATGTCTCCAGGCTTTGGAGTTGCTGTTGCGGCATCTGACCACTTTTTGTTTTTCTTAAAAGCATCTGCTCCTGATGGAGTATAAACTGTATTAGGAATTGTTACCTTTGCTTGATTAGCAACCCACATGCAGAAACTTCCGCACCAAGGTTGAAAATCATGCTTTGTAAACTTGCCGTAATCTGTTTCATTATCTTTTGGACCTTCTACAACGCCAATTTGTGACTTTGCAATTTCTAATAGTCTTGCGGCTGTTCCTGGTTGAGCGGTTGTAACTGCTGGTACTGGTTTTGCTGACATATATCTTCTCCTTTTAAAGTTTTTACTATTTCATAAAATTTGTCAAAGTCACACACATTTCTTCCAAAATTTGCGAACCTTGAGGTGATTACTATATTTTCCTTTGTATAATCACCATTTACATCTATCTTATCAATAGATGGGGCTAATGGATGTTTTGGCATCCAATCAGGGTGATCCTTATATAGCAATCCTAAATCTAATTGTACACCAAACCAATAACAACGCCCATCTTGTTTTTCCCAGATTTCTTGTAACTCTGCTGGTGTAACTATAATTTTTGCTGGTATCCAAAGCCTTTGGTTTTCTCCCGCAGGACCGCCAACTGAAGAACCTTTGCCTTCCATTCTTCTTTTATTTGTTGAAGAATTTATGACATTCCAATTACCATCACCGTCTTGCCTAACACCGTTAGACAAAATAGATGACCATAACTTTTTAAAATAATCTCTTTTCATGTGCCTCCAGTAGGACTCGAACCTACGACGCTTGGCTTAGAAGTCCAACGCTCTATCCTCTGAGCTATGGGGGCAAACATAAAAGGTACTATTTCTAGTACCCCTTATATAAATCAGAACGTTGATCTGTTAATTACATTATAGTTGTTTTAATTGATGCTGTCAATTGCCAGTTCCAAAATTCATGCTGTGCTAATCTATCTGCAAAAAAATTAAGAATTGATTGTTCACGAGAAGCATCTGCAACATCGCAAGCACTTTTTAGTTTTTCAATAATATGATTATTTGTAGTAATTAATTCAAGATACATTTGTGTGGCACTTAATTCAAGCGAATCATTAATTTTTAAATCGCTGTTTGCTTGTAGCTGAGATAATCCAAATGGTGCTTTTGCATTTAACTTACGAATATTTTCTGCATAATCGTCAATTGAATCAAATAGATCCTCGTAAATTTCTAGGAAAAATGCGTGATCTTGCTTAAACATACGACCTTCCACATTCCAGTGGTATCCGTGTGATTGTGCATACATATTCATTGAATCTGCTTGCAGTTCTTTTAGTACTTTAATTAATGCTTCCATGTATTTATTATACCCTATTTGTTAAGAGGGGCAATTTTAACAAATCCCGTTTTTTTCTTGTTCATTGAGCCTGGCTTTTTAAATCCTGGTTTATTTGGAGTCTTGGCTATACGCACTTCAAGTGCGGCCTTGATCTTCATTTGATTCTTTTTGCTTCCCATGATTCTCCCTTGTTTGTTATTTTCATTATAGTCTATTTACTATATTTTTGTCAATAATTTTGCGTGATATAAATCACAATGTATAATTAACCTATCATGTCATCCGTTAACATATTGTTTATTATTGGTGGAGCAACAACTGCACTTGCATCTATTGGATTTATTTTACATAAATTATACAACTTTGTACAATCTATGACTAGGTTTATGGATGACTGGTACGGAACAGAAGAGTATCCAGGTGTGGTAGAAAGATTAGCACACGGTAATGCAAGATTTGATAATATTGAAAAAGAAATCAGCATAGTCAAAGCTGAATTATTTAATAACGGCGGATCATCATTGCGTGATTCAATTGATAGAATTGAAAAAGCCGTAACAAAAGATAAAAAATAAAGAGCAGTTTTTGTTTGGGGCTTGCTCAGGCCCCTAATCTGCGACTCCCCGATGAAGGGGTGCAGATTTATATTATATACCTTATTTGATTTTAATGGTCTTAGGCTTAGCTTCCTCTGGAAGTTCACGCTCAATCTTAATGATAAGCATTCCATTCTCAAGTAAAGCTGACTTAACACTCATATATTCACCTAATGTAAAATGTTGTGTAAAGTTACGTCCAGCAATCCCACGATGCAAGAAATCAGACTTATCGTCATTATCTTTATCGCTTTTAATTGTTAGAGTATCTTTTTCCACCTTGATATCAAGATCTTCACGAGTATACCCTGCAACTGCAAGTTCAATCGTGTAGTTATCTTCATCAATTTGTTTTACATTGTATGGTGGGAATGAAGAGGTTGTCTTCTTATTTGTTTCCCATCTCACAAATTGATCACCAAAACCCAAGAAAAATGGGTCATTAAAAATGGTTTGAATTTGTGTAAATGGATTTGTATATGTTAGGTTTGTCATACTTAGCTCCTTTTCAGCAAGTTAGTTAAATTCAGAACCCTTACGGCATTCTGTATATATATTATATCACAAACTATGAATTAGATCTACCGTGTTGATCGGAACGATTTCCGTATCCCGCACTTGGTTTTCCGTCATTTTGCGGTGGGCTGTTGTAAGTTGATCTCCAACCAACATCTCCCATACGGTCACCAAAATTAGTTCCAGAGGTTATGTCTCCTGTTGGCTCAAATACGCCATCCCAAATAGAAGTTGAATCTTTTGTTGGAACTGGATCTCCACCTTTTACAATTGGTTCATTTACTGCTATTGCTTTCATAGCTTCTTCTGCATGTGCTTTAGTTGTATAGCAACCAATTACCTGTCCTGTTCCTACTTTAGTAATAGCATATCCACCTTGGCAATCTGGAACATTGTATTCAAGTTTAAATCCATTTCCGCCGCCTAATCTTCCAGCACCAGCTGATTCTTTTTCAATCTTGTTTTCTCTGTTTACAATAGCACGAGACCATGCAAATCCTGCATCTCCGCCCCAAGCATTCCACATAATTTTTCCGTTAGAAGGATCGTTCCAATTTTTGCCTTTTTTATCAACTTCATGTCTTGAAAAGAAAGAATACATTCTTTTAACTGTATCAAGAGACATTGATCTACCTGCAACTATATCGCTTGCACGACCCCAACCAACGGGTGTTCCCGCTCCAGTTGCTAATCCTGCATCTCGCCATTTTAATGCACGACGTGCTGCTGCTTTCATGCCTGCGTTTGGTTGATATCCACCATCAGATTTTTTAACGGGAATGCAATTAGGAACTGTCTTACCATCTTTGTCTTTAGTCCCAGCATACTCGTAGCCATCCCAACATGGGCCTTGACCTTTATCAATACAATATGTGCATTTTTCTGTATCAGAAACATAATGATGATCATTTCCTAAATCATCGCATCCGCAAGTCATACATTTTTTTACGCTTGCTTCTGGTTCGTTGGCGTACAAAGCCGCCATTTGTGCTTGTGCTTTTTGTTTGCTTGGGTGTGTCCCAGCTACGTGTCCAGTATTTTGTGCTACTACTGAAAACTTATCTCCGTGTTGAACAATTTTATATGGCATAGTCCTCCTATTATATCAGCTCCCTGACCTGGATTCGAACCAAGATACCCGCCTCCAAAGGGCGGTGTCCTACCGTTAGACGATCTGGGAATATGAGCGAATAGCGAGAATCGAACTCGCACATTAACCTTGGCAAGGTTACGCACTACCACTATGCAATATTCGCAGGGGCTATAAACGATGGCGACTTCCAGTTGCACATGACGTACATGCTGTATCTGTCTCACACGCCACTCTTCCGAGTTTTGGGTGTATATGTAACTATAACATCCTAAGTTGTGTCGTTTATAGCCTTGTAGAGCAAGTAGGACTCGAACCTACGATTACCGAATTATGAGTTCGGGGCTTTAACCAACTAAGCTATTGCTCTTTGTTTAATTATGCGTGTGGGGGTTCTTTTGATTTATTTTCTTTTAGTTTATCTCGCTCATCAATAGTTTCATATGCAAACTTTGATAATGCTTCTTCATTTTTTGCGTAGTGATGACCGCAAAACATAAGCTGACCCGTTACGCCTTTTACTAAAACTAAGGCTTCTGCAGAACATTGATCGCAACGATCAAGTGGACTTAATACATACTCTATTTCTTCTACAACTGATTCTGCTGTCATATTCATAATTATACTCTCTCTAGTTGAAGGTTGATAATTTGCTGCCCCACCTGGACTCGAACCAGGAACACCCGCATTAACAGTGCGGTGCTCTGCCAATTGAGCTATGGGGCATCAGTAGAATTTATTCTACCTTACCGAATGGATTGTTGTCAATCATCTTCAGCAAATCTTCTGGACTATTAATCAAACGTCTCTGTGCTTCAAACTTACCAAGTTGAACCATTTCATCAGCAATTGTGTGCATCATATCAAGCAATCCTGCTGCATATCGCTTACTTTTTGGATCAGCTTCTTCAATTTCTTTTTGCATGTTTACAACAGATTGTGTAAAGTATTCGCAAAGTTGTGTAAGAGAAATATAAATATCTTTTTCATCTTCAATTGTTCTCATTGTGCCATTACCTAGCATTTTATTCCTTTGTTAGTAGTTATAGGTGTTAGTCTATCAGAGCACACGCATGCTGTCAATAGGGAATTCATCTTCATCTTCTTCTATCCCTAAGTAGTCCCGCAAATTTGATGGCATCTCTTCCCTATCTGGAAGTTTAATTGTTTTATTTCTAATTAGTCTGGCATCTGATTCTTTTCTTAATTGATCTAATTCATCTGAAAATACACCAGCGTAAGTATAAAGTTCTACTTCAGGGTCTAAATCCCTAGGTGTTAGGGCTACAGAGTTGTAAATAGCCCCGCAAACGGCATCAGAGAGGTCCTTAGAGCCTTTTCTAGGGTGGTCTACCTTATCCTTTACAATGCGAAGCTGAAGCAGCTCATCAACCAACAGCTGGATTCTAGGACCATCTACTCGTTCTTCTGTAATACAAAGAGACATATCTTCGTAGTGCTTTTTAGCAACAGATAAAGTTTCACAATTCATTCCATGAGCTTTTAATTGCTGCATCATATCGTGTGAATTCCAACGGTCAAATGTAACCATCTTAATATTGAAACCACGTTCTCTTAAACTAATTATATATTCTTTTACGTCTGTAAAATCTACAGACTTTGATGCTGTAGGTGTCCAAAATCTAACTGCGTCTACTATGATGCGTGGGGCAGCTTCTTTCATCTTATCCCCGATTTTCATCGTTACCCAGTTGTGAACATGTGCTAATGCTACGGCACAATGGTCATGCTTTTGTGCAAGGTCAACGTGAATGTAATACCATTTATCTGGATCTGGTTTAAATGTATCAGCAAAACGACCATATGAGTCTACATTTAAATTAGGATTTGAAAATGCTTTTTCAATTACTGCACGGTTTTTAAAGAATGCATCTGTTGCGTCTGGTGGCATACATGCAAAACGAGATAAAGCATCCGTAGGATCTGTATAAAAGTCAATAGTAAAATCAGTTATCTGACGTGTAGGGTTTACTTCCCATGTTGGTCTTTTGAGTGCGTATACTCTAGGAATTTTGTAAGAAACAATATGGTCTTCTTCCCATTCCATTTCAAATTCATTTCCCTCCACCCCGTCTGGCAATTCTGGATCTACCTTAAACCTATGATGACGTAGAACAACTTCTTTTTCAGCAATAACTTCATTGTATCTTTGTTGAATATAATCGTTCTTAAAGCGTGGGAATGAAAGCAAAATAACTTTACCAAAGTCTGGGAAACGAGAATTTACAGATGCACGATACATCTTATAAATAGATGATGCTGTTTTAGCTTGTTCATTTCCAGATGTTGATTCCAAGTCAAAACCTGAAATTTCATCAAGAATAACAACAAGAACGTTATATCCTTCCCAAGCTTCTCTTTCAGAGTGACCTGAGTGAACTGTAACTCCTTTATCAAATTCAACCATATTAGCTTTTGATATGTACTTGCCTTGAAACCAAGGTGACTTTTCAATACGTTGATTAAAGCCTTTAAAAAATACTCGGTTTGCCTGAACAGCGTTAATAGCAATGTTAATAATATCAATTGCATCGCCTGGAGGTTTGCCATAATATCTGGCAGGATCTGTAAGACAAAGAAGCAAGTGCACCATATATGCACAAGCAATAGTAGAAGTATAATCTTTACCAGAACCTTTGCCCAGTTGTAGGATTACTTCATTACATGTTTGTTTAAAGATCTTGCGACCTTCATCTTCCCCGTAAATTTTAATCAATGTTTCTTGCTTGTAAATTTGTGTTGATGCTTTAATCATTGTGTATTGATGTTCTGATAAAGGGGGCAACCCTAAATAATCTTTGCTTGTTACAAACTCTTCAAGAGGTGCTGGTTTTTCTACAAATTCATCGCCTTCAAGTGCATCTAAAAAGATATTAAATTCTGACATTAGTCTACTATTACTGCTTCAACTTGTCCTGTAACCTGAGATAATCTTTTGGACACTTCCCACTTACAGTGTTCACATTTTGCAGTAACATCCTTTAATATTCCAACCAATAAGTCTTGCTTTCTTTCTGATTCTAGTATCTGATCAGCCATAGAATCGCTTTCAAGGACTCCCGCCTTGTTAAGCATATCAATACGTTTAGCCTCAATGTCAGCAATAAGTTTTAATGCTGCGTTTTTTGTGTTAAGTTCTGATGCAACTCCAGCTTCGTGAACAACGTCCCACGCTTCTTTAATAAGCATGTTGTAATGTTCGTCTGCTCCAGCAAGTGCTTCTTTTGCACGTTCACGAATAACTTTGCTATCTTGCACAAAATTTTTCCAACTTTTTACATGGTTTTCTACTTGAACTCTAGTCAGCCCTAAGCTTGTGGCAATCTTTGCAGGGGAGTTGCCTTTAAGCAATTCCTCTACGACCTTATTCATTTGATCAAACTGACTTGCAAGTTCTACTGAATTATCCATTGTCTGTTTTATAAAACCCTGACCCTTTAAACGTAATTCCTGGAGCATTGTAAACCCTTGCCATACTATATCCGCATGAAGGGCAGGCGGGTAATGATTCTGGATCACTAAGCCCTCTTGTTATTTCTTCGCTTGTCTCACATGTAATACAAGCATACTCATATGTAGGCATAATCTATTATACTCCTTTAGACCTGTCTTTGTCAATAGCAATTTTAAGTAAAATTAAATAACCAATCAAATCATCAATATCGTTGTCTCCAGCAAAACCTTGATTGTTCTTTACACGGTTGATTTTATCGTCAATTCTAATTTTAATTTGTTCAATGCTGTCAGATTGTGCAAATATTCTAACTGGGCTAAGTGCGGAATCTCCGTATGAAACATTCTTTTTAATAAGCATCTCCATGATTTCTAAACAGGATACAATAATCTTGCTACCTGAAGGTGCTCCAGTAGCCATTAATTGAAGATCTGTAATCCAAGATTGATATCCGCTTTTATCTGGATAATCCGACATTATAATTCCTCTCTATACAACATTTTAAGACCATTTACTGTTCCAATATCTAGGTACTTGCCTTGTGCAACTAACGCTTTTACATCCTTACCTTCATTAACCCAATCCATAATTTGAACGCCTGGATTTGGAAGCTCTTCATCAATATAAATATTTTGTACAGCCATCGCTCCCCACATATAATTATAATCACAACCTGGGGTCTTGTCAAGAGCATCAATAACTCTGCCAAACTCATCAAACTTAATCTGCCCAACTCTGCCTTTGATATCTTCATGACATTCGAATGCTGCTAATGTTACGTCTGCATCAGACCAAGCAAGTTGTCTGTAAAAATCTCCGTCAGAACCTGGCATATAAGTATCTGGCATACCAATAATGTATTTAGAGTTTGGGTTAACCATCATTTTAACTAATGCATCTGACATTGTTGAAGGTTCAATTTCATATACAACTGCTGTCGGTGGCAAATCCATTTGATTTACAATAGGAAGCCATGATTTTCTAGTTGATATCTTTACTATGTCGCAAACCTTAAGCATTTGCTCTACATGCCATTGTAATATATTCTGTTGATCAGTTAATGGTAAACAAAACTTTGGGATTCCGCCCAATCTTGATGCACTTCCAGAAGCAGGTAGTAAACCAATTACCGCAGCCATTCTTGAGCCTTTCTACGATCAATATTCCAAACACCATTAATCTTAAAGTCTTGTTCTTTCTTTTGATTAAAGTATGCTTCATTTACAACAAATGTTTCATTGTTTCTATTCTTTAACTTTTCATCACTATTAATAGTTTGAGACGCACCATCTGGCACATTAACTTTTATAGTACCATTTACATAGCCGTCTTTTACACTTGAGCGCATAACTCTTTCATAGTAGTCATTGTCTTCAAAGTAAATTGGATAAAAGAATTCATCAAATAAACCAACTTCTCTTACAATATTTTCTCCAATTGAAAAACAGCTCCAACCCTCTACTGTCATAACAAGTTTTTCTTTTCCACTTGCACGATTTAATTCTTCAAGAGATCCTGGAACCCAATGTGTATCTGCTGATGAAAACATCCAGTATTCTTCATGTGGGTAAAGTTTTATGGTTAGGTTCCAAGAACCAGACATGCCAAGATTTGACGGCAGATTAAGTACTCTTACATTTAAATCTTTACGCTTAGGCTCATATGGCTCTTTGCCATTATTTAATATTAATATTTCTTTAACTGGATAATCAATTGTTTCTAAGTTTTGATCTAACAGATCATATCTATTTAAAACTGGTATAGCTAATACTGGTATCACTTAGTCCATTTTCTTTGCTGCTTAATCAGACCCCATCTTTGCAAGGATCTTTGAATAGTCATGTGGCTACATTTAGCTTCCATAGCCATATCTAATATTGTTTTCTTTTCTACGACATAACGTTTGTAACACCAGTCTTTACTGTCATATAATTTCATTGATGGCATACCAAGCTACTCCCGTCGCATCAGCAACATTATCGGACTGAGTTTCAACGCCCAACGTTCTACTAAAATCAATAGTGCGTTGTTTTCTACGCTCTCTGATTTTTCCTTTAATCCATGTGTCGGATTTGTCTGGAAACTCATCTTTTATTGCCTGCTTTTCTATTTTGTTAAAGTTTTTATTACCAATATATGATTGCCAGGTTATAGGGTGAACTTCAACCACTTGCATATTATCACTAAGTAACTCTCCCATTATAGCACCAAATACGTATGCCATCTTAATTCCCGTGTGTACTGACTTGACAGATATGGCTGCTTCTATTGCAACAAAATCTGTATCCAACTCGTTTTTAAAAGCCTTGATTTTTCTTTTTGCATCAAGTATTCTTTGATAAACATCTGATCCTTCAAACGTTATTTCTCCCCATTTAATTGCTTTTTTATCCTCCATAAGGCAAAAAGCAATGTTGTTGGTGCTAGCATCTATACCCAAAACCCTATTAGATCTTGGTTTAACGAGTTTTGCCAGAGACACTTCTCACCATTTCAACCAAAGCTTTACGCTCTTCTTCTCTCTTTGCACTCTCGCACTTATCGCAAATACGACCTTCGTTATATCTACTAAGCACTACGTTGCATCCTTGAGTTTTACAAATTCTTGGCTTTCCAGCAAGCCTTGCTTTTTTTTCATAATATGCGTCTTTAAGCTTTTGATTTGTAGCAGTTCTGCAACACTCATCTGAACAATACTTTTGATTGTGTGTTTTTGGCTCAAATTCATTGTTGCATTTATCGTAAGCACATATCATTTTGGTGGCACCATTGCTGGTATAAAAATTTCGCCCTCATCCATTTCTTTCCAACAAACCTTTTTAACTGGGCAATACTTACAAGCCGATTGCGATTTAGTAAAAGGTCTTTCTGGCAAGGTATTATCAGTATATGCTTTGTAAGTTGTTCTCAACCATTCAAAAACTTCTTCAATGATTGCTTTATTTCTTTCATTTACATTAACTGGAATGATTAAAATTGATTGATCATTTTTATTTTCATAATACAAAAATCCTTGTGCAGCTTTTCTAATTTTCATGTATGTAAGAATTTGAAGCAAGTGATTGCCTGATGGTTTCATTTCTGCTCTTCGCATTGAAAAAACTTCATCTTTAGCAGTCTTGATTTCTCCTACTACTTCTTTTCCGTTCCATTCGATAATAGCGTCTGCAAAGCCTCGAATCGGAGGATCATCATGGGTAATTTCAATTTCTGTTGCCTTGAGTACTCCAGTTTTAGCCATGACTTTCTGAATGCGGTCATGAGCAGCCGTACCGTTATCCATGTTAGCCCTAGCCATAGCATCGAACTGGTCTTCAAACTCCGCACCAGTAAAAGCAATGAACCAATATCTAGCACAGTTACCGTGACCATAACCAATAGTACTGGGGCTAAACGTCTTCTTTTGAGTGAAGGGATCTCTTTGTTCTCCATCTGTATATGCCTTTTCTACCATGAGTGCAAACTCGTTTACATCAAAACTTCCAGGCTCATGGTTTTTCTGGAATTTTAAATTACTTATAATCTCTCTAGCCATTATGCTCCATACCTTGCTGAATACTTAAGAGCATCCACTAGTCTATTAATTGCTTCTTCTGCTGTGTAATATACGTTCTTCTTCTTTGAATTCTCCCCGCCTTTTTCAAAGGTGGTGTAGAATCTGGAAAGCATGGCAAACTTTGCACCCAACGCTTGCATCTTAATAATAAGGTCGGGAGCTTTTGAAGATGGAACATCAGGCTTAGTAATAAGTTTAATAATTAAATCAAGAGCATAATCTAAATCTGGATCATTCATATACTCTTTTATATCATTGAATTCAGTTACTTCACTAATCAATTCAATTAAAGGTTTCTCAGTCAAGTTCATTCACCCTAACGCAGAACATGCAAGGATCTCCGCCTTCTTCCCATTCCTGTGATTCTTCATCAGTCATTGGTCCACCGTCATGTGTATTGCAAAACACATCGCTTACCCAACCTTTAGAATGACCAAACTCTAACCATTCTTGAAAATCAGTTATTTCATACTTACTCATTATGCTGCTCCCAACAGTCTATCAGTTGTTCTAGTAACGCCCATTCTATTACCGCAAGTCTCGTTTTAGTGCTCTCGCCAAGTATGAGCTTAAGGACTGGATATTTATTTCTGTCCACCTTAAAAGTGTCAGTACAAATTTTTGCCCAAATGTCTTTTGATATCGAGATTGATTTTGAATACTCTTTGTAATCAACCAAAAAATTACGCCATTGAGCGTCCCCTTTTTGATAGTCACCACGACCACTATTTTTTTGCCCTTTTGCACCATCTCTTTTTATCTCCCCACGCTCTGACATTAAACGACCACGCTTGAATGGTGGCCCCTAGAACAAGTCCAGGTTAGGCGATGATTGCTTCTGTCAATTGTACCTTCGTAAATTACTTCATCACAATCTTCATGTTGACAAGAAAAAGATCCATTTGCTGGTTCTTTTTGTATAGAAGAACCTGTTTCTACTTTATTACTTTTTAAAAAATCTTCAAGACTTGTCATAAATCTTGCCTCTTAATTCTTCAACTATCTTAGGATTATTTTTTAAATAGTCTACAACTTTAGCACGTCCTTGAAAACGTTCTTCTCCAACTGTATACCATGCTCCGCCTTTTTGAATGATTCCCATCATTTCTGCAACGTCGCAAACTTCACCTATAGAATCTACTCCCAGTGAATCACCTTGGTAGTAAAAGTCATATTGTCCTGAGAGATTTGGCGGTCCGAGTTTATTGTAATCAACAATCCAATTGACTGGTCGTCCGACTTTTTGTTCAATAATCTTATCACCAACTTGAATGCCAGATTTAATAGCATTCGCCTCAGCTTCTGACGACCAAAGCTTAATGATCGTAGATGAAAAGAATTTGACCGCCATTCCACCTGTGGGGATGTGGGAGGCATGCATGCTACCAAACTGATTACGTTGTTGTGAAATGAGAACCAGTAGCGTGTTTTTATTGGCATAGTTTAACATTTTGACCGCATGGGTCATATCCTTTGCTTCCGCACCAATCTGCTTAGTATCTTCAAGCTTCTTTAACTCTGTACTGTCCTTTTCAAAATAAATTGCGGGAAGTAGTGCTGAAATAGAGTCAACTACAATTATATCAACACCAGCATCCATAAGCTGAGTTGCAACATCTACCATGTCATTAATTGATTTAGCTTGCGAATAAATAAGTGAATCTGAATCAACACCCAAAGTTTTAGCCCAAGCTACATCATATGATGCTTCCGCATCAATCCAAGCACACGTCTTTCCATTTTTTTGTGCATCAGCAATCATTTGCAAACAAAAAGATGACTTACCCGCAGACTTGTTACCCCAAATCATTACTTGGCGACCAAAACCTAGTCCACCTTTGAGTGCTAAGTTTAAACCAATACTAGGAGTCTTTTGTTTTTCTACGCTTATTTTTGTTGCTAGCTGTACTCTTGCTCTTGTCTTCGGGTCTAGCTTTGCTAGAATCTCTTCCGTTATCATTCATACTCTTCTCTAATTCGATAGCCAGTTGTTGTACCTGTTCATTTTTACTTGTTGCTAAAAAGTCTATTATTTTATAGACTGCTTTTTCATCTTCCGTTCTAATAACTAAAAGGTATTCTTCTTGCGTACCTTTTAGTATGTAAGCTTTAGACATATATACCTATTATATCAAACTTCTTCGTTTTCTGTTTCTGGCACATCTGCCATTTCAAATGTTACCATTTGAGTATCTGGATCTTGATTAACCGCAATACTCTTAGATGAATAATCAGTTAATAATTCTTGCAAAGTAAGTTCCATTTTCCCAACCTTGTTAAGAATTGCTGCAATAATTTGTTCAATAGAGATATTAATATTGTTAATATCTTGCTTTGTTTCTTCAGTCATTAATTTACCTCCTTTACGTATAGCGTTCCATCATCCATTTCAGCAATAGCAGGGTCACAAATACTTCCCGCCTGCATTTTGCCAAGAGCTTTTGTGTACAACTTTGGAAAAGCAATAACACGCTCTAAATTTTTATCTGCATCAGACAAGATAATATGTGCCATCATCTTATTAGCTTTTGTTTTATAGTGTGTAAAATCAAGAACTAACCTTTTGCCAGAATCAATCTTTAACTTGTCTCTATAAAGCCATTGTACAAATGCATCATCTGTTTTATTTACAACATCATCAATAGTTACATACTTATGAATACGGTTATCTCCGACTAGGAAAAAGTACATCATGCCCGTCTCAATCTGCGTATTCTCGCTATGGAATATACCTACTGATCCTGTATCATCTACAAGCTCTACACGGCTCCATCCCGTCCCTTTCTTAATAGACTTAACCATTGCTAAAAGAACAAAGCATCCTTCCTCAAGAAACTCTTGAAGTGGGTTGACTTGTGCTTTAATTGCTGGACTTAGCTTTCCAGTATCAAACTTTGGAATTCCTAGATACTCATAAAGGTTTTCATTTTCGTTACCCTTACGTGGATTATCTGGAAAAGCAGAAGCACCAATCATATTTAAAGATTCTAATGCTCTTGAATTAATACCGCTACCCTTTTCTTTAGCTTTATCAATAAATTCTGCATATGTTTTAAAAGGCCTTAGTGTTGTAATCTTACTACCAATGTTATCTGAAATATATTTAATATTGGATAAACCAAATCGAATTGAGTTGCCTTGAATACTAAAATCCAACTCTGATTCATTTACATGGGGTAATAAGACCTTAATTCCCAATCGCTTAGCCTCAAGGAGGTAGTCTGTTCTTGCATCTTTGTCTTTTTCATTTTTAAGAATGGCAAACATAAACTCAAGCGGATAATAACACTTAAGCCAAGCAGTATAATAACTAAGCATAGAGTAAGCAATAGCATGGGAACGGTTGAAAGAATAACCAGCATGAGCTTCAAAGTCATGCCAAAGTTTGGCGGCATCTTCTGGAGTAATATGTTTGCTTGCTCCCGCAATAAACTGATCTTTAAATATATCAAACTCTTTAGCATCTTTCTTCTTTCCAATAATTTTTCTAACCTTATCAGCTTCCATCCAAGTCATTCCGCCTAAGTGAACGCAAGCTTGCATGACTTGTTCCTGATAAATAATAACACCGTATGTACGTTCTGTAAATTCATGCATAATTGGATGGGCATATGTAATCATTTCATCACCCTTTTTACGACGAACATAAGATCCACCTACAGTATTCATTGCACCTGGACGAACCAAAGCATTAGATGCTGCTAGGTCTTCAAATGTGCTAACGCCCATCTTCATAAGAAGGTTTGTGTAAGGTGTTGCTTCAGCTTGAAAAACACCCTTAGTAAATCCATTTGAAAGCATCTCAAATACTTTAGGATCGTCAAGCGTTAAAGATTTAAGGTCAATCTTTTTCTTGCTAATCTTTTGAATAGTTTTTAATGTGTCATCAATAACTGATAAAGTTTTAAGTCCAAGCACATCAAGTTTAATCAAACCTAAGTCTGCTGTTTGCTCCATGTCATATGCAACAACTGGAATACGCCCAGATACTGAATCGTTTGGGTCTTTGCGTGTTTCAATTGGAACGTACTTGCTAATATCATCTTTTGCAACTACAACTCCCGCTGCATGCATTCCATTACCACGAATTTTTCCACGCAACATTGATGCATATTTTGTTACTTCAGGATACTTCTTTCTAAATTCTTCTGTGTTTGGGCTTGATTCATATTCTTCAAAAGTTTCAACATGCTTGAGTGTTCTTTCAACCTCTTTAAGCGGAACTAAAAAAGTACGTGCAACGTCTTTAATTACGCCCTTATCTTTAAAATATTGAAATGTAGAAATAGAAGCAACATGTTTAAACTTTTTTCTTAGATATTCTTTAACCTCACCACGACGACGATCCATAAAATCTGTATCAATATCTGGAAAGTCATTACGCTCTGGGTTAATAAATCTAAAGAAAAGTAAATCATATTTAATTGGGTCTACTTCTGTAATACCCATTAAATAACATACTAACGATCCTGCTGCAGATCCTCTTCCTGGTCCAACAAGGATTTCATTTTCTTTCGCCCAGCCAACCATATCCCCAACAACAAGGAAATAGCTAGCAAAGTTTTTATCGGAAATAACTTGAAGTTCTTCTTTAAGTCTTTCTTTATATGTCTCATTATCTAAACCCATTTCTACTAGAGACTTTTCACATAAATCTTTTACTGTTTTTAGTGCATTCTTTTTTGGTACTGGAAGCAAATCTAGATTTTCGTGAAAATCATATGCTTCAATCTTATCAGCAATCTCTACTGATGATTCATAAATGTCTTTGCGTGTAATGCCCGCTTTGATAAAGTCTTCTTCAATCTCAATGCGGGATTGAATAAAAACGTTAATGTCAGCGAAACTAATAGGGCGATTGGGATAAAGATGGTCAAACCTATCAATAATGTTAGATCGTAAACGACCACTTGTATAATCTGCTTCTTTGTTTTGTGTTGGCTTGGTAGATAGAATAAGCAAAAGCTCTTCCAAATCCCGTTCTTCTTTAACTGCAAAATGACAATCCCCCGTTGCTACTGGCTGTACTTTAAACTCATCTGCCAATGCAAGTAAAGCAGTATTTAAACTATCTGGGTTATGTGCTTGAACTTCAATATAAAAATCTTTACCAAAACGATCTTTTAGCATCTTAGTATATTCTCTTGCTTTTTCATTATCCCCACGCTCTATAGCTTTAGAAATAATTCCACCCATGCAACCAGACAATACAATTATACCGTCACCAAACTCAAAAAGAACTTCCATGTCAATGCGTGGTTTATGGTAGTAACCTTCTGTCCAAGCAATCTGGGAAAGCTTTTGAAGATTTTTTAAACCTAAATCATTCTTTGCCAATAGGATAATGTGAGAATATAAAGAAGTATTGTCATCTCTTTTTGCTACTGCTCTTTTGTCAAAACGATCTGTTTCTGAAAGATAGGCTTCAAGCCCAAGAATCGGTTTCATACCAAGTTCTTTTGCAGCAATTTGCATATCTCTGTGAGATGCAAGAGAGCCATGATCAGTAATAGCCAAACATGCCTGACCTTGATTTTTTGCAGCAACGAGCAACTCGTTTGGTGTATTTAAACCATCCATAAGCGAATAGTGCGAATGGACATGCAGGTGAACAAAGTCAGACATGTTTAGCTTTCTACTTGTTAGTTATTACCACTCAACAGCTGATGAGGTGGTTGATGCTTTTGAATCTGATGATTCTGAAGTAATTCCAAAATAGAAATTTTCCTGGTCTGGATATTGAACATCACGAACTGCTGTCTTTGAAAGATCATGAAGTTCATACTTGTCAAAATCAATTGCTTCTGCAGATGCAGTAGGAAGTGGAATGATTGAGTAATTTGTATCAGTCTTCTCGCCTGTACGCTTTAGTTTCCAGTTAAGGTTTGTGATGCTTCCAGTTTCTCCCGCATAAGAAACAACTTCTTGAGTTGCTGATTTTGGACCAACGCCTTGTGAAAAGATTGCAACGTATGGCTCTTCTGTACCGTCATCAACTAAAACGTTTGCGTAGAAACGTTGACGACCTTTCCAACCTGCCTTTGGATCACGACGATGCATTTCGCATCCGTAACAACGACCTTGGTCTTCAATTGTGCAAAGTGCTTTACGCTTGTAGTCTGCTGGATTTGTGTGTTCAATTGCAATAAATGCTAGACCAGCTTTTTCAACATATGTTGGTGAGTCTGGATCAATTTCTTGCATGAATCTGATTTTTAGTGATTGACCATCTTTAAGTTGTAGCCATCTTCCTTTTTGTGAATCACCTGAATGTGATTTTTGTTCCATTTGAAGGTTCATTGCCTTCAACCCTGTTACTATTCCCATTTATTTCTCCTTGTGTAGTGGACTGTAATGTGTCCTGTTATTACCATTATATCACATAACAGCGTACTCAAAATGCGGAATTGCATTCTTAATACATTGTTTTATTTCTTCATCTGTCATATCTCCCACATCTTTAGCAGAATGAGGATAGATATTGTTGTGGTCATATTTAGCCCACAAAACATTTTTACTCTTTAATTTATTAGCAATTGTATTACCAAGTGCACGTCCAGCAGAATCATTATCTATCATTAAAATAATTGTAGATGCGTATTTGTTTAAGTTTTGTATATTAATCTCTGAAATGCTTCCACCTAGAGTGGCTACTGCATTTGGATATCCCGCCTGCCATAAACGAATAGCATCAAAGCTAGACTCAACAACAATAATAGTTCCACCCTCACGCTTAGCACGATGCAAATTAAACATAGTCTTATTACGTGGTAAGTTAACACTATTCTTAAACTTTTTATCAGTAATTGATCTGCCAATAATGCCTACAGGTAACCCATCTGGTGAATGCAATGGTACAGTTACCATTCCCATATTAGAAGAGTAGCCAAGTTTAAAATGTGCAATTGCAGACAAACCTATTTGACGTGAATCAAAATAGCTCACAGCTTCTGGTGTTACTGCAAGTTCTTTGTACAATTTTTCTAATGTCTCTTCTGGAAACGGAACAAACTCTGGTTTTTCATCAAGCAAGTCTTTGAGCCCATCTTCAAATGCATCTTCTGCAGTCTGTTTGTTTTGAGAAATAAATCTTAATGCTTCAAAGTCATTTCTATTTGTAAGTAGTTTTACAAGGTCTAATACAGTTCCAGATGAATCACAATTTTGATTGTAGCAAATGTAAAGGCCTTTTGAATAACTTACTGCAAAAGCTGGGGAGTCTACATTGTGATGAAATGGACATAGACATAAAAAATCTGTGCCTGTTTCTGAAACAATTTCTATATTGCAAGAACGCAGAATAGAGCGGAGATCCGCTTTAGTATATGCATCTAACATGTATTATCCTTTAGGTATTAAACTCTGTCCCGAGAAACCTTCGTATTTCAGTGCTTTGGCTTTCCCAAGATAAATCCCGTACATAACTAGGTTGAAGGTATAGTGATCCTTCTCCTCGTTATATTTTATATTAAATTGTGGCTGTATGTCAAGGACGGGTATATAGCCCTTGTCCCGCATCTGCTGGACTAAAAGCCTCTCGTAATTCTCTCTAGAGTTTTGGAGTTTAGAATCATCCATGATGGTTCCGCTAATCCAAAAGTCATGTATTTTTCTTGGGTACATGGCTGCCTAACTGTCTTGATAATTATACCAAGTTAGCCAGACATTACATATTATCCAATAGGAATATCGTAGACTTCTTTAACAATTCCCCGATTAAGATCCCAATCCAGATACATTCCGAATTCAGTTCCGTGACGGTTCTTGCGACTGACAATCTCCATGATATTGCTATCAGGGTTTTTGTGTATTGCCATAGCCATATCAGCATCATATTCAATTGCCTTTGACCAAGCAACTTGGCTTAGCATTGGCGGTGAATCGTGATCTGCTACTTCTTCTGCAGTTGCAGCAGTAATATCAATAATTGGAATGTTATTAGACATTGCCAACTTCTTGAAAGATTTAGAAATATTCATATTTCGTTCTGTAGGACCCTTTGAATTCTGGTTATCAGAAAACAGCTGGTGATAATCTAAAATAACAATATCAGGTTTATACTGGTCAATTTTTGCTTGAATAACATTTGGAGTTACTTCTCCCACACCTTCATTTGATACTAGGATAAATTGGTTCTTATCAGCAAATTTCTTTGAACCCCAATCATCAAATTGATCAATGTTAATATCTCCTCTAGCAAAGTCTGAAGCCTTAAACAATCCCGACCCCATCATAGTATAGATACGGTCACGCATATTCTCTGGTGTCATTTCAAGTGACACAATCATGGGTTTAAAGCCCTGTTCCCAGGCTTTGCAGGCCAAATAAGACGAGAACCAAGTCTTACCCTTACCTGGCCAACCAATCATAACGATAAGGTGTCCTGGAGCCATTCCTGTAGGATATGCATAATCAATTGCTTTAAAGCCAGTCATAATTCCTGGACTACCACCCATTGCATCAGAGCGGTCTTTAATTGCTTGAAAATGTTTTTTTGCTTCTTTATAATCAGTTAAGTCAACATCTCTAACATTAGAAGTTAGTCTGCTAAGTGTTGCAAGTTCTGCTTGCATTTGTGCAACAACTCTTCCTGAAGCTTCTGTCTTTAAACTTGCACCAGAGGATAAAAGTAAGTTGCGTAGACGGGAAGCAAGATATTCATTCTTAAGTTGATCTAGGTAGTATGCTGTTTCACCTTTAGTTTTTGTAGGCTCAAAATCTTTAAATCTTTCAGTAAGCACAGAAACATCAGGTACAGCTTTAAACTTTAAATAATAAGACTTAAGACCTTCCCACACATCTCTGTGTGAAGTAAAGACTTCATCAATATTTCCAGACATAACAACTGAAATATCTTTATTTTCACATATCGCTGTGATTACTGCTGACTCTGTATTCATTGTCTCTTTCTTCAACCATAGTCTTTGTCTTGGCTCTTATTAGTTCACGACGCACTTTGTCTTGCTCAATTTGAGTAAGAGTTAAATCTATCTTCTCAAAGTTATAAAAAAACCATTGTATAGGATGACCTGGACGACTTGATTTAAAATAATACTCAAGTAATTCTTTTGCTCTGTCATATCCAATACTATCAATAACATCTTGCATCGCCCATTTTTCACGATAACGATTTACAACTGGGGATTTACCGTAGACCTGTTTGTATAAAGCACAATAAAACCCAACTAAACCGTAGGCTAACTTTGCTTCATCTTTGGTCATTTTTTCTTGGCCTTTAGCTCTTCCTCTATCTCGCCAACTTTTTCCATTAGCTTTTTCTCTACAAAAGTATACACTCTATTTGTGGCTTCGTCAATAGTCTCACCATTGCGTTGAAAATCTTCAATTCCAATCCCGACTTTTAAACTTTCAAAGTTTCCTAGGTTACGAGTAAATTGTAAATCAACCTTAACGTTCGTCTGAGTTGTCATCTTTTATATCTTCCTTTTCCATTAATGCAAAGCCTGGCTTAAACTTCTTGTGACCTTTGTCTGCCAAATGCTGGTAAAGCATCATAAGGCGGTCTGATATTGCTATCATAGCATCAAGATCCTCTTTTTGTCCAGCTATCTCCATAGCGTATTCAAGAACTCTAATGGCAGCATCAAGAGTTTGCTTTGCCTCTTTACTTAATTTATTATTCTCTACCATTCTGGTTGCTTCCAAACTGGACTAAATGTCCCATCGTTATTTTTAACATATAAAATATTTTCTTGTCTCATCATTGCTTCCACCTCTGCTCTACTTGGCATATTGCCTGGATGGATCTCGCCATCATTTCTTGGTCTACCTCTGTGTACAGTTTTAAAAAATTCATGCATTTCTCTAATATCATCTTCACTCCAATAATACTTACCTGGAGTTTTCTTTCCGTTTAAAGAATAAACCTGTTGTGGCTTTCTAATATTACCCGCATATAAATGTCTTTTGATCGTGTCTTCATGTCTTCCGATAAGTTTACAAACTTTGGAAAGAGGGTAAGCGTTTTGCATATTGTTTTTAACGTCAGTTAATACAAACGCTACACGCTTACCCATCTCGTAATCCCAGGCGACCATAAGATCTTCTGCTCTTGATTGTCTTAAGACTTTATAAAGCTTGGTATTTAAGTAGAAATACCGTAGCTTTTGTGAAGCCTTTCCTCGCTTTTTGACAGCCATATACCGAACCTTGAATCTCTCTTGATCATCCATCTGTTCCCACACATAATGCAATACAGTTCAACACGGATTTTTTGAGAATAAACCCTGTCTACAAAAACTCTGCCATTACATCTTTTACAATACATTATTTAGTTTTTCTATAGACTACTTAGAAGCTGACTTCTTAGCAGGAGCCTTCTTAGGCTTCGCAGCCTCATCTAGCTTCTTGGTTACAGCAGATGTTGCAAATTGTGCAACCATGCCAAATGCAGGATCCTTCTTGTTAACATAGCGTAGTGCTACTGGAACAAGTGATGCCCATAGAGAGTTTGTTACTAGCAACCACTCATGTCCACCGAAACTTGAAATAGCCACATGTGTTGATGCTGCAACAATTGTTGCCGCTCCAATAATTTGACCTACCAAGTTACGGATATAAGATTCAATCATTGCTTGATTAATCTTCATTTTTATTTCTCCTTATTTGTTAGTATAGATGTTGCTTTTGCAAGCAGGATTTGAAACCTTTTTATATAAAATTTTTCCATCTACGTATTTGCTCTCTACAAAGAGAACAGTTTCCCATCTACAAAACAAGTGTAGTTAGGGGAAATTTCTACTATCTGCACATGAGGATGTTCACCATTCTCAATGTGTGCGATAGCAAAACCTTTTTGCCAATTGTGGTTCTGTGTATAGTTCATACCAGAGCTTTTTTCATCACACATGTGACCAATCTCGTAACCACGAATTGCTCTACCACCAGTTGCTAGCGGGAGCTCGTATGTTTGAAAGTGTGAGGCAATTCTGTGTGAGTGTCCTCTAATTAAAGAAATTTGAAGGTCATCAATATCTTTTCTTGCTGCACCTGTGTCAGCAATTGAAAGACCATGATGTACGTGAATATCACCAAAGCGATGCTTAGGCAATTCGTTATAATAAATATATTCATAGCCAAGTGAATCTAGCGACCACAAAGATTCTGGAGTAACATCTTTAGCATAGTCTGGAAGCTTTTTGTCAATATAATCAAAAACTCTAACATCGTGATTTCCTAATGCGGAAAATAATTGAGCATCTGGAAGCATATCTCTGGTCTTAGCATAAAAATCTCTTGCACCTTTTGCTTCATGTCTCATCATAGGGACAATAAGATCTTTGCTATCATCTTTGTGCAACTGCATAAATTCTGCAGATCTGCCCTCTGTATATTTACTATAGCATGCTTGATCGTCTGTATCTCCAAGATAATCTACAACATCTGGTTTGAACCATTTCATGACCTTAAACCATAGTTCAATGGCCTTGTCATCCTGATATGGAAATTGCTGGTCGGATGAAAGCATCCATTTTAAATCATTACTCATGTAATCCCTTTCTGAGGGTTTAGTTAATTGTAGCGTATCTTATTGTTTTCTGTCAAGCAGCGTGTGCTTTATTATGTTCTTTTCTTGAACAAAGAAAAAGATTGATTAATCTGTTATCCTTTTTATCTTGATTGATATGATGGATAGTTTCCCAATCTTCTATAATTCTATTTAATTGTTTTTCAATCATAAGGCGGTGTTCATAATACCAGCCTTTAAAGTTTTTAGGATGTTCAGGTACTTTAATTAAAATGTAGCCTTCACGACTTATTTTCCTATCACGCTTAGTCCAAGCATTGATAGGAGAATACACTACTGTAGACCTACTGCTATCCAGTATAGGTACAAGCCTGTTGTTTGGGCTGTAGGGGCTGTTTTACCAACATAAGTAAATGTTGCACCCGTATTTGTAATGGTCTTGCTAATGTAAGCATATCCATTTTGAGTCTTAGTATTTGAAAGAACTGTGCCTACAACTGATGATGGCTTTGAGCTAAACGAGTATGTAACGTCAACCGTTGTCCCTTTTATTGGAACAATTCCTGCAGCAACCTTTTGAGTTCCTTGTACAGTAGTTGTTGATCCACTTGTAGGGTCTACATTGATTTGTGAATGTGTAATTGCTGCTTGCAAATCTTCAATAGACTTTTGCTGATTATTTAAAGTATCAATCATTACTGAAATAGTTGTATAGTCAATTACTGCATTGTCTGATTGGATAATCTTATTACTCGCCAATTGGTTCTCCCTCTTGATGGACTAGGACTTCTTTTTGTCCCGCCTCTATAATATCTGTATCAATCCATTGTAACACATCTGGATCAACCACATGCCTACGTTTTGAATCGCTTATAAGATATATTTTACCATCAGAAATGTCCTTAACCAAAGAACCATCTCTAAAGCCTAAAGTTCCGCCAGATAATAGTTTGTTTAAAAACGTTGCATCAATTTTAAGGACGGGAAGGTACCAAGACTTCATGGCTCTTTCAGAAACAAATTTAAACCTCTTATTACCCTTTACATAGTAAAAAGAACCAGCGTTTAATCCGATTAAACCGCTGGGTACAAAAGGTGCATCTTTAATTTGCTTGATCTGTTTTTTCTGAAAGGCTTTTAGAATATTCATTTATAGCTTCCTGCTTATCCATTAGTTGTGTAATGTCTGCTCTAAGTACCGCAATTTGAGTTTCGTAATGTGATACAAGTTCTCCGATGCGTTGCTGAAGAGCGGTAATTACTAATTCCGCTTTTTCTGCCATTTATATTTTCCTTTTACGATAGGGAAGAAATTTCTGCCTGAATTGCAGCAATTCTTAAATCAAAAGTAACAGCTTGATCAGTAAGATCTTGAATTACCTTGTCGCTTGGCTCTGATACTGCCTGCTCTTCTTTAAGAGACAATTCAATGTTATATCTGTTAATCTGCAGGTTTCTTAGGTGTTGCTGTGCAATCCCAACCTTTTCTTCATTTGATAGTGTTGTCATATTTCCTCCTCTCCTATTATAGCACTGGTACTATCTTTTTGGCAATAAAATTTACTCCCGCAAAAGATTGATATTCTTCTAGCGTTCTTACGCTGCCTAAACCTTGATCATCAATTGGTTTATCAATGATTATTCTTTTAAGCTCTTCTTGCGAAGCTATTTCTAAAGTTGAAGACTCTTGTGGGAAATCTTCAATTGCCTGCCTTCTTAAATTTTTATAACCTTTTTGATTGTCATAATATAAATGATAAAAGTTTTGAGATTCTGGAAGCATAATATCAAATCCATGAGTATATAATCTTAAAGCAGTTAAAGCTTCTTCTCCCCAAAAAAACATTTTTTTATTTGGCTTGATAGAAGCTATTTCTCCGCTTGCAAATATTGAAGCGGCAGAAACAGATCTTGAAAAAACGTTATTTGAAAAATTTCCTACAGCTCTTTGATGTGGCACATAATTATCTAGGAAGCTTAACTCTTGAATAAAGTCGGTATATGATACGTGTGCTTTAGTGTTTAATATTTTTACATCAACTCCGTCATATTCGTATGCTCCAGGATAAGCTGAAATTGCTGGATTTGTACCCATAGAAGAATATTTTAAATAATTATTTATTAATATATCATCCCAAAATGGCTCAAATCTCATATGAGAATCTATTTGCAAATAATAATCTTCATCATTATAAAATTCATTTGCAAGGTATCTTCCATTACCAACCCCTAAGTTCTCTGGGGCAAGACTTGTGCTATATTTAACATTATCCATTTGAGGAATATCAATGTTTAATTCATTAAAATATGTTATATGTACACCAAAATTTATAATGTGTTTTCCAGAACTTTTTCTTAAACAATCTTTAATTGTTCTAGCTAACTCAAAATCATGATATGCGGGGATTTGAACAAATATGCTTGCCATTACCATTTACCAATAGGGCAAGAAGCCTCTTTCATTTTTGTTTTTAATGCCATAAAACAACCGCATTTTTTACACTGCTTTGTTAAATCAAAAAATTCTGGGCAAGCTTTACAAATTTCAAGCCTTTGCTCTGATACTTCTCTATCAATATATTCTGTATTAGGGTTTAAAAGGTCCCAAGGCTTTACATCCTTTTTCCCGCTTTTTTCTTTTTGCTTATCTAAATACTGTTCCCATTTTGTTTTTTCTGTCATGGATAAAACACCCCGTCTATATATTTGCAACCAATTGTAACCCATTGAAATCCTTCTGTTACTTCTACCAACTTTGGGTTGCTTAGCATGATAGATCCCAACCTTTCATCTAAACGCATCCACTGTTCTGAACCATCAGACTTATGAGTTAATGTAAAAAGAATTTCACCATTTTCATATTGTTCTTTTTCCTCAGCATATGAATTATTAAATAAGTTAACTAGTTCTTCTGAATACATTCCATTTTCAACAACTAAATCATCAATAATAAAACAAGCTAACATATGAACATTTGGATCAAAATTATATTCTTGCCCATGAGGGATTATGTGTATTACGTTTTTACTTAATAGCATTTGTTTATTCTACCATCCCGTCAAATTTCTGTCAATAGCTAGTCGCAACACGATACGCAACCTGGAGAGTAATAAGTATTTCCAGCATAACGACATTGACCAACATAAGTACAAGGATTTGAGGCATTTGCAACGTCTGCAGAATTGCATTTCCAATAAACTGTTGGTCTGGAAGCAGCTGTTGTGGTAGTTGTAGCTGGCTTACTAACATTGGGACAACATGAACCTGAAGGAGAAAGACCAGATGGTAGTCCTGTATAAGGTGCACCAGATCCGCAACATTGTGGAGAATAATAATATGTTCCATAGTCTGAATAAACACAAGTACAAGCTGTTGTTGTAGTAGTCGTTGTAGTGGTAGCGGCGGGAGTGCTTACAGTAAAACTTGTGCTTGCTGTACCATTTGGAGATATACCATTAGAAGCTGTTACATATAATTGCCAACCGTAGTTTGGATATAAAGTATTTATGTTTGATGCTGGTGAAAATGTAGAACCAGTTGTATATTGTACCCATGAAAACGAACTGCTACTAAAATATTGCCAAGAATATGTATATGTAAATGTAGAAGGATTTCCACTCCATCCCGAAGTTGATGCTGTATATGATGTAGAGCCAGCGGTACCTGAAGAAGGTGTTACTGTTGCAGTTCCTCCTGTTGGTGCAGCATTTGGTGCAACATATGGGGTAGATGTAACAACATTTGAATATGCTGTTTGCGTACCATATGAATTTGTTGCAGTTGCATATGCAATAAAACGATCTGGCGTTCCTGATGCTTCAGATGTTGTAATTGCGTGACTTGCAGAAGTTGTTCCACTTTCAAGTCCAGTATTAGCATTAGTTGGATCAACTCCTGTTGCTTTAAATATTTGCACACTATATGTAATTGGAGAAGCACCTGCAGTTGCTGCAGATACCGTTGCTGTTATTGTTGTTCCCGCCATTTGTGTACCAGAAGGTGCTAAAGATACTGTCATACCAGAAGGTGCTACTCCAGTAATAGTTACGGAACCAAGTGCTACCCAAGCACTTCTACCAACAATGTTTCCACTTGTTGTATATGATCTTACCCAATAATATCTTGTTGTTGCTAAACCAATTGTTGCGGTATAGTTTGTTGCAGTAATTCCAGTGTAGTCTGCAGTTGCACCGCTTGATGGAGTACTATTTAAGTAAGACCAATAAATTTCATATGAAACAACGTTGTTTAATATTGAAGCACCAATTTGTTGATTATAAGAATCCACTGGAGCTGACCAATAAAGATAGGCATCTGACCCTGATGCATATCCTCCACCCGCCGAAGGTGTATCTACTGTTCCAGTATAAAACCAGTTTGCAGCAGTACCCGCATCTCCGCTACCATTTGAATAACCTGTATCAGAAGCAGTTCCTTGACTGTTGTATCCGATTGCAGACATATAGTAATAACCATTTCTTGGCAAATCATAAAATTGATAACCTGTTCCACTAAAAGAACCACTATCATAAAGTGTATAAGAATATGCATTCCCATAACCACTTGTTCCTGTGCCATTTGCGCTTCTCCATACTTGCCAGCTTACTGAAGAAGCGTTTGCGGAATAAACTCCAATATAACCTTTAGTAGAATTACTTGTTCCTTGATTTGTAATAAATACTGGTTTGCTTGCTCTAAGGGGCAATGCAGTAAATTGAATTGTTTGTGATGCTCCAGTGAATCCCGTTCTTGAAACATATATTGTTACTGTATAAGTTGCTCCAGCAGTTAGATTTGAAAAATTCCATTCTTCTGGAAATTCTTGATTTTTTGTAATTGTTGGCCCTGTTGGAGAAATTGATGCAGACCAAGTTTCATTACTTGTATAAGCTGTATAGTAATTTCCAATTTGAACGTTTGCATATCCTGCAGGATACACTGAATATCCTATTGTAGTTGTTGATAAAGTTGGAGTAGCTAATTGATTTGAAGTAATTTCAAGCGGATAAGAACCATTTGGATCACTTGGTATGGTTCCGTAATATGCAGTTACATAACATTTTACTGCACGATAACCAGTTGAAATAAAATCTGATGGTATTGTTATTGATTGTGTTGTAAGCCCCATAGAAACATATGTTTGAAAATCTGTAGATTTATACCAAGAATATGTATATGATGTTGGCGTTAATGACCATGTAGCATTACTTACTGTTACAACACCGTTTGGATAAGCATTTCCTGTAATTGATGGTGATGAATTTGCAACTGGTGCAAGAGACGTTCCAGTTGTTACTGTTCCTACTGCACCCAAATATCCGCTATAGTTTGTTGGTGTATACCCTTGTGTACCAGTAGTTGGCAAAATATAAAAAATGTACGTGTGAGAATTATTTAATCCAGTAAATGTGGCAGTACCAGAAATAGTTGTTGCACCGTATCCGCCAGTTCCGTTTGTACTTCCAGAAGAACCGTAAGTGTAGGTTCCAGCTGTAATATCATAATAATAAACAATGTATCTATTTGTTGCATACCAATCATCATTACTTGCTGCAGTCCAATTTATTCTAATTTGATTTGAAACTTGATATGTTGTATCAATTGTAACTGTTGGTGCTGCAGGAGTTCTTAATGTATAAGACCCAGTAGATGTATATGTTACTCCATTTGCATTTGACGCTGTAACTCCAAAGGTAATATACGTATCTGCTCCACGATTATAAGCATCGGATTGTAATAGTTTGTATGCATATCCGCTTGATGGGACTCTTGTTGATGAGTTAGATGATGGGTTTGTTAAGCCAGTATATGTTTTAAGCGTTGTTGTGTTACCACTTTGAGGATTAAACATTTTAAAATTTGCAGATATGCTGGTTGGTGTTGGAGTAAAATGATAATTTGTTCCATAAAATTGATATAAATCATTATTAGAATAAGTTGCACTTCCAGAAGTTAGATCAAAATTTACAAGGGGTGTATTATCTATTGTAAATGTTGAAGAATAAATTGATTCCCACGTTGAGGGGCTTGTTTTAACCCACGCATCACTTGCGGGTTGCCAATTGCTTGCTCCAACTTTAATATACAAAGTTCCTTCAGACCAAGTGCTTGTTGCATTTTTAACATACAAATGTGCTGCCATTTATTACCAGCTAACCCAAAGATCTCCTACATACCCCGTGCTTGCACCTGGGGGAGAAGTTCTTTGTCCATAATAAATGCCAAGACCTAATCTAACTTGTCCATCATATATATCTTCAATTAAAACTCTTGTTCTTCCTGCCGAACCAAGTCCCCAAGCACTGTTTCCAGTATAGGCATCTGTTACATAGTTTCCAATACTTGTTACACCTTTTTGTACGGGTATACCAAAAATTTGAGTACCTCCACTAGCTGTCATTTTAATCTTAGAGATCTTTGTTGAATAAGATGTTGTTAATCCATCTGTAGATCCATTTTCAATTCCATTAGAAGCATATAATTCAATAGTTCCGTTAGATGTTGTGTTAGCATATAAACCTGTAGAGGTCCAATAGTTTGTACCTGATGCTACTGTTAACCCTCCCCTAATATCTGCATTAACTGCGGTAAGTTTTCCAGTTGCTGCGTCTACGGTAAAATTTCCAGAAGGGTTGGTTATCCCAAGTGCTACGCTAATTGTTCCTGCTGAAATTTTTCCAGCATCTAGATTACCAATTACTTGACTTGCCACAGTAGTTCTTGTCCATGTTCCGCTTACAATTGTATATTGAGCAATAATGCTTCCTACGCTGTTTCTAACAAACCAAGTGTCTCCTTCTATGTTGCCTGTAGAATTTGAGTATGTTGCAGAAAATGTATCTGTAGTTGCATTAACCGTATAGTATTGTAAATTTGGTGCTTGTCCTTCATCCGTTGTTGTTCCCGCTGCACCATAAATAATCCTATTTTTTCCATTAGCACTTGATTGTGCAGCTGCTGCTGCATTTGCTGCGGTAACAATAGCACCATCTTGGACGCTTATCCACGATGATCCATTCCAACGATACATCTTATATCCATCATTTGTATCATACCAAAGATCACCTACTTGAGTAGCTGTTGGAGGTTCATCTTGCTGGAATGTTTTAATTTTTAACAAACCCTGTGCAGCATTTGAAACAACTGTTGATGCAAGAGTAGAACCAATTAAAGCTTCTTGACCAATTGTTCCAGCAAAATATGCATTGCCAGCTTCCGTAATTCTAAAAGTTTTTGAAGAAATTGATCCATTATTTAAATCTATTTGCATTCCAGCAACTGTGTACTTAGGTTCTGATGTGGCTATTGATGCTGAATAGTTTGTGCTTTGAATTACTGTTGCACCAATAGTTCCTGCAAAATATGCGTTACCAGTTGAAGCATCTATGTAAAACTCTCTTGTTCCAGCATTAAATCCAGCAAGACCAGTTTGGTTTAATATAACACCAGTACCGTCTGTTGTACCATTTACAACATCAAGCAAACCAGCATCAGTTCCAAAATCTCCTGCAAAAATTGATCCGCCACTTAATAAAATATCCCCATTAACATTTGTTGTTAAATGGTTTGTTCCAGATGCTGAAAAACCTGGGGTTGTAATATAGATTGGTTCTGAGTATTGAGAATATACAGTTTCTCCATTTACATCTGTTGTAAATGCACGAACTTTAATGCTATATGTTTGATTTGGTTCAAGATTTGGAATTTTTAAACTTAATCTACTCGGAGAGTTTAAGTCAGATGGAATGGTTGCGTCTGTTGCACCAGGTGTTGGGGTGTTAGATCCTGCAGCACTTGATGTAGAAACTGTTCCACCATTGATTGTTGTTCCAGTTGATGAGGATGTAGTTACTGGCCCTGAACCAGCAGATGCGGTTGTTGGTGATTTTGTTGTAGTTGTAGTGGTTCCTGAAGTTGCTGTTGTTTTTGCTGATGGCATAACAATGCAATTTATTGGAGTTGATGTTGAATTGGAATAAGTTTTTAATGTACCAGCTGTTGATCCGTTATATGGTCTTCCAGTTAAATAATACTTTTTAGTTGATGATAGGCCCGTAAATCTATAAGTGATAGTTGCCCCAACTGCATATGGCAATGGTATTGTATATGATTTTTGAATTGCTGCACTGACACCATCTGTTGCAGTCATTATAAAAATAATTTTAGTACAATTGGATGGACGGGTAAAGGTAATATCTACATAAGTAGTACCTGCAGAACAATGCATTCCAGCTAATGTGCCAACTGCCATTTACCTTACCCCTTTTTTATAGTATTTGTACGTAATACTCAACATCCAATGGAGTACCGTATTCTTTGGCAATTGGTGTTGAAAGTACTGACTTACTAATTAAATAATCTTCGCTTGTTAATTCTTGAGTTGTTGAAGCTTTAATAGCATCAACTGTAACAGAAGCTGTATTGTCTGTAGCAATTCTAACTGTTTTAATTGTATTGTTAAATACAACGTTTGCTGGAAATGAAGCATTTAAAATTTGATAGCCAGAGTTATCTTCCAGCGTGTATGTAAATGTAAATGCATTATCGTATGTATCTACCAGTGTTACTGTAAGAACTCCCGCCACTGTATTATATGCAAGAATTTTTAATGTATCTACATCTGAATATCCCAATAAACTAAATCCAAAAGTATTATTTTCATATCTTGTATTTTGAGCAAGGTCTACTGAAAAACCACCAATTCTTGGAGATGCTTCAGATTGTGGTGAAAATCCTGTAAGGTATACAGTTCCTTGATTTGCTATAGTTTGAGCTGGATCATTAACACTTGCAGCCCAATTTGAAAGATCAGAAAATTCAGTAATAATTCTATCATTGCGATTTGCAACATCTGTTATTCTTGAATCTGGATATAATCCAATTTCATAAATATTTGCATACAAGCTTGCTGGCAAAGTTCCTCTTACAATAATTAAATCTGGACTGCTATTAGTCGCAGATTTATAAGTTTTTAAAGATACTGGAACTCTCATTGTTTCAAAGTTTAATTCCATATCAGAAACCGTTGGTGCTGTATTTATTGCACCCAGTGCCATATCTGATGCCCAATTAGATCTCACTCCCGACAAATATTGTAGAAGAACTTTTCTACCATTTGTGGTAATTAAGTTTTCAGATCTTCCTATTTCTACGCCATCTTGTTTAAATACGTAGGTTCCTTTAAATGTTAAATCCACTGTATGTCACCGCCCCCGATTGTCCCTTGCTATATTTTGCTGCAATTGTAAAAGAATAATGTCCACTAAACACAGTACCAGTTTCTGGATATAAATTAAAATAGTGAAGCTTTGTTGTAGCATTAACAGTTGCACCATTATGCCAAACTTTAGTATTTTTACCATTAGCTCCTGCTTGATTGGCTCCAACTACTGTGACTTCATAACCAATAACCCCTGAAGCTGCAGCTGGCTTCCATGTAAGCTGTATGTGACTTGCAGTCTTAATAGGTGCCTTGATTGTAGACGCAACAACTTTTGCAAGAGAAGCATTTGTAGAAACTGTTTTTGTTGCAGATGCATTTGTGCTGGTGCCTCCACCAGATCCAACTATGCCCGAAGTTACCTGATGATTAGAAACTGCAACTTCTGCTTCATATGATATTGATCCATCTGTAGTAATATCATCTGTGGCAGCATCAAATGTAACAATAATATTGACTATGGGTGCTGAACCAGAATTAATATACTCTGTGTCTGATGTTGATGTTGGATCCCAATATACGTTTGTTGGCGGATGCAATGTAGAAACAACAACTTCATTTGAGCTATCTGTACCTGATCCAGAATCATCCCCTATCGTAAAGTTTTGACTAGTAAGGTACTCTCTATACTTAAGCTCTGAAAGGACAACGACTTCTCCAACATAGTTGGCTATGTATCTAGGGTTATTTCTAGGGTCTGTGGCTGAGATAATAAGCGTCTTACGCTTCTGTACACTACCCGCTACGCTTGTAGGGGTTCTATTACTCATATATACGTGTGTCATTTGTCCTCCTTTTCAATTATACCATTTAGCTTGTTGCTATCTGATTTAGCACCAATACTGTTTTTAAGCCTTGATCAAATGTTTGATGAACACCTTGAACAAAATATGTTTGATTAGATATATTCTTTAATGAATAATTAACTTTAACAACATCTCCAATTTCAAATAATGGGTTTCCATATATTGAGACTTGTGTATCTCTACTGAACCCGTCAATTGCTCTGAAGATGTTTTTTAAAATTCCAAGTGCTGCATTCTTTGATTGAACCCAATTAGATCTTATTTCTACACTTTCATTAACATTTGCTGGATCAAAAACTTTTTCTACAGATACTTCGCTACTCAATGTAATTAAATCATTAGTGTTTACCAAAAAACTAACATCTACTGGATTTTTACCATCTGGGCTCTTCTTAACCCAAACAGCTGAAGGGGAACCGTTAATAATTGCAAACCTTCCTCTAAATCCAGAATTATAAATATTTGAATACGAAAGTGCATCATTTGAAACTTTTATGCTTTCAAGCAATAGTTGGCTTACTCCTGGTACAGCTTTGTTTGGATTGTATGCTGGATTCTTTGTATAGTAATACCAATCATAAGGCGATGGTACAGCATAAGCATTAATTGCTGGTGCTAATTGATACTGAACATCATAATAGTTTACACCGTAAACTTGAGGTTTTGTTTGCATCATATAATTAATTTCAAATACTTTGTGTCCTCCAGCAATTGCATTTGCAAAGCTTGGGAGTTGCCAGTGATACCAAATTGCTGGGTGATCTAGCTGCGACTGTGTTGCATAAAGTTCTGAAAACACAATACTTCCTGTAGTTCCAACTTGTTGATTAGTAGTGTGTGAAAAAATACCGTAAGATCCTGTTGTATCTATGTTGATATCTTTTGTTGAAAGTGCCAATCTTTTTTTATTTAAATGTATTTCAAATGATGGATTTTTAATAACTTTACCAGTGTCTAGGTTTAGATAACTTGTTGGATTTTCTATTTTAACAAACTTTAAATGAACTGTTTTTCCAAATTCTGCAAAAGGAGAATTTGCTGGATAAGCCTCAATATCATCAAGTAGAGCAGCTCCTAATACACGGTATGGAACAGTTGTGCCATCTTTTTGAAGCAAAGAATTAGACTCTGAGCCTTGATAAACGTATAGGCGATATTCAAAACTTGAAGTTGTTTTTCCAGATGATGACTTGCTTGTACCCAATGTCTTTCTTATTTCTACATATACGGGATTGCTTCCGAGGTTCATTACTATTCCCCCGCCCATACCAACATTCATTGGATAATCAGAAGCTGGGCCAATATGCATCTTTGTAGAAAATGTGTAATATGGATGACTTGCAGAACTTGTCTCTCCGCCATTAGGTGTAAGAATTGTATATGTGCCAACTGTATTTGCAGGCATAACAACCTTGTTATCTATAATAGAAGGATATTGTCCAGAATAATAAGACATTCTTGAATACAATGAATTTGGATCTGAAGAGCTATTTGTATTAGAAATAATATTGTGTGTTCGTACTGGTGTATTAAATAATCCTCTAGAGACGTTTGCAATTTTTCCTGTTGGTGTATATTTTACAGTTCCACCAAATCCCGCTCTGGCAGAAAAATCTGAAACAGCAGTACTTAATTCAGCACTGTTTCCAACAATTACTCTGTAATCATTGTCATAGAAAGTTGGTGTCATTGAAGATTGATCTGAAACGGTTGTTGTAAATTTAAACTCTTTATCCTTGAAAGATACAATTTCTCCTTCAATAATTCCAAATCCTTCGTGATCTACACCAAACCCATTAAATGTACTTACAAGATCATCTGGATTTAAATAGAAATAGTTTTGAGAATTATTTGTTATTGATTGATTTAAATAATTAAATGTAGCAACATCTTCCTTATCTAGCTGCCAGACAATATCGTACTTATCAACAATACTTGTTGTCAAAGATTGTGTGTTTGCAAGACCTTGAATATCAAAAGTTTTATTAATTTGAGGTATCTTAAACTTAAGCGTAGCTTTTCCAAGCTTTGTTTTTACTTGCTCGGTGTATGTATCTTGAGTAATATTACTTGTTACTGTGAGGTTGTCTGTGTACCCCGCTGCGGTTGTAATAGACTGAGGAGTAGAGTTATCGTGAAGCAAAAGGTTTGGTTGAGTGTTTGACAAGATGTTGTCTAGGCTGAGGAATTTCATTACTCCATATGAATCAACATAAGCTCCAATTTGATATACCTCAAACAATTCTCTTAGAACATCAAAAACTTTTTGTTGCTGACCATCTGCATAAAAGAATGAAGAGTCAATTGGTTGTTTGTTTTTATGAATAGATCCGTCAACCATTGTTGTGTTAGAAACTGTAACTTTTCTTAAACTATCATAATCGTAATCAGTAAAACCAGCAAGATCTAAAATATTAGTGATAACGTTAAATACATCTTGAGATTTAGAAACGTAGTCTGTTGGCGATAGTAGTTGAAGGTATTTTGACACATCAAATGCTGTAACGGTTGTTCTTTGAAGGTCCTGTCCATCCCAGTTTTCTGCATACCAGATGCCACCTGGAATTACTTTATCAGCAGAAGTTGCACCCGCAACTGTATCTTTAATTACATAGTTAACATAAAACTTTACGTTCTTTTTAAATAAACCAGAAAGTGGTGACTTTGAAGAGTTGTTTGAAAATATACTTAATACATAACCGCTAACATTGAACGGAATATTTGAAAGATGAATTTGTGCACTATTAGAAGATATAGCTGAAATTGGCAATGGGTTTTGCTTATTATCTAACTCTGAGGTTGTCTCTACATTCATTACAAAGTTAGTAAGATCTAATTCAATTCTTGGAGAAATTTCAACAACCTGTAGTCTTTTCATATCTGCTTGATACTGAGTGTATCTCCCAGGTACGCTGATGGTTGCTCCGTACTCTGAATATCTTACATTGTTTACAATATCTGCAGATGGAGATGAATACTCTGTTTTAATGTCTGCTGAGTTTTGAGTAAGAACAATTTTATTAATTGCTTGTGAAAGAGTAATTTCTCCTTGATTATTAAATGTTGGCATTGTAGACCAAGGTGTAGTTGTCCATTCACCGTTAGTCTGAAGATACAATATGCAAACTCCAGCACTTGAAATGTTTGCATTTGTGATTGTAATTGCCTTTGAATAATTTGTAACTGTATTATAAAGATTAATAGTAACGCTTGTTGGAGTTGAATATGAAACATTAAACTTTAAAACAAGCTTGTTTGTTGACATTATCTTGTCATATAGTGCACCAATTGAGTTTGTTGTTCCATCTGAAACAAAATACTTATATGTTGTGTAATCTGAAAGAATGCCATTTTTGTATAGTGGATTACTTTTTGATGAACCCAATGCCTGTGGATGGAATACAACTGGGCTACATGGCATTGATTGTGCATCCCAAAATGTGCTATTAGATCCTTTTGGAAATTGTGTATTAACTGTTCTAAATCCTGATGGTAGTGGTGTCAAAGCATTACCAGATGGCACATAGCTTTCTCCAGGTCTAAAGAATCCAAATGGTGCGTCTGTTTTCCAAAGATTGCCGTATTGGTAATCAAATGCTGTTGATTTAAAAATTTCAAATTGATCAATTAGCACAGTATATGATGAAGGTGCTGTACCAACTTTTGAAGCAATTGTTGTATCTCTTGAAGTAAAATCAAGGCTAAATGTAAATGATGAGTATGTTGTATCAATTGGACGAGAACTTGCATAAAGCTCAAACTTGGTCCATGTTGTATTATCAATAGTTAAAGACTTTGAATCTGATCTATGGCTATCTATGTATGCCAGTGATGTTAGGGTTACTTCTACATTCTCTACAGTCTTAGCATAGAATATGATCTTATATGTATTAGCTCCTCCTGGAGTAGCTACTGTTAAACTTCCCGACCCGTTTTGACCAGTTGCTGCAAACTTTAATACGCTTGTATCTGTGTATCCGCTTGAGCCTCTACCTCCTGTTGATTCGTATGTTGCTGTGCAATTAGATGTTGACCAACTTCCTGGTGTTTTCCAATTGCTTGAAAGTGATGTTCCGTCTCCAGCAAAAGTAGCGTATGGAGCATAAAATAAATTGTAATTCCATTCAGCAGAAACGGCGGGAACCACATAATGTGAATCACCCGTTGCAAAATATTGCTTAACTGCTGATGTACCTAGCATTATACCTCCGTAAATTCTATTGTTATATTTACGAGATCGAATCCTTTTCCTCTACCGCCTGCATTTCTTTTAACAACCTCATAATCAAAGTTTGTTATATAAGCAGTATATACGGGATTGTCTGCATCCGTAGGTGCTTGAAATGAAGAGTAGTAAGTATTTTCATCTGGCGGAAAACCTTCTGTTGAGTTAATATTTTGTGTAGTTAATCCCGCACTAATAATTCTAACTTTAATAGGAACAAACACATTAGCCTCATAAAATGATTTCATCCATGCTCCAGCTTTTCCGCTGTAAGAATCTGTTGATTTATAATCAACTGTTTGTTCTGTAAGTGATGGGACTAAGCTCCATGATGCAGTAAACTTATGCTTTCTTGCCACAACATAACGACGTAAAGTGCCGTCTGCCATACGGTTTGTTTTTTCTACCACGTCATATGTAACATGAATTGGTTGACGATTATGATCTGTAAGTTTATACCATGTCCCAGCGTCACCAGTTAATGATACTTGAATTCCTGTCTGTAATTGCATTATCCACCCACCTTACTTTTTACACCTGACATATTAGCAGTTACTCCATTTTTCTTAAATGCATTATCTACTATAGCCTGTAATTGTTCTTGTGTAAACTTGCCAGTATCGTTAAATACCATGTTTACTATTGGCTGAGCACCTGCTCCAGAGCCCATTGATGCGGCGGTTCCATATTGAACAGCCGAAGGCATATTAACAGAACCAACATTGTATGTTCCAAGCTTAGGGTTATAATTTTTAAGTGCTGTAACTTCTGCTTTTGTAAGATCTTTACCGCTTGATAGTTTTTCTTGAGCATCAGCAACTAACTGGCGACCTTTATCAATTGTTGCAGTATTTTCATTTGATATTTTTGTTTGATTATATTTGTCAGCATTACCCGCTAGCTGTTGACGAAGCAGGTTAGCTTGAAGATAATCTCCACCAGCCATAGCTTTTCTAATTTGATTTTGAATATCTGTCTGTTGAGTAGCATAACTAATTGCATCTTGAGCGGCAGTATTTTGATCATCCATTAATTTCTTTTGTCGTTCTAGTGCGGTTATTCTTTTATTCTCTAAATCAAGTAATGGCTTATATTTCTTTTGAAGAGCAGATGCTTTATTGGCAGCAATTTCTTCAGCACTTAAAGGAGAGCCATCTGCGTGAAAATTTAGATTGTTTGTTGTAGGAGTAATTCCAGTATATGATTGAGCTTCTTTACTATTAAATAATGTTTCTAATGTTCCAAATTTCTTTAAAATTTTATCTAGCTCTTCTGGAGTTTTTACTACTCCAGAATTTAATAATGAAACTGCTTTAACAAGATCAAGTGTTGAATATGCTGTTTTTCCATTTGCATCTTTCATTTTTACTGCATTTTCTAAATATTTTGCTAATGTCGGAGAATCTTTTTTAAGTGCTCCCATCCAATCCGTAAAAGCTAATTTTGATTTATTAATTTCAGAAACAACTGTAGGGCTTAATCCAGATATTGCTGCTTTAACATTTGAAGGCAATGTTGTTGCTACGCTTGTTATTGCAACTCCAACAGCTTTGTTTTGTTGTTCAATTGTATCGTCAACTGTTCCGCCTGGTAAAAATCTTTTCCATGTACCCTTTGGTATATCATTTGCTGCATGTGTTAAAGCACTAGTAAAACCTCTTGCTGTTGTTTTTTCATCAACGCCATAATTTGGCAATTTTGATAAAGCTTCATTTTGAGCAATGTTATTTTTTCCAGCAGCTTGCATTATAGCAATTACATCTTCTTTTGCTTTATCTGTTACTACTCCAGTTTTAGCATCTTTTTTTGGCCCCATTCCAGCAGCAACATCTGATGCATATTTTTGTTGCATTAATTTTGTTAATTCTTGAGGGTTTGAATTTTTAACTTCAGTTATATAATCTTTTGTCATTTGATCTGAAGCATTCATATAAGCTAATGTTAGCTTGTCAACTGCAGCTTTATTTTCTGCTATTGCTGATGCGTGAGATTTAACATTTGACAAAGTACTAGAAAAATCAAATTGTGATAAATTATTTGCTTGTAATCCAAAATGTTGTACTGCTACCGAACTTACGCTAAATGAGGATTGTAATGTATTTGATGCAATTCTAGTATCTTCTGCTGTTCTTTTTATTACTGCTGCTAGTCCTCCTAATGCTGCACCTGCCACAGCAGCTTCTGGACCTAAAAATGCTCCCATGCTTGCACCAGATATAGCAGAGTTTGCAATATCTCCACCAGGAAGTTTATCTACATATTGTCCGCCAAACTGTTGTGCCATTTGCAATCCAAGACCCATGCCAATTCCGCTGAATCTTCCAGTCATCATTTTAGGCATTCTTGATTGAAGTTTTGCTCTTGCAGCCATTCTTGCTGCATTAAATTTATCAAACCTTCCACCAGATCTTGATACTGCTGCTAGGCCTGGTTCTGTTTCAGTAGCAAGATTTGTATATTCTCCACCACCCGCATTTGCAAGCAATGCTTCTTCCATAGCAACATTAGCAGCTGCTCTAACTTTTGGTCTTGACTCTTTAATTCCTTCTGTAACACCATCAACCATATTTTTAGCAGCACGTTTTGTTGCTTTTGATGGAGATTTAGACTCTGATGCAATATTTAATTCTTTTGCTAATTCTTCTTCTCTTTTAATTTTGTCAAGAATAAGATTGTGTGTTCTTGTATAACTTCCGCTACTTCTAGCATTACTTCCTGATGGCCCAGACAAATCAATTTTTGGTTGAAATTGTGGTGAATTAGCAAATGGTTGAGGTGAGGAAGTAGTAGATGCTACTATTTGATCTAATCTCATTTTTTCTGCCATTGGAAGTTCTCCAGCTAATCTTGCACCCGTTATTGCTGAAGCACTCTTAACCCAAGGCAAGGTTCTAGATCCAAAATTTTTTCCTGGTTTTAATTCTCCGCTTGTGACTCTTTTATCAAGATCATCTAATGCTGCCTTAAATAACTTCATTTCTAATTTTTCAATTGGTTGTTGTCCAGCTAATATTTTTTTACCAGAAGCTCTTAGTTCTGTTTCACTAAATCCTTCGTCAACCATAGTTGCAATAGCATTTTCCATTGATTTGCCAAATGCTGCAACATTGTTTTTGCTATTAGGTCGTGTCAAAAGATTAAGTGATTGATTTTCTGGAGCTGTCAAAGCATACATCTTTGAGTAATCTGTCCAGTCTTTTGGCATTGCACCTTCTCTTGGAGCAATATGTGAGATGTTTCCAAACATCATTTCTTTTTCAGATTTGCTAGATATGGACATTCCAGCTGCTCTCATAGCAGCAATTTCTCTAGCAATAATACCAAGCTGTGTATCTCTTACACCTGGCATTGCTCCATACACTCTTTCAGCTTGTGTAAATGCAGATGAAGGTCTACTTGATCCACCTGGAGTTACTCCATCGCCATGTTGAGGAAGTGTTCCATTAATCATTGCAGTAATAAATGGTGCATACTTTTGTGTTTGTGCTGTAGGAATTACTGATTCCCCGCCCATCAAAAGTGCAGGATAAACATCTCCTGCGGAAGGGCTACCTGGAACAATTCCCCCAGATGCCATCTTTGGCCCCTTAAATGGAATTCTTCCGCCTGCAAGTCCAGCTTCTGCTGCAAGAAGTTTTGCTGCCATGCCACTTCCAGATGCTGCTGCCATACCTACAGCCATTCCTTCAAGGCTAACTGTAAGTTCTCTTACTGCTTTATTAAGAAGCATTACTGCAGACTCATCTTGCAAAATCTTTTGACTAAATAGTTGTGCTGCATTTTGAGATGCAATAATCTCTGGCGTAAATAATTGACCAAATGTTTTAGTTCCATTAATAAGATCTTTCATTGAGAATAGACCCTTGATTAAATATCCAACAAAGTTAGCAAGTACACCAGTAAACATAATAATAGGACCAGATAATGCAACGCCAGCTGCTACAATTCCAAGTACTGTTTTTACTGGTCCTGGCAATCCGCCAAATACTTTTGCAACACTATTACCAAAGTTAAGCAAAGTTGTAGCAACTTGCATAATCTTTTCACCAACAGGCAACAGATCTGCTTTCATAGTTTCAACTGCTCTTCTAAATTTTCCAGTCGTTGATTCTGTAGCGGTTTTTAATTCTCCTGCTGCAATTCCCTTTAGTTGTGATTCTGAAGCATTCATCAAATCAAATGCTTGTTTAGTTTGACTGTTAACTGCACCTAAGTTTGTAATAAGTGCTTGAATTCTTGCTTCTTGAAACTTTCCAAAAAGTTTTTCAATTAATTGAGCTTGTGCAAGTGGTTGCAAGCCTTTTAATGCATCTTGAAGCATCATAATCATTTGTACGGGATTTCCGCCAGTCTTCGTAGCAATTGATGATAGGTCTATGTTGTATGCAGCAAAGGCATCTTTTGCTGCTTTAGTTGGGTTAATAAGTGATGCCAAAGCTGATTTAATTGCGTTTGCTGATTGAGCTGCTGGAACTCCCGCTTCTTTCATTGCAACCATCATGAGTGCTGTGTCTTTAAAAGATCCGCCAAGTTGTTGAACAATAGGTCCAACCTTTGGAATACCTGCTGCTAAATCTTGCATGCTTGTTGACGTTTGGTTTTCAACTGCGTTAAGAAAGTCAATTGCACCAGACAATTGATTTGTGCTTAGCTTATAAACGTTTTGCAAAGAAATAGTTGTTTGCATTGCTGACTGTTGATCCATTTCGCCAAGCTTTTGTAAACGAATTGATTCTCTTGTTGCACCAATAAGGTCATTACCTTGCAATCCAGTAGCAGCTAAATCTGCTGCCATAGCTGCAGTATCTTTTACTGCAACACCCATGCCTGCTGCTAACTCTTTTGAAAGAGCAAGAACTTGTTGCTTAATTGCTGCTAATGCCGCTTGTGTTGGCTGCTGGATTCCAGTGCCGTAAACCTTTTGCAATCTTACAATTTCATCATTAACTTCTTGAAAAATTCTTGTTGCTGTAGTTCCAAAAATTGTAAGAGGCACAGTCATACCTACTGTTAACTGACGACCTGCCCACTGAGTATTCTTACCCCAGTTAATAAGAGACTGTGTTCCTTTGTCTACTGCAATATTGTAAAGATTTTGAGTATTTGCTGCAATCTTGGTAGCGTTGGCTACAGCATTAATTTTTGTTGGGGTAAATACAGAAAGAACACCTTGTTTTGTAGGGTCTGACATTACCATTGAGTTTTGAAGCTTTGTTTGCTCCATAGCAAGTGCCTTCATTTGGGCAGTTGCGTTTGTTGTTCCAGACTTTATGATCTGGAAATATTGTGTAAGTTTTAATTTACCGTTAACTAAAGATTCGCCAAATTTATCTGTTTCAGCTTTTAGTCTAACCGTGCTTGCGGTAAATTGTCCAGTAGAAAGCAGCGTTGCTTTAAAAGCAGCGTTAGCTTCGTTTAATTGTTTTGTTAGATTGGCATTAACGCCAACACTAGCAACGCTTTTATTAAGAAGGTTTACTTGATCTTGGAGTGCTTTGATTTGAGAGTTAACGGATTTAAAGTCACCTAGGGCAACTATATTAAGTTCTACTCTTGCCATTCATCCTCCCCCATTTGCATAAAGCCAAGTCCTTCACCTATTCCGAAGCCTTCTTTTTGTGCAACTCTTGCAGAATTTAAATCAGTAACATCTTCTATTACTTCTTCATTGCTGTTTTCTAAATCTACTCCGTTTATCGCTGCGACAAACTTTTTATCATTGTTATCTTTACTACGAATTGCTTCAATAGTTGCCATTAATTCTTCTAAAGACAAACTACTTTCTAATTCCTCGTAATTTTTCCAACGACCAAGTAGAAAAACTTCGGACTCAAGGGAGCGTAGGTCTAGTTCGTCCCAACTAGTGCCGCTCCCAGAAGGTTTGGGTCTGTTAGTTTCAATCCACCAGCGATTTCTAGAATCTTCATCATGGTTGGAATTTCTACAACGTCTTCAAACTTGTCTTTATCTTTACCTAAAGGTGAGTCTGGGTACAGTCCGCTAATGCATAGCATTGCACCGTCAATAAAGATATCCATAGCTGCGTCTTCAGATGCATTTTCTGGCATATCCATCTTTTTAATGAGTTCCATGAACTCTCTTAACTTCTTAATAGGAAGCGGTTTTAAAGTGATCTGCTCACCATTTGAAAGTTCTATTTCTACTACATCGTATACTGTTGTTGCCAATTTATAGCTCCTTTGTTTAGTTAAATTATACCAATAGAATCAGCATACACAAATTCAAAGCCCCGTCATTTCTGACGGGGCCTGAATATTATTAAATTGTTAACAGGTTTTATCCTAGTTAGTTAGTTCCCCACACACGATCAATTACGACACCATACTCAGCACCTGCATAAGCAGCATTTGAGTCATCTGGTAGGCAACGGAAGCTTACTGGGAATACTGTAGCTGAATCACGCTTTAGTCCGTGAGCAGTTGTATCCATAGAAACAACACGACGTGCAATATATACACGCTCCTTATTGCGTAGAGCAGATGAAGTTGGAGTAAGGTTCTTAACCTGAGCTGGAGCATTACCGATTGCAACAAGAGTACGCTCTACTGGAGCATCTCCGAGAGCACCTGCTGCCATGTTCAAAGTTGAACCAACTTCTGATCCACCAACTGGTGTTGTATCAGCAAGAGAGTTAACTGCAGTAATTGAGCTTCCTGTTTGGTTTACATAGTATGTATCCATCTGACCCCATGAAAGAGTAAGATTGTCAAGAGTTGCTTCTACTAATTCTGTCTTAAGCGTAACTTTAAGTGTTTGCTTAAATAACTTTGCTGCGTCTAGCAACTGGTCAACCATTACTTCACCGTAGTTAGGCTCGTAAGAAATTTCTAGACCTGAGTTAGTGTAACCAACTTCACGGTACTTAGAACCTGTTGCAAGCAAACCTGTACGAGCTGAAGCACCTGAAGTTAGAAAACCACCATTTGCTGTTGTACCTGTAATAATTGCGTTTGTAGTTGCTGGTCTAGATTCGTCTTCTTGAGAGCTTATGAAGAGAGATGCTGCACCGACAATAACATTTTTTGTATTTGTAGCCATTTTTATTTCACCACCTTATTTTAATTAGATTAAAAATCTAAAAAAGATGACATATTTACTTCCTCATGTAAAATCATAGCATCGAAGTCAAATAAATCAAACTTTTATGCGTATCTACCTGTAACTGGATCTAGTTCTCTCGTGTAGGCGTATCTTACTGAAAGCATACCATTCATAAACCCGCCTTCATTTGCAAAAGCTTGAACGGGATCTGCTGATTCTACCTTAAAGTAGTGGTATGTATATGGGCTTGAAGATATTAAAGACAAGTTAATCTCTCTTGCTGAATCGTCATATCTTCTAAATAGGTCCGTAGCAATGTTAATGATTGTCTGAATCTCGGCAGGATCTCTTGAAACAATATCAAATGTTATAACGTCTTCGCTCATCCACCATTGGGTAACACCATGACTTTGAGTAATATCATAGATTACGAATGTCTTTCCTGGAAGCATGTTATTAAATTCTGGTACCTGCTGTGCGGGTATAATAGGCTGTAGAGGCTGTGTAAAGCCATCTGCTAGGTAATCATTAAGGTCAATAATACCCTTGGCTATAAGCTCGTTTAAAAGCGTTTTACGGATATCGTATGATGCCACATACTTGTAGTCTGCTGTCATTTAATTATCTCCCTGCCTGCAACAATTGAATTTACAACTTGCTGGGTAACAGCTTTTACATCTGCAATACCCGCATTATTCTTAGACAAAACCCTAGCTGTTTCATTAGCTATTCTTTCATATAGTCCAGAAGAATCTATAATTGTTTGAGCATTCTTATTATACCAAGCAGACATGAAAGTAGCCAAAGAGCCTTTTACGTATTTCCCGCCTGGATTATTAATATTTACTGTGGTTCCAGGCTGTATAAATTTTATACCTAGGTCTGAGCCCATAAATGCAAGCATCTTTTTTGCTTGATAGTGAACCGCTCTTCCTTCTTCCATTACTTGAGCTTTATCTCTAAATACATTTTTTTTGCTTACTACTTTTCCTGTAGCCCCAGGCAAAAGAAGTTCTGGGTTAATTGGAACGGGAGTTTTTGATGGTTTAAATTCTGTCTTAATAGTCATAGATCCACTTACCAATATTGCTTTATTTAAAACAAAAAGTCTTGCTGATGGGGATCCAACTTTGTTCCATTCATATATGTGGTGCATTCTTTTTGGATTTGTTACAGAAAATCTATCTACCGCTAAAACAAATCTTTCACCCAATATAACAAATACAGCTTTTGAAACTTCATTTAAAAAATCTGGTTGGGTCATATGACCAATAGCTTTAACTTTGAGATCAATTTCTCTATTTAAAGCATCAACACTTTGCTTACTTATTGATAGTTTTATCATTGTCTTGGACCTTTACCCTGTGGATTGTACTTTCATAATAAGAAACTCTTCCAAATGGGTCTAAGACTGCGTGTGAGGATGTTACTTCAAAAATGGTATCTGGCTGATCAATCTTATCAATTTCAACAAACACTTGTTGTCCGTCACTTGACCTAACATATGCAACTCTCCAACGCTTACTAAGTAGTTCAAGAGTTTTTAGTTTAAGCTGAAAGCCTTCATCATAACCTCCACCTGCATTATCTGAAGTGTCAAAAGTTTTATTGTCGCCTTTTGTATTTGTGCCTCTTGCTTGAATAGGCTCAATCTTGCATTGAATAGTTTTCTTGTACACCCATTGTCTGGATATTGCTCCAGTATCTGTATCCTGTACATTTTGTTGACCGTAAACTTGAGCGGTCATGTTCATAATTGATGCAATGATTGATGTATTAAACATTAAATGATTACAATATTAACGTTGCGGTATTGATCAAGGATATTATCCACAGTCACATTACCCGTACCGTTAAATGCTCCTCCCGCCATTTCAAATGAAATTTCTGAAAGGTTTACCTTTTTAAGGTACTTGTTACGCCAATTATAATCATTGGCCAATATGTCCCCAACAAGAAGCATTGAAGCAATTTTAATGTCTTCTGGAACGTATTTCCATCCAACTAAGCCTTCAAACTTGTATCTTGAGCCATCTCTAAATCTACCGTTACCCATTGCAGTTGGGTCTACTTGATTATCGTATCTAAGGTCCCAGCCTACATTGATAATTCTAATTGCTTTCTTTGTAGGACTTAATTCCAGCGGGAACCCAAAATTGTTATAAACTGGGGTTACTGTATTGTCAATTAGCAATTCATCGTTTTCCCAGACTTTATCTACTGTAAGCATCTTTTCAACAAGTTCAATAGCATCTGATCCAAAACCAAATTGCTCTTGCTGACCATAATATTGAATAAACTTTTGCCCTGTATATCCATCAATAATTGTTCTTGCAACTTTTTCAGCTGCTTCAATTTCTTTAGGGTTTTTGTAATTAATTTCTGACGGGCTTGTTCCTAGACCTAGAAAGTCTTGAATCTCACTTACGCTTGAATATTGTGTTTCTACTGCATAAAACTGAGTTTCTGATGTAGCAACACCGCTTAGTGCATATGACCAAACAAATTTTAAAACTCTATTAATTTGAGTAAGTGCTGGGGTCATTGTATAAGAATAAACCCCAGCAGCGTTCTCGTCTGTTACTGTAATACTGGAATATCCAGTTAACGCAATGGTATCGCTATCTGCATCATATACGCTCAAGGTTGGTACTGCTGTTGCCTGTGTTAAGACCCCATCGTTGTATACATTAAGGTATATCTTTTGCTTACTTCCCTTGACTATATTTTGCAATTAAAACGCCTCCGTTATGCGTAGAATTCTTGAGCCTCTCTTGGAGTCGCAAGTCTAAATCCATCTTGTGTATCAAAAATACGTTGTGCATCTGATTCTGACATAGCTACAAATGGGTGCTGTTGTGTAAAAGCATGACCCATTGCTTGGTAAGAGAAGTTATCTCTTTCCATCTTTACTAGTACTGAGTTTTCAGTTTTCATAATCTTTTTCTCTCTCTGTTTCTTTTCTACTTCTGAAATTTCAATTTCTTGCTTTTCAGTATTGGTAAACTTTTCATACATTTGATAAGTGATGCCTTCTTCTTCAAGAAGTGCTACAATCTCTGTTTTTGTCTTAGATCCATCAAGATCTACTCCAAATGACTCGGCTGCCTTTTTTAACTCGCTTATTTTTAAATCTGAAAATGACATTATCTTCCTCTCGTTAATGTGATTTAATTATAGCAGAAAATGATTAAGGGGACTACCGAAGTAATCCCCCCAATCTTGCAACTAATAAATATTAGTATGTGTAAGTTCCTGAGCCACCAGTTACGTTTGATCCGTGTGTTACGGAACCAAATGATGTACCTGTTGATCCTGAGACCTTAATGTTCTTTACGATTACGTGTGCATCGAAGTTTTCGACCTGGCAACCAACACGAATAAAGAGAGTGTACTCAATTGTATCCTTCTTTGGCTGGAACAGACGATAAACAGTAACATCACGCTTGATACCAATAATAAAGTTCTGAGGGAAAGTCAAGTGTAGATCACCATGCAAACCGCTTGGGCTTGAATAGTCTCCTGCACGAGTCTCGTCCATCAATGGAACGTTAATTACTGGAATACCAAATGCGAATGGTGTTACAGTACCTGGACCGCCATCGTTAGCAGCAACATCTCCACGAATTACGCCAGAAGCGATATCAAATGGATTGCCGTTGCCTGCGTTAGCAGTTAGGTTGTACAAATAATCTTGTACCAAGTTTGATCCTGAGAAGAATCGAAGTTGGTTACGACGTTGCTTATACTTACGAGGCATAGTCTTGATTGCCATGTTAAACACAGCCTTGTCAAGTCCTAGTCCTGCAGCATCCACAACGTGTGCATTTGCGAGAGCAAGTGTTCTGAAGCCCTTGAACGCTGAAAGCAAACCTGTGCTAGTTCCTGTACCGTTGATGAGAACATCCTCGATATCGTTACCAGCCTGGGTAGCCATAAGACGTGCAATGTGGTCTTCTAGATCTGGACCCTCAATATTGTCTTCAAGAGACTCTGATGAGAGTTCCCAGTCAAGACGAAGCTTGCGTGTTGTCAAAGAAACCTTTGAGAAAGTTGCAGCTGCGTTTGTGAACTTAGCTGTGTCGTCAGAAGCGTTTACATAATCACGAGGATTATCTTCTGAAGCTACAGTCATAATTCTTTGACCTACTGAGACGCGATCAATTTCAGTTGTATTGCTACGCATACGGATTGTACGTGAAGCCTTTGCCAAAATAGTTGCATCCCACATGTAATCTAGGAAGCGATTAGCTTGATCTGGATATAGAAGTCCAGAACCGCTAAGTGTAGAAGTGTCTGTTGACGCTTGTACTCCGCTTGCACCAAGATTAGTTGTATCAATTACTTTTTGTAATAGTTCATTACTCATTTTTTATTTCACCACCTTATTTTTTTATAGATTTTTAGTTAAGCTATTAACACCGAGGAAGTGTCCTTGCCATATACTTTTTTGGATTTTTTCTTGCTCCAATGATCCATTAAGATCACTGGACTTTTTAACTGCTGTTGCGGATTCAAATCCGTTCAGCTTATTATCAACATAGTCAATCTTTCCGTACATATCCGTGATTGATTTATTGATTTCTTCATGCTTAGCTTTGATTTCGTCAATCGCCTTTGACATTTCTGCCCTTGTTTCCTCTACAATGCGATAAACATCTTGAACTGTTGCTGCATGGGTTGCATAATTCTTTTCGATAGAATCATTAAAGAAGGTCTTAAGGTCAGTTACCATCTTTGTGAAATCAAGTGTATCCTCAACCTCTGAAATAGCAACAGCTTTTTCGATTGCCTCTCCTGCATCAACTGCTGGTGCTTCTGTAACTTCCGCTACTTCTTCAACAGCTGGAGTTTCAACTTCAGTAACTTCTGGAGCTACTTCTGCGTTTGTTTCTTCTGTCATTTCATTTCCTCCTTCATTTTTCTTTATAGTCGCCGCATCAACTGTGATAGGCGAAACCTTTTTTGTTTTATTTTGATCTGGATAAAGATTGATTGCTGACTTGCTATCAATTACATTTCCTGGAGCTGCTGTTTCTAATGCAGCGTGATCTGAAGCTGGGGCATCATCTTTCTTAAAATAAGAATCAATTACTTTTTCAATTGCTTCAAACTTTTCTGAGTCTGCTTGTTCTACCCAACCTACGTTTGTCATTTGATCTCCGCATACGGAGCAATTCTTTTGAATTTCAATAGATGTTGATGCAACTTCATCTTCTTTACACCAGTAAACATTTTCTAGTGTCATGGCTTTTGCCATCTTTTGAATAGAAAAGAAATTAGCAAGTGGGTTTGCTGGTGAGTCTACTAATGATAATTCATGTAGATCATAGTTATGAATAACTCTACGTTCTTCATCCCCGCCGTCTGCTTTTTCCATTTTTGCATCTACAATGTTTCCGCCAATTGAGAAACCTGAATATGTGCCATCAAGAACTTTTTCCCAAGCATCTTGTGCACCCTTTGAAATATATGCTGTGACATAAACGCCACTATACTTTTTACCAGAAGCTTTATCAAAGAAAGCATCTTCCTTAAAATCAATCATCTTGCCTACAGCAGATGGACCGTGCATTTCACGAATGTTTCCTCTAAAATTTTCAAAAGCTTTTTTGCTTGCGTCAGCAGTTACAATATCTCCATGACGATCTACGTTATCTAGTGAAGCAAATCCAGATACGGTTCTTTTTTCCTTGTTAACCTTTGCAATAGGAAAGGACAAGGCCATTGATGATTCGCTGTTTTGCCAGTACGTTTTTTGTAGTTCCATATGTAATCTAAATAATAGCAGTGTTTATAATTAACTCATAATTTACAGTGCTTATTATTCTACTTTTTTACCTTCACCTTTTGGATTTCTCCCACCTCCAGATTTATCTGGTGCGTTTAGGTTTCGTTGTGTATCACGTTCTCTATTGCCATCCATTCTTGCATCTGCTGCTTGTTGGGGCTTTAGTTCTAGAGGTTCGTCTCCGCCTTCAATAGGGGCTAGGCCCTTTCTTGAACGAACTTCATTTGGAAGGATAACCTTACCCTTAAGATAAGTATCATCAATTCTTGCCATAGTCTCTTCATCTGTAAGAGAAAGCTCTTCAAATCTGAGCTGAAATGCGTCTGTGAACTCAGACATAATTTTGTTAAGTTTATACTCAAGTTCCTCTTGCATTGGACGACATACTTGCTCTTTGAATGTTTTATCTGCATCTTTAGCATTTGCTAGTGAAACTCCTTGTGGCATTCCGATCTTTGAAATTGGAACACGGTGAGCAATAAGAATACGATCTCTGTTTTCTACAGAATAATTATTAAATGAAGAATCTTGAATTCCCGCTTCAACAGGCTCCATTTTAAAATCAACACGACCATTTTCTCCATCTGATGGAAGAGGAATATAAAGAGTTCTGTGATTGCGACCCTTGAGCCCTGTTTGGAAAAACTCAAGAAGTTTACGCTCTGAATCTGCACTCAGCTTAGCACCTTTAACAGTAATGATGTATCTTGGAACAGCTTTGTTTTCAAAATAGTCTAAGTTAAATCGCTGTGCAAACTCATCTCCAGCAACTGCATTTTTTGCTGAAAGAATATCTGGAACTCCATAATATGTATTTGATGGGGTAAACTTTTTAAAATGAATAACTTCGTTTGGCTGTGGGTCTGTTCCAATTTGATCTGGAGTTTCTGTATCTCCAAAGTTTCTAAAGAATGTATAGCGATTATAAACAACCTGCACAAAGCCGTCACGGTGACGACGAATACGCATAGTTGTTGTAGGAATATGGCCTAAATAACCAATCTTTCCTGTAGCTGTACGACCAACTTCAAGATAAGCGTTTCCTGTTGACTCTAAGTCTGTGTATACCTTTTTCATGTTTTCTGTAAAAGAATCATCTGAATTTAATGACTCTAGGTAATCACGAAGTTCAACTTTTGCTGCTTCAATCTTTGTACGTAGTCTATCCAACTTCTTTGGATCATCAATTACGTCTTGTACTTTTTGAGTTACTTTGTATGTTTCTTCAAACTTATAACCTAAACCAATTACGTTTGCTACCTTGGCATTAACTGCTGAGTGATGATATGGGGACACATCGTAAAGCTGTGATAAATAAAGCATATTAAATGGTGGTTGAACAATCTGAAATAATGAGTATCCTGTAAGGTCAAGTGGGTCAAGCTTCTTAGACTTAGCGTCATCTATGCCAGAAAAAGACTTTTCAAGTCTGTTAGCATTACGACGGATGTTTGGATTAAGACCATCCATCTTCTTGATATCATCCCAAGATTTAGCAAATGGATCTTCAAATGCCTCTGATGTAGAGCCACCAAATCCAAAGTCTACGTTTGATCTAACTTGTACTTCGTTATCTTCGTTATCGTCCATGATTGTTACAGTATGTTCCATTATCCTAGTTTCATCTCCCGCATTTCTTTAACGTATTCCATCATTGCAGGCATGTCCTGTGTGTCTGGAATTAATCCCATATTTGATCTTGTCTTCTGTTCTTCAAGCTCATCTCCAGTTACTGTTCTGTGCCCTGCAAAAAAAATAGGCTTTCCTTCTGAAAGTCCATGATGCTTTGCAACTTCTTTAATTTTTTTAATTTGTTTAATGTCACCTTTAAGTGACGGGACACAAAGATATCCGCCTTCATCGTCCATTACTAGTGATTCGTCTGGCATCTGCCACATATATAATCCCCAGTTGACTTCATCTACGGGGGTAATCTTCATTTTTCCCATATCGTTATAATACCATTCTGTTTAGCTAAAGCGTAATAAGTGTACTGTTGACTACCATTTTTAATATGTATGATCGTGTGAAATGACAGCAAGACCGCCATTTAAACTTGTTGGAGTTGCTCCAATGTACTCAAGAACGCTTCCAAGCGTAGTTGTACTATCGTACACTATGGAAGTCTTAGTTGCCAAATATGAAAGGTATCTTGTCTGCACTTCGGTAGCAGTTAAAGCATTTGGGAACATTGTAAAGAAGCCATACATTGCTTGTGGAGAAGGTATAGACCCATCTGTGCTTCCATTAATGTATATTGGATTAATTGTTGATTGATTATAAACAACTGTAATGAAATATGATGCTCCAGGAACGATTGAGTAAGTTCCTGTTATCTGAGGCACACCATTGATATACAAGGTGCCTCCTGAGCCCAGGTTGTTGGTTAGGAGGTTAGTTCCGTTAGCAATTGATAAGTCTACACCCGCAATTGTTGCAGTGTCTAAAACAGCTGCTGTAGAGGCTGTAGTGCCAGAATACTTAAACCAAAATTCTATAGTTTTATATGCAGTGTTATTAGGGGAAGTAATAACTGCAGCACCTGGATATCCAGTTCCTGGTGTTTGATTAACAAAGTTAATACCCAAATTCTTTTCACGTTCAATTAATTTAATATCATGTTCTCTGACCATATAGGTTTGACTAGCAACTGGAGCAAGAACAAATCCGCCAGAATCAGCAGACACATTTAAACTCTTAAACAACTTTATTGAAAGGTTATCTAGTCTCGGCTGATTATCTGCAGAAGTGTCTGGAGAATACATTTCAACCTTGATCAAAAGACTTGCTGATGGGTTATTTATGGCATTTGCAAGAAAGAAGGGAACAAGCTCATTGCTATATACTGAATACCATGTAGTTCCGTTATCATAAGATGAATATACTTTGACATGCTTACTTCCCGCCAAAGATGTATATGAAGTTGCCGTATCCCAATAAATACTAATTCCCGCAAAATCTATATGCTGAACTATTGGGAAGTTGTAAAACCAAGTTCCTAGAGCAGTTCCTGATGTTCCTGTTTGCTTTACTGTAATTCCAGATCTATCAGAAATAAGTCCAGAGAAGGTACCTTGATTGTAATCTTCTGGCGATGTAAACTGCTTTTGCAAATGAATCATGTCATTTTTAGGTTTAATATCAAAATGGTATGCACTACCTTGTTGTGCAAATTGATCTGGTCCAGAATCTTTATCTGCCCAAAGCATGTGGTTTCTAATTTCTTGAACTGAAAGTTTGTGTGTATAAAGGGCCACGTCATTGATAACAAAAAATTTACCTGCTGGAGCGGGACCTAATTTATACTTTACATACAAATTTGTAACCATAATAAATTTATCATTTGTAGGAATAGTAACAGACTCATCACAGATTCCATTTACATATACCTCCATTTTTCTTTCACCATAGGATAGGTATATGTGAACTTTTTTGTCCCATGAGAATATACGTTTCTTGGTTGTATATGAACCTAAATCTGTATTTATTTTAAAATAGATACAATCATCTTCTGCATATGATTCAACTACTACGGTTGATCCATTTACTACGCTAAATAGGTTTACCTTGTCATTAGGAGCTTCTTCTAATAGTATCCAAAACTCTGCTCCAAAAATCCCGCCTTCATAATTTTTGTCAAAGAAACTGTAAATATCAAAAATGCTAATAACAGAGTTATCATTAAGTTTGCATCCGTTATTTGCTGTATCGCTAAATAGGCGGGAGTTAAGAGTTAAAATATCCAAAAATGTAGGAAGCTGGGTACCAAAAGATACCGCAGCGTGATTTTTATTTACAGATACATCTTCAAAAGTAATAGATCCAGATTCATAAGCGTAGTTAGCTTCAGAGTTTAACCATTCTTGATATGAGTTATATTGTTCCAAAATCGAAGCATAGGTACGTATAGTAGATGTGCCTGTTAAAGGCCAATATGCTACTGGATCGTCTCTTAGTACCGTTTGTTGATATGACATAATACCATTATACCTTTTATAAGACTTGTTTCTTAATTTCTTTAAGAATCAACTCGTTTGTTCTTGAATTATTGAATCTTTCATATCTTTTTAGCAAGCTTTGTCCAGCTCCCCAAGTTGTTCTGGATGTAGAACACATTTTTAAATATGATGACAGTGTTCCATTCATTTGATATCTATGCATTTTAATCTTTTTATCAGTTTTAAATTCAACATAAAAAATTGGTTCTTCACCCATATGAAAATCTCCTTTTATATCCCACATCTGCATTTCAAGTGGGAATGGCCTATACCATTGACCAATATCAAACTGACCAGGTATAGTTGTTCCATATTTTGTATAGCCTGGTTTATGCATCATTGGTGGAGTAAATATTGCCTCTAAGGGTTGATCAGCAAAAAAAGAATAGAATAGGTTAAAGTTTATCATTGGACCCGCTGCAATAGTTGGTGGCCTTAATACTTCATAGCTAATATAGCCTTCGCTTGTTGGGTTTATAATTTGTTGATTATCTGTAAAATCAAATGCGTAGGAAGATGGCAAAGTATTTCTAAAAACATATGTTTTTCTATATTTATCACTTGTTGCTGGACATGAAAAGTAAGTGTCTGGCCCAGCATATTTTGATCTTTGTTCTTGTAACTCAGAAAATAAAGTTTTTGGTTCTGGATACAAAAGATTCCATTCTCCTAGCCCTGGGGTTTCCCAAGTTGATTCTGGAGCCCAATAAACATTTATAACGTCTTGATCCATTAATTATCCTTTTTTAGAAATTACGTGGTCAACAACCCAATCAATATCGTCTTCTGACCACTTGTAGTATACACCATTACCTGATGGATTTGCTTTTGGAGCAATCCATTGACATTTTTCTTCATCAAGTATCCACGATTGATATGGTTTAATTGGTATAAATGCATCAAGACTTGGATCATATGATCCACCTACCGCTGCAAAATTTTTTCTTATATTTCCATTATACGAAGTACGCTTACAGGTTTGATTTCTAATATTACCGTAATATTCTTCCCAATCTGATATTCCATCAATAACTTCATATTCATTGCGTCCTGTAATTACTTCTGTAACAATATTATTTTCATCTAAAAATGCATAATGTGCCATTACCAGCTTACCGCCCCTGTTCCAGCTGTAAATTTATAAATTCTATATCCAGATCTTGTTGTAGTGTCTAAAGTATATGTCAAACCAGCATCAATTGTTGCTAATGGGGATGTTCCTGCAGATTGATATGCAATAATTACTACACCAGAGCCACCAGCTCCCGCAGAAAATGTTCCAGTATTTGAAAAAGTTTGTCCTACTGCTCCTCCGCCGCCGCCTGTGTTTGGAGTTCCAGAGCCTGCAGTGGAAACAAAAGTTCCAGTGCCACCGCCGCCTGAACCGCCAGCACCAGGATTATTTCCAGTGTCCCAACCAGATCCGCCTCCGCCTCCGCCTGCATAACTAACTGATGGGCCAGTAATTGTTGAAGTTGCTCCAGCTCCGCCGCTGTGACCTGGATTTCCTTGGGTTGCTCCGCCACCACCGCCGCCTAGAGTGTTTGGCCCCGCACCTGGAGAATATCCTGATCCTGCATTACCTTCTGATGGTGTGTAATTACCAAGATTTCCTGCACCTCCTGAAGGTGCTCCACCACCACCTGAACCGCCAGCTTCTCCAGCTGTTGAATAATATTTACCGCCTCCGCCGTATGTTGCTGTTATTGTTCCAAATACTGAGTTATTTCCTCTATTTCCTTGATTTCCAGTAACTACCGCAGCACCGCCTGCTCCAACAGTTACCGTTAAGGAATTAGAAGGTGGCGAATAAGCTGCAAAATAACGATATCCTCCAGCACCTCCTCCTGAACCAGTTTCAAAACCTGTTCCTCCTGCACCACCGCCGCCACCAGCAACAACTAAAACTTCTACTGTCGCTGGTGCGGTAATAGCCGAAGGTGTTACTTGATTTGAAGGTGTTGACAAAACTGAAGATCCTGCACTATTGTTTGCAACTGCTGTAAAAGTATATGGTGTTCCAAACGTTAAGCCTGAAATTGTTATTGGGGAAGATGCAGCAGAAGCTGAAATATTTCCTGGATTTGAATAAACTGTATAAGATGTAACTGGAGCTGCACCAGTATTTGAAGGTGCGGTAAAAGATATTGTTGCATTTCTATTACTTGTTGTAGCTGTAAGCCCAGTTGGTGGTTGCGATAAGGTTCCTGCAGTTAATGATGAACTTGTAATACTTGAAGAAATTCCATATGTATTTCCTGCAACCACATTAAAAGTATATGCTGTTCCAGCAGTCAAACCTGAAAAACTAATTGTTGTATTTGTAGTTGTAACAGTTGATGTTGTTGGAGTTGTTGTAACTCTATAATAGCCTGCTGGCGTACCAGTATTTGCTGGAATAAAAGAAACTATTGCGGCTGGAGTACCACCATATGCAATTGAATCATTTGATACAGTTATTGATGTTGGTGCAGATGGAATTAAACCCAATGAAACCCATCCATTTATTGTGTATTGTTGCAATTCATTTAATGTAGTATTATAGTATAAATTTCCAATTAGTGATGTTGCTGGGCGATTTGCAGTTGCTCCAGATAAATATGTTGATACTGATCCTCCAAGCTGACTTGGAACACTATTAATATTTATATAAGGGTTTACTAAAGAATCATTTGATACATTTTGTGGTTTATCTATAGCCATTAATTACTCCTCACTTTATATAAATCTATTATACTGTAATTTAAATACATTTTGTATTTATTATCCACCAAGTTGTGCTCTTGTAAATCTTATCATTACAATTCCTGAAGCACCACCACTAATTTGTGTGTAGCCATATCCACCGCCACCGCCGCCAGAACCCGTATTTGGAGTAGCATTGCTACCGTTTGCACCTGCACCACCTCCGCCACCAGAGCCATAAGAATATGAATCTCCTGCGCCGCCGCCTGCGTAACCTCCGCCAACTCCAGTGCCCGTTATTGAAGCCCATGATGAATAAGCATATGTTGCTGAACCTCCAGGACCGCCAGTTCCATAGTAACCTCCAGAACCTCCACCACCTGGTCCTCCTGCTCCGCCGCCACCAGTTGATCCTCCATTAGCAGTTACAGCTCCACCATTATTTCCTTGACCAGTGGTTCCAAGACCTTGCACTGTACCTACCCAGCCTAATCCGCCTCCTGAACCACCATTTCCACCATTTCCACCATAACCCCCACCATAGCCTCCGCCTTTTGCTATAAAAGATCCTACTGATGAATCTGTGCCTGGCCTTCCATCGGCCCATGAATCATTTGCTGGTGCGGCTCCACCTCCTCCAATTGTTACAGCTGTTAAACCAACTGGTAAAACTTGTGTTGAAGAATATAAAACTCCACCTGCACCACCGCCACCAGACATGTTAGAACCACCAGATCCCCCTCCTGCAATTGTTAAAATGTCTACTGTTAGTGCAGTTAAACCTACAACAAAATTTCCATTTCCAGTAAAAGTTCTATAGTAATAAGTTGCATCTTGAGATGGTGCTCCTCCCGTTGCGGTTGATATTCCATTTGGAGTAACTGGAGATGTTGCTTGTGATAAAACAGAAGATCCAGCATTATTGTTTGCAACTACAGTAAAAGTGTAAGGTGTACCATTAGTTAAAAATTGAACTGTTATTGGCGAAGATGCTGCCGTATTAAAAAAATTTCCTGGAGATGAATAAACAGTATAAGATGTTATTGGGGAAGCTCCAACATTTGAAGGTGCTGTAAATGATATTGTAGCTGAAGTATTGTTCCCAGAAGCAGATACATTAGTTGGCGGTTGTGAAATTGTTCCTGCAATTACCGCAGAACTTGGAGAAGATGTAGAAGAACCATAACTATTTGAAGCTGTTACAGTATACGTATATGATGTTCCAGCAGTGAGTCCGTTTACTGTAATTGGAGAAGATGTTCCCGTTGCAGTTAAGGAGCCTGGTGTTGATGTTACTGTATATAAATTTGCTGGAGAATCAGAGCTTGATGGTATAAAGCTTATAGATGCTGATGGAATCCCACCATATATTACAGGATTATTTGAAGCAACCACACCTATTGGAGCAGATGGTTTTGTCATTACTGGAACCCAGCCATTTGTTGTATAAATTTGTAATTCTTGACTTTGTGTTTGAAAAAACTGATCTCCAATTAATGGATTAGTTGGTCTATTACTATTTAAACCAAAATAAATAGTAGCAACAGATTGCCCTAATTCTCCAACTTTATTACCAATATTTATATATGGAGTTTTTAAAGAATCATTGGAGAGTTTATTTGCTTTGTCTAAAGGCACTTTGCCCTCCCCTTTTTTTAAGCTTGAGCTTCAGTCCAACCAATTCTTCCAAGTACCTGTAGTGGCACAGATGAAAGATTTGTTACAACAAGTGTAAGAACGTCTGGACCATCTGGATAAATTCCGCCTGGGTTGTTTCCTGTTCCGCCTGAATATGAAGGGGTTCCAATTCCTCCGCCACCAAGAACTGAGTTACCTAAGTCACGAACGTTTGAAATATCAAGTGAACCAGTTGAGTTAGCAAAATAACCACCAGTCACTTCACCACCCACTGTTGAAAATGCTCCTGATAATCCACCATTTGTTGCATTTGGAGCATAATCTGCAATTTGAGCAAGTGATGATGTTAGAACACCATAAATATCTCCTGCAGCATTTGTCCACTTCTTAAATCCTATTACTGTAGGTGAACCTGTTGTTGAATAAGTTGTTGTATATGTACTTGCAACTTGGAACTGTGTAGATGCTGGAACTGCTGTAACAATATATGTTCCGTTATATCCTGTTGAAGATGTTACACCTGAAACTACTACTTGATCTCCAATATTTAATCCATGTGGATAAGTTGTTGTATAGGTTACAGCAGAACCTGATCCAGCTGCTGTTGATAACAAAATTGATGTACCGTTTGCTACTCCAAGGATTGTTTGCTGTCCAGCAAATGTATTAGAGTTCAAATAAGCTCTTACAAGAAGGTTGCTTGATGTTGCACCAATGATTGAGATATCAAGGTTCTTAAGAATCAATTGCATACGATTAATAAGTTCTCTTTGCCCAAATCCCGCACCAATTCCGTTATCTACTGATGGTGCTAGGCGAATTGATAGCAATGCTTTTGTTGGATTGCCTGTTAATGTTATTGGACCAGAAACAGCTCCCGTAGGGTTTACGTTTAATGTAAAGTTGGTTGAGTTAACAATAGAAGTTACATATGAGTTTGCAGCAATGCTTCCTCCAGTTACCAACATACCTGGTGTAATTGATGCTGTTGTATTTGAACCTGAAAGTGTTAAAGTGTTACCTGCTGCAGATCCACTGATTCCACCCGCTGCATATACAACAGTTGATGGTGGGATTGTAACTGGATTCTGTTGTCCATAAGTAAAGACAAGAGACTTATCATCATCAAAACGACCATCCATAATAACAGATGTTCCCCAGTGTGAGATAGTTGGAGCATATGTAGGATATGCAAATTCTACTGCTGTTGGAGACGATGCTCCATATGTAAATGATTGACCAGAAGTTGCACCCATAGGTGCTGCAATAACAGTTGGGTTAGCAAGAATTGCTGCATTGCTAAATGTAATAACTGTTCCTACAATATTTGAAATAAATGTTCCTTCTGGAAAAGCACCGTTAAATGCTGATGTAGGAATTATTCTTTGACCAATTTGTAGACCTGCTGCAGATGAAACAGATCCTTGGTTAGATCCCGCAGCAATTGTTACTGCAAGTGAAGAATTTCCTGCTTGTCCACGAGTTACACCTGTAAATGCTGTAGAAGTTTTTCCTGTATAGTTTATATATTCGTAACCTACAGTATTATTTCTAATAACTACTGTTCCTGCTGACGGGAATTTAGAAGTATCTGCTACGTTAATTGTAGTATCAGAACCTGTAATAGATGCTGTAATAGATGTAAACATAGGAACTGTTGAAGATTCATAACGAGCAGGAATGTTACCTGAACGCATATAGGCTTCATTATTTACGTTATTATTAGGAAGTTTATGTGCATATACAATATTTCCATCAGTTGCACGAATACCCCAACGAATAAATCCTGCACCATACCAAGAATAATCAATGTACCACATTTGCATCTTTGAAAGATCAATGTTGTATCCTGAAGGACCTGTTCCATCAAGCTTATCAATGTTGAATGAAGATTGTGGAATCTTTGTGTCAACTACTTTAGATGCAATTACGTAGTTATCTGTTGTACCACGATATTGTGGAGAAATTGTCATAGATGTATCAGATGCAATATCTGTTATGCGATAAGCAAAACCACGAAGTACTACCCAATCTCCAATTGCAAGTTGTTTTGAAAAGTTAGTAGGAAAAAAAGCATTTGTTTGAGTAATGGTATTTGAACCATTTGTTACAGAAACTTTTCCAGATACTTGGAATGTTGCACTGCGACGTACTGCATTTAAAGTAGTACCGTCAAATTCCCAAAATATACCATTTTGTTGATCAAAAAGTCCTAGGCGATTTACAGCACCATACCATGAAGTAATATTGCAATAATATTGACCTGAAGCTGGTGAAGCTGAAGGTGCAGATAAAGCTGTATATGTAAATGTATTGTATCCATTAATATTAGCTACTGTAAATGTACCATTATATGCTGATTCATTAGCACCAGAAATTGTTACCTGAGATCCTGGTTGCAAATTATGTTGTTCTTTTGTTTGAACAGTTACAGTTGTTCCAGAAGATGTTAGTGAATCAATTTGAAGTGAAGGCTTAATAATTGTTCCAGAAGATCCCTGTACGCCTTTACCTGATTGATAACGGAAATAACGACGAGTTTGACGAATTGATTGTTCATAATTTGAATTTGCATTTGATGAAAAAATAACTCCTCCGTCAAATGATCTATGTTGGAATTGACCTTGTGGGCGAACATACAATGCTGCGTTTGTAGTAGTCAAAGTTCCTGTAATTGGAGCTTGTGTGTAATAAATAAATTGTGTTGGGCTTGTAATTGTTGCAACAGCAAATGATCCCACTGGAGCATAGTTTGCAATTGCTGTACCTGATGAAAATGTTGCTGCACCTGTTGTAAGGTTTTCTACAGCAAAAGTTGTTGTAGATGGAACTGATGTAATTGTAAAAGTTCCATTGTATCCCGCAACTGATGCTCCTGCAATTGTAACGTTTTGTCCAACTGAGAACCCGTGTGCTGCTGATGTTGTGTATTGTGCAAAGTTTGTTGCTGGAGTTGAAGCAGCAACTGCAGTAACTGTTGCTGTTGCAGAGTTTGCTGCTGTAATACCAATTACAGCAATTTCATTACCAATAGCAAGGCCATGAACAATTGTAGTTGTTACTGTAACCGCTTGTCCTGAATATGTAACTGTTGGTGTTCCGCCAACTTGTGCTGATGAATAGTTTGCGCCAGCGTAAATAGCTGTCTTATTAGCATCAAGAATTGATGTAATTGTAGATGTATTAGCTGAACGTGCTGTGTAAGAAAATGATGTTGAAGTTGGTACTGTATCTACTATAAAGTTACCATTTGCAATTGAAAGGTATGTATCTTGTACTGCTACAGGCATTCCAGCTGTCATATAGTGAGGGCTTGATGTATTAACAGTTACAGTTCTTGAGTTTGTTCCAAGAATAATTGAAGAAAGGTTAGAAATGTTTGGAATTGTCTGATATCCAAATGGGCGGTTGTTGATCATTGTCAAGTTTTCCCACTTTGAAACCTGTGTTCCATATTCAAAGTCTGTATCAATAAGTGCTTGTGGTGAAGATGTTCTAGTTTTTCCTACTGGATCTAATTGTTCTTCATTTGGGCGTGTTGCTTCTGAATATTCATCAACTGTAATTTGAAGTTTATCAGTTGAAGACATTGTTGTTGTATCATAATTCAGCACAATTGTAGTATTACCTGAAGCACCTGTCATACCTGTTGTGTATGTTGTTGCTCGGAGTGAAGCGTCGGAGAAGTTGTAAATGACCTTGTTCTTTGTGACGTTTGTTATGAGTAACAAACGTTCCTGTTGAATGTAACGGTTATTAACTGTTACTGTCTTTGTAGATGGTACAAATGTATAATTTGTATCCAGAATTACTTTTCTTGCCATAGTTTTACGCTCCTAGTAATATGTCCGCTGCTGAAAACGGATAATTTTTTCCTGATGTATTTGTAGTTGGTCCTAGCATTATCTTCCCGTCAAAGGTTGAACCTGCTGGGGGTACTTCTGAGAAATTCAAATAGCCGTCGTTATCTACTTGAAATCCTGGTCTTGGTAGTGGACTTTGCCAAACGTATTCAGGAAAATCTACTGTTTGAATTATACCATTAACAGTTATTAAAAGCCTATTTGGATTAGTTATTGTGATCTTGCTCCCATTACTATATGGAACAAATCTACTTTCAGTTCCATCAAAATAAATTTTATCAATTAAACCAATGTCTGATCCTGCTGCTGTATCTACATATGCTTTATTTGCAGCATCTGTTCCATTTACAGGAGTAGGGACAGTAACAGTACCTGTAAATGTTGCTGAACCGCTTAAAAAGTTTGCTACGTCCCTAGCTCTTGTCATTTAATCAATTTGACGGGAACTCCATGAGATCCCATTCTCCCTTATCTTCATTCCATGTATAAGGCTTGCTTACATCTGGAATTGCTATAGGTGCTACCCAATATCCAAGCTCTTCGTCAAATGACCAAGACTTGAATGGTTGCTCTAAATCAGTATCTACTTTTTTCTTTGCCATTATTCTGCTACCTCAATCCAATTTTGATCTGCTTCATCCCATGTATAGAATTTGCCATCTGTTGGATATGCTTTTGGTGAATCCCAGTTAAATTTTTCTGTATTTAATGTCCAAGACTCAAAAGGTTTTGGCGGGATAAAAGCATCTAACTCTTCATTATATGAATAGCCTATTCCTGCATAGTTACCTCTTAGCGGGGTCCCGCCTAAAGTATGTTGTCCTGCAATTGTATTATAGGAAGTTTTTACCCATTTACCTCCTAGATTGTCAATTAACCATTGATATCCTTCATCTCCTGCTGGATCATTATTATCTCCAACAAGTACACGAGTTACAATATTGTTTTCATCTAATTCGGCCCAATGTGCCATATTACTTACCTCCTTTTATTATATTCTTATTATACTGCATTTTAAATTTATCCGCCTATTGATGCACGAGTGTAACGAACAATTACAAGTCCTGAACCACCTAGTCCTCCAGCAGTAGGGTTACTTACATAACCGCCGCCTCCGCCGCCTCCGCCAGTATTTGGTGTTCCTGCTCCACCTTGGGTTTGATCTGTTGTTCCAATTCCGCCTCCGCCGTTAACAGTTGTACTATTTGTTCCGCTTCCTTGACGAGAACCACCAGAACCTCCACCAGCAATATAGCCACCAGTTACTGCAGATGACCAACCTGAAACTCCAGACATTGCTGATGAAATTGCTGTTAACCAGGAAGAGTAAGTATTTGTGCCAGAACCTCCAGCACCAGAATTTGAGCTTGAAGCGGATCCACCAACTCCACCCGCTCCGCCACCGCCACCGCCGTTGTTTCCATTGCCGTCACCAGAACCACCATTATTACCTTGACCAGTAGAGGTAGGGTATCCACCTTGGTGTGCTGCACTTGTTGGAGTTCCTCCTCCACCCGATCCAGTAGTTGAAGGGCTATCGGCTGCACTTGTGTTGTAACCACCGCCGCCACCGCCTGCATAAGCAGTTACTAGAGATCCAAATGTGGTTGCTGTTCCAGCATATCCAGCTGGGTATGAACCTCCACCATAACCAGAACCAATTGAACCTGCTCCAATTGTTACTGTGTAAGAGCCAGTCAATGATTGTGAAGATGAGTAAGCAACTCCGCCTGCTCCTCCACCTCCTCCAATTGTACTTGCTCCGCCACCGCCTCCTCCAATAACAAAAAGATCAGCTGAAAGTGATGAAACGCCTGCAAGCGTTCCGTTACTCTTAAATACTCTATAATAATATGTAGAATCTGATACCAATGTTCCACCTGTTATCACTGTGTATGGCAATGTAAATGTTCTATCTGCGGTATTTCCTCCCGCATCTGTAGCACGAATTGTATAAGTTGCTGCTCCTGTTGTAGAACCATTATAAGTGCCGCTTATTACTCCTGTTGAAGAATTAAATGAAATACCTGAAGGTAAAGATCCAGAAACATAAGAATAAGAAATAGAGCTTCCTGCATCTGCATCAGTTGCAACTACTGTAGTTGAATATGCACTTAAATCAGCTACTGGCAAAACCGCAGAAGTTTGCCATACTGGAGCAACGCCAACAGTAATACCTGAAAATATATGTACACTAGAATTTGTAGGATTATTAATACCTGGATTTCCTAATGTTAATGTGTAGGGGCTATACGTTGCGGGCATAGAGTCTGGACGAGTAATAACTATTGATGATGCAGAATTTCTTACAATACCCTTTGCTGTTCTTGGAACAAGATCTGAACCTGTAAATGTTGCTGTTACACCTGTTGCAAAATTTCCACCTGTTACAGTAATTGTACTATTTTGATTAGGTAAAGATGTTGGTGTAGCGGCTGTAATAAATGGACCCGCCGCAATTTGAGTAGTTTCTGCTGATGCAATAACTGTTGATTGAAATGAAAATTGAAGAATATCGTTATACGTTCCATTAAGAATTACAATAGCACTAAAAGAGGAACTTGGATTTACTGCAGCTCCCCCAGTATAGGCAACCAAATTATTGCTTGCATCTAAAAGATACACATCCCAGTTTGTATAAAGTCCCGCTGATTTAATTGTATAAGAACCTGCAGGTTGAGCTTGCAAAAAAGTAGCATATGAATATTTAGATGTAATTTGAACGTTAAAGCCAGTTCCAGTTCCACCACCTACTGATGAATATTTAAGTGCCATTATCCAGCCCTCCAGCCATAAAGTGAACCTGTATAAATTAAGACTACTGCTGCTCCATTAACATCAACTATAAGATCTTGTACAGTACCATTAATTTTACCACTGTTTGATGCAATTGTAATATTTTTAGTTGAAGAATTATTTCCAATATCAAATACGTGAATTTCATCACCATTTGTTGCTGTGGCGGGAAGCGTAAGAGTATAAGCAACAGAAGTAGTATCTACATAATAATTTGTATATGCTGTCATAGTAATATTAGAGGTAACGGTGACTTGTTTAAAAGATCCCGTTTCTCCATATCCTGATATAACTCTTGCTTTAGACATTTATTTTTTTGCCCCCTATTAAGTTACACTCAAATATCTTATTGAAGCAGTAGCATTTTGATCAACTGCTACTGCATAGCTTCCAAATGTTATTGGAGGCCATCCAGATGACGCTGATATACTAAATGTTTTAGCTGTCCATGTTGTTAAATCAGTAGAGTAAGCTGATCCACCAGTTCCAACCCCAACATATACTCCATTAACATATGTGAAACCTGCCCATACAGTAGATGTTGGAAGAGTTCTTGAGGTCCAGTTGATACCGTCGGTTGATGTATAACATGTTGTTGATGCACCTATGGCATCATTTATAAAGAAATATCCATTTGCAAATGAAACAATACCAACGCCAGCTGGTGCTGTTCTGCTTGTCCAGTTGCTTCCGTTAGTTGAAGTATAATAGATTGTGGAATTTGCAGATGTTACCATTAAAAATATTCCATTTCCAAAAGCAAGTCTAGGATCAGACATTGATGGATTTGATGCAGCTTGTGTCCAAGCTTTTCCATCAGATGAATATGATGTTCCAGCTGTTCTTCCCGAACAAACATAAACTGAATTTCCATATGCAATTGCAGAATTTGTAGATGGAACATTTCCTGTTGTGCTTCCGCTGGTCCAAGTTGAACCATTTGTTGACTGTGCCCATGTAGATCCGCTATATGAAATTGTTGCAAATTTTGTTCCATCCCAACAAGCACTTAATGTTTGATGAGGACGTGCTACAGTATTCCATGTTGTTAAATTGGTAGAATATTCCCAATTGGTATCGTCATATGAAGGTGTTATAACAGAACCACCACCCGAAACAATAAGTCTTGGTAAATTTCCACCAGTATTTTGTGTAATCCAGCTTGCTCCAACTACAGGATTTGCAGTAATTTGATTACTAGAACCACTTGCAATAGATGAACCATTTGTATTATTTGCTGTAACAGAAAAAGTATAAGATGTTCCATTTGTAAGACCAGTTACTATTAAAGGACTTGATGAACCTGTTGCTGTAAAGCTTCCAGGCGTTGATGTTGCTGTATATGTTGCTGTTGCACCACCCGTTGCACCAGGTGTAAATGCTACGGAAGCTTGTTGATTTCCTCCAGTAGCTGTTCCTATTGTAGGTGCTTGTGGTACCGAAGTGACAGTTAAATTTCCAGTTGGATTTGAAGCAGGACTATTTCCAAAAGAACCTACTGCTGATATTGTAAAAGTGTATTGTGTTGAAGAAGAAAGACCAGTAATAGTTATTGGAGATGATGTGCCGTATGAAGTTAGTGATCCTGGTGTTGATGTAACAAAATATTGTGTTGCATTTCCTCCAGTATTTGAAGGCGTAAAAGATACCGCAGCTGCAGCATTATTATATGCACGAGATGTTCCAACATCTGTAGCTGTACCTATTGTAGGTGCATTTGGTGCAGCAAATGAAATCCATGTTGTTCCATTCCATAATTGAAGAGAATTAGACGTTGTATTCCAAAACAAATCTCCTGCAACCTGATTTGTTGTAGGATTTGTAGCACCTCTATTTGTTCTAATTGTATTATTTGTTCCATCTATTGTAAGACCAGAAATGCTTGTTGAGGTTCCGCCTAAAGATAAAGTTGTTGATCCTAAAACTATTGAATTATTTTGAAGTTGATTATTTTGAACTGTTCCTGTAATTTGTGTAGCAGGAAGTGTAGAAACATTAAAATTAGAATAAGTAAGAATTTCAACAAAATCTGATGCTGATAAAGCGGTAAGTCCAGTAATTGTTGTTCCTGTTGTTGCTGTATAATCTACATTTCTTACAAGCATAACTCCGTTAAGAAAAAATTGTTCTTGATTTACTAAATATGAAAGAGGCTGTCCTTTAGAATCATATCCAGAAAGAGTAGTTTCTCCACCTACCGCCGTATATGTCCATTGGGAATTTGAAATACCTTTTTTATCTGCGGGATATGAATTAATTGCCATATTTTACCCCGCCACATATGTTTGAGTTGCAGCATTCCAAACAGCACCTTGATTAACTTTATATGCAAAAACTCCACCATTAGTACCATTTACTGAATAGAGTGCTACGCTTGGATAAAACGTTAAATCTGATTTAGATGATGTTCTAGCTGGTGTTGTATTTGATCCATGCCAATATGTTATTGTTCCGTCTGCGGCAACAGATATTCTAAAAGTATCTCCGCTTGTATAATTATTTCCTGAAACATCTGATGGAGTATAGCTATTAGCATTTCCAGTGTAGTTGCTGTATTCATAGACTGACAGTCCGCCATTGGTTGCTACTGGGTACCAACTCGCCATAAATTGATATTCGGAACTAGCATTTGCTAATTGATTTGAAAGTGCACTTGATGGAGTTATTCCAGACATTGTGTACGCTGTACTGTCATCTGTTGATGGACCATATTTTCTAAACTCTATACTAAATGGTGCTGTTACTGTAGATGTATTGTACGCAGTTAAATTCCAAGGTGATGTTGACCCGCTAGTTTTATATGCCGAAATAGATGTTGTTCCATTTCCAGTAATTGTTGCATTTGAGGTATTACCTGTTCCTCCAACAGTAAAGGTTAAATTAATATAACCAATAACTGGAATTGAAAAAGATCTAGACGTTGTATTTCCACCAGAATCTGTTGCTGTTATTGCAAATGAATATGAACCATTTGATCCTATTGGTGCTGTACCCGAAATTACACCAGTTGTTGAATTTAAAGTTATTCCTGTTGGTAATGCACCTGAAGTAACTGCATATGTTAAAGAAGATCCACCATCTGCATCTGTTGCAGAAACTGTGGTTGAATAAGCAGAAGTAGTTATTGCTGTTGATAATGGACCCGCTGCTGTAACCCAAATTGGATTAACACCTGCAGTTACAGAAATTGTATGGGCATTAGAACCTGTTGGTTGATAAGACACACTTGGATTTGTTACAGTAAGTGTGTATGGGCTGTAAGTTACTGGCATAACATCTGGGCGAGTAACTACTAATGAATTAGCTGATCCTCTTACAACAGATTTTGCATTTCTTACAAGATTATCAGTTCCAGTAAATGTTGCAGTAATATCTGTAGCAAAATTAAGTCCAGTTACAGTTGTAGAGGAATTAACATTTGGAAGTGAAAGCGGAGTAGTACTAAGTATAACTGGGCCTGTTGTAATTTCTGATGTTTCTGCAACAGATGTAAAAGTAGTTTTATATGAAAATGAAAGAACGTCGCTTACAGTTCCTCCAATAATAATCATTTTGTTAAATCCACCAGATGCAATTAAGCCTTTACCATTTGTATATCCTACCAATGTTCCTAGAGCATTGTAAATATAAACATCCATTGTTGTATCTAATTGAGCTGACGTAAAAGAATATGCACCACTTGGATATTCTTGTGTAAAATTAACAACGCTATAAGCAGAACCAACATTGACGTTAAAATCATTTGCTGCAGATGTAGAAGTAAATTTGGATACAGCCATTATGAGATCTCCGTTCCATACAAATTGAATGAAATGCCTTGTGTGGCTACATAAACTGTTACTACATCCCCCGCTCCCAAAGTAGCACCAATAGTAACAAAGTTAGTATCGTTACCTGCGACCTTGGAATCATAGGCAATATAGTGTTTGTTTGCTAAAGTTTCTCCTGCTGGACGAACGGCAATTCTAAAAGTAAGTTGTGATCCTGTTAAATTTGTAATAGCAATTGTTGAAATAATAGCATTCTTACCTGCACCTACTGTATATATATCAGTATTTGTAATTGCATTTGGATAACTTTGTGCAAGAACCTTATATACATTTGCCATATTATGCCCCCATTAGCAGAAACGGATGAAACGATTCTGAATTTCCTGTTGAAGTTGTTGCTGCAGAATATGGGGCTAAACAAATAACCTGAACATAGTCTCCTGCATATAAAGCGGGAATTGTAATAGTCTTTCCATCTGTAGCAGTATAATCAACTGCTCTAACCAACATAACTCCATTTAAATAAAATTGTTCTATTCCAGCAGTGTATGATAATGTCTGTCCAAAATCATCTAGTCCAGACAAAGTTGTTTGCCCTGAAGTTGCAGTTTTTTTCCAAGTTAGTGTGGTTGCGATATTGTCATACGAAGGATATTGATTAATAGCCATTATGCTGATTGAACCCCACTAACGTGTAATGTGACATTTGTAGATCCCGCCAAAGCTTTAATTGTTTTACCTGCAGCTAGCACGGTTCTAAATTGAAAATTAACTACTCCATTTGATGGAATTGGGACGGTAGGAATAAGCACTACATCGTCTACATAAATTGTAACTGTCTGTTGATTAGAATCAGAACTTGCAACAACAATGTCTGTCAAAATAGATACTGTTGAAGATGGGACTGTATAAATGGTTGTAGAAGTAGTAGCTGCTGCTCCTCTATAAAACAAAACTGGTGTGTTAGTTGCCATTAAAATACTCCCATAATAGTATTGATTTCTGTGCTAGATACGTCAATTATACCCCAACTTGCTACAGAACCATTAGTGGTAAGGAATTTACCTGCAGCTCCTGTTTGGGATGGTAAAGCATCTACTGTAGCCCATTGTAATCCAGATCCTGTTGATTTCAAATATTGACCAGATGTTCCTTGAATCCCGCCAATTAAAATTGTCTTACCAGATACTATATCAAAGTTTTCTGATGTTGTCCAGGCTTGTGTGGTGTTATACCAGTTAAATGTCTTATCTGTAGTTCCATGAAGTGTTAATCCACCACCATCTGCCAATGTATCTGTAGGTGTAGCTGATTTAGCTAATTCAATATTCTTGTCAGCAACTGTTAATGTGCTTGAGCTTACTGTAGTTACTGTTCCTTGAACACTTAGATTACCGCCAACTGTTACATCGCCAGTTGTAATAATTGACTGTAATGTTGGAGCTCCTGTCCATGAGGCAGATGTTCCATCTGTTGTAAGAATCTTATTGTTATTACCAGTTTGAGCAGGTAATGAGATTGGTGCTGCTGCCCATTGAACACCAGTTCCTGTAGATGTGAGTAGATAGCCAGATGTACCTGTTGTTCCATTGGCTGTCAATGTTCCTTGAAGAATTGTATTTTGAAGAGTTAATCCTTGCAAGCCAGATATTGTTGCTCCAGATGTAATCTGTGTTTGACCAATTGTTGGAGTGTTATAAGTTGTTCCTTGAATACCCTGCAAACCTTGAGTTCCTTGATTTCCCTGCAAACCTTGCAACCCTTGTGTGCCTTGTGTTCCTTGTGGACCTTGAACTCCTTGTGTGCCTTGATTTCCTTGCAAGCCTTGTATACCTTGTGTACCTTGTATGCCCTGCGTTCCCTGAACACCTTGTATACCTTGAGTTCCTTGTGGACCTTGAACTCCTTGTGTGCCTTGATTTCCTTGCAAGCCTTGTATACCTTGTGTACCTTGAAGCTGTGCATATCCAAGACCTTGAATACCTTGCACACCTTGATTGCCCTGTACACCTTGAGTACCTTGTGGACCAACAGTTCCTTGAGCACCAATTCCACCTGCTTGTGTAAATTGAATTGGATCTGTACCAATTTTAATTGAGCCATCTGGATTAGAACCAGTGCTATATAAAACCCATGTACTATTTGCATATAAAGTTCCAGTAAGTGCAAAAACATAATCTCCTGGTTCTACTTGTGCAGCAACATGGTTATCCGAATCTGTTGCACGAGTAAAACGATATTTGGTAGAACCTGATCCTAAATTAGTTACTGAATAAATACCATTTTCAATTGAGTTTGCTCTACCTGTAAATAAAACACGATTTCCAACAGCAAGTGTTACTCCATCAATTGTTGGTATAACTCCATTTGCATTTGCTTCAATGTAAGCACCAATACCAGTTCCGCTTTCAACATCTGCACTTCCCGCAAAATAAGTACTTGATCCCGCTCCATTATTTGTAGAAACAGCATTAATTGCTGGGTGAGCATTTGTTTGACCTGCTATACCTGCAGTTCCTTGAATAGAAATTCCTTGAATACCTTGAATACCCTGCGTACCCTGCGTTCCTTGTGTTCCTTGAACACCTTGTGTACCCTGTGTTCCTTGTACCCCCTGAATACCTTGAGTACCTTGAGGGCCCTGTACGCCTTGCACACCCTGTGTGCCTTGGGGTCCTTGTACTCCTTGAATACCCTGGGTGCCTTGAGGACCTTGCACACCCTGTGTGCCTTGTACACCTTGAACACCAGCAATGCTAAATTTCCAGTCAGTAAATGCTCCTGTACCATATTGCATATCTGCAAGAACTGTAATGCTTGAATTAACTGTTAATGCAGTAATTGTTCCTTCAATAAAATTAGTTGGTGAACCTTGACTGATTACTCTAACACGATCACCATTAATATATGCACCAGAATTAGTTACGGCAAAAGTTTTTGATCCCGTTCCAATTGTGTTTGATGTTGTTGAAGTTGTTACACTATAACCAGAACCTTGAATACCTTGTGTTCCTTGAACACCTTGCACTCCCTGCGTTCCTTGTGTACCTTGCACACCTTGAATTCCTTGTGTGCCTTGTGGCCCCTGTACACCTTGCACACCTTGTGTGCCTTGCGGTCCTTGTACTCCTTGAATGCCTTGTGTACCTTGGGGTCCTTGTACGCCCTGTACGCCCTGTGTACCTTGTGGCCCTTGCGGACCTTGCAAACCTTGAATACCAGTTAAACTAAATTTCCAATCAACAAAAGTTCCTGATCCATTTATTGTATCTACATTAACAACTATAGTTGTATCTAATGTTACAGAAGTTATTGTTCCTTCTACCCAGCTTGTTATTGTTCCAGAGCTGATTACTCTTACTCTATCGCCTGCGGTATACGCACCACTGCCATTTGGGTTTCCTACTGTTTTTGTAACAGAAAAAGATTTTGATCCTGTAGCTACAGTTTGAGATGTTGTTGAAAAAACTAAATATCCTGGGCCCTTATTTGTAGTAAGGTAATCATCAATACTCGTTGCTAAATAACCCAGGTCTCTTGGAACATCTGGGGTATCAGTTAATACGGGGTATCTAAATCCTTTGGGCGTTGTGGACATGTTGCTCTAAGTATACCAAATCAATCATAAAAAGCGATTATTTGACCCATATCATTCCAACGTCTGCAGTTTGTCTATTACCATACTCTAACCACCCGCCATTTTCCCAAGCAGGCTTTGTATCTTCAATCCATTGAGGCAAACTATCTATCATAGACATTGAGCGGTAGAGTAAAGGCTCTACCAAATGATCTGTAATATATTGCAAAGCAAATTCTGTATATCCATTAACATCTCTTAAACGCTTAAGCTGTTCTAAATGTTGATCTAGGGTAAATAGGCTCCACTCAAAACATAATTGTTTTGGCTTACATGTCATACCATTAAAAACTTGAGTTTCTGCACCCTCTACATCTACTTTAACTAGATCTGGTAAACCATACTTTTCTACAAGTCTATCTATTGTGCAGGTTACAGCTTTAATTGTTCTAAATTCTTTACCTTGGTATAAAGCACCATCACCAGTTAGCCAAGACTTTTCAATTGTAGATAAGCCATCTTCAACACATTCATAAAATTCAATCTTTTCATTATTAGAGTCTGATACAGCAAATTTTAATGGAATTACACGTTCATCATCTCTAAAATTATTATGTAACATAAAAAACATTTTTGGAGCGGGTTCTAGTGCAATAATCTTATCAAAACCTCTTTGAAGTCCTGCAACTACTGCATCTCCACGATTAGCACCTATATCAAACAGTAGCATTTGGAGATATCTTATCTATGTTATATTGAATTGTAGAACGATAATAATCTGGAATATCTTGTTCTAGCAAATTTTTAAATATCTCTAAAGATTCTTCTTTTCTTCCCAGCCACCAAGCACTTACGCCTTTTTCAAATAATAATACAAATGCTCCTGGATATTCAACATCAGCAGGAAGTTTATCAAGTCTGGTTGTATACATCATTCCCATTTCTGCAAATGTGTAACACTCTTGCCATTTTTGAGATCTTTC